>Ga0209479_1000398_pt1 | contig 71598 bp, 63 predicted proteins | sample DewCreD2012metaG_2_FD_184112 | JGI IMG/M metagenome (GOLD analysis project Ga0209479, IMG submission 184112) | Hot spring sediment bacterial and archeal communities from British Columbia, Canada, to study Microbial Dark Matter (Phase II) - Dewar... ...
CTTTCGTGCCTTTCGCGTCTTTCGTGCCTTTCGCGTCTTTCACGTCTATTGTACCGGATTTCCATCTCCAGGCAAATTCCATCGGTGGAGTTGCGCCCTTCTCAGGAAGGTGTAAAATGAAAACCGATGCTCACCCTTCATCTGACCGGTATCGCCCATGGCGGCGCGGCCATCGGACGGCACGAGGGCAAGGTCATTTTTGTCCCCTACGCCCTCCCTGGCGAGACGGTGCGCGCCGAAATCGTGGAGGACCATCCCCGCTACGCCCGCGCGCGGCTGGTGGAGGTCCTGGAGCCCTCCCCGGAGCGGGTCGTGCCGCCGTGCCCGTACTTCGGCCCGGACGGCTGCGGTGGCTGTCACCTGCAACACGCGGCCTACGAGGCCCAACTGCGCCTCAAGGCGCAGGTGGTGGCGGAGCAACTGGCCCGCATCGGTGGCCTCTCCGACCCACCCGTCCTCCCGACCCTTCCGGACCCCACCGGCTGGGCCTACCGCAACCAGGCTCGCTTTCATCCTGCTCCCTCCGGCGGCCTGGGCTTCTGCCTGGAGGACCGGCGCGATGTGGTCCCCGTAGAGGAATGTCTCATCCTGCATCCGTACCTTTCCGAACTCTACGACGCGCTGGACCTGGACCTGCCGGACCTGACCGCCCTCACCCTGCGGGCCGGCACCGCCACCGGCGACCGGATGCTCATTCTGGAGACGGCGGAGGACGAGGCCCCGGAACTGGAGATAGACCTCCCCGCCTCCTGCGTCCTCCTCACTTCGGACGGACTCGCCGTCCCCCTGATCGGCCAGACGTACATCACCGAACGGGTTTCCGGGTACACGTACCGGGTTTCCGCCCCGTCCTTCTTCCAGGCCAACACCCCCCAGGCGGAGCGACTGGTCGGGCTGGTGCTGGACTATCTGGCCCTGGAGGGCGGCGAGGTGGTCCTGGACGGATACTGTGGTGTGGGCCTCTTCACCCTTCCGCTGGCGGAGCGGGCGGGGCTGGTGGTGGCGGTGGAGATAAACCCCGCGGCGGTGGACGACCTGCTGGAAAACGCCGCCGACCGGGAGAATGTGGAGGTGGTGGAGGGGCCGCTGGAGGCGGTGCTGGCGGACCGCGCGGGGGCGCTGGACGCGGCGGTGGTAGACTCGCCGCGAACGGGCCTTTCCCTGGAGGCGCTGGAGGGGTTGATCGCGGCCCGCCCGGCGCGCCTGGTCTACGTCTCCTGCGACCCCGCCACCCTGGCCCGGGATGCCCGCCGCCTGACCGCCGCTGGTTACCGCCTGGAAGCGGTCCAGCCCGTGGATATGTTCCCGCAGACCTGCCACATAGAAACCGTCAGTTTGTGGCGGATGTAGTGGTTTGTCTGGCTACCTGACAGTTTGAAATCAGGACACGGATACACACGGGTTTTACGGATGAACACGGACTCAATCCGTGAAAATCCGTACCCTCCGTGTCCATCCGTGTCCTTTGAAATCAGGACACGGATACACACGGGTTTTACGGATGAGCATGGACTCAAATCCGTGAAAATCCGTACCATCCGTGCCCATCCGTGTCCTATTGAGCGGCTGCTGCCGCCTCGCAATGACAGCGCTCCCAACGGAGGTGAGGTTTATGGTGCCGGAGGAAGTCCGAAAGCGAGTAGAGCGACTGCGCCAGGAGATCCACTACCACAATTACCGCTACTACGTCCTGGACTCCCCCGTCATCAGCGACGCGGAGTACGATGCGCTGATGGCCGAATTGCGACGGCTGGAAGAGCAGTACCCGGAACTGGTCACGCCCGATTCGCCCACCCAGCGGGTCGGCGCACCCCCGGCCCCGGAGTTCGCCCAGGTCCGCCACCCGGCCCCCATTCTCAGTCTGGAAAACGCCTTCGGCCCCGACGAGGCGCGGGCCTGGCTGGAACGCATCTCCAAACTGCTCCCGCCGGGCGCCCGCCTGGACTTCGTCGTGGAGCCCAAGATAGACGGCCTGAGCGTCGTCCTTCACTACCGGGACGGGGCCTTCAGCCTGGGCGCCACCCGGGGAGACGGCGAGGTCGGAGAGGACATCACGGCCAACCTGCGCACGGTCCGCCAACTCCCCCTGCGCATCCCCGCGGCGCCCGACGGCCCGAAGCCGCCGCCCTACCTGGTCGTCCGGGGCGAGGCGTATATGACGGTGCGCGCCTTTGAGGAGTTCAACCGTCGCCAGGCGGAGAAGGGGGAGAAGACCTTCGCCAACCCCCGCAACGCGGCCGCCGGTTCCCTGCGGCAACTGGATTCCCGCATCACCGCGCAGCGGCCCATCAGTCTGCTCTGCTACCAGGTGGTGGCCTACGAGGGGGAGCCGGCCCCGCCGTCCACCCAGTGGGAGACCATCCAGTACCTGCGCGCGCTGGGATTTCCCGTCCCCGAACAGGCCGCCTACTGCCCCGACTTTGAGCGCGCTGTCGCCACCTGCCAGGAGTGGGAGCGGAAACGGGATACCCTCCCCTACGAGGCCGACGGCATGGTCATCAAGGTCAACGACCTGCGGGTGTCGGCGGACCTGGGGGTGGTGGGCCGGACGCCCCGGGGAATGCTGGCCTACAAGTTCCCCGGTCGGGAGGCGACGACGCGCCTGCTGGACATCCGGGTCAACGTGGGTCGCACCGGGGTGCTCACCCCCTACGCCGTTCTGGAGCCCGTTCCTATCGGCGGGGTGACCGTCACCAAAGCGACCCTGCACAATTTTGACTACATCGCCGAGAAGGACATCCGCGTGGGCGACCGGGTGATCGTCAAACGGGCCGGGGAGGTCATCCCGTACATCGTCGGGCCGGTGGTGGACGTCCGGACCGGGGAGGAGAAGGTCTATACGCCGCCGGACCGCTGTCCATCCTGTGGGGAGCCGGTGACCCGCGTGCCCGGGGAGGTCGCCGTCTACTGCGCCAACGCGGCCTGTCCGGCCCAACTGGTCCGCCGCATCTCCTACTTCGCCTCGCGCGGGGCGATGGACATTGAGACGCTGGGGGAGAAGACGGCCCAACTGCTGGTGGACCGGGGCCTGGTCCACGACATCGCCGACCTCTACTTTCTGCGCAAGGAGGACCTGCTGGGGCTGGAGGGGTTCGCCGAGAAGAAGGCGGAGAACCTGCTGGCGGGGATCGCGGCTTCTAAGGAACAGCCGTTCAGCCGGGTGCTGACCGCGCTGGGCATCCCGCAGGTGGGCGGGGTGGTGGCGGAGACGCTGGCCCACCACTTCCGGTCGGTGGACCGGCTGGCCCAGGCGACGGAGGAGGAGTTGCAGCAGATTCCGGGCATCGGGCCGGAGATTGCCCGCGCGGTGGCCGAGTGGTTCCGCCGCCCCCGGCACCGGGAGATTGTGGAGAAACTCTGCCGGGCCGGGGTGAAACTGGCGGAGGAGGTGCCGGTCGTGGAGGCGGGGCCGCAGCCGCTGGCGGGCCTGACTTTCGTCATCACCGGCACTCTCTCCCGGCCGCGCGAGGAGATTGCGGCGATGATTGAGCGCGCGGGCGGCAAGGTCACCGATAGCGTCAGCCGTAAGACGGACTATCTGGTCGTCGGCGAGGCGCCAGGGGGCACCAAGTACCGCCGTGCGCAGGAACTGGGAGTGCCGATGATCAACGAGGACGAGTTGATGAGGATGATGGGGGGATGAGATGAGGGGGCGGGGCGGCAGCGAACCTGCCGCCCCGCCCCTTTCTGCTATTCCGTCGTGGCGACGATGACCCGCGCCGGGCGCAGCAGCCGGTCGCCGATGCGGTAGCCGGGCCGGACCACGTGGGCCACCGTATCCGGCTCCTTCCCGACCTGATGCGCAGGGACGGTCCCCACCGCCTCGTGCCAGGCCGGGTCAAAGGGCTGACCGTCGGCCTCTATCGGGGTCACGCCCTCCCGGTTCATCAGATTCATCAAACTCCGGTGGGTCAGTTCCACCCCCTGGCGGATGGCCTCCGCGTCGGCGCCGTCTACGGACAGGGCCCGGGCCAGGTCATCGGCCACTTCCAGAAAGTCCCGCAGCAACCGTTCCCGGTCGGCGGCAATCCGCTCCTCCGTCAGGCGCTGCAGCCGCTTGCGGAAGTTATCCATTTCCGCCTCCAGGCGCAGCGCCCGGTCTTTCCACTGTTCCAGTTCTTCCCGCAATGCCTGTTTTTCCTCTGATGGCCCCGCAGAGGGCGGAGCCGCGGCCGGGGGCGGGGGCGTCGGCGGCGGGGCCTCGGCGACCGGCGGCGGGGCCTCATCCACCGGAACGACCGGCGACGGCGGCGCCTCCTCCAGTTCCGGCTGGACGATGCGGATGGGGATTTTCTTTCGGGTCGTCACAGCGCCTCCTTGACCATACGCTATACGTACTCCGTATTCCGTTACGCCTCGCGGAACTCGCCCTCAATCACATCCCCTTCGCCGCCGGAGGGGCCAGCACCGCCCGGAGTGGGCCCGCCCGGACCACCCGCCGCCTGCTGCCGGGCGTACATCTGCTGGCCCAGCGCCATACTGGCCTGCCGGAGTTGCTCTATCAGCCGCCGGATGCGGGCGATGTCCTCGCCTTTCATCGCCTCCCGCAGGTCGCGGATCAGGTCCTCAATCCGGCTCCGGTCGGAGCCCGGCACCTGATCGCCCAGTTCCCGCAGGAACTTCTCCGTCTGGTAGATGATGCTGTCGGCGGTATTGCGGGCCTCCGCCAGTTCCCTCCGCTGCCGGTCCTCCGCCTCGTGCCGCTTCGCCTCGTTCAGCAACCGCTCCACCTCTTCCTTGCTCAGGTTGGTGGTGGCGGTGATGGTGATGCGCTGTTCCCGGCCCGTCGCCTTGTCCTTCGCCGAGACGTTCAGGATACCGTTGGCGTCAATGTCAAAGGTGACCTCAATCTGCGGGATGCCGCGCGGGGCGGGCGGGATGCCCTCCAGATTGAAGCGGCCCAGGCTGATGTTATCCGCCGCCATCGGGCGCTCCCCCTGCAGGACGTGGATGGTGACCACGGTCTGCCCGTCCTCGGCGGTGGTGAAGATTTCGCTCTTGCGCACCGGGATGGTGGTGTTGCGCGGGATGAGCGGCGTCATCACACCGCCCAGCGTCTCTACGCCCAGGGTCAGCGGGGTGACGTCCAGCAGGACAACGTCCCGCACCTCGCCGCCCAGGACACCGGCCTGGATGGCCGCGCCGACGGCCACCACCTCGTCGGGGTTGACGCCCTTGTGGGGCTCCTTGCCGCCGGTCAGTTCCCGCACCAGGTCCTGGATCATCGGCATCCGGGTGGCGCCGCCCACCAGGACCACCGCGTCCAGGTCCCGGGCGCTCATCCTGGCGTCCCGCAGCGCCTGCTCAAAGGGGCCGCGACAGCGCTGGACCAGGTCGGCAGTCAACTGCTCCAATTTGGCCCGCGTCAGCCGCATCTGCAGGTGCTTGGGGCCGGACGCGTCGGCAGTGATGAAGGGCAGGTTGATCTCCGTCTCCAGCATCGTGGAGAGTTCAATCTTCGCCTTCTCCGCCGCTTCCTTCAGCCGCTGAAGCGCCTGCCGGTCCTGCCGCAGATCAATCCCGTACTCTTTCTTGAACTCATCCGCCACGTAGTTGACGATGCGCTGATCCCAGTCGTCGCCGCCCAGGAAGGTGTCGCCGCTGGTGGCTTTCACCTCAATGACGCCTTCCCCCACCTCCAGGATGGAGACGTCAAAGGTACCACCGCCCAGGTCAAAGACCAGAATGGTCTCCACACCCTTCTTGTCCAGACCATAGGCCAGAGAGGCCGCCGTGGGCTCGTTGATGATACGCAGCACTTCCAGCCCGGCAATCTTCCCGGCGTCCTTCGTCGCCTGCCGCTGGCTGTCGTTGAAGTAGGCCGGGACCGTGATGACGGCCTGGGTGACGGGCTCGCCCAGGTAGGCCTCGGCGTCCTGCTTCAGTTTGCGCAGGATCATCGCCGAGATTTCCTGCGGCGTGTAGTCCTTCCCGGTCTGCGGGATGTAGACGCGAGCATCTCCCTGAGATCCGGCGACGATTTTGTACGGAAGGATGCGGCGCGCTTTCTCCACCTCCGGGTCATCGTAGCGCCGCCCCATCAGCCGCTTGATGGAGAAAATGGTGTTCTCTGGATTGACAATGGCCTGCCGACGGGCCGCCTGTCCCACCAGCCGCTCGCCGGTCTTGGTAAACGCAACGACGGAGGGACAGAGATTGCCCCCTTCGGCGGTGGGAATCACGACGGGCTCGCCGCCCATAAGGACTGCCACAACCGAGTTGGTCGTACCCAGATCAATCCCAACGATTTTGCCCATAACTGAACCTCCAGATTGGTAAATTGGGAATTGGTAAACTGGTAAATTGGTAATGGTAATGGTAATGCGGTATCAGTATGCCACGGGCGTATGAGAAATCCGTTAGAGGTGTATTAGAAACGCGTTAGAAACGGGTATCCGAAGTTCGCATCCGGATTCGCAGGGCCGCCTCGCGGAGGGTGTAGAGGGTGGCGAAACCGGAGGCAACGGTGATCAGCCCCGCCGCCACGAAGACGGTCTGCACGCCCAGGAAATGGCCCAGGAAGGCGGAAAGTCCCTCTGCCAGCGCGGTCCCGGCGGCGACGATGAGCGCCACCGCCGACTGGACCCGTCCCCGCACCTCGTCGGGGGAGAGGGTCTGGACCATGGTGTCCAGCGCACCCCGGGCGATGACAATGCACATGCCCAGGATGACCACGCTGAGGAGAACGACCAGATAAACGGGCGCGTAGGCGAAACCGACGATGGCTCCGCCCGCCAGAACCAGCATCCAGCCCACCAGGATGTGGAGAGGAAACCGGCGCGAGAGGCGGGCGGCGACCAGTCCTCCCAGAATAGAGCCGATGCCCAGCGCGCTCATCGCCCCTCCGTACTCCAGCCCCCCGGCTCCCAACCGGACCTTGAGGTGGGGGATGGCCAGGAGGACGACCGCGCCGATGCCCAGGGTCGCCACGCCGGTCACCGGCAGGATGCGGCGCAGGGAGGGGGAATGGTAGATAAATCCGAGGCCCACCCGCATGTCCTGCCAGAGGGTCCGGCGGGGGGCCAGCGCCGATTCGCCGTTCCGCAGCGGCGGGATGCGCATCACCAGGATGGTCGCGGCCGAGAAGACAAAGGTGGCACTGTCAAAGATGATGGCCGCCGACCAGCCCCACATTTCCACGATGCTCCCGGCCAGTGTCGGGCCCACGATCAGGGCCAGGATGTAACTGCCCTGGATCATTCCGTTGGCCGCCAGAAGAAGATGGTCAGGAACGATGTTGGGGATGCTGGCGTTGCGGGCCGGGTAGAAGAACGCGCCGACCATCGCCAGGCCCGCCGCCGCCAGGTAGAGAATCCAGAGGTCACTCGCTGTCCGCACCAGCAGCGCGGCCAGGACCAGGAGTGCCCGCAGGAGGTCAGAGGCAATCATCACCCACCGGCGGTCTATGCGGTCGGCGATGACGCCGCCCACCAGTCCGAAGAGGACCTGGGGCAGGGCCAGGGAGAGGGCCGGAATCAACAGGGCCAGCGGCGATGGGGAGAGATGGGTGATCAGGGTGACGGCCGCGATCAGGAGGCACTGGTCCCCGATCTGGGAGAGGAGTTGCCCCACCCAGAGGAGCACGAAGTCCCGCTGCTCCAGAAGGGCGTGGACGGCCTCCCGACGGGGAAGGACGGGCGGCGCGGCCGCCTCTGGTCCCGTCTCCCGCGTCGCTTGTAACAGAAGGGAAGATTCCTCCATAGTCGGTTTCGCCTGTGCCGTTGAACGGGGTATGAATCGGCGCGGATGTACGGATTTTCACCCGTGTTTATCCGTGTCCTGTTTTGCGTCGTTTTCGGGGTGGGTTCAGAATCAGGGAAAGGGTCCAATCCTGGGACTCAAGCCCGGGAATCGGGTAGCGCAGGTAAATCTCTGCCGGGCCTTCGGCAGTGGTAACCGGGAGGGTGGCCTCCGCCGGGCGGGGTTCTTCCCGGTCGGCATGCATATAATCCCGGACGAAAACCGGGACGGCCCGCAAGGCGGCCTCAAACCAGAGCACATCGGACCGGGTGGGTGGGGCCGGGTCTCCGCTCAGGAGTAAGCGGAAGAGAAGGGGATAGGCCGACTCACCCGCCACTGGCCAGCCGTAACGGTTCATATCATCCAGGTCGTCAAAGGGCATGTCCAGCGCCGTGCTGAACATCAGGCTGACACCGTTGATTCGCCCCACCAGTTGATCGGGCGGGATGCCCGTGTAAATCAGGCGAATGGAGTCCAGCGACTCGTACGTCGCCAGACCATAGGCATAACCCCCATACCCCATCAGGGCAGCATAGCGGGGCCTATCCTGAGGGGAAAAGCGGATTTCAATGGGATACGAATCGCTGAGCCATCGCCAGGGTGCCTGGCGATAGTAGGATGCGGCCGCCTGGTACAACCCTTCCACGATTTGGGGGGTTATGCCAGGGATTTGGAGCAGGCCCGGCAGGGGCGGCCGATCCTGTAAAAACGCCTCCATCTCCCGAAGCGCCTGGTCTATCAGAGGGACTGGGTGAAACTGACACCGAATCCCCAGTTCCGCCAGGCGGGGAGACAGCGCTTCGGCCATCTCCGCGTTTATCAGCAGGCGCGCAGGGCGGCGCGGCCGCCCGGCCCCGGCGAATGGGCGCGTCATCGCCCTCAGCAGGATGTCCAGAACCTCCTCGGGCGTCGGTCGGATTTCCACGATACGGGACCCCATCACCTTGTCGTGAACCTGGTCCATAAAAATAACGATATATGGACGGTAGGGGGTCCCCTCGCGCGGAGCGACCCACGTCCGTGCCAGACGGACCCTCCCCTGCCAGGTCTCGTCGGTCATCGGCAGTTTCTGCACCTTCTCAAGAAGGGTCTTGCTCACTGTTTTCCCCTCTATACCCTTGCCGGGCACGGACCAAAACAGTCCACGTCCCTTTCTGCACCACTTCGTCCCGCTGATTCAGCACGACAGCGGAGATGGTCACGAAGCCCCCGCCCAGATGGGGCATCTCCCTTTTCTGCATCGCGGCCATCCGCACCCGAATCGTATCTCCAATTCGGATGGGGGCACGGAACTTCCAGTCCATCCCGATAAATGCGATGGCCGTTCCCTCCATGAGGCCCGTCTGCCAGGCCAGCCCGCTGGCGACAGAAAGCCCCAGCAGGCCATGGGCGATGCGCTCCCCGAACATTGTCGTCCGGGCATACTCCGGGTCCACATGCAGCGGGTTGTTATCGCCGGAGAGTTCGGCGAAGGTCAGAATGTCCGCCTCGGTGATGGTGCGCGGCGCCGATTCTATCTCTTCGCCGATGACGAAGTCCTCAAAGTACCGTCCCCGGGATTTCATCCAGTGCCTCCTATCTGAATCAATCACGTCTATGTGCACCCTGGTCTTCCGGAGGGCGATAGCCATCGCCCCGGTCATTGCTCTCAAATGGCCTCCCCCCTGCCCCCTCCCCGCCGCCGCGAAGCGGCGGCGGGGAGGGGGGTAGAGGGGGTTTGAGGGCGGCGGCCGGAGGCCGCCGCCCTCAAACCCGCTCTTTTCCCCTTCTCCTCCCCGTTTTGGAGAGGAGAGAGATTCGGGGGATGAGGAATGGTCAGAGTATCACCTGTTACGGCTCAGCGGTTCAAGTTGGTTGCCTGTGGCGTCACTCCTCCATAACCGCCTTCAGCGCCCGGATGGCCACCTCCACCATCCCGTCGTCGGGCGGGCGGGTGGTGAGCCGTTGCAGTGCCAGGTTCGGGCCCACCAGCGGGCTCATCCAGGGCCGGTCGGCGAAGCGGGCGCTGAACTGCATCCACTCGTAGGCCAGGCCGACGATGAGCGGGATCGCCAGGATCCGGCTGAGGGCCCGCCACATCAGCGGTAACTGCCCCAGCGGAGCCAGGACCAGGACCGAAATGACCACCACGGTCAACAGAAATGATGTGCCGCACCGGGTGTGGGCGGTGGAATGAGCCTGAACGGCCTCCACCGTGAGCGGCACACCGGCCTCGTAGGCGTTGATGGTTTTGTGCTCCGCCCCGTGGTAGGCGAAAACCCGGCGAATGTCGGGCAGAAACCCGACCCCCCAGATGTAGCCCACCACCAGGAGCAGCCGGACCAGCCCCTCCAGCAGACTGTCTGCCAGGGGGGAGAGTGCTGCGGGGAACAGGCCTACCAACAGGGACGGCAGAACCATAAAAAGGCCAACGCCCAGGGCCAGCCCCAGCAGCCCGCTGACCCACCCCAGCGCGCCGCTGAACGAGCCCGCTTTCTCCTCTTCGCCCAGAGCCACATCGGCGGACCACATCAGGGCGCGGATGCCCAGCCCCAGCGCGTCCCAGAGCATGGTCAGCCCCCGCACCAGGGGGATGCGGGGGATAGCGCCCCGGTAGATGGCCGACTGGAGCGGCTCGGTGCGGAGGACGATCTCCCCCTGGGGGTTGCGGACGGCCACCGCCACCCGACGGGTGCTTCGCATCATCACCCCCTCAATAACTGCCTGCCCTCCGTAGCGCTCCACATCCGGCCGCAGAATCACGTTGAACAGCGCAGAAATGTTTTCCGTACCCTCCTGCGTGGTTCTGTGGCTCAAATTCTCACTCCAGGTCGTAGTCCACCCCCAGTTCGGCGGCGATGGCCCGCAGGTCGGCCGCGACTTTGGGGTTCAGCGGGATGCCCTCCCGCTGCCGGCGCTCCGTCTCTTCGTACTCTTTCTCCCCGTGAATGTAGATACGGGTGGCGCCTTCCGCTTTGGGGGCGTTCTTCATCCGCCGCTGGAGGTCGTCCATCGCGGCCTTGAATTCATCCAGAGGCCGGAATCCATCCACCCGCCAGGCCCCGAAGAAGTGGCCCAGGTTGGCCGGCAGGGGCTTGCCGTCCGGCGTCCTCGGGTAGACCAGGTCCGCGTAGGCGGCACCGGAGAGGACGGCACAGAAGACGTCCACCCAGAGGGCTAGGCCGTACCCCTTGTGCCCGCTGAGCAGTTCCCCTTCGCCGCCCAGCGGGAGCAGACCGCCGCCGGCCCGTTTCTTGAAGTTCTCCAGCACCCGACCGGCGTCTTCGGTGGCGATGCCCCGCTCGTCGGTGGCCCATCCCAGTGGCATGGGCTTCCCCAGCCGGTGGTAGACCTCCAGTTTGCCCCGGGGAACGGTACTGGTGGCCATATCCAGGACGAAGGGGGGCTCTTCTCCGGCGGGCGCGGCAACCGCGATGGGGTTGGTGCCCAGCATCGCGTTGCGGCCGAAGGTCGGCACGACCAGGACATCGGCGTTGGTCATGGACATGCCGATGCAGTCGTGCTCCAGGGCCATCATGGCGTAATATCCAGCGATACCATAGTGGTTGGAATTGCGCACGGCGACGAATCCCGCGCCCACTTCCAGCGCCTTGCGAATGGCCATCTGCATCGCCCGATAGGAGACGGGCTGTCCCAGGCCGGCCCCGGCGTCTATCAGGGCCGTCGCCGGGGTCTCGCGCACCACCTGCTCCTGGGGACGGGCGACCATGACGCCGGTCTGCAGCCCCTCCACGTAGCGACGCAGTCGGGCCACGCCGTGGGAGTCAATCCCGCGCAGGTCGGCGGCCACCAGCACGTCGGCGGTGATACGGGCATCCTCCTCGGACACCCCCAGTTTCTGGAAGACCCGTTCGCAGAACGCTTTCAGCGGTTCCGCCCAGACGCGTATCGCTTCTGCCATTGTTCTCCTTTCGTGCGTGATTATGCGGTGAGGCGTTCAGCACCCATCGCTCAGTCACCAATAACCTCCGCTACAATCTCATCGGCATCGTATTGGAAGGGTGAGACGCCGTAGCGCGCCAGCGCGGTCAGGAACTCACTTCGGGATATGCCACGACTTCAGCCGCTTTCGCTTGAGAAAGACGGCCCATCTCGTACCATTTGATCGCGGCTGCCCATCGCATCTCCGCGACAAGATTGAGAGGGTCCTGCCGCAGGGCTGAGAATACACTTCGCGGCAATTTTAACGAAATCTGTATTGTCTCTATATCGCTGATCCTCCATCAGTCGCTGCCGTTCTTCTACACCGTTTCTCTCACCCAACAGACCTTTACCCACGCCCAATGTCCGGCTGGAGAATCAACTCCTGCCGCACCCGTTCCAGGAGGGTGTCGGCCCGCAGGTCCTCCAGCCGGTAGCAGGGAGCCTGGAGGTGGTCCGCCAGCGCCTGGGCCAGCCCCTGGTCAAAGGACTCGTGCTCCATGTTGATGACGACCGACCGGATGTGGGCCTGAGGGAAGAGTTCCGCGATGCGGTGGGCCTCCTCCTGAGGCGGCAGGTCGCCCATAGAAACATTTCCGGCTCCGTCGGTGAGGAGCACCATGAGAGGCATCAGGTCGGGGTGCTGGCGGAGTTCACGGGTGATCACCTCGTAGGCCAGGTGGAGGCCAGCAGAGAGGGGGGTCTTGCCGCCCACCGGGACGTCCTGAAGCGCCTTCTGGGCGCGGGTCACACTGTGGGTGGGCGGCAGGACCAGCCGGGCGCCGTTCTTCTGGAAGACGACCACCCCCACCCGGTCCCGGCGCTGGTAGGCGTCGGTGAGCAGCGACATCACGGCCCCTTTAGTCGCCTCCATCCGCTCCGCCACTGCCATAGACCAGGAGGCATCCACCACGAAGAGGATGAGGTTGGCCATGCGGCGGACGCGCACTTTGCGGTGGTAGTCCTCCGGGCAGACGACCAGAGCGGGCCCGCCGGGCCGGCGACGGCGGTTCTGGCAGGGCGCGGCGGCCCGCAGGGTGGCGTCAAGGGCCAGGTCGCCGGGGTCACCGGGAGAGGGACGGGCCTGGATGTACCGCCCGCGCCGCTGGTCGGTGCGGGTAACGCTGCGCCGACCCGTTCCAGAGCGGGTCAGTCGGTCCAGGGGAGTATCCAGCCGTCGGGGGGTGAAGAGTTCTCCGGTGGGGATTTTCTTCCCTCCCTCCCACCATCGCCCTTCGGAGGGCCAGTGGGGAACGGTCTGGAGGACGGGCTGGAGCGGCCGTTGCTGGCCCTCAGAAGCGGGCATCTCCCCCGTCTCAACCTCTACGTGCGTTTTTTTTCCCTCGTGGGAGACGTCCTCGTCAACGACCTCATCTGCCAGCGACGGCTCCTTTTTGACAACCTGGGCGCGGGCCTCGGCCAGCCGTTCCCCCAGATTATCCAGCGTCGCCTCTACGGGCTGGAGGGGGTGGCGCCGGAGGCGGTGGGGCAGGGCCAGTTCGGCGGCCAGGAGGATGTCCCGGTCGGTAATGCGAGCGCGCCCCTCAAAGGCCGCGTTGGCCCGGGCCGTCTTCAGGATGACCATGTCGGGCCGGTGACCGTCCACCCGCATCTCGGCCATCATCGCGGCGATGACGGCCAGGTCGCCCCGGGTGTGGCGGACCCGGGGCAGGAGTTGGCGGGCGCGGGCGATCTCGCGGGAGAGGGCCTCCTCGCGCGGCCGCCATTCCTCGTAGAAGCCCTCGGGGTCGCTCTCAAAGGCCAGGTTGCGCTCCATAATGAGCATCCGCGCCCCCGGGTCGTGGACGCTCTTGATGTCCACACAGAGGGCGAAACGGTCCAGGAGTTGGGGGCGCAGGTCCCCCTCCTCCGGGTTCATCGTCCCGATGAGGATGAAGCGGGCCGGGTGGCTGAAGGAGATGCCCTCCCGCTCCACCACGTTGATCCCCATCGCGGCCGCGTCCAGCAGAATGTCCACCACGTGGTCGTCCAGCAGGTTGACCTCGTCCACGTAGAGGACGCCCCGGTTGGCGGCGGCGAGTACCCCGGGCTCAAAGTGGCGCTCCCCTTTTTGGATGGCCCGTTCAATATCCAGCGTGCCGACCACCCGGTCCTCCGTCGCGCTGACAGGAAGGTCCACGAAACGGGTGCGGCGGTGGGCCCGGGGGAGGGTCTCCCCGGCGGCGGCCCGTTCCCTGCAGAGGGTGCACCAGGTGGCGGGCTGGTCGGGGTCGCAGGAGAAGGGACAATCGGCGACGACTTCTATCTCCGGCAACAGCGCGGCCAGGGCGCGGGCGGCGGTGGACTTGCCCGTCCCTCGTTCGCCGCGAATCAACACCCCGCCAATCTGGGGGTAGACGGCGTTCAGGACGAGCGCCCGGCGCATCAGGTCCTGGTTGACGATTGCGGTAAAGGGGAAAATGGGTGGCATAGTTCAAATCCAGATTGCAGATTGCAGTTTCAATTATACCGCGCTCCGGGAAAATGGGAAATGGGACGATGGACGACAGACCACAGACGACGGACCACAGACCACAGATGACAGACGACGAACGAAAGTGGAGGATGGGCATGGATGGTACGGATTTTTATCCGTGCCAACCCGTAAAACCCGTGTTCATCCGTGTCCCATTTTTCCCAAATAACCGAGCGCGGCGTCGTACATAGCCGCGATGTTTGCCGGCGGGATGTCGTGCTGAAGGTCGTGGATTGGGGCGAAAACGTAGCCGCCTCCCGGCGCGAAAACGGAGAGGCGGTAGCGCACGTCCGCCTCCACCTCCTCCGGGCTGGCCCAGGGGAGCAACCCCTGCACATCGCACCCGCCACCCCAGAAAACCAGCCGGTCGCCGAATTCCCGCTTGAGCCTTTCCGGCTCCATTTTCGCTGCCGAGGTCTGCACCGGATTGAGGATGTCCACCCCGGCCTCTATCAGGTCGGGGATCATGTCGTAGACCGAGCCGCAACTATGGAGGAAGACGCGGGCGCGCGTGCGGGCGTGGACCAGGCCATACAATTCCCGGTGATGGGGTTGAAACAGGTGCCGATAGACTTCGGGGGCAATCTGCAACCCCTGCTGGGTCCCAAAATCGTCCCCAAAGCCCACTACGTCCACATACTCCCCCACTGCGTCCAGGTATCGCTCCAGGTTCTCCCGCGCGGCCCGGGCCAGTTTCGCCACCAGCGCGGCGGCGAAATCGGGGTTTCGCTTCAGGTCTATCAGCCATTGAACCCACCCGCGGGCGAACTGGGCGGCCTCAAAGAGGCTTCCTCCGAACCAGCCGACGATGGCGTACTCCGTCTCCTCATAGAGACGACGGGCGACCCGATGCAGGAAGTCCAGTTCCTCTTCGGAGAGACGGGGCGGCTCCCAGCGCTCCAGGTCGGCCAGAGTGGCATTCGCCAGCGGGGCGTCGCGGGGCACGAAGTGGTACGTCCCGGCGGCCATCCAGTGGGAGATGGAGCCATCGGCCGCGCGAATGAGGATGTCGCCCCGGGGAGTGACTTCGGGCTCAAAGTCGGCGGAGATGAGGGCGGGGGAGCCGTCGGGGAGGCGCCAGGGCTTCCAGCGGGTGTTGCGGACGCCGGGTATGGGCTCCAGGACGGGCAGGCCGATCACGTCCACCCCGAAGCGGCGGCGGACCGGTTCCTCCACCTCGGCCAGTTGGAGGAGAATATCGGCCACGCGCACGGGCCCCCCGTCCAGCCCCAGGTACTGCTTCAGGCGCGCGTAGGCAACGGCGCTGATGCCGGTGACGGGTGTCCCGCCCAGGTCTATGGGCACCCGGTCCGGCTCGCGATGGGAAAGCGCAGTACGCACACGTTCGCGGGAGTTCACGGCAAGAAGACTCCTGGCTCGTAACTACCTGCCTCACCCTTCCCCTCAGCCCCCTTCCCTCTCCTGGCCTTCGGCCGAGAGGGGAGGGGGAGTGATGGGGGTTTGGGGGCGGCGGCTTCGCCGCCGCCCCCAAACCCCCATCTTCTTCCCCCTTTCTCCGAAGGCTTTATCAGAGCGTGTCTGAAAAATGCTATGAAGTGCTCGTAGTCAGCCACAAAGCGAAGCGGAGTGACGTTTAAATGGGTCAAGACGGCACTCCACTTCGTTCCGTGCCTCACTACGAACGAATTTTCAGACATGTTCTCAAAGTGTACCATGAACATAGGAGCATTGCAATCCCTTCTGCTGGGGTGAGGGCGCAAGTTTGTTCCACTTGCCCCATCCTCTTGCATGTGGTAAACTTATCCTGCACCCGCAGAGAGGGAGAACGGAGATGCTGGCCAAAGTCACCAGTTGTGCCCTCATCGGCCTGGAAGGGATTCTGGTCCAGGTGGAAGTGGATGTCGCCCACGGTATGCCCTCCCTCACCATCGTCGGGCTGCCGGATACCGCCGTCAAGGAATCCATAGAGCGGGTGCGGACGGCCCTCCGCAATACCGGCCTGCGCTTCCCCAACACGCGGCTGACCATCAACCTGGCCCCCGCCGACATCCGCAAAGAGGGCCCCATCTACGACCTGCCCATCGCGGTGGGCATCCTGGTTGCCTCGGAGCAGGTCTGGCCCCAGGAGGTAGAGGACGCTCTGTTCATTGGCGAACTCTCGCTGGACGGCTCCGTCCGCCATATCCCCGGCGTCCTGCCCATCGCCGCGCTGGCCCGCCAGGAGGGGCTGCGGCGGCTCTTCGTCCCGGCGGTGGACGCGCCGGAGGCCGCGCTGGTGGACGGGTTGGAGGTCTATCCGGTGGAGAATCTGGGGCAACTGGCGGCCCACCTGCAGGGGCTGGCGCGCATTCCGCCCTACCGTCCAGCCGAGGACCTGGCTGCCCAGCCCCCACCAGCCTACGCGGCGGACTTCGCCGACATCAAGGGCCAGGAGCACGTCAAGCGGGCGCTGGAGGTGGCCGCGGCCGGCGGCCACAACGTCCTGATGGTCGGGCCGCCCGGCGCGGGGAAGACCCTGCTGGCCCGCTCCGTCCCCTCCATCCTGCCGACGATGACGCTGGAGGAGGCGCTGGAGGTGACCAAAATCTACAGCGTGGCGGGGCTTCTGCCGCCAGATACGCCGCTGGTCCGCCACCGCCCCTTCCGGGCCCCCCACCACACTATCAGTTATCCGGGACTGGTCGGTGGCGGCCACTGGCCCCGCCCGGGCGAAATCTCCCTGGCCCACCGGGGCGTCCTCTTCCTGGACGAATTGCCGGAGTTCAACCCGCACACACTGGAGGCGCTCCGCCAGCCGATGGAGGACGGCATCGTCTCCATCGCCCGCTCCACCGGGACCCTGGTCTTTCCCAGCCGCTTTATGCTCATCGCAGCGATGAACCCCTGCCCCTGCGGCTACTACGGCGACCCGGTGCGGGAGTGCACTTGCAGCCCCTCGGCCATCGCCCGCTACCAGAAGCGCATCTCGGGGCCGCTGCTGGACCGGATAGACATCCACGTGGAGGTCCCCCGGGTGGACTACGCCAAACTGACGGACGACCGACGGGGGGAGCCGTCGGCGGCCATCCGGGAGCGGGTGGAGCGGGCGCGGGAGATGCAGCGGCGCCGTTTTGCAGGCACCCCGCTGACCTGCAATGCCGACATGGGCCCGACGGATGTCCGGGAGTACTGTCGGCTGGATGAGAGCGGGCGGGCACTGGTGCGGGCGGCAATGCAGCAACTCCAGATGAGCGCGCGAGCCTTCCACCGCATCCTCAAACTGGCCCGCACCATCGCCGACCTGGCCGGCAGCGACCGGATAGAGACGGCCCACCTGGCGGAGGCGATCCAGTACAGGCCGAGGAAGTAACAGGGACAAGGGATAAAATCCGTGAACATCCGTACCATCCGTGTCCATCCGTGTCCCATTCAACGGCACACGGATGAACACGGGTTTGACGGATGGACACGGATAAAAAATCCGTGAAAACCCGTGTCATCCGCGCTCCTCCGTGTCCCATTTATACGGATCGCCTGTGGCGGCGGGCGAGGGGAGGGGGGAAGAGGGTTTTGCGGCGGGCGGCGAAGCCGCCCGCCGCAAAACCCCTTCCTGAATCCCCCTCTCCCCTGGCCACAAGGCTAAGGGGAGAGAGGGGATCAAGGGGGGTGAGGGGGTCATAAAAGCCGGTGAGTGCCGAAAGTGTCAGCGACAAATCACACATCACGCATTACGAATCACGCATTACGCATTACGAATCACAGATCCGACTCTGGAGGGAAAACATGACCGAACATCGCGTGCTGGCCGAATACACCTACACCGTCCCACCCGTGGAGCGCGGTTATACCCACCAGATTCTCTACGTCAACCTCTCCGACTACACCATCGCCGCCAAACCGGTCACTGAAGAGATGAAGGAAAAATTTGTCGGCGGCCGGGGCTTCGGCCTCTGGCTCCTCTGGCACGGGACCCGCGACGACACGAAGTGGAACGACCCGGAGAACGAAATCGTCATCTCCTCCGGCCCTATCGGCGGCATCACCCAGTACCCCGGCTCCGGCAAGTCCCTGGTCGTCACCATCTCCCCCCTCACCGACATCCCCATAGACTCCAACGTTGGCGGCCACTTCGGCCCCCTCCTCAAATTCTCCGGATGGGACGCCATAGAAGTCCAGGGCAAGGCCGACCGGGAGGTGGTCGTCGTCATTGACGGACAGAAAGGCCGCGTCACCATAGAAGAGGCCCCCGATGCCCCGGTGAATACCCACCTCATCGGCGAGTGGCTCATCCGGCAGATGGCGGAAAAAGAAGAGGACCGCTACTTTATGTCCGCCGTCTCCGCCGGACAGGGGGCCGAACACACCCGCATCGGCTGCCTCAACTTCGCCTTCTACGACCGCCGCCGGGGCGCCTTCCGCTTCAAGCAGGCCGGCCGGGGCGGCACTGGCACCGTCTTCCGGGATAAACGCATCAAGGCGCTGGTGGTCAAGAGCCCGCCCGTCCGCGCCGACTCCGTCCACCCCGCCGACCCGGAGCGCATCGCCCGCGCCGGCATGCGCCTGCACAAAGAAATCCACGACTACGACGATTCCCAGAACCGGATGCGTCGCCGGGGTACCACTTACCTGGTCCAGATTATGAGCGACTACGACCTCCTCCCCGTCCATAACTTCAAATACGGCGGCCATCCCGACGCCTCCAAAATCAACGGCGATGTCTGGGAGGCCCGCTTCACCCAGGGGCTGCCCGACGGCTGCTGGTACGGCTGCACCATGTCCTGCTCCCACGCCGTGGACCGCTACACCGTCCGCACCGGCCCTTACAAGGGCCAGACGGTCATCGTGGACGGCCCCGAATACGAGACCATCGCCGGCGTCGGCTCCAACTGCGGCATCTTTGACCCCGACGCCATCCTGGAGATCAACTTCTATTGCGATACCTACGGCATAGACACTATCTCCTTTGGCACCCTCACCGCCTTCGTGATGGAGTGCTACGAGGCCGGCATCCTGGACAAGGAGAAGACGGGCGGGCTGGAACTCCGGTTCGGCAACGCCGACGCCGCCATAGAAATGCTCCACCAGATGGGCCGGGGCGAGGGTTTCGGCAAGATCGCCGGGCAGGGCGTACGGTTTATGAAGAAGTACTTCGTGGAGCACTTCGGCGCCGACCCCCAGTTCGTCCAGGACATCGGGATGGAAGCGAAGGGGCTGGAGTACTCCGAGTACGTCTCCAAAGAGTCGCTGGCCCAGCAGGGCGGCTACGGCCTGACCAACAAGGGCCCCCAGCATGACGAGGCCTGGCTCATCTTTATGGACATGGTCAGCAACCTGCTGCCGACCTTTGAGGACAAGGCGGAGGCCCTCCACTACTTCCCGATGTTCCGCACCTGGTTCGGGCTGGTGGGCCACTGCAAACTCCCCTGGAACGACATCATCCCGCCCGACAACAAGTACACTCCCGAGCCGGCCAAAATCCCGGCCCACGTCCAGAACTACGTGGACCTCTTCTCCGGGGTGACGGGGAAGTGGATCACCCGCGAAGACCTCATTACTATGTCGGAGCGGGTCTACAACTTCCAGCGGGTCTTCAACCTGCGCCGGGGCTACGGCCGTCGGGAGCACGACAACGTCCCCTACCGTTCCATGGGGCCGGTGACGGTGGAGGAGTACGAGTCGCGCGCGGAGCGGTATGACAAGCAGTTGCGGGAACTGCTGGGGCTGGACCCGACGAAGATGACGACCCCGGAGAAACTGGCCGCGCTGCGGAAGTATCGGGAGGAGCAGTACGAACGGCTGAAGGACGCCGTCTACGCCCGCCGGGGCTGGACGCGCGATGGCGTCCCCACGGTGGAGACCCTGCGGCGGCTGGGGATTGACTACCCGGACGTCGTCGCGGTGGTGCAGCGGTATCTGTAGATGACGGGGTTGCGGCGGGCGGCGAAGCCGCCCGCCGCAACCCCGGGGCGCTCACTGAAAGGCTGGCGCGGCTTCAAACACCCAAAAGAATATATTTTCATCACGGCGGCGAAGCCGCCGTGATGAAAATATATACCACTGTCCGCTCAGCCAGGAAAACAGGCGTTCATTTCCTGACAATGTGACTATGCGCTTTCTCATCACCGGTGGTGCTGGATTTCTGGGCGCTGCCCTGGCCAACCGCCTGGCCTCTGAGGGGCATCAGGTCCGGGCCATAGACGACCTGAGCGCCGGTGACCCCTCCCGGCTGGACGGGCGGGTCCTCTTCACGCGCGGGAGCGTCCTGGACCGTCCCAAACTCTGGACCCTCCTGCAGGACGTGGACTGCGTCTACCACCTGGCCGCGCGGGTGCTGGTTGCCGAGTCCATCCTCTACCCCCGGGAGTACAACGAGGTCAACGTCGGCGGGACGGTCACCCTGATGGAGGCCATCCGGGATGCCGGGGGGCGGCGGGTGGTGCTGGCCTCCTCCGGCGCCGTCTACGGGGAACAGCCCGCTCAGCCGGTGCGGGAGGATGCCCCGCCCAACCCCCAGTCCCCCTACGCCGTGAGCAAACTGGCCGCCGAGTACTACGTCCGCACCATCGGCGCCCTCTGGGGGATTGAGACGGTGGTCCTGCGCATCTTCAACGCCTACGGCCCGGGGCAGAACCTGCCGCCGTCTCATCCTCCTGTCGTTCCCCGTTTCCTGCAGCAGGCGGTGCGGGGTGGTACACTGGTCATCTTCGGCGGCGGCAACCAGACCCGCGACTTCGTCTATGTGGATGATGTGGTGGATGCAATGGTCGCCGCAGCGACGGCGCCCGATGCGGACCGCCGCATCATCAACATCGGCTCCGGGCAGGAGACCTCTATCAACGACCTGGCGCGGCTGGTGCTGGAGATCGTCGGGCGGGACGTGGAGGTCATCCACAGCCCTGCCCAGGGTGGCGGCGTCTCCCGCCTCTGCGCCGACATCACCCTGGCCCGCCGTCTGCTCAACTACCGGCCGCGCGTGAGCCTGGAGGAGGGGCTGCGCCGGACGCTGAAACTGGACCCGCGGTTTGCGACGTGAGAGGCGGTCGTCTCCCCCGTGACTTCTTTGCCCGCGATACCCTCCAGGTTGCCCGGGACCTCCTGGGGCAGGTCCTGGTGCGCCTGCTGGACGGCCAGCGGCTGAGCGGGCGCATCGTGGAGGTGGAGGCCTACATCGGCGAGGACGATCTGGCCTCCCACGCCCGCTTCGGCCGAACCGCGCGCAACGAAGCCATGTACGGCCCGCCCGGCCATGCCTACGTCTACCAGATTTACGGCCTCCACCACTGCCTGAACATCGTCACCGGACCGGAGGGGTTCCCGGCGGCGGTCCTCATCCGGGCCCTGGAGCCTATGGAGGGGTTGGAGCGGATGAGTGCCCGGCGGGGCATCGCGGACCCCGCGCGCCTGACCTCCGGGCCGGCCCGCCTCTGCCAGGCCATGGCCATTGACCGGCGCCTGGATCAGGCCGACATGTGCGCGCCCGACGCCGTCCTCTTTGTGGAGGCCGGAGCCCCCGTCCCCGACGACGAGGTCGCCACCGGCCCGCGCGTCGGCGTCCAGGGCGACCTGCGGGCCCGCACCGTCCCCTGGCGCTTCTACGTCCGGAACCACCCCTGCGTCTCCCAGCGACGGACGACAGACCACGGACGACGGACCACAGACGACCGACGACGGACGACGGACAACGGACGACGGACGACGGACAAAGAGGGATAATGTCCGGTAATTGCTCAGCCTCCCCGCGCCTCTTGCGCTCTTCTTCCCGTTCTCTTGCCTCCTGCTCTCTTTCTTCTTGCCTTCTCGCCTCCTGCCTCCTCCTTTTCGCCCTGGCCCTGCGCGCATGGGAACTGGACCGTTGGAGCCTGTGGTACGACGAGGCATACTGCTGGTGGGTCGCTTCTCGGATGCCCCTTCGGGAGATGCTGACCCTCAGCGCGCGGGAGGTCATCCCGCCTCTCTACTACCTCCTGCTCCGGGCCTGGATTCCTCTTGCGGGAGCGACGGAGTTCGCCCTGCGCTGGCCCTCGGTGCTGCTGGGGGTCCTGACCGTCGCCTGCGCGGGACGACTGGCCGGACGCCTCACCGGGCGGCGTCTGGGGGCTCTGGCAGCGATGCTCCTCTTCGCCATCGGGACGCCCTTCCTCTGGGCCTCCCGCGAGGTCCGGATGTACGGCCCTTTGCTGGCCTGGACCCTGCTGGCGGATGTGGCGTTGCTGGAGGTCTTTTCTACCTCTTCTGCACACCGGTGCCGCTTCTGGGCCTGGCTCTGGACCACCGCCACCCTCGCTGCTCTCTACACCCTGACCCTGGCGGGCTTCTGGCTGATCGGGCAGGGGCTGATCGCGCTGATGCTGGCGACCGACCCCTCGCCCCTCCCCCGGCCCTTCGGGCCACCCCCTCTCCTCTCCCGCAGAGCGGGAGAGGGTAGGGGGCAGGGGGGAGGGGTGAGGGCCCTCCTCCTCCCCGCCCTGGCCGTGGGACTCCTATATCTCCCCTGGGCCTGGGTTGCCGCCCGAATGGCGCCCCTGAACATGACCTACTGGCACGGGTACATGCCCCCTCTCTACCTCCTTCGCCTCTCCCTGGGCGGACTGACCATCATGGAGCACCTTCCCGGCGAGATGGCGGAGGGGGCCGCGGCCCTGATTCTGATCGTTGTCCTCCTGGCACTGGCCGCTTCTCGCCCGCGCCTGGCGGTGGGACTGTATCCGTTCCTCTACGCCGCGCCTCTGCCGCTCATCGCCTGGCTTTATCGGGAAATCCCTAAATGGGGTGCCCGGCACGCGTCCCTCTTTGCCCCCGCCACCTTTTTGGCCCTCGCTGTTGCCTGGGGAAGCCTGGAAAACGCCCGACATCGGGGGCTACGGGCCTTCGTCGCCCTCCTCCTGGCCGTCGCAACGCTTCTGGTGGGGCGCTTCCTCTGGGAAGCCGACCGCAACCTGCTGACCAACCCCGCCTACGCGCGGGAGGACTGGCGCGCGGCCGCCCGCTACGTTCAGGAACACCGCGCCCCGGGCGACGTCGTCATCATCTCCACCGGCTCCGTCTTCCCAACCTGGCTCTACTACGCCGGGGATGAGGGGATGCTTCCCATACCCAACGACCCGCTGTTAGACGTCACCCATGTCCTGACCTACACCGAAGTCGTCCGGACGCTGAGCGCGGTCCTCTCCTCCTGCTCCCCTGCTCCCTGTAGCGTCTGGCTGGTGGCCTGGCTGGATGGGGTCACAGACCCGACCCGACTGGTGGAGACCCTGCTGGAGGACGTGGCGCGGGAGGAACCGGTACCGTATTTCCGGAAACTGCGGGTCCGTCATTTCCTGCTGGACCGTCCCCCCGATTTCCCGCTGGAGCCGCCCACCACTGACCGCCCCGACGCGGAACTCCTGCCGGGAGTTCGCCTCTGGGGGTACGCTCTGCCCGAGGGGCCTCATCCGGCCGACCAGCCGCTGGAACTGCGGGCCTGGTGGGTGACGGATGACCCAAAGAGCGTCACTGGCCTGACCTACGCGGCCTCCTTCCGCCTGCGGGACGCGTTGGGCACCGAATGGGGCCAGGATGACCGCGTCCTGACTGATGGGGATTATCGTCCGGAGCGCTGGCCCTCCGGCGTGCCGGTTCTGGGGCGCTTCTTCCTGAGCCTCCCCGCGGGCATTCCGCCCGGCGTCTACACGCCCACGCTGACCCTTTTCACGACGGAGGCCGCGAAGAGTATCGCTCTCCACCCTATCACTGTTACCCGTCCGGTCTCTCCGCCGGAGATGCCGGAAGAGTTCACTCCGGCCCGCCTGGAGGGCCCAACCGGCCCGCTGATGCTCCTGGGCGTTCACCTTTTTGAGGGGCAGGCCGGAATCTGCGGGCGGATTCTCGGAGAACTCTTCTGGGAGGTCAGAGCGCCTCTCCGGGAGGAATACCGGGTTGTCGTATCCGCCGGTGGGTACCAGGAGGAAAATCCGCTGGTTCCCGCGGATTCCCAGGCCCTCCTGTGCCCGGGGGACCGCATCCGGTCCTACTTCCAACTCACCTTCCCCTGTCGGGCGCTGGACCTGCAGGCCGACCTGGAGGTGCGCCTGATCCGGGCCGACGGGACGGAGACAGGCGGGGTCTGGTACGGGCCCCCGGTCACCGTACGGACGGAGCGGGTCTTCGCGGAGCCGACCGTTCCCTACGAGCCCGTGGGGGCGGAATTCGGGCCGGGATTTGCCACCCTGCTGGGCTACCGGGTGGACCCGTCCCCCGTGCGGGCAGGCGAGCCCTTCACCGTCACCCTGATCTGGCGGGCGGGCTTCACGGACGACGTTCCCCGCTCTGTCTTCGTCCACATCGCGCTGCCGGACGCGTCGGCGCCGCTGGCGGCCCAGCACGACGGCTGGCCCGCCGGAGGCGCGCGCCCCACCCACACCTGGGTCTGGGGGGAGATCATCACCGACCCCCACCCGCTGCCGGGCCTCCCCGCCGGGTTGTACCAGATTCGGGTGGGCCTTTACGGCCCCGATGGGGAACGGATGCCGGTCACCCTCGGGCCCGAAAGCCCGCCGGACCGGGCGCTGAGTTTCCCCCTGGAGGTTTTTGAGTGACTGAAACGCATACCCGCTCCGGGTTCACCCGCGGTATCCTCATCTGCCTGGCGGGGACGGCCATCTGGTCCACGACCGCCATATTTATTGCCCATCTGAGCAACCATTATCGGTTGCCGCCCCTGGTACTGGCCTTCTGGCGGGACCTCTTTGTTGCCCTGGGACTGGCGCTGGGGCTGAGTCTCCTTCGGCCCTCCCTGTTGCGGATTCCCAATCCCCGCCACAATCTGGTTTTCTTCGTTGCCTACGGCCTCACCCTGGCCATCTTCAACGCATTGTGGACGACGTCGGTGGCGATCAATGGCGCGGCGGTGGCAACGGTGCTGGTCTACAGTTCTCCCGCCTTTACCGCGCTGGCGGAGCGCCGTCTTTTCGGCGAGCGCTTCGGTCCGGCCCGCGTGGTGGCTCTGATACTGAGTCTGGCGGGATGCATCCTGGCCTCTGGTGCCTACGACAGGGATGCCTGGAGCGTGAACCCGCTGGGGATCGCCGTTGGGCTGAGTAGTGGATGGGCATTCACGGCCTATAGCCTCTTCGGCAAAGCGGCCCACCGTCGGGGAATTTCCCCCTGGACCGCCACTTTCGGCGCATTCACGATGGCGACCGCTTTCCTGCTCCTCCTGCAGCACAGGGCCACCCTTTTCTGGCTGGGCCCTCAAGTGAGCGGGTGGGTCCTTCTGACAACCCTGGCGCTGGTACCGACCATCGGAGGCTATGGCCTGTACACCGTCAGCCTGGCCTACCTTCCGGCCGCCGTCGCCAACATCATCGTCACCCTGGAACCAGTGATGACGGGCATTATGGCGTACCTCATCCTGGGGGAGCAGATGACTTTCATCCAATTGCTGGGGGGCGGGCTGATCCTGACCGGCGTCTTTCTGCTACAGGGAGAGCGCAGGTAAAACGGGGGGAGAGAACCGGGGTTTTGCGACGACCGAAGGCCGCCATAAATCTTCGTTCTCCATTTGCACTTTCCGCTATCCCGATGTATACTTTTACTAACCCTCTTTGGTGGACTGATGGTTGACGATGTCCGTCTCCAGCGACAGCAACAGGCGCAGGCCGTCCTGGCCCGGGTGCAGGAGGTCCTCCCCTCCGTTCTCGCCCGCCACCCCGTCGTCGCGGCGTATGTCTATGGCTCCGTCGCCCGGGGGACTGTCCTCCCCACCAGCGATGTGGACATCGCGCTGGTGCTGACCGAACCGCTGCCACCCTACGAAAGACTCCAACTGGAACTGACCATAGAGGGGGAGGTGGATGAGGCCTCCGCCATCTCTCCCATAGACGTACGGGTCATTAACGACGCCCCTCTTCTGGTCAAAGGGCGGATTGTCCAGGAGGGAATCCGTGTCTACGAGGGGGACCGGCAGAAACGTATCGCCTTTGAGGTTCTGACTCTCCAGCCGTATCACGATTTTCAACCGTTCATCCGGCCACTCCAGAGAGCGTTTCTGGAGCGGTTGCGGCAGATTTATGGTCAACTCTGAAGTTGTCGCTTCCTTAAGAAAGTATCCTGCGTGGAAAAAGGAGGTGGCAGCGGGTAGCGAAGCCACCTGCGCAAAACCTGTTTTCCCTCCAGAGACCCTTCCCTGGCTGGTGGGCTTTATGTCCGGGGACCCGCGCTTTCGGCAACGACAACGGGCTGGTACTTTGCTCTTCCTGAAGGCGTAACATGCCGCCATCTATAACTCCGAAGATTCTGCGGATGTTCCAGCGGCGAGTGGCCGAAATAGCCATTGACCCTGCTGCGCTGCGGAATCAAGGCGCACCGGGAGTCGCGAAAACTGCCCGCGAGTTTCTGGCAACACTGGATTTTTTAAGATTTGCCCGTTGTGGTAACCAATCCGTCTTCGCCGAGGAGCTGGACAGGCAAACAGATTTGTTGAAAAACCGATTTCCTGAGGGAGCCCAGCACTGGGGAACTGCGCGGAAAGCCCTCAACCTGTTTCTGGAAGAAGCCTATTATCATCGCTTTCTCTGTGAGGCTTACGGATTAGAACGAATTGAGGAGTTTCTGGAGGTTCCACTGGACAGTCAGGTTGCCGATTTTCTCAAGAGAAGGCAAAAGAACAACACAAACTCTTGCCCCGTTGGAACGGCATCAAGAATTTGACACCTTCTGATAGTCAACAGTTTCAGGAGTTTGCCGCTGAGTATGCAAAAACACTGGGAGCAGGATGGAAAAGGGTCCACCTGGACGTATGGGTTTGGAGAAGGGAGAAGGGGGACCACCTATCCTGAGAGTATATTGAGCGTTATCCTGGCATCAGCAAAGGAGTAAGGCATGACCCTCTGGTATCACCGCCGCACCTGATCCGAAGTCTGGGGCGCCGGTTGGCGCCCGCAGACCGCTGGGCTCATGTCCGGGGGCGGCGGGGATGCCGCACCCTGAGACCTCTACGGGCGCGTGCCTCCGGAGCCGCCGCCGGCGTGAGCCGACGGCGGCTTTCTGTTGCCCACGCCGTGCCCGGGCCACCGCCCGGTCGCGTGGAGATTCCATTTCAAGGAGGTACGCACCATGTCCGAACGTCTCACCCGTTTCTTCGCCTCGCGCTGGGGCATCCTCCTGGCCGGGGCGGTCATCGGCCTCCTGGCCCCGCTCCTCCAGCGGGCCGGCAACCCCACCAACATGGGGATCTGCGTGGCCTGCTTTGAGCGGGACATCGCCGGAGCCCTGGGCCTCCATCGGGCTGCCACCGTCCAGTACATCCGGCCCGAGATCATCGCTTTCGTCCTGGGCTCCCTGATCGCCGCCCTCCTCTTCCGGGAGTTCAAGCCCCGCGCTGGCTCCGCTCCCATCGTCCGCTTCCTTCTGGGCATGTTCGCCATGACCGGCGCCCTGGTCTTCCTGGGCTGCCCCTGGCGGGCCCTCCTGCGGCTGGCGGGCGGCGACCTGAACGGCCTGGTGGGCACCGCCGGGCTGGTCGCCGGCATCGCCCTCGGCGTCTTCTTCCTGAAGCGGGGCTACTCCCTGGGCCGCAGCCGCCCGGCACCGGCCCCCGTGGGCTGGATGATGCCCGCCATTATGCTGGGCCTCCTGCTCCTCCTCATCTTCCGCCCCCAGTTCACCAAAGACGGCCCCATCTTCTTCAGTGCCGAAGGGCCCGGTTCCAAACACGCGCCCATTCTCATCTCTCTGGCCGTGGGGCTGGTCATCGGCTTCCTGGCCCAGCGGACCCGCTTCTGCACGATGGGCGCCTGGCGGGACGTCATCCTGATGAGGGATACCCACCTGATCACCGGGGTGGGCGCGCTGTTCGTTGTCGCCCTGATCACCAACCTGGCCCTGGGGCAGTTTAAACCGGGCTTCGCCGCCCAGCCGGTGGCCCATTCCAACCATCTCTGGAACTTCCTGGGGATGGCGCTGGCCGGGCTGGCCTTCCTCCTGGCGGGCGGCTGCCCGGGCCGCCAACTCTTCCTCTCCGGGGAGGGGGACGGCGACGCGGCCCTCTTCGTCCTGGGGATGATCTTCGGCGCCGGCTTTGCTCACAACTGGGCCCTGACCGGCGTCCCCGATAAACTGGCCGAGGGCGCGCTGATGGTGGGCGGGCCCGGCCCCTACGGACAGGCCGCCGTCATCATCGGGCTGGTTTTCTGCATCGTGCTGGGCCTCACGATGCGGGAGCGGAAGTAAGTTCTATCCACGAAGGACACGAAGGGCACGAAGGGCACGAATTTTCAAAAAACGGGGCAACCACCTACCCCGATCGGTTTGCAGATAGCGTAGCGCCGGCTGTTAACCTGTGTGCAGGCCTGGCGGCCTGCGCTACAGGTGTGCCCTTCGTATCCTTGGGGTTGATCAAAAGGAGGTGTTCCAATGGCGAAGGTCGTAGACGCACGGGGCCTCTCCTGCCCCCAGCCGGTCATCCTGGCCCGGCAGGCGATGGAGGAGGGGCAGTTCCCCATTGAAGTTTGGGTGGATACCGTCACCTCCCGCGAGAACGTGCGCCGGGCCGCCGAACGGGCCGGCCTCAAGGTGCAGGTGGAGGCGGTGGGGGACGAGTTTAAATTGACGTTGTTGCGGTAGGAGGAGCCCTCACCCTCTCCCCCTGCCTCCCTCTCCCTCTCCCACTTGTGGGAGAGGGAGAGGGGGTGGCCCGAAGGGCCGGGGGTGGGGGTGAGGGCCGGGAGGAACTATGCCCAAACGAGACTTCACCCGGCTGACCCAGATTGCCTCCTGCGCGGGTTGAGCGGGGAAACTGGCCCCCGGGGCCCTGGCGCAGGTCCTGCGCCCCCTGCTGGACTCGTTGGAGGAAAGCGAGCGTGTCGTCGTCGGGCTGGGCTCGCCCGATGACGCCGTCGTCTACCGGATGGAGAACGGCACCCTGCTGGTCGCCACGGCGGACTTCTTCGCGCCGGTGGTGGACGACGCCTATACCTACGGCGCCATCGCCGCCGCCAACTCCATCAGCGACGTCTACGCCATGGGCGGGACGCCCTTCCTGGCCCTCAACCTGGCCGCGATTCCCTCGGACATGCCGCCGGAAATCGCCGCGGAGATTTTCCGGGGCGGGATGGAGAAGGCGCGGGAGGCGGGCGTGATCGTCGCCGGTGGGCACACGATGGACGATAAGGAACCCAAGTACGGCCTGGCCGTCATCGGGACGGTGGAGCCGGAGCGGTTGCTGCTGAAGGGCGGCGCGCGGCCCGGGGAGCACCTGGTGCTGACCAAACCCCTGGGCTCCGGCGTCATCACCACCGCCTACCGGGCCGGGCAGGCCTCGCCGGAGGCGCTGGCCCAGGCCGTCCCCTGGATGCTGCGGCTGAACCGGGACGCGGTCCGGGCCGTCCACGCCACCTCCGCCCGCGGCGCCACCGACATCACCGGCTTCGGCTTCCTGGGCCACGCGGCGGAGATGGCGCTGGCCGCGGGAGTCCGCTTCCGCATCTGGGCCGACCGGGTCCCCATCCTGGAGGCCGCCCGCCCCCTGGCCGACCTCTGGCTCTTCCCCGGCGGGACGGCGGCCAACGAGATGCACTTCGGCCAGTGGGTGACCTTTGCCCCGTCCATCCCGGAAGAAGTCCAGATGCTCCTCTACGACGCGCAGACCAACGGCGGCATCCTGGCGGCCATCCCCGCCGCCGAGATGGCGCGCTTCACCGAAGCGTGCCGGGCGCTGGACCAGCCCTTCTGGGAGGTCGGGGAGGTGGTGGAAGGGGAGCCGGGGATTGAGGTCAGGTGACAGGCAGGTGACAGTCACCTTTAAGGTGACTGTCACCTAACGGAGGCGAAATGATTTACCTGGACAACGCGGCCACATCCTGGCCCAAGCCGCCGCAGGTCCTGGCGGCGATGGCCCGCTTTCTGACCGAAGTGGGCGCCAACCCGGGGCGCTCCGGGCACCGGCTCTCCGTGGAGGCCGGGCGCATCGTCTACGCCGCGCGGGAGGCGGTGGCCGAACTCTTCCACGCCCCCGACCCGCTGCAGGTGGTCTTCGGCATGAACGCCACGGAGGGGCTCAACCTGGCCCTGCGGGGCCTCCTGCGCCCTGGCGATCATGTCGTCACTTCCAGCATGGAGCACAACTCGGTGATGCGGCCGCTGCGGGCCCTGGAGCGGGAAGGGGTCTCGGTGACCGTCGTCCCCTGCTCCCCGGAGGGCCTTCTGGAGCCGCGCGCCGTCCTGGAGGCCCTCCGGCCTGAAACCCGCCTGGTCGTCCTCAACCACGCCTCCAACGTGACGGGGACCCTGTTGCCGGTGGCGGAAGTGGGACAGGCCCTGTATCGGATGGGCGGCCCGTTGTTGGTAGTGGACGCAGCGCAGAGCGGGGGTGCCGTCCCCATAGACATGCAGGCCGATGGCATAGACCTGCTGGCCTTCACCGGACATAAGTCCCTCTACGGCCCAACGGGCACTGGCGGCCTTATCATTGGAGACCGGGTCCCGCGGGAGGAGTTCCGGCCCCTCATCCGGGGCGGGACGGGGAGCCGGTCCGAACGGGAGGAGCAGCCGGACTTCCTGCCGGACATGTACGAGAGCGGCACTCCCAACGCGGTGGGGCTGGCAGGGCTGGAGGCCGGGGTCCGCTGGGTGCTGGAACGGGGCGTGGAGGCCATCCGCGCCCACGAGGTGGAGTTGACCCGGCGGCTGCTGGACGGCCTGCGGGAAATCCCCGGCGTGACGGTCTACGGGCCGGACGACGCGCATCTCCGGACGGCAGTGGTCTCCTTCAACATCGCTGGGATGGAGCCGTCGGAGGTGGGGATGCGGCTGGACGAGGAGTACGGCATCATGTGCCGGGTGGGGCTCCACTGCGCGCCTGCGGCCCACCGCACCATCGGCACCTTCCCCGCCGGGACCGTCCGCTTCGCGCTGGGGGCTTTCACCACGCGGGAGGAGGTGGACGCCGCGCTGTGGGCCGTGGCCCGTCTGGCCCGGGGATGAGGGGGCCTTGGCGGCGGCCACAGGCCGCCGCCAAAGCCCCACCCCCTCTACAGGAGGAGGCTTATGGAGAAAATCGTGGATGCCCGGGGGCTACCCTGCCCCCAGCCGGTTCTGCTGACCCGCGATGCGCTGCGGGAAAGCGACGCAGTGACCACCATCGTGGATAGCGACACCGCCCGCCACAACGTGACCCGGATGGCCGAGAAGGCCGGATACACCGTGCAGGCCGAGGAGCAGGAGGACGGGGTGTATCTGCATATCCGCCGGGGCGAGGCCGCGCCGCAGGCCGCTCCGGCCCCTCAGCCGCAACCGGCCAGCGGCCCGCTGGTCCTGGTCATCCCCTCGGAGTTCATGGGACGGGGAGAACATGAGGAACTGGGGCAGATTCTCATCCGGGGCTTCCTGCATACCCTGAACGAGGTCAGCCCGCTGCCCGACGTCATCATCTTCTTCAACAGCGGGGTCAAACTGGTGGTGGAGGGGTCGCCCGTGCTGGAGGACCTGTGCACCCTGGCAAACCAGGGGGTCCAGATTCTGGTCTGCGGCACCTGCCTGGGGTACTACGGCCTGAAGGAGAAAGTCGCCGTCGGCGAAGTGTCCAACATGTACACCATCGCCGAGACGATGCTGCAGGCGGGGAAAGTCGTTTCACTGTAGCGTAGCGCAGGATTTATCCTGTACCGGATTCAATCCTGCGCCATAAATCGCTGGTACAGCCCTTCCAGTTCCTCTTCCGAATAGTAGTAGATGATGATCCGCCCCCCCTTCTTCCCCGGGCGGACCTGGACGCGCGTCCCCAGCGCCTGCCGGAAACGGTCCTCCAGGGCCTGGATTTCTGGGGCGGCGGACCGGGCAGGCGGTCGCTGGGGCCGGGTCTGCAGAATCCGCCCCACCAGTTCCTCCGTCTGGCGGACGGTCAGGCCCTGGCGCATCACCATTCGCAGCGCCGCGACCTGGGCCTCGGGGTCTTCCAGCGCCAGGAGCGCCCGGGCATGCCCCTCCCCGATGCGGCCGTTGAGGAGCGCTTCCTTGACCGCGTCGGTGGCCTTCAGCAGGCGCAGCGTGTTGGTGATGGCGACCCGGCTCTTGCCCACCCGCTGAGCGACCTCTTCGTGGGTCAACCCAAACTCCTCAATCAGTTGCCGGTAGGCGCTCGCCTCCTCCAGCGGGTTCAGGTCCTTCCGCTGCAGGTTCTCCACCAGGGCCAGTTCCAGCGTCTGCTGGGGGGCCAGGTCCTTGACGATGACAGGCACCGTCGTCAGGCCGGCCAGTTTCGCCGCCCGCCAGCGCCGCTCCCCCGCCACCAACTGGTAACCGTCCCCCTCCCGGACGACGATGAGGGGCTGAAGAACGCCGTGGTTCTGGATGGAGAGGGCCAGTTCCACCAGTTCATCGTCCCGTATGGCCATGCGGGGCTGATGGGGGTTGGGGCGGATGTCCTCCACCGGCACCTCCAGGATGCCGGTCGCTTCCTCGCCGACGGGGATCAGCGCCTCCAGTCCTCTGCCCAGGCCGAATTTACCCGCCATGCTCCACCTCCGCCGAGGGCGCTCGTCCGTCGCCGCTGAGCAGTTCCCAGGCCAGGGCCCGGTAGGCCAGGTCGCCCGGGGAACGGGGGGCGTAGGCCAGGATGGGGAGCCCGTGGCTGGGGGCCTCGCTCAACCGGACATTGCGCGGGATGACTCTCCGGAAGACCCGGTCTCCGAAATACCGCCGCACTTCTGCCACCACCTGCTGGGAGAGATGGGTGCGGGAGTCAAACATCGTCATCACCAGGCCCCGCAGGCGCAGGTGAGGGTTCAGGGAACGGCGCACCAGGTCCAGCGTGCGCATCAGTTGAGTGAGTCCTTCCAGGGCCAGGTACTCGCACTGGATGGGGATGATGACGCCGCTTTTGGCGGCGACCAGCGCGTTGACGGTGAGGATGCCCAAACTGGGGGGACAATCTATCAGGACGTAGTCGTACCGCTGGTCCAGGCCGGAGAGGGCCATTTCTAACCGCCGCTCTCGGGCCAGCATGGGGATCAGTTCCACCGTCGCGCCGGCCAGTTGGGCCGAACTGGGCACCAGGTCCAACCGTACCCAGTGGGTCAGGGTAATGATCCCGTCCAGCGGCGCCTCGCGCACCAGAGCGTCGTAGACCGTCGCCGGGAGCGACGCGCGGTCCACCCCCAGGCTGACCGTCGCGTTGGCCTGGGGGTCCATGTCCACCAGCAGGACCCGCTGGCCCCAATGGGCCAGGTAGGCCGCCAGATTGACGGCGGTCGTGGTCTTGCCCACGCCGCCCTTCTGGTTGGCGAAGGCGTAGATGATCATAATTAACAATTAAAAAATTAACGATGAAAAACTTTGCGTGTAACTATGCGCTGACTGAAGTCACCCTTCCTGAGCCTGCGGCCGACACCCGGCACGAAGTACCCAGAGAGGACAATTTCAATCGGCTGAAGTTACCTTTGCGTCTTCGTGTCTTGGTGGTTTTTAAAGCACCGGACCACTTCCTCCGGGGTGGGAGTGCCGGAGAGGCCGGGCCGGGTGACGGAGACGGCAGCGACGCAGTTGGCCCGGCGCGCGGCCTGCACGGGGTCATCTCCCTGCCAGAGGCGGGCGAAGAAGACGGCCGCGAAGACATCCCCCGCGCCGGTGGGGTCCACCTCCCGGGCCGGGAAGGCCGGCAGATGCCAGACTCGCTCCCCGATGTAGATGGAGCACCCGCGCGCGCCCCGGGTGAGGGCCAGGAGGCGGGTCCGGGCGGCCCAGCGGGCTGCCAGCGCCTCGTCGCCGCCGATGTCCTCCTCGCTCAGGACGACGGCGTCGGCGCGGGGGATCCACTCCTCTGCCTCCTCCCAGGGGCCAGGGGTGACCCGTCCGGCCCCGTCCCAGCGGCGCATCCAGCCCTGGGGGGTCAGGCCCAGGAAGTCGGCCCGGATGTGGTCGGTCAGGGCGGGGTCGCACTCCCGCGCCACCGGCCCCAGGTGGAGAATGGCCGTACGCAGGATAAACCTTGCGCCACGGATGGCATCGGGGGTCAGGGGGGCGGCGCGGGCGTGGAGAAACTGCACCCGCCCGTCCGAAGTGTAGCGGTTTTCAAAGACTGTGCTCTTAGGGGCCGGGATGCGGTAAACTTCTATATCGGGAAGGATGGCGCTCAGGTCCAGGGAGTCGTCGGCGCTGGTGAGGACGGCGGTGCGCAGGCCCAGTGCGCGGGCGGTACGGGCAGCATAGGCCGCCGTGCCGCCGGGGGTCAGCGACCCGTCCGGCAACCGGTCCTGGGTGACGTGTCCGACGACGAGGTAGTCCCAACGAGACAAACTCACCGGGATGCAGTCCTGGTACCCAGTGCTTGCGGGAGCGCCTGAAGGCGGGACAGGATAAATCCTGTGCTACAAGTCCTTTCGCGTCGGGCGGGATGGGCGCCCCTGCAACACAGGCTTTTAGCCTGCGGGAGTTGGCCCGCGTCCCCAGGCCCGGCGGCCTGTCATTCCTTCCCCACGCGCGGGATAATCGTCACCCGGCGGCGGTTGCCCTCGCCGACGCTCTGGGTGGTGACGTCGGGGTGATCCCGGAGCGCCAGGTGGATGATGCGGCGCTCGTAGGGAGGCATCGGCTCCAGGTAGACCGTGCGCCCGCTCCGGACCGCCTGAGTGGCCATCCGCTCCGCCAGACGGCGGAGGTTCTGCTCCCGCCGCTGCTTGTAACCCTGGACGTCCACCACCAGATTGACCATCTGGCCCATCCGTCGGTTGACCAGCAACCGCAGGATGTGCTGAAGGGCCGCCAGAGTCTCCCCTCGCGGGCCGATCAGCGTGTCTGCCCCAGCAGTCTGGATATCCAGCACAAGGGTAACCATCTCCTCATCGGTCGCCGGCTCTGCCAGGCGAACTTGAATCTCAGCGGAGTAACCCAGGTGATGGAGGAGGTCCTCCAGTATAGAGCGGGCCACCTCAGCAGCAGGCGACTCCGGAGCGACGGGGAGGACCGGTGGGGTTGGGGCCGGGGCGGGGGGCGGCGCGGGGATGGCCTCGGGGGTAACCAGCGGCGTGAGCCGGACCCGCGCCATGCGGGCGCCGATGCCCAGGATGCCGCGACTGCCTTCATCCAGAACTTCAATCTCTACCGCCTCGCGCGGGAGGTGCAGCGCGGCCAGCCCCGCCGCGATGGCGGCGTCTACGGTTTCGCCAAAGAAAATCTTGCCTTCTGTGCTCACGTTTGCACCCTCTTGGAGCAAGTTTTTGCGGGCAATTTACCTCCGCCCTCTCTTCCGCCGGGCGGGCTGGGGCGGCCGCTCTTTGGGGCGTTCTGCCTCTTTCGGCCGTTCTGGTTCCTTCGGCGCCTCCGCCGCGCCCGCCGGGACCGGCTGCGGCTTAGGCGTCACAAAGTACTGGAGCAGGGTAACCAGATTGGAGATGATGAAGTAAATGGAAAGCCCTGAGGCATAGGAGATGGAGATGAAGCCGAACATCAGCGGCATCATGATCAACATCTGCTGGTTCATTGCCCTTGACTGGGGATCCGTAGAAGGGGGGGTAAGAATTTTCTGCGAGAGCCAGGATGTGACCACTACCAGGATAGGGAGGACATAATACGGGTCCGGCTGCCCCAGGTCCATCCACAGGAACCGGCTCTGTAAGGGGATGAGGGAAGCCAGGCCGGGGATGAAGGAGTAGACGTTCTGGGAAAGGCGGACCAGGTCCAGCGGACTGACAGCCAGGGTGCGCATGATGGCCTGCCAGAGGCCGTAGAGGAGGGGGAGTTGGATCAAGAGCGGCAGGCACCCTCCCAGGGGATTCATGCCGGCCTCCCGATAGAGTTTCATCTGCTCCTGGGCCAGTTTTTCCTTGTCATCCGCATACTTTTTCTGCAATTTCGCCAGTTCCGGCTGCAGTTCCTGCATCCGGCGGGCGGATTGCTGCTGCTTCAGCGTCAATGGCAGGACGGCTAACCGTACCACCAGCGTGAGCGCGGTAATCGCCAGCACTGTCTGGTGGCCCAGGAGGCGGTAAAACAGCAGCAGCAAGTTCACCATCGGGTTCAAAATCAGCAAATCCCACATTTTCTGCTCCGTATTCCGTGGTCCGTATTCCGTCCTACTGTTGCTGGGCCGGATACGACCAGACCGGGCGGCCGTTCTCCACGTAGAAGGCCTGCACGCGCTGGGGGGCGTTGACGCGAGTCACATAGACCCGCTCCCCGCCGATAGCCATAGAGCCTAACTGTCCCTGGCCGGCCTGCTGCCAGAGGACGAAGCCGTCGGCGGTGTCCAAACCGAAGAGGGTGCCGTTCTCGCTGGCGATCAGCAACCGCTTCCCGTCCGGGCTCAGTGCTGGGCCCAGCCGGACGGTCCCCTGCACCCGGCTGCGCCAGATTTCCTGCCCGGTTGCTGCATCCAGCGCGTAGACGTTGCCATTCACATCGGCCGCGTAGAGGCGGCTGCCGTCGCTCGCCGGAGTACCCCAGAACCAGTTGGCGCCGGTAAAGCGCCAGACTTCGGTGCCATCGGTCAGCCGCAGGGCGTAGAGGTTGTGGTCAAATGAACCGATGTAGAGGGTATCGGTCAGGACGAGAGGGCGGTCAGCCATGGCGCTACCGGCCTGGAACTGCCAGCGCAGAGCGCCGGTCTGCAGGTCCAGTGCGTAGAGGCGGTGGTCCAGCGAAGCGATGTAGACGGTATCGGATATGATCAGAGGCGTCGCCCAGACCCGGCCCCGGGTGGGGTATTGCCAGACCAGGGTGCCGTCATCTATCCGCAGGCCGTAGACGTTGCCGTCGCTGTTGCCGATGACGAAGATCCCGTCTCCAGCGGCGCCGGGGGCGATGAATTCCCCGCCCGCTGTGAAGGGTTGGGGCCATGCCAGCCGACCGCCGTTGAGGGAAAGGGCGCGCAGGACACCCTGAGAACGAGCGAAGAAGCCGCCCCCGGTCCGTTCGTAGGACGTGACCAGGAGCAGTTCGTCGTTCAGCAGGGTGACCGTATAGAAGGGGCCGTACTGACGGAGGTCCGGTGTGGCGGGGAACGCCCATGTCTCCTGACCGGTCTCCGCGTCCAGCGCCCGCACCTGTTCCAGGTCCGCCACGTAGAGGGTCCCGTCGTGGAGAAGCAGGGTGGTCCAGGTGGTGGCGTGGACGCCGCCGGAACAACCGGCGAGGAGGAGGACGGCCAGCAAGGCCAGGGCGACCGGGTAGATATGCGATGGTCTATTCACGCTGGGGCTCTCCTTGAAATGACCAATTTACCAATGACCAATGAACCGATGACCAATGTACCAATTTACCGGAGATCAGGCACCGGGTCATATCCGCCGGGGTTGAAGGGATGACAGCGGGCAACCCGTTTGACCGTCAGCCAGCCGCCGTGCAGGACCCCGTAGCGGGAGATGGCCTCGTAGCCGTACTGGGAGCAGGAGGGGTGGAAGCGACAGGTCGGCGGCAGGGCGCGCGAGAACGTCCATTGCCACAACCGAATCAGGGCCAGCAATAGATATTTCACCGGACTTCCTCCTGCGTTTGCAGCAACCCGGCCTCCCGGGCCAGTTGCTCCAGCGCGGCCTCCACCTGGGGCTCTTTGACGGTCAGGATGGGCGGTCGGGCAATGAGGACGAGGTCCCATCCGGGCGTCAGGCGGGGGTAGAGGTGACGGGCCGCTTCCCGGAGCAGCCGCCTGGCCCGGTTGCGGGCCACCGCCGTGCCCACCCGACGTCCTGCGACGACCCCGATGCGGACCATACCGACCGGGTTGGGAGCGGCGACCAGTACCAGCAGCGGATGGGACCAGGCCCGGCCTTCCTGCCGAACCCGGTCAAAATCCGCCGACCGCCGGAGTCGGACCTGCCGCCACCGGGCTGAACGGCTCCTCTCCTGCCCTACGCCCGGCGCCGGGGCCGGCGGGCGCTCTCCTTCCAGTTCCACTTCTTGGCCCACTCGCGCTGAACCGTCAGTTGATGGCGCCCTTTCAGCCGCCGGGCCTTCAGCACCCGACGGCCCGTTGGAGTGGCCATCCGGGCGCGGAAGCCATGCGTCCGCATTCGCTTTCGTTTTTTGGGCTGGTACGTTCGCTTCGGCATTCTGTACACATCCCCCATACAAAATTGAATCTCCGCACGAAGGCTCCTCGGCGGAGAAGCGGGTTCATTATACCGCAGAGAAGAAAAGCGGTCAAGCGCGCTTTGATATCCATTTCGCCCAGTTGTCCAGATTTGTGCATCAAAGCCACCATGTGGTATAATTGAAAATGAGGGCCGGCTATGGATGTGATACAGGGAATGCTCAATCTGGTGACCGCGCCTCCGGGAAACCTCTACTACCACCTGGCACTCCTCTTCATTATCCAGGTTTTCCTGGCTGTGGGATGGGTTGAGTGGAGACGGACCGGGAATGCTCGCCACTTTGCCGCCGCTGCGGGTATGCTGGCGACCCGTGTCGTGCTGATCGGCGTCAGCGGATTGACCGGCACCGGTTCCTTTTCGCCGACGGTCGTGCTCCCTCCGCTGGAGCGGTGGATGGACCTGGTCCTGATCATCCTGGCGGCGTGGGCTTTCCTGCCCATCCTGCGCCGTGTCCGTGTTGCAGGACGGGTGGTGCTGGCAGCCCTTCTTCTGGGTAGCAGCCTGGCCTACGTCTTCCTGGCTCTCTACTGGGCACCGGCGGCCGCGCAGGGTATCGTCTACAACGCCACCCGACACGCCCAGGTTTGGGAATGGGGGAGCATCCTTCTGGCCTTCCTGGCCCTCCTGGTGTTTCTCATCTGGCCACAACCCGGAAGCGGCCTGGCGGTCGCCGCCGTACTGGCATGGCTCGTGGGCCACACGGTTCAGGCCATTTTGCCGCCCATAACCCCGTATCTGGCCGGAGCGGTCCGGCTGGCCAATCTGATCGCCCTTCCCCTTCTGACCGCTCAGGCCTTCGGGGATGTGCTGCAATTCGCTCCGGCCCCGTCCCCGGCCCCCGGCCCCACCATCCCGCTCCGGCTCCTGGAACTGGCCCGCCAGGTGGAGCAGGCACGCGACGTTGAGGCCGCGCTTTCCTCCTCGTTGCCCGAAGTGGTCCGCTTCCTCGGGGTAACGGCGGGAGCCATCGGCCTGCCCGCTGTCGGCGCGACCCCGGGAGTGCGGATCGTCGGGATATTTCCAAAGGGAACCTCCTCTGCTCCCATTGTGTTTCCCCTGGACCGGTACCCCTCCCTGGCGTCCGCGATCCAGATGGGGGAGCCTCAGCAACCTTCCGGCGAGGAGACGATGTCCATCCTGCGCCGCCTGGGCTTCCGGGACCCTCTCTCCCTGCTGGTGGTCCCGATGACCGACGAGGAGACAGTAGGGCTGCTCCTGCTGGGGCGGCCTCAGAATTCAGCCCCCCTCTCCGAAGAGGAGATGGCTGTGGTCCGCACGGCGGGGGCGGTGCTGGGCAGTGCTATGGGGAACGCCAGCCGCCGGAGGATCGTGGAGCGGAAGGCTGAACAACTGGCGATGACGCTGCGGGAGCGGGAGGCAGAGCGGGCCGAGCGGACGGCCACTCTCCGGGAAGAACTGGAGCGGGCCCGCCAGGAGGCGCAGGAATTCGCCCGCCGGGTCGGATTGCTGGAGGAAGAAACCGCCCGCTATCGGAAACGGGCTGACGAACTGGCTGAACTCCTCCGCCTGCGGGAGGAACAGGCCCAGGAGGCCAGCGCTGTCGTCTCTCAAATCGCCCTGTACGAAGAGGAAATTCGCCAGTTGGCCGAAGAACGGGCCGCCATAGAGGCCGAACGGACCCAACTGGCCCAGCAGGTGCAGGAATTGGAAGCGGAAGTCTCCCGCCTGCGAGAGGAACTGGAGGCCGCCCTGGCGAAAGTCGGGAGGGAGGCGCCGGCTCCCGGCCCGGCTCCTGCGCCGGAACTGGCCGCAGGCAGCGGGACCGTCATCGCCGACAACCGGGGCAACGTTGTGCTGGCTGATCCCATCGCCTGTCACTTCCTGGGCCAGACGCCGGAAGAGATACTGGGAATACCCCTGAACGCCCTTTTCCCGGACCCGATGTGGGCCCGGGCCGTCGTTGAACTGATGACCGGTCAGACCGCCGATGGAGCCACTGCCTCAGTCACCCTCCACCACGGCGGGCGACTGGTTCGGGCCAGCCTGGCCCGGATGAGCAGTTCCTGCGGCGTGGCGGGCTATGTGGCCCTCCTGCACCCGGAGACCTCTCCGGAGGAAGAGCGGCGGGAGATGCTGGCATCCCTGGCCAACGAACTCCGTACCCCGATGACCTCTATCGTGGGGTACACCGACCTCCTGCTGGGTGAATCGGTGGGCATCCTGGGGGAGATGCAGCGCAAGTTCCTCCAACGGGTCAAAGCCAACATTGAGCGCCTGAGCAGCCTCATCAACGACCTGATTGAGATCACAGCACTGGATACCGGGCGGATTGAACTGGTTCCGGAACCGATAGACCTGATCAACGTCATAGAAGAAGCGATTATGGGGCTCTCGGCCCGCTTCCGGGAGCAGGACCTGACCGTCCGCCTGGATATGGCCTTAGAACTCCCGCCCATCCGCGCGGACCGGGATGCGCTCTATCAGATTATGCTGCACCTGCTCTCCAATGCCTGCCAGTGCTCCCGCTCGGGGACCGAAATTGTGGTTACGGGTCACCTGGAGGAGGCCGAAAGAGGACTCCCGCCGTATCTCCATGTCTCCGTACGGGACACCGGGGGTGGGATCGCGCCGGAGGACCGCCCGCGCGTCTTTCAGCGATTCTACCGGGCCGACAAACCCCTCATCCCGGGACTGGGGGAGACGGGTGTGGGGATGGCCATCGCCAAAGCGCTGGTGGAAGCACACGGTGGCCGAATCTGGGTGGAAAGCGAGATGGGCGTGGGGAGCACGTTCCATTTCATCCTGCCGGTGACCGGGCCGGATTCTGTGAAATGAACGGGGCACCTTCTCACTTATCTGGCTGGCGATTGCTGCTCTCTGGCGGACTGCTGGTCCTGCTGGCGGGAGCGCTGGTATTGGGCGCCCTGTGGCTGAGCGCAGTGGATCGGGCCCTGGCCCCTCCCCGCCCCCCGACATCCACACCCGAAATAGCCGGGTGGGTGACTCCGTTCATCCCGACGGTTTTGGTCCTTTCCCCAACTCCTTTCGGGGTGGAGACGCCCCCCACCCCCGTTCCGTCGCCCACCCAGGGGCCGACACCGACGCCCCCGTCGGTGCTGTACCCGACCTGCACGCCTCCCACGGGCTGGCTCCCGTACCGGGTTCAGGCCGGGGATACCCTGTATAATCTGGCCTGGCGGGCCGGCACGTCACCTCTGCTGATCCAGCAGGCCAATTGCCTGGTGGGGGAAACCCTGACGGTGGGCCGCATCCTCTATCTGCCCCCTCAATTCTTTGCCACGCCGACCCGCGTGCCATGCGGCCCACCCCCGGGTTGGATCCGCTACATCGTCCAACCCGGGGACACGTTGTGGAATCTCTCCGTCCGTCTGGGGGTCTCTGTAGAGGCCATTCGCTGGGCCAACTGTATGACCGATTACACCCTGCGGGTGGGGCAACCCCTCTATCTGCCAGCCTATCCTCCGCCGCTCAGCCCCACGCCCACTCGCTTCCCGACGGCGACCCGGACGCGCACCCCCACGCCTACGGGCACCCGGACACCGACCCCGACGGCCACTCCGACGCCGACGGGGACCGTCACGGGGACACCGACGCCCACGGAGAGCCCGACACCGACGGGAACGCCGACGGGAAGTCCAACGCCGACAGAAACTCCGACGGGGAGCCCGACGCCAACGGAGACGCCAACGGCGGTTCCGCCATCTCCGACACCGACGCCGACTCCGTCCCCGGAGCCGTCCCCGACGGCAGAGCCTACTGCCTCTCCGTCTCCACCGTCGCCGTGAAAGGGCCGATACTCCGCTATCCCGTTGCAGACGGCGCGTTGACCCCTCCTCACCCCCGGCCCTTTCCTCCCCGAAGGAGACTGCTGAGAAAGTGAGGGCGGGCCCTCCTACCGGGAGGAAAGGGATAAAAGAAAATTTGTTTTTGTGGCGGCGGCGAAGCCGCCGCCACAAAAACAAAATTTTTATCCCCCTCTCCCCCGCCGTGAAACGGCGGGGGAGAGGGGGCAGGGGGGAGGGGGACGAAAAAGTTCCCCAAAAGGGGATTTTCTCAGCACTCTCCGAAGCGGGAAGGAGAGGGGGAGAAATTGAGGGGGCTGGGGGGCGGGGGCTCTGCAAGAGGGCGAAAGGGGGTACGACTTTTCGGGACTTTTGCCCGGTACAACTTTATGAGACTCAACAATACCGTTGACCAGTGTACCCTTGACCAGTGTACCCTTGACCAGTGTACCGTTGACCAGTATACCCATCTACCAACAACCAGCGAGAGGTAGAAATGGAGCATAACGACGGGACCTTTTCGGGATACGGCGGATTGCCGTTGTATTATCAGTGCTGGCGGCCTGAAGGAGGGCCCAAAGCAGTTCTGGTCATCGTTCACGGCTTCGGCGAGCACAGCGGCCGCTACATGAACGTGGTCAACCACCTGGTGCCCAAGGGGTACGCCATCTACGCGCTGGACCACCGGGGGCACGGCCGCTCTCCCGGGCCGCGCGGCCATATCAACTCCTGGGAGGAGTTCCGGGAGGACGTACGGGCTTTTGTCCGGAAGGTCGCCGAAACGGAGCCGGGCCTCCTTCTATTCCTGATGGGGCACAGCATGGGCGGCCTCATTGTCCTGGAATATGCGCTGCATTACCCGGAGGGACTGAAAGGGGTCATCGCCTCCGGCCCTGCTCTGGCCCAGGTGGGGCTCTCTCCGGCTCTGATGGTGATGGCGCGTGCCCTCTCCCGTATCTGGCCGCGATTCGCGATGAACACCGGCCTGGATGCGACATCTATCTCGCGGGACCCGGAGGTGGTGGCGGCATATCAGGCCGACCCGTTGGTCCACAGTATTGGGACGGCCCGCCTGGGAACGGAGATGACCCGGGCGATGCTCTGGACTCACGAGCACGCGCGGGAGTGGCAGTTGCCCCTGCTCATCCTCCATGGCGGCGCCGACCGCCTGGTGCCTCCGGAGGGAAGCCGTCGGTTCTTTGAGAATGTGCCCATCGTGGATAAAGAGCGCATAGAATACGAGGACGGGTATCACGAGCCCCATAACGACACCAACCGGGCCCAGGTCCTGACCGACCTGGAGCGCTGGCTGGAGCGGCATCTGTAATTCCTGCACCCTGCACCCTTATGGTCAGACGGCAAACGCCTCGTCCTCCGATTCCGCTGTATGTCTGGGTACTGGCGCTGGTGGTGCTGGCGCTGGCAGCCATCGCCTGCGGGCTATGGGCCCTCTATCTCTGGCGCCTCCAGGGGCCGCCGGGGGGGCCCAGCCCAACTCCCATCATCTGGACCGCCACGCCCATGCCCACACTGCCCCCCTCTCCTACGCCGACGGAGATACCCGTCCCCACCCCGACGGCCTCGCCGGAGATTGCCATCGGTCGGTACGTGCGGGTGAGCGGGACGGAGGGCGTTGGGGTGAGCCTGCGGCAGGACCCGGACGTCAACAGCCCGCGCCTGGCCATCGGGCAGGAAGGGGAGGTCTTTATTGTAGTGAACGGCCCCCGGACAGCCGGCGGTTACACCTGGTGGCAGGTGCGGGACCCGGCCAATGAGGCCCGGCAGGGGTGGGCTGTGGCCAACTACCTCCAGCCTATAGAACGGCCGTAGACCGTTGTAGCGCAGGATTTATCCTGCAGGCACAGGATAAATCCCGTGCCACGTGTAGCGCAGGATTTATCCTGCATCCTGCAGCGCGAGATTGATCCCGTATCCTCAATCCATCAGGAGTACCATGGGGATCGTTCTGCTACTCGGCATCCTGGTTGGCGCAGTGGTCAACCGTTTGGGGAGCGACCTGCCAGCCCGGCGGCGGCCCCGTCTTCCGGAATGCCCATACTGCGGCCGCCGTCGCCCCTGGTACCAATGGGTCTCGCTGCCCGCGTTCCTGGTCCACCACCAACACTGTCCATCTTGCGGTGCCCTCATCTCCATCCGCTACCCGCTGGTGGAACTGGGACTGGCCGTCCTGTTCGGCTTCCTCTACTGGCGATACGGTCTGACTGTCCGGTTCGTTTTCTTTGCTCTCTACACCACTATCTTTGTGCTCATCGCCGTCACCGACATAGAACGGCGGCTCATCCTGAACGTGGTCACCATCCCCGCCATGGCGCTGGCTATCGTGGGGTCGTTCTTCGCCGGACACATCAGTTGGAAAAGCGCCCTGCTGGGTGGTGTGGTCGCTTATGTGATCCTAATGGCCATCGTCCTCCTGGGCAACTGGCTGGTGGGGCCCGGCGCGATGGGAGGCGGAGACGTCAAACTGGCGGCCTTCATCGGCCTGGTGACCGGTTTCCCGCTGGTGCTGGAGGCGCTGTTGTTGGGGATTCTGAGCGGGGGGGTGGTCAGCCTGCTTCTGCTCCTGATGCGCCTGCGGTCGCTCCGGGACCCCATTCCCTACGGCCCCTTCCTCATCGTGGGCGGCTGGATGACGATGATCTGGGGGACGGAGATTGCTCACTGGTTTTTTAGATAAAGGAGGTATCCGATGAGAATCGTCGTCCTGGGTGGCTGCGGCGACATGGGAAGTTACGTCGTCCGTGACCTCATCGCATTTTCCGATGCCGAGGTGGTCATTGCCGACTACCGGCTGGAGCGGGCGCAGCAGATGGCTGCCGAACTGGGGGACCGGGCCCGGGCCCTCTTCGTGGACGCCGAGGACGCCGATATGCTGGTCCGGGTGCTGGAGGGCGCGGATGCCGCCGTCGGCTGTATCGGTCCCTTCTACCACTTCGCCCCCAAACTGGCCCGGGCGGCCATCCGGGCGCGCGTCCCCTACGTGGACATCTGTGATGACTGGGGGCCGATGGACGAGTTGCGAGGTATGGACCCTCAGGCCAGGGGGGCTGGCATCACCGTCATCAACGGTCTGGGATGGACGCCAGGGATTACCAATCTGATGGCGAAGAAGGGCGCCGCTCAACTGGATGAGGTGGACGAAATCCGCATCTATTGGGGCGGCGGAGCGGCGGATTCGGAGGGACTGGCCGTCGTCATGCACGTCCTCTACGCCATCACTGGCGAAGTGCCCACTTTCCGCGACGGACAGCGGGTGATGGTTCCGGCGGGCAGCGAAAAGGAATGGGTGGACTTTCCGGCTCCGCTGGGTCGGGTGGAGGTGTACCATTGTGGACATCCGGAACCGTTGACCATTCCCCGAACCATCCCAGCCCGCACGGTCTTCCTGAAGGGTGGGCTGACCCCGCACTGGAACAACTCCCTCGGTGCCTTTCTGGTTCGGCTGGGCCTGAGCCGGAGCCACCGCTCCATCGTCCGCACGGCCCGGTTGATTCACCGCGTGGAGGGCTTTATCGGCGCGGGGGGTGTCCCGTTCTCCGGCGCCCGGGTGGACGTGGTGGGCCGGAAGGGCGGGGAGGCCCGGACGGTCCGCTACGCCACGGTGGACAAAATGGGCCGTCTGACCGGCATCCCGGCCGCGATTGGGGCGGTCATGCTGGCCCGGCGGGAGTTGAACACGCCCGGCGTCTTCGCTCCGGAGGAACTGCTGGAGCCGGACCCGTTTTTCGCCCAACTGGAAAAGCGGGAGATCCGGATCCACGAATGGCACGAATGACACGAATGAGACACGAATGAGGGGTGATGAGGGACCGACGGTCGGTAGATGAACTTTCTATAGAAGAACTGGAAGAGATTCTCCGCATCCGCAAGGCACAGGCGCGGCTGGAGCGCCTGCGGAAGGCGAGAGGACCCCTGGTTCCCCGGGACCCGCTGGCCCCGGAGCAACCGGAGGCGGAGGCTCCACCTCCGCCCCTTCCGGATGAACATCTCCGCTACGCCGATGAGGGCGCCAGTGCGGGATTCCGGGCCCGTCCGGTGGACGAGGAGCCGCCGCGCCGCCGCAGTCGTTCCCCACGACGAATCCGCTGGGCATGGGTGCGGGATCAGGCCCTTCTCATTCTGGAAATTCTGGCTCTGGTGGGCCTGATCGCCGTACTCGTAAGCACGCTGGATACGCTCCAGGAGTTGAACCGTCAGGCCCGGGCCGTTCAGGCGGAGCAAGTGCCCACGCCCACGCCAACGCCCCTGATTCAAGTCGTCGTACTGCCCGGCGGTCACAGCCCCCCGGATGCCCAGGGGTACTCGGAGCCCGCGCCGGTCCCGGCCCACCTGCGCCATCTGGTGAAAGCCATTACCCCCCTCCCCGCGCCGACGCCCGGGCCAGAGCAAGCCATCCGCATACGGATTCCCTCCATCGGGGTAGACGCGCCGGTGGTGGAAGGGGACGACTGGGAGAGTCTGAAACGGGGCGCCGGTCATCACATCGGCTCGGCCAATCCGGGGGAGCGGGGCAACTGTATCATCTCTGCCCACAACGATATTTACGGAGAAATCTTTCGCGATCTGCCCAAAGTCCAATTGGGGGACGTTGTGGAAGTCTACACCGCCAGCCAGGTCTACCGGTATCGGGTCACTCAGACCCGCATTGTGGAGCCGACCGATGTCAGCGTGATGTACCCCACCAGCAGCCCGGTGCTCACTCTCATCTCCTGCTATCCCTACGGGGTGGATACCCATCGGATTGTGGTGATTGCCGAATTGGAGCCGTAGAGGTATAATACTTTGCAATCGTATCTCTCCAAAGGGGAGTCATTGACGGGATTACGCAGAGGAGAAGGGGTGGGGTTTGGGGGCAGCGGCTTTGCCGCCGCTGCAAAACCCCTCCCCTTCCCCCCTCTGTCAGGAAAGCGCGTAATTCCTGTCATTGAGGGCTGACCTGCGGAGGAATCGGAGGAGTCCTATGGGGAAGAAATCTCGCCGTCGGCGTGGGGCATCCAGCCCACGCCTCTCTGCTGCCCAACTGGTCCGGCCGGGGGAGCAGGCCGCAGCACCGGCCCCCGCTGTAGTCCCCCAGGCCCCGAAAGCCTCAGCGCGCATCTCTCGGGACCTGAAGGAGGAGTACCCTTACGTGGTAGCCGACCTGAAGCGGATTGCCATCATCGCGGCGATCATGCTGGCGCTGATGATTGGACTGGCCTTCCTGCTGGTGTGAACTCCACCGTCAGCGGTGGAAGGTCCCATCTCGGGCTGCGACCAGGAGCGACAAAAAGGGGGTTTGCGGCGGTGGCCAAAGGCCATCGCCGCAAACCCCCTTTTCTCTACCCCTGAACCTGACCTCTCAAGGCCTGGGCTCGCAACAGGGCCGCTTCTCCCTGCGGAAGGTGCTGAAAAAGTCAGTGGTGATTTGAGCGCCCCCTCGCGGTGGAAAGGGCGAAAGAGATGCGAGGGACTAATCCACTTCCCGCGAAAAGCGGCTGCGCCGCTTTACATACCGGGCGTCCGGTAGCCGGGAAACAGACAAATCGCTGCGACGTTCGTTGTCGCAGCGAACATCATCTGCACCCCGGGTGATTACCACTCCTCTTCCTCTTCTTCCAGGTCCTCGTCAAAGAGGTCCTCTTCTTCCCACTCCTCCTCTTCTTCCCATTCCAGTTCTTCTTCCAGCTCCTCGTAGTCAAAAACGTATTCCAGTTCCAGAGGATTCAGGCTGACGACTTCCAGGAGGGCCCCGCATTCCTCGCAGTACAGACGATCGTATAGGGCGACGTCTGGCGGGACGGGAAGAATGGTGTTGCATTCTGGACAGCGTGCCATTTTTCCTCCTTAAAGGTGGCCCGAATATGAACCTGCCCCCAAGGCAGGCCGTAGCCCTTAACTCTGGCCTGCTTTATTATGCCATTTTCTTTTTTCTTCGTCAAGTGGGGGCCGTACACACAACGCGCCCGCTTGCCGCATCCGGGCTTTTGTGGTACAATCAGCCCGGCCTGCAGGCCAAAATCGCACGCTTCCGGACCGTCCGGGCTGTGCCGGAGTGGCCAACCGGTCCCCGGGCGGGGAGAAGGGAGCGGAGGAACCAACAGATAAGGAGGTGAACATTATGGCCGTCACAACTATGCGCACGCTGCTGGAGACCGGCGTGCACTTCGGACACCGCACCCGGCGCTGGAACCCGAAGATGCGACCCTACATCTTCACCGAGCGCAACGGGGTGCACATCATTGACCTTCAGAAAACTCTCACCGCCCTGGAACAGGCCGTCAGGGTGACCCGGGAGATGGTCGCGAACGGGGGGACCATCCTCTTCGTCGGCACCAAACAGCAGGCCCAGGAGGTCATCGCCCATGAGGCCCAGCGGTGCGGGATGCCCTACGTCAACCAGCGCTGGCTGGGCGGCACCCTCACCAACTGGCGGACCATCCGCCGGCGGATTGACTATCTGCTGGAACTGGAAGAACGCCAGGCCCGGGGGGATTTTGAGCGATTGACCAAACTGGAGGCCCTGAAACTCCAACGGGAAATCGCCCGGCTGAACGCCCGCCTGGGCGGCATCAAGCAGATGCGTCAACTCCCCAACCTCCTCTACGTCGTGGACGTGCACCGGGAAGCGACGGCGGTGAAGGAAGCCAACATCCTGGACATCCCTGTCATCGCCATCGTGGACACCAACTGCGACCCCGACCCCATAGACTACGTCATCCCGGGCAACGATGACGCCATCCGCGCCATCCGGCTGATCACCGGCCTCATCGCCGACGCCGCCCTGGAGGGGCTGGCCCTGCGCAAGGAAATGGCTCCGGAAGAGGAAATCCCCGAGGAGACCGAACGGTACCTCAGCGCCGCCACTCTCGCCCGCATCCGTGAAGGGCGCTTTGAGGAAGAAGAGGAGTGGCTGCCGGAGGAGGGCGAAGAGTACGAGGCCTTTGAGCCGGAAGAAGAGTATCCGGTGGAGGAGGAAGAAGAGTACCTGGCCAAGTACGAAGAAGAAGAGGAATACGAGGACGAAGAGGGCAGCGAAAGCGCAGGAGACGAAGAAGACGAGAGATAACGCAGGATAAATCTGCGCTATTCCCATCACAGGAGGCTGACGTTGGAAATCACAACCGCAATGGTTAAAGAACTGCGCGAAGCCACTGGCGCAGGAGTGTTGGATTGTCGCAAGGCGCTGGAGACCACCGGTGGCGATTTTGATGCCGCCGTCGCCTATCTGCGGGAGAAGGGACTGGCTGAAGCAGCCAAAAAGGTGGACCGTGCTGCCCGGGAGGGCGTCATTGAGGCCTATGTCCACCACGGCAGCCGGGTGGGTGTTATCCTGGAACTGAACTGTGAGACCGATTTCGTTGCTCGCACCGGGGAGTTCCGCAACCTGGCCCACGAACTGGCCCTCCACATCGCCTTTGCCAGCCCCCGCTACCTCTCCCGCGACCGGGTCCCTGCTGAGGTAGTGGAGGAAGAGCGGCGCATCTATCGCACCCAGGCTCTGGAAGAGGGCAAGCCCGAGAACGTTGTGGACCGCATCGTCCAGGGGAAATTGGAGAAGTTCTTCCAGTCGGTCTGTCTGCTGGAACAGCCGTTCGTCAAAGACGAAGACCGGACAGTGGAGCAAATCCTTAAAGAGCACACGGCTCTGCTGGGCGAGAACATCGTCATTCGCCGATTTGTCCGTTACGAACTGGGCGAAGAAATATAACCATCCCCTAACCCTCCCGCAGGGAAACCTGCGGGAGGGTTCTATCGGGAGGCGAACATGACCGTGGCGAAATACCGGCGAGTCCTGCTGAAACTGGGAGGGGAGTCCCTGGCTGGGCCCTCTGGCTACGGTATCAGCCCCCGGCGAGCCGAAGAGGTGGCGGCCAAAATCGTCTCTGTGCGGAACTACGAGGTAGAGGTCGCCATCGTCCTCGGCGCTGGCAACATCTGGCGTGGGCGGGACGGCCTGGAGCACGGAATGGACCACGCCACCGCCGACCACATGGGCATGCTGGCGACCATTATGAATGCTCTGGCTCTGGCCGATGCCCTGGGACGGATGGGGGTGGAGACGCGCGTCCAGACGGCTATTGAGATGCATGCCATCGCTGAGCCCTACATTCGCCTGCGGGCCATTCGTCACCTGGAAAAGGGACGGGTCGTCATCATCGGCGGCGGTACGGGCAATCCCTTCTTCACCACCGACACCGCCGCGGCCCTGCGGGCCATGGAGATTGACGCCGACCTGCTCATCAAGGCCACCAAAGTGGACGGCGTCTACTCCGAGGACCCCCGCCAGAATCCCGACGCCCAACGGTTTGACCACCTGACCTACATGGAAGCACTCAACATGCGGGTCGGCGTGATGGATGCCACTGCCATCTCCCTCTGCATGGATAACGACCTGCCAATCATCGTCCTGGACCTGTGGCAGCCGGGGAGCCTGGAGCGGGCCGTTCTGGGCGAAAAGGTGGGAACCCTGATCTCCCGATGATGAATCAGCAGAATCATAAGAATCAAAAGAATCAGGAGAATCGCTGATTCCCTGCTTCCTACGATTCTTCTTATTCTTTGATTCTTCTTTTTCTTTTGATTCTCTTCCCAGGAGGAGGGCATGATCCGGGATTTGCTTCGTGAGACCGAAGACCGTATGAAGAAGACCCTGGAGGTCTTGGAGGCGGATTTCCGGGCCATCCGCACCGGCCGGGCCAGCCCGGCCCTGGTAGAGCGGGTGATGGTAGACTACTACGGTGTCCCCACCCCTCTTAACCAACTGGCCGTCATCAGCGCGCCGGAGCCCCAACTGCTCACCATTCGTCCATACGACCCCTCCTCGCTGGGAGACATAGAGCGGGCCATCCTGAAATCCGACCTGGGCCTCACCCCCTCCAACGACGGCCGCATTATCCGCCTGGTCATCCCCCCGCTGACGGAGCAGCGTCGGACAGAACTGGCGCGCATGGTCAGCCGGCGGGTGGAGGAGGCCAAAGTGGCCCTGCGGAACATCCGTCGGGAAGCCCTGGATGACCTGCGGGAGTTTGAGAAGGAGAAATTGATTTCGGAGGACGAGTTCTATCAGGCCCGCGATGAACTCCAGGAACTGACCGACAAGTATACGGAGCGGGCGGAGGAAATCGGCGAGCGGAAGACCCGGGAAGTTATGGAAATCTGATGGAGTTTGCCCTCCTGCGGGTTGGGAACCTGCAGGAGGACAAAAGTCTTTTTGCCGAAAAGGCAGAACGGTGGTATAATATTCCTGCACCTGGCACCTGTTGACTCACCGCCTTACCCGCATCGTTCCAGAGGGACTGTCTCCGATTTTGCCCCAATGACTCAACCGAAAAAAGAGGAAGAAGTATATCCTCCACTGGAGAAAATCCCCGTCCATGTCGGCATCATCATGGATGGGAATGGCCGATGGGCCCAGGCAAGAGGGCTTCCGCGCCTGGCCGGTCATCGTGCTGGGACGGAGAATCTCCGCCGCATCCTGCGCGCGGCGGTGGAATTTGGCGTCCGCATCCTCACCATCTACGCCTTCTCCACCGAAAACTGGGAACGCCCCCGGGACGAGGTGGAAGGCCTGCTGGACATCATGGAGCGGATGATTGACCGGGAACTTCCCGAACTCCACCGGGAAGGCGTCCAGATTCGCCATGTCGGGCGGCTGGAACGGGTGCCCGACCGGCTGGCGGCCAAAATCCGCCAGGCGCTGGACCTGACCCGGGACAACCAGCGGCTTATCCTGAACGTCGCCTTCAACTACGGTGGACGGGCTGAAATTGTGGACGCGGTCCGCCGCATCATCCAGGACGGTGTCCCTCCTGAAGCGGTGGATGAGGCCCTCATCTCCCACTACCTCTACACGGCGGGCCTTCCTGACCCCGACCTCATCATCCGCACGAGCGGAGAGATGCGGGTAAGCAATTTTCTGATCTGGCAGGGCGCCTACGCCGAATACTACGTCACCCCGGTCTACTGGCCGGATTTTGATAAGGACGAATTCTACAAAGCCCTGGCCGAGTATGCCCGGCGCGAGCGCCGCTTTGGCCGCATTCTCACTAATGGAGAATCCCAGAGTGGTTGACCCGGCGACTGCCTGATTCGCCGATTCCCTATTCCCTGCGGAGTTGCCCTTCCACGTGTTGCGCGCCCGCCTGCTCACGGCCCTGATTGCCCTTCCTGTTGTCGTCGCCCTGATCAAGGTGGGGGGTATCGGGTTCTTCGCCCTTGTCCTCGTCGTGCTTACGGTGGCGGTGGTGGAATTCTGCCGCCTGATGGAAAAGGACCACTTCCGCCCTGCTCTGCCCTGGGCACTCCTCCTCCTGTGGGTGCTGCTGCTGGATGCCCAGTTCCCTGGATGGGGGCTTTTCGGCCCTGGCCTCTCTCTGGCCCTGTTGGGCTCTCTGGCATGGCAACTGGTTCATCGGCAGGGCCAACCGGTGGCCGACTGGTCGCTGACGGTGGTTGGGGCTCTCTATGTGGGGTGGTGTGGCTGGCACCTCATCCGCCTGCGGAGCATGCCCGATGGCCTCTGGTGGGTGATGACCGTCCTGCCCGCCGTCTGGTTCGCCGATAGCGGTGCCTACATGGTCGGCCGCACCTGGGGCCGCCACAAAATGGCCCCAACTCTGAGCCCGGGCAAGACATGGGAGGGCTACGTCGGAGGGATCGTTATCGGTACTCTCCTGACGGCCGGACTGGCCGCTTTGTGGAGCCTGGTTGCCAGCCCCAGCGGCCCCCGGGCCATAGACGGCGCGGGGATCGGCCTGCTCGTGGCTGTTCTTTCTCCGCTCGGCGACCTGGCAATCTCTATGGTGAAACGTCAGGTGGGCGCCAAAGATAGCGGCACTTTCTTCCCTGGTCACGGCGGCGCGCTGGATCGGATAGATAGTATTCTCTGGGCGGTTATCCTGGGCTACTATTTCATCCTCTGGCGGTAGCCCCAGACTTCCGGGCTTCCAGAAACCGGAGGCCTGAACCCTGTACAACGCTCAAGGAGGTTTTCCATGGCTCAACACCTGGTCCGAGATATCTACCACAAAGGCGTCATCTTCTGCAAACCCGATACTCCCCTCCAGGAGGTGGTGCGGGTGATGGCCGATACCGACATTCACGCCATCATTGTGGCCGAAGGAGAGGGAACCCAGCCTCTGGGGGTTGTCTCTCACACCGACGCCATCGCCCACTATGGGGAGGACCTGGGCCGGCTCCGTGCCGCCGACGTCATGACCACCGGCGTCGTCACAATCTCCAAAGACGCGCCAGTGGCCGAAGCGGCGAAGAAGATGCTGGAAAGCCGTATTCACCGCCTCCTGGTCGTGGATGAGGACGGCACCCCTCTGGGCATCCTCTCCACAACCGACATCATCCGGGATATGCGCGGCTCCAAATGGGTCTGGTACATGGGGTGAGCCGATGCCCGAGGAAATCATCACCATAGAGCGGCACATCCTGGAGCAGGAGCGGGCCTACCCGGAGGCCACCGGTGTCTTCACCAGTCTCCTTTACGACATCGCGCTGGCGGCCAAAATCATCGCCCGCGAGACCTCCCGTGCCGGTCTGGTCCAGATTCTTGGTCTGGCGGGCAAGACCAACGTCCAGGGCGAAGCACAGATGAAACTGGACGTCTTCGCCAACCAGACGATTATCCGCATGAACTCCTATACGGGCCGGCTGGCGGTGATGGCCTCCGAGGAGGAGCCGGACATCATCCCCATCCCCGAGGGCTACCCGACGGGCCGTTACGTTCTGGTCTTTGACCCCCTGGACGGGTCATCCAACATTGACGTGAATGCCAGTATCGGCACGATTTTCGGCGTTTACCGCCGCCGCACTCCCGCCGGGCCGGGAACGGTGGAGGATTGCCTTCAGCCGGGACGGTACCTGGCGGCGGCTGGCTACATTATCTATGGCTCCAGCACCATGATGGTCTACACAACCGGCAATGGGGTACACGGTTTCACCCTGGACCCGGGCGTGGGAGAATTCCTGCTCTCCCACCCGAATATCCGTATCCCGGCGGAGCCTAAGTACTACAGCGTCAATCAGGGCAACGAAAAGTACTGGAGCGAGGGGGTGCGGCGGTACACCCGCTGGCTGCAGGGGATGGAGGAGGAGAACCCCCGGAAGCCGCTCTCCGGCCGCTACATTGGTTCGCTGGTTGCCGACTTTCACCGTAACCTGCTGGAAGGTGGGGTTTTCTATTACCCCCAGGACTACAAGGACCCCAGCAAGCCCAAAGGGAAACTGCGGCTCCTCTACGAGGCGGCCCCTCTGGCCTTCATTGCCGAACATGCCGGAGGATACGCTTCCGATGGGCGGCGCCCCATCCTGGACATCGTCCCCGAGACGCTTCACCAGAGAACGGCTCTCTTTATCGGCAACCGGGACCTGGTGGAGATGGCGGAAAGGTTTATCGCCCGCTACGGATGATCCCTGAGGCAGCATTGTTTTTGCATCGGCGACTTTGCCGCCGATGCAAAAAGAACAGAGGAGGGTAAGGTATGGAAGAAGAGATGCTCACTGTGACGGAAGAAGAAACCCCTCTCCCCCGATCGGATGAAGCCCCGCGCGAGGTTGTCCCGGGAGTGCCGGCCGAGATACTGGAGATAGGGGTTCTGGAAGAGTGGACGCTGGCGGACCTGCGGGAATTAGCCCGAAGGATGGGGGTCTCCGGCTACAGCCGACTGAAGAAAGAGGACCTGATCCTGCGCATCCTTCAGGCGAAGGCGGAGCGGGAGGGGCTGACCTTTCGGGGCGGCGTGCTGGAAATTCTCCATGATGAGGGCGTCGGCTTCCTGCGGGGGCCCAATTATCTCCCCAGCCCGGAGGACGTCTACGTTTCCCAGTCCCAGATTCGGCGCTTCGGCCTGCGTAACGGCGACCTGGTCATTGGGCAGGTCCGGCCCCCCAAAGAGACCGAACGGTGGTACAGCCTGTTACGGGTGGAGACGGTCAACGGGATGGACCCGGAACAGGCCAAATTGCGCCCCCGCTTTGAGAAACTGACCCCCATCTTCCCGACCCGACGGCTCCTCATTGAGACGGACCGGCACAACCTGACCACCCGGTTGCTCAGTCTCATTGCGCCCATTGGGAAAGGGCAGCGAGGTCTCATCGTCTCGCCCCCCAAGGCCGGAAAGACCACCGTCCTCAAGCACATCGCCAACGGCATCAGTGCCAACCACCCGGAGGTCCACCTGATGGTCGTCCTCATCGGCGAACGGCCGGAGGAGGTGACCGATATGGACCGGTCGGTGGAGGCGGAGGTCATCAGTTCCACCTTTGATGAACCGGTTCAGAACCATACCAAAGTGGCAGAGATGGCGCTGGAGCGGGCCAAGCGGCTGGTGGAGTGCAAGAAGGACGTGGTCATTCTGCTGGATAGCATCACCCGGCTGGCGCGGGCGTACAACCTGGTCGTTCAGCCCAGCGGGCGCACCCTCTCTGGCGGTCTGGACCCGGCAGCGCTTTACCCGCCCAAGAGTTTCTTCGGCGCGGCCCGGAACCTGGAGGAGGGCGGCAGCCTCACCATCATCGCCACCTGTCTGGTGGATACCGGCAGCCGGATGGACGATATGATCTACGAGGAGTTCAAGGGGACCGGCAACATGGAACTCCACCTCAGCCGCCGGCTCCAGGAACGGCGCATCTTCCCCGCCTTTGACATTGAGCGCTCCGGCACCCGCCGGGAGGAACTGCTCCTGGAACCGGAGACGCTGCAAAGGGTCTGGCTGATGCGCAAGATGATCGCTCAGATGGTGGCCCCGCCACCGGCTGGCGCCGGGTACGACCTGACGACGGTGACCGAGTCGGTGCTGCAGCACCTGGCCCGCACGCGCAACAACCGGGAATTCCTGGACACGCTGAAAGAAGCGATGTAGCGCCGTAGCGCAAGATTAATCTTGCGCTACGGCCTTCAACCACTCCCGCACCGCGCTCGCTACCTGGTCCGGCTTCTCCAGCATCACCATGTGACCGGCTCCCTCTACCAGGACGAAGCGCGCACCAGGAATGCGCTCCGCCAGCCACTGCCCGAACCTGGGCAGTGTCATCCGGTCCTCCGAGCCGGTGATAACCAGCGTCGGCGCAGTGATTTCCTCCACTCGCTCCCGGATGTCAAAGCGGTCGCAAGCGGCGAAGTCTCCCCAAACGACCCGAGGGTTTACGCGCGCCATCATCTGACGGCCCCGGGCGACCATTGCCGGGTCGGCCTCCGGGCCCCATGCCCATTCGGTGATCAGGGCCAATGCTCCGCGCGCGTCCTGCAAAATCCCGTCCAGGAGGGCGGGCGCCACCCGCAGTCGCGCGCCGGTACCCACCAGCACCAGTCCGGCGACCCGCTCCGGAGCAGTGAGGGCTGTCATCTGGGCAATGGCGCCCCCCATGGAATGCCCCACCAGCACCCCGCGCGAAACCCCCACGGCATCCATGAAGCGCACAACGTCGGCGGCATAGTCCTCTATGCGCTCCCGTCCCGGCCCCTCAGACCGCCCATGGCCGGGCAGGTCTACGGCATAGACGGTGGCGCCGGGCATGCGGCGCAGCGCGGCGGGCCAGTGGAGGTGGCTTCCGCCGGCCCCGTGGATCAGGATCAGGGCAGGTCCTCCCCGCCCGCTAACGGTGTAGAAGAGCGTCTGTTCTCCAATCTGAACTACCGGCATATCTCCCCCTGGGTTTATTCTCACACAAAGACGAAAAGACACAAAGGCACAAAGGTTTTTTTAATATTTTTCTTTGCGTCTCTGTGTCTTTGTGTGAGATTAAATTGAGATTGAGTGACCGGCCTGGAAGGCGGCCAGGTTGGGCTCGGGGTTTCGGGGCCAGCGGCGCCGGATGGCTTCCTCTACTGCCGCAGCGGGCAAGACGTTCCCCAGGCGAGTACGGCCCATCGCCGCCCCCAGTACGAACAGGTTGGCCGGCAGGCCAGCGGGCAACGAATCCGGGGACAGATAGACCGGGTGTCCTCCCGCCGCGCTCACCTGCTCCAACACCGTCTCCAGCGCCGGATACGCGGCCTTGCCCAGCATGACGGCTGTCGGGAGCCAGCGCTCCCCGAAGAGCAGAAACTCTCCACCGGGCCGCAGGACGCGCACGGCCCGCAGCGCCTCCGAGACCTCCATCGCGATGACCAGGTCGGCCCCTCGGGGCGGGATGTTCGGCCCGACCGTCGCCCGTCCCAGCCGCAACTGAGCCTTGACCAACCCGCCTCGCTGGGCCATGCCCTTGTAGGGGTAGAATGAGACAGGGAGGTTCATGGCCGTGGCGGCCTCCGCGATGACCTCCCCGATGGTCAGGAGCCCCTGACCGCCGACGCCGATGAGAAAAATATCCAGCATCGCCTACTCCGGTGTATGGATCAGGGCATCCCGGTTGCACACCTGGGCACAGAGGCCGCAGCCGTAGCAGAGCGCGGGATCAATCACCACGGCCTCCGCCCCCAGGTCTATGGCCGGACAGCCCGTGAGCATAATGCACAACTTGCAGAGGTTACAGTTCTCCGGCACGACCTGTACGGCCCCCGCCCGGTGCCCCCGACGCCCGGCCTGGATGGCACACTCCTGCCGGGACAGGATCACTTTGACCCCTGGCAGCGTCAGCGCCTGCTGGATGACCGCCGTTGTCCCGTCTAGGTCAAAGGGGTCCACGACAAAGAAGTGCTCTACCCCCAGCGCGGGCACCAGTTGCGCGATGTCCACCCGACGGCCTCCCGGCGGCTGAAAGTCCTCCGCCGTGCCAGGGTTGACCTGCATGCCCGTCATCGCCGTCCAGCCATTGTCCATAATGATGACCGTCAGGGGGACGGCGTGCTGGACGGCGTTGATGAGCGCTGGAATGCCCGCGTGGAAGAACGTGGAGTCGCCGATGGTGGCGATGACCGGGGTCCGGACGCCCGCGTGGACATAGCCCTGGGCCAGGCCGATGCTGGCCCCCATCGCCACCTCGTTCCAGACCGTATCAAAGGGCGGGTTCATCCCCAGGATGGTGCAGCCGATGTCCCCGGTCACCATCACCTGGTCCCGCTTGTATCCGGCCCGGCGGATAGCGCGGTTGATGGCCAGAAAGGTGCCCCGATGGGGACAGCCCGGGCAGACGGTGATCGGACGGGGCGCTGCCAGTTGCTCCGCCTCCGTACTGGCCGCGAAGAGGTCCGGCGGGACGGGGAGGTCCAGCGCCGCCGCGATCCCCCGGACGACGTGGCGCACGTCGTACTCGCCGACCCGTTCCAGGGTTCCATCCAGTTTGCCCACGATGCGGCCGGTGAAACCAAGCCGGTGTGCCTCCACATAGACTCCCCGCTCCAGATGGGGCTCCAGTTCCTCCAGGACCAGCACGGTATCCACATGCCGCAGCAGAGCCTGTACCTCTTCGGACGGAAAGGGGTGCGGGGCCCGGACGCGCAACTTGGAGACCGCCCGGGGGTCCAGGCCGAAACGGGCCGCCATCTCCAACCCTTCCTCCAGATAGGCATTGACCACTCCCCCGGCGATGATGCCCAATCTGGGATGATGGCCGCCCTCAGCGACATCCGTTATCTGGAGGGAGTTCAGCCCGGCATGTCGGAGCCATCGCCCGGCCGCTTCCAGCCGGGCAATCAGGTCCCGGTGCTGCTGCATGCAGATGGCCGCGCCCGCTTTGGTGAAGCGCGCGATGTCCCGGAGCAGTTGGGGCTCCCGCTCCGGGAGCGGGACGGGCTCACCCACCTCCACCGGGGCGGAGGCGTGAGCGATCGCGGTGACCAGTCGGACCAGGACCGGCGTCCCCGTTGCTTCAGAGAGGTCAAAAGCCAGGCGAGTGAGTTGGTATGCCTCCGTCACTGAGGAGGGGTCCAGAAGGGGAAGGTCGGCCAGAAGGGCAAACCCCCGCGAGTCCTGCTCGCACATCCCGGCGCTCACGCCGGGGTCATCGGCCACGTAGATAACCAGCCCGCCGACGACGCCGGAGTAGGCGACCGAATAGAGGGAGTCGGAAGCCACATTCAGGCCCGACATTTTCATCGTGCAGAGGGCACGCTGGCCCGCCCAGGCGGCGCCGGCGGCAATCTCCAGGGCCACCTTCTCGTTGGTGCTCCACTCCACATAGACATCCGGCGGCTGGCTTGCCAGCAGACTCTCTATGGCTCCAGTGGAGGGGGTGCCTGGATAGCCGGTGATGACGCGGGCGCCCGCATGCAGCGCGCCCAGGGCAAGGGCTTCGTTGCCGGTCAGAAGTTTCCGTGAGGACAAAGGGCACCTCTCTATAGATTGTCGGACAGCAATGGCTATTATAGCCAGGGCTACACCTCTGTCAACAGGGGAGGCAGAGGGTTGAGGACGGCGGCCGAAGGCCGCCGCTCTCAAACCCCCTTTTGAGAATGCCAGAATATCCCGCCTTTTCTCGCAGTGCAAATGATGATATAATGCTCACCCGGAACACAGAGTTCTCCTGATTTGTCCTGAATGAGGTGGCCTCTATGCGAATGCCTTTCATCGCTGGCAACTGGAAAATGCACAAAACGATAGACGAAGCGGTCGCGCTGGTGACCGAATTGCGGGCCCTGCTGGAGGGAGTGGAGGGGATAGAAGTCGCCGTCTGCCCGCCGTTCCCCGCGCTGGAGGCGGTCCGGCGGGCCCTGGCAAACTCCCCCATTCGCGTGGGCGCGCAGAATATGCACTGGGAGGAGGCGGGGGCCTTCACCGGCGAGGTCTCCCCGCGCATGCTGGTGGGCCTCTGCGACTGCGTCATCATCGGCCACTCGGAGCGGCGCACCCACTTCGGCGAGACCGATGAGATGGTGAACTGCAAACTGCACGCCGCCCTGGCCCACGGCCTGACCCCCATCGTCTGCGTGGGGGAGAACCTGGAGCAGAACCGGGCCGGGGAGACAGAGGCCGTCGTCGGGGCCCAGGTGCGGGCCGCCTTTGCCGGAGTGAGGGCCGAAGATGCCCGCCGGGTCGTTATTGCCTACGAGCCCATCTGGGCCATCGGCACCGGCGTCCCCGCCTACGGCCCGGACGCCAACCGCATCGTCCGTCAGGCTATCCGCGCCGTCCTGGCCCAACTCTACGGGGACGGGGTCGCCCAGGCCATCCGCGTCCAGTACGGCGGGTCGGTAACTCCCGCCAACATCGCCGAGTTCATGCAGGAGCCGGAGATTGACGGTGCGCTGGTGGGCGGTGCCAGCCTGCGCGCCGCCGACTTCGCCGCCATCGTCCGCCAGGGCCTGGAATCTAAAAAGAAGTAGGACGCGGAACAACGCCGGTTTCAGCAACCCATGCGCCAACTGCATCCTATCGTCTACCTGCTCATCGTCATTGCCCTGCTGGCCTTCATCGGGTACCTGGTCGTCTTCCTGGACTACTCGGCTGCCCTCCTCCGCTGGCCGTACGACTACGACCAGGGGGAGGGGTTTGAACTGTACGACGCGGTGCTCTACAGCCGGGGAGAGTGGCCCTACCGGGATAACAGCACTTTCCCATTCTACGGCTCCAACTACCCGCCGCTCTTCCACCTGCTCATCGTCCCGCTCCTGGGGGTCTTCGGCCCGCGCCTGGTCGCCGGACGACTGGTCTCGTTTACGGCGACGCTGGTCACGGCGGCGACGGTCGCCTGGGTCGTGCGGCGGGAGATTGGGGGCCGGCGCGGCCTGTTCCCCCAGGCCGTCCCCGTCTTGGCCGGCCTCTCCTTCCTGGCGGCCAACATCGTCTATCAGATTGGCCCCCTCTGCCGCCTGCATATGACGATGGTGATGTTTGAGACGCTGGCTGTGGCCGCCATCGCGCAGTTTCAGCACCCCCGCCACGGCGACCGGTATCTGCTCCTGGGCCTCTTCTTCCTGCTCTGCGCGGGGTACACCAAACAACTGGCCGTCTTCACCGTCGTCGCCGCGCTGGGGTTTGTCTTCCTGCGGGACATCCGTCGGGCGCTGGCGGGCGGGGCCGGACTGGCGCTGGTCGCCGGAGGGCTCTTCCTGATGATAGACCGCGCCACCGGCGGGCAGTGGACCGTCAACATTATCCACGCCAATGTCAACGAATTTGACTACCGGCAGACGCTGGTCTTCCTGACCCAGTGGCTGCGGCTGTATCCCGTCCTCATCCTGCTGGCGACGGGGATGCTGGTGTGGGAACTGTTCTGGGACCGGCTGTCGGTCTACAGCCTCTGGTTTGTGCTGGCGGTGGGGATGGGGCTGCTCAGCGGGAAGTGGGGGGCCGGACCGGCGTACTTCACCACGCCCATTGCTGCTGCCTGCGTGATGAGCGGGCGGGCGCTGCTGAGGCTGACGGACGCGGTTTCCCGCCGGTGGCCCCGGTGGGAGAGCGGAGCGGCCCTGCTGGTGCCCGTCCTCTTCCTCATCCAGGCCGCCTGCAACCTGCACATGCCCACGGAGGGACCGGTCTTCGGGCCGCTGGCGCGGGCGCTTGGTGTCGCCGACCGGACAATTCAGGGGGATTGCACCGTCTTCGCCTACTACGATAGCGGCGGTTACACCCAGTTGGGCCACCGGCTGACCGAAGAGGATTACCGGGCTGGGGAGCGGATTCTGGCCTACGTCCGGGATTCGGACGGGCCGCCGTTCAACGAAGAGGCCGCCTTCAGCCTGCTGGCGGGCCGCCCGGTGGTGACCAACCCGACCCAGTTGCTGAACCTCTACAAGAACGGGTTGCTGGATACATCCGAACTGGTCCGCCGGATTGAGGCGGAGGAGTTCGGGGTCGTTGTCTTTCGTGCCCAGTTCTACCCGCAGCCGGTTCTGGAGGCTATTGGTCAGCACTACCGACCGGTGGAGCACATCTGCATGAATGGCTTCTATTACCACATCCTGCTGCCGAATCGGCTGCTGGGCACGAAATAGCACACGGATGAACACGGGTTTGACGGATGGACACGGGTAGAATCCGTGAAAATCCGTATCATCCGTGTCTATCCGTGTTCCATTCCATCGCACACGGATGAACATGGGTTTGACGGATGGACACGGATAGAATCCGTGAAAATCTGTACCATCTGTGTCCATCCGTGTTCCGTTCAAGTGAGGACCAGCATGTACGAGACCACTGCTTTCCGCTGTTCGGGGTGCGGGAGTACGATGCTCATCCCCAACCTGGATGGGACGCTGACCTGCGCCTACTGCGACACGACGTACGAAATCACCGGGCGCGCCTGTTCTGCATGCGGAGCCGTCAATCCACCTGAAACAGAACACTGCACCCGTTGCGGGCGAGTGCTGGACCTGGTGGGGTTTATCCTCCAGAGCCGCCTGCAGACCACCACCCGGGAGCGGTTGGAACAGGTGCGTGCGGAGGCAACACGGCTCAAAGAGGAGTCGGAGGCTGCCTCTCAGGAACGGTTGCGGAAATGGTGGGCGGAGGAGGAGGAACGGCGGCGCGCACTGGCCGCTGCCCAGGCCGAGCGGGACCGGCAGGAGCGAATGCTGCTCACCGGCGCGCTGGTCTTCGCCGCTGTCGTCATCCTGGGGATTCTCATCTACCTGCTGGTGACGGCTCTTTCTGCGCCGTAGGAGGCTGCTGAGAAAGTGGGGGCAGGCCCTCCTACCGGGAGGGAAGGGATAAAAGAAAAATTGTTTTTATGGCGGCGAAGCCGCCATAAAAACAATATTCTTATTTCACCTCTCCCCCACCGTGAAACGGCGAGGGAGAGGGGGGCGAAAAAAGATTCCCTCTTTTGGTGCCAGATTTGTTTGACAGTAATCTGATTGCCATTATAATGGAGCAAAATTCTGCACAGATACAGACAGTATGAGAATATCCCAGGAGAGATTGCACGATGATAGACCTGACCATCCATAAAACAGGGCTGGAGCGAGCCATCCAGCGAGCCCGAGAACGGGGCATCATCATCCCCACTTTCACCCAGATGAAGGACCCTGCCCGCATCCCGGAAGCCATCCGCGCGCGCCTGCGGGAAGTGGGTCTCTGGGACGTCAACCCCCTCAACCTTTTCCGTATCACGTGGAAGAACGAACCCGTCCCCTTCGGTGGCGAGTTTGGCGGTGTGAATTATCTGGAATTCCCGCCTGCCCTCACCGGGGTCCCGGCCCGCATCATTGCCCTGGTGGGCAAGTGGTTCCCCACCGGCGCCCACAAAGTGGGCGCGACCTTCGGCTGCCTGGTCCCCCGGCTGGTCACCGGCCAGTTTGATCCCACCCACCACAAAGCGGTCTGGCCATCCACCGGCAACTTCTGCCGGGGCGGGGCGTATAACTCCGTTCTCCTGGGCTGCGAGTCCATCGCCATCCTGCCGGAGGAGATGAGCCGGGAACGGTTTGAGTGGCTCTCCCGCCTGGCCGGGGAGGTCATCGCCACGCCGGGCTGTGAGAGCAACGTCAAAGAGATTTTTGACAAGTGCTGGGAACTGCGCCGGACCCGTCCAGAAGTCTTCATCTTCAACCAGTTTGAGGAGTTCGGCAACTACCTCTGGCACTACGAGGTCACCGGCCACGCGATGGAGGAGGTCCTGGAGCGGGAGATGCGGCCCGGCGAGGCCTACCGGGGCGTTGTCCTGACCACCGGCTCGGCGGGCACCATCGCCTGCGGGGACTACCTGAAGCAGGTCTTCCCCACCAGCAAGGTCGCGGCCAGCGAGGCACTCCAGTGCCCCACGCTGCTCATGAACGGCTTCGGCGGCCACCGTATTGAGGGCATCGGCGATAAACACGTCCCCTGGATTCACAACGTCAAGAACACCGACCTGGTGATGGCGATAGACGACGCCGCCTGTCTGGCCCTGGTGCGCCTCTTCAACGAACCGGCGGGGCGGGCCTACCTGGTAGAGCAGGGCGTGCCGGAAACGCTGGTGGAGCGCCTGGACCTTCTGGGCATCTCCGGCATCGCCAACCTCCTCTCCTGTATCAAGTTCGCCAAATGGTACGAATTGGGGGAGGGCGACGTGGTCCTCACCGTCCTGACCGATTCTATGGAACTCTACGGGAGCCGTCTGGAGGAACTGCGCCAGGAGCGGGGGGAGTACACCGAACGGGACGCGGCGGCGGATTACCACCGCTACCTGCTGGGGTGCACGGTGGATTTCATGGCCGAACTGGGGTACTGGGACCGCCGTCGCATCCACAACCTGAAGTACTTCACCTGGGTGGAGCAGCAGGGGAAGACCTACGAGGAAATCCAGGCCCAGTGGTACGACCCGGATTACTGGACGGGCGTCCAGCGGCAGGTGGCGGAGATAGATGCCCTGATTGAGGAATTCAACGCCCGCGTGGGGCTGGTATAGGTGGTATACCGGTTAACCGGTATACTGGTATAGGTGAACGGGTGGCGGCAGAACTGCCACCACCCCCGGTGGTTTGCCAATGGCCGGGAATCGTGCGATCTACGAGGAAGCTGTGCGCCGGGGAGCCGCCCGGGCCTGGGAGCAGCGCTGGGAGGAGGCCATCGCGGCCTACCAGCAGGCGCTGGCCGAATTCCCGGACGAGGTGGACGCCCTGAGCGGGTTGGGGATGGCCCTGGCCGGGGCCGGACGGGCCGAGGAGGCGTTGCCCGTCCTGCAGCGGGCCGCCAGCATGGTCCAGGAGAACCCCGTCCTGCAGGAACATCTGGCCCAGGTCCTGGAGCGTCTGAGCCGCCCCCAGGAAGCCGCCCAGGCGTACCTGCAGGCCGCCGACCTCTACCTCCGTCAGCAGGCGTCCACCCTGGCTGTGGAGCGCTGGAAGGACGCGCTTCGGGTTGATCCCTCCTGTATCCCCGCCCACGTCAACCTCCTGCGCGTCTATCTGAGCCAGCAGAGGCACCGCGAGGCCATTGCCGAGTACCTGGCCCTGGCGACTCTGTACCGGGACCGGGGCGAGACGGAAAAGGCGATGGAACTCTGCCAGTATGCCCTGAAACTGGATCCGCGCCATCCGGACATCCTGGCGTTGATGGACGCGCTCCGTTACGGGATCCCAACGACTGTGGGAACAGGGCCCCTGGAAGCATTCGCAGAGGAATTGCCGGAAGAGCAACCGGAGGGGGAAAATCCCGTAGAGACGGCCCGGCGCGCTGCCCTGGCCCAACTGGCCGAAGTGGTCTTTGAGGAGACGCCGCCCCATACCGGTCCTCTCATCCTTCGTCCCCTCTCCAAACGGCAGATAGACACGCTGATCACCCGGGGGATTGAAGCCCAGGAACGGGGCGACATAAATGAAGCCATCGCCTGCTATGAGGAGGTTCTGAAAGGCGGCGTCATTGAACCGGCGGTCAATTTCAACCTGGGGCTCCTGTATCAGCAGAAACTGCAGTTTGAGGACGCGATTGCCCAGTTCCAGCAATCCGTCTCCAGCCCTCAGTACCGGTTAGGCAGTCTTTTCGCTCTGGGGGAGTGCTACCGGGCGCTGGGACGGATAGACGAAGCCCTGACTCACTTCCTGGAAGTGCTCAAAATCGTGGACCTGGGCACCGTCCGGCAAGACCAGGCCGATGACCTGATTCGCCTGTACGACGAACTGGCCCACACCTACGCCGCGCGCGGGGAACGGGAACAGGCTGTGGAGTTCATCAACGCGCTGATTTCGTTCCTCAGTGCGAAGGGTTGGGAAGACAAGGTCCATCAGGCCCGGCAGCGGTTAGACCTGCTCTCCCGCGAAGGGCCGGTGCTGAGCCTGGCCGAGATGCTGACCGTCCCGGGCTCGGAACGCGTCGTTCAGTCTATCGGCCTGGCCCAGGAGTATCTGCGGCGCGGCCTGGTTCGGGCGGCCATGGATGAATTGATGAGCGCTGTGGGACGGGCCCCCACGTTCCTCCCGATCCACCGTCAAATCGGAGAAACCCTGGTCGCGATGGGGCGGACGGAACAGGCGGTGGGAAAGTTCCTGGCCATTGCGGACACGTACCGCGTTCGGGGCAATTTCTCTCAAGCGGTCGCAATGTACGAACGGGTTCTCCGCCTGGCGCCGATGAACATCACGGCCCGCCTCAAGTTGATAGACCTTCTGGTCAGCCTGGGGGAAATTGACCGGGCACTGGAGCACTACCTGGCCCTGGGGGATGCCTGCTACCAGATGGCCCAACTGGACCAGGCGCGGGAGAAATACAACGAGGCGCTGCAACTGGCCCCGCGCGGAAGCCCCGACCGCCGGTGGGAAGTCAAGTTCCTCCACCGAATCGGCGATATTGACCTGCAACGGGTGGAGTGGCGGCGGGCGATATCTGTCTATGAGCGCATCCGGGCTATTGCTCCGGATGATGAGAAGGCGCGCTTCACCCTGATGGACCTCTACGAGCGGTTAGGACGGCCGGACCGGGCATTGGTGGAACTGGATGGCCTGCTCCATCACTACATGCAGGCCGGGAAGGCCCAGAAGGCCATCTCCATTCTGGAGAGGCTGGTACAGGAGAAACCGGATGGGATTCCACAGCGGGCCCGCCTGGCCCAACTCTACCTGAATACCGGAAGAAAAGAGGACGCTCTGCGGGAACTGGATATCCTGGGGGATCTACAACTTCAGGCCGGAAAAGTGAAGGACGCGATTGCAACCATTCAGGTCATCCTGCGGCTGCGCCCACCCAATGCTGACGCTTACCGTGAACTTCTGGAGCAACTGCAGGCCGGGCAGATTCCGGCGTAAAACCACGAAGGACACGAAGGACACGAAGGTTTTTTAATTCGTGACTTCACTGCAAAAAGGTCTCTTTACCGCAGAGACCGCAGAGTACGCAGAGCAATATTATTGAAGAAAATCTCTGCGCTCTCCGCGTTCTCTGCGATTAGTTTTTGCAGTGGACTCATTCGTGCAAATTCGTGCAATTCGTGGCAAAAAGGTCTATCCCCGTCGCACGACCTCTTCCCGCTCCGGCCCGACCCCGATCAGAGTGACGGGCACACCAATGGCTTCCTCTATCCGCTCCACATAGGCCCGCGCTGCCGCTGGCAGGTCTTCCCAGCGGCGGGCCGAACGAATCTCCTCATCCCAGCCCGCGACCTCCTCATACACCGGCTGCCAGCGGGCCACCTCCTCCGCCCCCCACTCGCCAGGAAAGCGAGAAATCCGCTCCCCGCCCCGTTCGTACGCGATGGCCACCTTCAGCGGATAAATCCCGGTCAGCACATCCAGTTTGGTCAGCGCCAGTTCGGTCAGTCCGTTGACCTCGGCGGCATAGCGCAGGACGGGGAGGTCCAGCCAGCCGCAGCGCCGGGGACGGCCCGTGGTGGTGCCGTATTCCCCTCCGGCCTGACGGATGCGGTCGCCAACCGCATCGGTCAGTTCGGTGGGGAAGGGCCCGGCACCCACGCGGGTCGTATAGGCCTTGGCGACACCGATGACTCGCGTTACCTCCTGCGGCCCGAAACCCAGCCCCGTCAGTGCCCCGCCCGCCACGCAGGAGGAACTGGTGACATATGGATATGTGCCGTGGTCCAGGTCCAGCAGGGTCCCCTGCGCCCCTTCGCAGAGGACGGTCTGTCCGGCCATCAGCGCGCGGGCGACCAGTTCGGAGCCGTCAGTGAGATAGGGGCGGAGCCGCCGGGCCAGGGCGACGGACTCGGCCACAATCTCGCTCACCGGCAGTGGCTCCAGGCCGTAGTGCTCCTGGAGCAGGCGGTTGTGGGTCTGAACCAGAGCCATCACCCGCTCACCGAATTCCTCTGGGTCGGCCATCTGGCCGGCGCGCAGGCCCACGCGGGCGGCCTTGTCGGCATAGACTGGGCCGATGCCCCGGCGGGTGGTGCCGATGGCCTCCTGCCCCCGCGCCGCCTCCCGCGCTCCGTCCAGCGCACGGTGAGTGGGCAGGATGATATGCGCGGCGGCCGCCAGTTTGACCCGCTCCGGTCCCACACCCACACCCAGCGCGGCCAGTTGGTCCAGTTCCGCTGCCAGTTGGACCGGGTTGACCACCACGCCCGCCCCGATCAGGCAGGTCACATGGGGGTGCAGGATGCCGGAAGGGACCAGATGCAGGCGGAGGGTGTGGCCCAGCGCGACCACGGTATGGCCGGCGTTGTCGCCGCCGTTGTAGCGGGCGACGATATTGGCCTCTCGGGCCAGGTCGTCCACAACTCGCCCTTTTCCTTCATCTCCCCACTGAGCCCCGACAACGATCATCGCCGGCATCGGGGGCCTCCTTTCATCGGACACATCCGTGTCCCGCTCTATTCTACCGGTTCCACCACCTGGGGGGTGACGCTGACGCCGCAGTAGGGGCAGACCGCCCAGTGGAGTTGCAGGGGGCGCTTACAGGCCGGGCAGGCCTGCTTGAGGCGGGTATGGCAGACCGGGCAGAGGATGTAATCCGATTTAACCCGCGCGCCGCAGCCAGGGCAGATTTCCGGCTCCTCAATCGCCTGCAGGAGCGCCTCCTGTTCCAGCGAGCGCTCGTAGGCCTCCGCCAGCGTCTCGCGCGGGCGCAGCATCAGATATACGATGATCCCAAAGAGGGGAATGAGCGCCACCAGCAACGTGGCGACAATCCATGCCAGGACGTCCCGGGAGCGAGCCCGCATATCCCGAAAGGTCCAGATGATGGCCCCGCCGTGCAGGGCAGTGAAAACGACGCCAGCGCCCAACGCCAGCCAGAAAACGAGTTTTGCCAGAGTATCCAGAAGGCCTTCCATTGTCACTCCTTGTTGGTTTGCCCTAACGAGGGGCATTATACCATTTATCTGGCCGATGAGCAACTGCGCGGAAAGGTCGGTTGTGTCCCAACTTCGTCGGAAGTAATGGCCCTTTGAGCCCGGACGTGAACGTCCGGGCTCATGATGCGAAGCCCTTTGGGCTTTCAGAACATTTTCTTTGCGGCGCGCAGCCGCCGCACAGAAAATGAATCTCCTTTTTTGGGGGTCTCCGAGCCTCCGGAGGGACAGAATGACTCGCCCGATGAGGCGTTTTCAGCCCCCGAAGGGGGCTTTGCAACTGAGCCCGGCGGTTTACCGCCGGGCGAAAGTAAGGGTTTTTTGGGGCAGCGGCCTTTGGCCGCTGCCCCAAAAACCTGTTTCCCTGCGTACTATGGGACCTCCAGGGGCAGCAACAAAAAACTTCCATCGCCCACGGGCAGCCGCTGGCCTGTCTCTTTCAGATATAGCCCTATCCGCAGGGGGTACGACCCTGGCGCAAGGGCAGGCAGGGGCAGAATGTGTTCATCCCGCACCACTTCCCCCGCTACCCACAGGGAAGTCGGGTAGGTCCCATAAGCGGGCATCTCGTCAACTTGAGCGATGATGGCGCCGCTCTGCGGGTCCAACAGATGAACAAAAACGGTGTAGTCCTCCTCCATCTCCTGCTGCGCCTGCCAGTACAGGACCAGCGAGAGCGGCTGCCCCGCCTGCACCTCCCCTACCTCGTGCCCCAGTAAACGAATCTTCCCGCCGAAATCGGCCTCCAGCGGGTACAGTGGGGAGGGGACGGTAAATACGCGCTCCAGAGGGGAGACGGAGAAGGTCCCCAGCGTAACAAGGTCTGTCGGGCCGATCGCGAGATGAACCCTGTACTCCCCCGGCGGCATCTCCCGGGGCAGGCGGACGGTCAGCCGGTCCTCCACCATCATCCCTGCCGACCACGCCGGGAAGGGGAGGCGGCCATACACCGGAGTATCTTCGTAAAGGGGAACGCTTTGCGGGCCCTCCAGCCAGAGGCGGACCGCCCGTTCGGGGAGGGGGGCAGTGAGGGCCTGCCAGCACAGGGTCAGCGAAAGCCGCTCCCCGGGCCGGAGGGACGACGGCAACGGCGACCACCCTGACAATTGGACCCCGTCCACCTCCACCCTCTCCGGCGCAGGGTGACAGGAAGCCGGGAGGGCCTGAGAAGCCGCTGGCTCCGGCGGTTGCAGAGCCCCAAAGGGAAACCAGACCTCCAGTCCGGCGAATTCCCCGTCGGGCCCCACGCGGGGAAGGATTTCCATCGTGTCCGGATTGAAGAACCCTACAGCGACCCCGTAGCCGTCCACCGGCGGCGCGCCGGGTGGCGGGATCAGGACATGCTGGTCCAGCACCACATCCCCCACCGTCCACTCCCCTGTCGGGTAATGGAAGGGGTTGACGCGCGCCCATTCGCCCGTCTGGGGGTGGGCCAGACGGACAACGGGCTGGAGCGCCGGGTAGGGGGCCCGCACTTCCCAGGTCACCAGCACCCCGCAGGGCCGGCCAACCCTGCAGGCCGAAGACAGCGGGCTCGCACTGTGGACCCACACGACGTGGGCGAAGTCGGCGGTGGGCGGCCCCTTTGGCCGTAACGCGGCCACGGCGTCAGCCGGGAGATGGTAGACCCAGAGAGCGGGCCGTCCGAAGGGGTCGCGAATCTCCTCCACCGACCACCGGGAAGAGAGCCACTCGGGCCAGGGGAACGGCGGCCGGGCCGTCACGGGCACCAGGTAGACCGCGCCGCCCTCCGGGGGGAGAACCAGCGTCGCCCCGCCCGTCAGCCATTTGACCTGACGGTACCTCCGGGAGAGCGCGGCCACCGTCGGATGCTGATAGTGGACAGAGGCCGCGTAGGCCGTCGTGCCCTCCAGGTCCAGCCGGTCCAGGGTCTGGGCCAGGAGCATCATGTCCCCGTCGTTGGCGTCAAAGAGGGCGGGGGAGCGCGCCCAGCGGAAATAGTGGTCCCCGGTGACGGCCCCGTTCCAGCCCAGCAGGAACAACAGGGCCAGCGCCGCTCCAGAGGAACGAAAGCGGGCCGGAAGACGGCGGACGATTTCCGAGAGCGCCGCCGCTGGAAGCATAACCAGAAACGGATAGACTCCCACCAGGCGCATGTGATTGGGAACGTCGTCCCGGGTTGCCAGCGCACTGGGCAGGAGCATGACCGGGATGACCAGCAGGAGGAAGACGCGCGCGGCCGAGGTCGGTGGGTCTGCCGGACGGCGGATGAACAGAAGTGGGAGGCCCGCCAGGGCCAGCAGGGCCACGGGCCATTCCAGCACGGGATGCGGCGCGACGTTGAAGCGCACGCCCCGGTCACCGGCGTCGGGCCATCCCAGCCCGAGGATGCAGTGCCAGAGTCCATCCAGTATCTCCCGCCATGTCGGAGCGGCGACCTGAGAGATGCGGACGGAGAAGGCCTGGGGGTTGCGGAGGAAATAGAGCCCGAGAGGGGAGAAGACTATCACGGCCACCACCAGGACAACGGTCAGCCGGAGCAGATACCGCCGGCGCGCCGGGCCGGGGGCGCGCAGGAGCAACCAGCCCATCGCCAGAGCCAGGGGAATGGGGAAGAGCCGCGCGGCCAGGTAGGTGTAACCGGTCAGCCCCAGAGAGAGCCCGGCAGCCAGGGAGAGAGGCCAGCGACCCGTCCGCAGGGCACGCCAGAGGAGGGCCACCGTCAGGGCCTCCATCAGGGATTGGGAGACCGCGCGGAAGCCGTAGCGGCTGAGGATGACGTGGGGAAGCAGAACCGCCATCCCGGCGGCGGCGAAGAGGGCAATCCGGCGCCCCTCCGCCCCTGGCCCCCATAGGGCGCGGGCTGCCGCCCCCGTCGCAGCGACGGCCAGGAGGCCAATGGCCGCCCCATTCAACCGCAGGACCCAGGGCGCCACCCCAACCAGCCGGAGCCACAGCGCGCCCAGGTAGAAGAACAGCACCTCTTTGCCGGTGTACGCACTGATAAAGACGGGGCGGTATCCGCCGTACGCGATGCCCTGGGTCAGGATGTAGTTGGCGGCCTCGTCGTAGTGCAGGCCGATGGGAAGGTGGGTGATCGCTGTCAGGCGCAACACCGCAGCGGTCAGCAGGATGAGGGCGAATTGGTATATGGTAGATTGGTATTTGGTAAATTGGTATTTGGTAAATTGGT
>Ga0209479_1000418_pt1 | contig 69228 bp, 63 predicted proteins | sample DewCreD2012metaG_2_FD_184112 | JGI IMG/M metagenome (GOLD analysis project Ga0209479, IMG submission 184112) | Hot spring sediment bacterial and archeal communities from British Columbia, Canada, to study Microbial Dark Matter (Phase II) - Dewar... ...
GCATAGGAAAAAACCAGGGGTTGCGGAAAAATGTACCTTATGCTGGCATAGAATAGAAAAGGCATTAAAGGAAGGCAAGAAACCTGGAAGTGATTATGATTCAACCCCTGCTTGTGTTCCCGTATGTCCAGCAGAAGCAAGATACTTTGGAGACCTTGATGACCCTGAAAGTATTGTATCAAAACTTATAAAAAAGAGAAAAGTAAAAGTGCTAAAAGAAGAATTCGGAACAAAACCCAAGGTTTATTATTTATTTTAAGTAAAAAAATTTAGGAGGAAAGATGAAGAAAGGTGTTATATTTGTAATAATCTTTTTAATTCCCTTTATTTTCGCTGGTTTACCTTCCCAGAAAAAAGTTAAGGAAATTTCGAGAGCAATAAGGGAAGGTAAAATTGATGTTGGTACTGAATATGATATGGAACCAGGACAGAGATGGCATAATATTCATTCGGAAGTTCTTAAAATTGATTGCAGCGATTGCCATATAGAGAAATACGACAATGACTATCTATATCAAAGAAGGTATAAGGTGCCTGTAAGAGATGCTCCTGGTGTTGTTAAAAGGGAAGTCTGTCTTAAATGTCATAGAGAGGGAGGACCTACAGGAATGGAACTTTACGGAAAATCAAAGTAATGTTTAAAAAACTCAAAATGGAAGAAATAATACAAGAAATTGAAAAACAAGCGAAGGAAAGAAGCAAAGTTTATCGGTTGCTTTCTATGTTCTTTCTTAAAAATCCCTCTAATGAGTTTCTTAAAAAAATAAAAGATGACGAATTCCTGGAAAATATTCTGAGGATTTGCGATTATGGAGAAGAGGAATTCAAAAAACCTGTTTCATATATAAAAAATTTTTTAGAGAGCGCTAAAAGGAACAACTTTGAAGACAAAATTCTCGAGAGTCTTCAAGTAGATTTCACAAAGCTAACAAGAGGTATAAAAAGGGGATATGGACCCCCTCCACCTTATGAATCGGTTTGGAGGGGGAGTTCCTCTATTATGAGTGAATGGACAGAAAAAGTACTCAGATTTTATGCCGAAGCAAAAATTGGGATGGACTTGGAAGATGAGTTGCCAGACCATATTGGAATAGAACTTAAATTTATGTCGTTATTATGTTATAAAGAGATGGAAATGTGGAATAAAGGGAAAATTGAATCTGCTTTTGAAGTTCTGGAAAGAGAAAATGATTTTCTAAAATTCTATCTTTTAGCATGGACACCTTTTTATCTCAATGAAATGGAAAAAGAAGCAGAAACTGATTTTTACAAAGGCGTAGCACTTCTTACAAAAAGTTTCTTATATTTTGATAAAGAAGTCATAGAGGAAATTTATTCAGAGCTAAAGGACCTGATATGACAAGGTAACAAGAACATTGCAGAAGGAATTAAAGATTCAAAAGAAGATATAGAATAGAAATGAAGATAAAAGCAGTTGTCCTTGCGGGAGGCAAATCTGAAAGATAAGGAGATCTATTTGAAATTTCGAAAGCAGTTTCTGCTTTTTCAGCGAAAAAGACATCAGAAATCTTTCCCTTCTGTCATAACATTCCTATTGAATGGGTGGGATTTGAGCATAAAATAGAAGATAACAAAATAATAATCGAAGTTACAGTTAAAACGATTGCAAGGACTGGTTGTGAAATGGAAGCCTTATTTGCTGTTTCTTGTGCAGCTCTTAATATATACGATATGTTAAAACCGATCGATAAAGATATTGAAATTAAAGAAATCAAACTTATTGAAAAGAAAGGTGGTAAATCAGATTTTAAGGAGGAAATCCCTGAAGATTTTAAAGCAGGTGTTCTTGTTATTTCTGATTCAGTTTACGCAGGGAAAAAAGAAGATAAAGCGGGAGAATTTATTGCTCAGAGTCTTAGAAATATGGGGGTTAAAGAAATTGAATATAAAATTGTCCCTGATGAACCTGAGATGATAAAAGAAGAGGTTCTGAAGTGGTGTGATAAAAATTTCAATCTTGTCGTAACAACAGGAGGAACAGGGCTTTCACCAAGGGATAAAACTCCCGAAACGATAGGACTACTCATAGAAAGAGATATATCACAAATTATGGAAATGGCGAGAGTTTACGGTTATGAACGAACTCCATATTCAATGTTTTCAAGGGGTATTGCAGGTATAAGGAATAAAACGCTAATTTTAACATTACCAGGTTCAACTAAAGGTGCAAAAGAATCAATGAACGCAATTTTCCCTTATGTTTTTCATATTTTTAAAATAATGGAGGGTAAAGGACATTGATCTATCTATACCCTTTATTCTTTCTATTTGCTTTTCTTTATTCAATAGTAGGGCTTGGAGGAGGAAGTGCATATACTGCTCTTTTGGGAATTTCAGGAATAGATTATAGATTTATACCTTCAACTTCACTTTTCTTAAATGTAATTGTTACATTAATTGGTTTTTTAAATTATAGAGTTCATATTGATTTTAAGAAAAGAAAGATTTTTTTAATTCTTTTATATGCTTTTGCAATTTTTGGGGTCACCCTGGGTTCACAAGTCGATTTGGGCAAAAAGCTTTTTTTCACAGTATTAGGCATAACCCTCTTAATTTCATCCCTTATTTCTATCTTTAGAGATGTACTATTAAAAGATAAAGAGCGAGAACTTGAAATGAAAAGTTATATCCTCGTTTTAATATTTGGATTTTTATTTGGTTTTCTTGGAGGTCTTGTAGGGATAGGGGGAGGGATTTTTTTGTCGCCGATTCTTTTGATTGCTGGTTTCCCTGTAAAGGAAATTGCAGGAATAACATCTCTTTACATATTTCTAAATTCCTCTTTTGGATTTATTTCCCATTTTTTAAGGGGAAATATAAATCCTAATATAATTCTGCCTTTATCTCTCTTCGTTTTAACAGGAAGCCTTCTAGGTTCATTTCTTGGTTCTTTTAAATTCAAACCTATTTTGATCAAACGAATTCTAACATTAATTATTTTAGCAATAGGAGGTAGAATATTATGGCAGGGTATTACATAACTTTCGAAGAGGCAAGAAAACTTTTAGAAAAGAATTTGTTTTTGCTTGATTCTGTTAAAATCCCCGTGAAAGATGCTCTTTCTTACATACTTGCGGAAGACATACGTTCTCCAATAAACCTGCCACCTTTCACAAGTTCAGGAGTTGATGGGTTTGCGGTAAGATTCAATGAATCAGAAAAGAATGATAAGTTTATCCTAAGGGAAGAAGAGATAAAAGCAGGTGATTATAGAAAAATAAATTTAAAAAAAGGAGAAGCTATCAGAATTTTTACAGGCTCTCTCTTGCCTTTAAATACTGACGCGGTTGTAATGCAAGAATTTGCAGAGATTAAAGGAAATATTTTATATGTTAAAAATCGGAATGCAGATTTGATTTCAGAAGATAAAAAGGGGGGAGAATATAAGACGTGAGGGTGAGGAAATTAAAAAAGGAGAAAAAGTTCTTGAAAAGGGAACATATTTAAATCCAGCAGGAATCGGATTTTTAAGTGCGATGGGGATAAAAGAAATAAATGTAATAAGAAAGCCAAGGGTTTATGTGATAATTACAGGAAATGAACTTGTAGAACCCGGAGAAAAACTTGAAGAAGGGAAAATCTATGATGCAAATTCCTTTTCACTATATTCTGCATTAAAATCAGCAGGGGTTGAGGAAATTGAAACAAAGAGAGTAAAAGATGATTTTGTAGAAGTAAAAAAAGAATTTTACAAGGCACTTGAATTTGCAGATATAATTATTTTTTCAGGTGGAATTTCAGTAGGAAAATATGATTTTGTAAGAGATTTAATGAAGAAGGAAAGGGTTGAAACAATTTTTTATAGAGTTAGACAAAAGCCAGGTAAACCTTTATATTTCGGCAAATTAAACAAAAAACTAATTTTTGCATTACCTGGAAATCCTGCTGCTGTTCTTGTTTGCTTTTACGAATATGTTTATCCTGCGATAAGGGCACTTTCAGGCTTTAAAAATATATTTTTGCCCGAAAAAGAATTTGTTCTTTTAAAAGAGATAAGAAAAAAAACCGATAGATTATGGTTTTTAAAGGGAAAAATTAAAGGGAACGGAGTTTTGCCTCTTGATTTTCAGGAGTCTCATATGCTTTCTTCCTTTGCAATAGCAGATTGCCTAATCCTTGCTCCAAGAAATAGAAAGTTCATCAAAAAGGCTGAGAAAATTAAAGTTCATCTTTTATATTGAAGATAAAAATTACCATCCCTTGACACGATAAATGAAACAAAGTCTTATTGGAGACAAGCTATATTAATTGGCTTTTGCATCCAGCGCAATGGAATTCTAAACTTATATGGTATCTTTACTTTTAGTAGGTGCTTTATCTAATGTCTCTTATGTAAACTTGACTTTACACTCCTCCCTTGCTAAATTAATCCTGAAACATAAAACACAAATTAAAAAACTAAACACCTTGTACATCTGCAAGGTCTGCAAAGACACGCAACTTTCATTCACACTCAAATGCCGAACTTGCGCCAGTTTCCTTTCACTTGAAAAAATTATACCTGAACCCCAAATCCTAACTCTCGATGAACTCGAAATAACTGAAATAAGAAAACTCAAAACCCCAATAGATGAAAACCTAAACGAAGGCCTCCCTCTCGGATCAATGACAATTCTTGCTGGCGTCCCAGGAGCTGGCAAATCAACCCTTGCCCTTGAAATCATAAACCAAATCTTACTTACGGAACAAATCCCTGTGCTTTACATCTCTTCAGAGGAACCACCAGAGATGATAAAGATAAGAGCCCTAAGATGCGCACCTGAACTAATTCACAACGACAATTTTAAAATACTTTGCGAAACTATTATCGAAAGGATAAGAGATGCAATAAAATCAGTCTTGACTTCAGAAGACATGATCATAGTCCTTGACTCAATAAACGCTGTTGTTGCTGGAAAATCAAAATCTGCCCCTGGATCACCATCAAATATCATAAAAGCATTGAACATGCTACACAACTTCAGAAAAACACAGGAATTTAAACCAACATTTTTAATCATATCCCACGCAAACAAACAAAAAGCAATAGCTGGACCGCTCACACTTCAACACATGGTTGACATAGTTTTATTCCTTGACATTGAAAAAGACAACTCAAGAACCTTAACAACCCTAAAAAACAGATTCGGTCCCGCTGGAATAAAAACAACCCTAAATCTTCCCCCTTATTGATCTCCCCTATATCCCTCTACTTATCCTCCTAAATCTTTTAAAATCGCCTTCGCTATTAGTTCTAACTCAGGAAGTTTTGTTTGGATAACATCCCAAACTATTTCAAGGTCTATCCCAAAATAATCATGAACTATAACATCCCTGAATCCTGCAATCTTTCTCCACTCTACTGAATAATTCTTTTTGATTTCCTCTGGTATGTTTTTTACTGCTTCCCCAATATTTTCAAGAGATTTTAAAACTGCGTAATAAATCAAATCATTCTTATAAAACTCTTCAAAACTTTTTATGTCTTTAACAAATCGTCGAATCCTTTCTATTTCGTCCAATATATCCTCAAGATATAACTTTATATCTCTCTTCTTAGACATACACAACCTCTTTTAAAATATACTCTTTCAACTTTGGCTTGATGGCAGATTTTATCACGAGATCAACCTCAACCCCAAGCAAATCCTCAAGATAAAACTTTAAATCCATATAATTATCAAATGTCTTTTTCCCTTGTTCAAACTCCACAAGTACATCTATATCACTAATTTCACTCTGCTCTCCCCTAACATAAGAACCGAAAACACCAAGCTCCTTAACCCCAAACTTTTCCCTTATCTCATTTAGATGGCTTGAGATGACCTCTTTTATTTCTGCTAAACTTCTCATAATGACACCTTGCATAATAATTTTACCTTTACTCTCACAGTAAGCGAATCCCCTATCAAATTTTCTTTAAACATAAGAACACTTGAAAAATTTTGTTTTTACTTTTTTATAAAATATACAAAAATCTTTAAAAAATTTAACGTTCCCCCAAAAATGACTTTCTAATTTCATCATTATTAAGAAGATTTTCTCCTTTACCCTCAAAAGCAATTTTCCCAATCTTAAAAACATAACCTCTGTCAGCATATTCCAAAGCCATTCTTACATTTTGCTCTACCAGAAGAATTGTAGTCCCTTCCCTATTGATCTCCTTTATTTTCTCAAATATAATCTCCACATAGTTCGGTGAAAGCCCCAAAGAAGGTTAATCCAGTAAAAGAAGTTTTGGCTTCAACATCAAAGCCCTGCCAAAGTATTAAACTTTCCCTCTCTATTTATAGAAACGGATCAGGGATGAGTCACCTCACCCACCTCAACTGTGCCACATCAAAAGACTATTAATATATCTCTTAAATGTTAAAATTTATCCACCTACAAGTATTAATAAAATAATCAAAAGAGCCCAACCCAACCATACAAGCATCCCTTTCCCTTTTTCTTGCTCTTCTATTATTATACCCATATCTGGACTCTTTTCAGCAGAGCCAGTTAAAACAACCTTGAAAACATTATCAGGATATGAATTACTATAAACAAACACTGTATCAACATGAGAACCCGAAGAACTCGGACTAAACTCAAAACTTAAATTAACAGAATCCCCAGGATTTAAAACTATCGGCAGTTTATTTAAAAGTTTAAATGAACTACTTCTTACGCTTACATCTGTAATCCTTAATTCAGACCCACCATCATTGCTAACCTTGAGACTTAAACGATTAACCCCTCCTAAACGAAGTTTACCAAAATCGAGTTTATCACCGTAAAAATAAGCATACGGCTTTGGAAATAACTTCACTCCGCTCTCCTGATATACCGCAACTCCACCATTCGTCCCAATCCATTTAGTACCTTCGGAATCTATTGCTATAGTATAAACATTATCACTTGGAAAATCTAAACTTGATGTTTTGTAAACAGCCCAATTTACGCCATCAAATCTCGCTAACCCTTCATTTGTTCCAATCCATTTGGTGCCTTGTGAATCTATCGCTATAGCATAAACATAATTACTCGGCAAACCTGAATTTAAAGTTTTATAAACAGTCCATCTCACCCCATCAAACTTTACTAATCCTTCATTTGTCCCAATCCATTTGTTACCCTGTGAATCTATCGCTATAGTATAAATATAATCACTCGGCAAGCCTGAACTTGATGTTTTATAAACAATCCATCTTACACCATCAAATCTTGCTAATCCCCCTCCATATGTCCCAATCCATTTGTTTCCCTGTCCGTCTATCGCTATTGCATAAACATTATTACCTGGCAGTCCTGAACTTAAAGTTTTGTAAACTGTCCAATTTACGCCATCAACAAATTTTGCTAATCCTCCATTTGTCCCAATCCAAAGGATAACCCCGGTGGCCTTGCGTCCGCACTAATTTTATTTAGTGCAGACGCTTAAATTTTCTGCCCGCCTTTGAAATCGCTCCCTTTGACTTCGTCAAAGAGAGCGTAAAAATTTTTAAAAACTCCCACCGCCCACCCCCAATCACACTAACTTAACATCCGCTTCGTGCCACTGCTTTGGCAGTGTCACGCCTTTTGCAAGTCCTAACGGACGGCAAAAGACGCTCAACAATAAATCACAACATAAAACAACCTCACCGAAACATCTTCAACCAACCCAAAATATTTCCACCCGCCAATGAGAAAAAATTAACCCCCGAAACTCTCCAACATCCCCAACGCTTTCCTCACTCCCGACCCTTTCTGCAAACCCCGTTTTTGTGTTTTGCCCCCGCAACAAATAACAATTTAAGCGGGCACGCTCCGCCTAAAGGCTACGCTTTCCGCTCGGTCCTCGCAGAAAGCCTTAACACTAAATCCAGCCATTTGAAACGGCAGGCACGGTCTTGACAGGACGCTCGCCAAAGGCTCGCTTGGGCACTTCTGCCCACCTGTCAAGACCAAGGCGAGCGTGCCTGCCTTTACCCGCAACTTAACCTTCGCTTCGTGCCACTGCAAAGCAGTGTCACGCCTTTTGCGGTCCTAACGGACAGCAAAAGACGCTTAACAATAAATCACAGCATAAAACAACCGCAACCGTCGGCGGGCTCGGTCTTGACAAGACGCTCGCCTCTCGGCTCGCTCGGGCACTCCTGCCCGCTTGTCAAGACCAAGACGAGCGAGCCCGCCTCCAAAGGCTTTCCGCTCGGACCTCGCTCCAGCCCGCTTGTGTAGTAATTAGGTTGCGGGGGCAAAACAATTGCCTTTTTGCTGTTTTGCTCTTTTTTAAAAACAAAATTTTTTGATGCGAAAATGAAATATCGTGAAGAAATTATCACTATCACCGTCGCACAGGTTAAACCCCGTGGCTTGGTCGCTTCAGACGGGCGTTTCTTTGCGTTCCCAAAGCCTTTACCTCTTGTCTCTGAGATTATTCAGCCTGGCGATGTGGTCTCGTTCGTTAGATTTCGCACACCATACGAGATTATTTATGCCTGTGGCAAAGATCCGAAAGCAACGCAAAAATGCAAGTCTCACATAAAACAAATCTTAAAAATTCAAAAAGGGGGCTGAGCCATGCAAGAAAAGAGATTAAGCAACCTGATTATCGACAAGTTTTACTTTGAGCTTTTTACTTCACATCTACCAAAGCAATTAGAAGAACAAGAAAAGAAATGTGACGGTTGCGGAGCCTCGGAAATCCACCGTGAAATCATTTCACCATTGCAAGTAAAAGTTTGCATCTGTGAAAAGTGCTGGAATGAATTTCTATCAAACTCTTAAACAAAAATAGGAGTCAAGAAATGAATTTCGTTGATGAATTCATTGAGTATAAAAAGAGTTTAGAAAGGGAATTAAAAAATGTCAGTGAGTTATTTATCGCTGAAGTAAGCCAAGAAAGTCTGAAGTTATCGCAATGGCGTCAAGATTTACACAAAAAGGGCTGGAGTATTTTCTTTAAAGTCTATTACTTAAAGAATGGGGAAATTAAAGAGTTAAAAATCGAAAGGTTTAGATACTGGGATTATGAAGGGAACGACTGCTTTTTCTACTACGGTTGGGCAAGCCGAGAAGAAAAGATCAAGCGGTTTCTCGATGAATTAAGCGCGTGGCTTTTCAACTACAAAGGCAAATTCAAATTTAAACTAATGTCAAACTAAAAAGGAGATGCTACCATGATTAAACAAATTAATTCAAATCAAGCCTTCTCAAACAAATCACAAAACAATGTTAAACAAAATATGGAGAGTGCCATGATTAAAAGAATTAACTCAAACTCTTCGGCGTCCCCGGTCTCAAGCGAAGTTATCACCGGGATAGTTCAACAAGTGAATGATCGCGGTATAAAAGTCGGAGATCGCTGGTATAATTATAGCAAATTCCTTGCTGAAAAACCCTCTATCGCTGTAAATGATACCGTTAAATTTGCTGTGTCAAATGGCTTTATAGTAAACTTTATCGCTGTTGAAAAGCCAACCGAACCGAAACCATCCGAAAGGGAAACTCAATTGCTTGAAGCCTTGAGAAGTGCTGTCAAAATCGCATCAACCCTTGAAGGTGAAGTCTCAATCAAGTTTTCTACTCAAGATATTATAAAACTTGCTCTAACGCTGTTTATTCAATCTGATCGCTAAAAACTAAACTCGGCGGGCTCGTCCCGCCGGGATCTTTAAACTAAATGTCAAACTAAAAAAGGAGATACTACCATGAAGAAATTAGAAGAAATCAAAACGGCACAGGAATATAACGAATATGTCAATCAAGTAAAAATGCAAGCCTTTGTAAGACTTGTTGAAATTAGAAAACTCATCCAAGAATTGCAAAAAGAAGAAGAACAAATCAAAGACTGGGCGCTTGATTATGTGCGTGATGTATTGATGAGAGATGAAAAAAGCGCTGATTTTGATGTTAATGGAATAAAGGTTAATGTGACAATAAACTATAGAAAAATTTTCCAATACCCAGAAGAAATCCTGAAACTTGAAAACGAGCTGAAGCAAAAAAAGAAACTTGCCGAGCTTGACGGCTCAGCTAAACTTTTAACACTCAACCCTTACCTTGTCCTTAAGTTCTAAAAAACAAAAAGCCCCGGTGCTAAGCCGGGGCTTAAATTTAAAAACAAAAACCGGGGGTTTTGCTCCCCCGGCGATAGTTAAACTAAAAGGAGGAAGCCATGAGAGAAGACTCATAGCTAAGTTAAATATAACAAATTTTTTAAACGAAAAGCAAGTAACCTGTCCACCACTCCAAAAAGAACTGAGACAAAGAGAAGCTCACTGAACTTGACAGAACCGCAAAACTTATAAGCCTTAAGTAGCTGTTAGCCCGAGAATTATCTAACAATTCGACCTGTTCCGGGACCAGTAGCTAATGCTTCTATTTCTTGAATTGACAATAAACCAAAATCTCCCGGTATTGAGTGAACTAAACATGAAGCTGCTACTGCAAACTCTAAGGCATCTTTGGCATTGGCATTTTTTAAAAAGCTATAAATTAACCCGCCACAAAAAGCATCACCACTCCCAACTCTGTCTACAACATGAATTGTATATTTCTTTGATTGATAAAAATTTCCATTATCCCACAAAACGGCTGACCAACACGGCAAAAACAGTGTAATTTTTGCCATGTTTAAATTCCACACTGGTTCGATGCTCACTCTTCCAAATTTTATAGTTATCAATCCTGAAAATTTGTTTAAATTCCACACTGGTTCGATGCTCACGAATGAAATCCGAAAATAATGAAACATATGTTCTGAGTTTAAATTCCACACTGGTTCGATGCTCACACTTTAAAGACAAACCCTTATGCAAAGGGACAGGCACCGTTTAAATTCCACACTGGTTCGATGCTCACTCCAATTCAGCCGTTGCACCAATTTGAGTTTCGTGCTGTTTAAATTCCACACTGGTTCGATGCTCACCTGTCTTCATAAGCCTCGGTAATAGGTGTTGAACTGATAATGTTTAAATTCCACACTGGTTCGATGCTCACCCTGTTAATCTCATCTGTTTCGCCAAGCAAAATTTTGTTTAAATTCCACACTGGTTCGATGCTCACAAATCAAAAAAGAGAATGAAAATGCAAAATCAAAAAGTTTAAATTCCACACTGGTTCGATGCTCACTGGAGTTTCTACAGGGGCATTTATAATGACAAAAGAGTTTAAATTCCACACTGGTTCGATGCTCACTATTCAATTGCAATTTCCACAACTGGAGTTAAAGGAGTTTAAATTCCACACTGGTTCGATGCTCACTCTATTGTCATAGCGTAAAATTTTCAGACAAATATGTTTAAATTCCACACTGGTTCGATGCTCACCACATAATACTCTCTTAAACAATATAATTTTTCAGTGTTTAAATTCCACACTGGTTCGATGCTCACCACATAATACTCTCTTAAACAATATAATTTTTCAGTGTTTAAATTCCACACTGGTTCGATGCTCACTTCTTACCGAGAAAATTTCTACCAGAAATCCTTCTGTTTAAATTCCACACTGGTTCGATGCTCACACGACGCTTGCGTTGAAATTATGTTTGATGTAGCAAGTTTAAATTCCACACTGGTTCGATGCTCACATTGTCAAATAAATCAATCAACTTATAATAATCGTCGTTTAAATTCCACACTGGTTCGATGCTCACGCCAATTTGATAACTTATATTTTCGCTTTTATAAAGGTTTAAATTCCACACTGGTTCGATGCTCACTTCTTTGACCCAATCAAGGGCTTTAAAAATTTAACTGTTTAAATTCCACACTGGTTCGATGCTCACTATGAAGCTTCAATATATAAAGAAATCCCAAAGAAAGTTTAAATTCCACACTGGTTCGATGCTCACCTGCAATATATTTTACATGTTCCCAAGTCAATTCATCGTTTAAATTCCACACTGGTTCGATGCTCACTGAAAAGTTTAATGGTGATGAAAATAGAGCCAAATCAGTTTAAATTCCACACTGGTTCGATGCTCACTATAAGTGCAAGCGAACTCGCTGAAATTCAAAACGGTTTAAATTCCACACTGGTTCGATGCTCACTGGGGCGTTCGCCTGACTATGCTGATGCTTTTGTAAGTTTAAATTCCACACTGGTTCGATGCTCACTCAATAATTTTCCCGATTAACTTTAGTTAATCGCTGTTTAAATTCCACACTGGTTCGATGCTCACCCGTGCTTGCGCTATCTTGTTTATTTGAGAACTCGTGTTTAAATTCCACACTGGTTCGATGCTCACTTGTTCCAACTCCAAAAGAAGTTGTGTTTGAACGAAGTTTAAATTCCACACTGGTTCGATGCTCACAATAAAACCTTCAAAATCATCCATTCGGGCAAATTTGTTTAAATTCCACACTGGTTCGATGCTCACATGTCTCGCTAAATTCAATCGGAATAAATTACAAATACGTTTAAATTCCACACTGGTTCGATGCTCACTTCCCAAAAAGTCTGCAGAAACTCACATTTATCACTGTTTAAATTCCACACTGGTTCGATGCTCACGCACTAATTCACCCTCTATTTCCTTATCTCTTAATTGTTTAAATTCCACACTGGTTCGATGCTCACTCTCCAAAAACTACAAAATTTTACACAGAAAATCAAATTTTTCCAACCTAAATTAAGTCGCGGAGCAAAATGCAAAAATATACAGCCCGCGACTAAGAGAAAACTGATTAATTTTTTTCAAACTTTCAAATATTAATATTTAACCGCTAAACTTAATCCCCCAAAATCCTGTCCGCGACTAAATTATTCTACTTCACTGCTATCCTCACATCAACTAAAACTCCTCAAAACCGTGTGCTCATTTCTTAACATCTTCAACTCACCATAAAAATTTATCAAAACAAATATAATAAATCAAGCGCCCACAACTTCCCGCCCTCAACCCTTTCACCCTCTCATAGTCACTATCCTCCCCACCCCAAATTACCACCCTACCCTCTTGACTTTTAAATTTTTAAGTTTTATCTTTTGGAAAAAACTAAAAAATTTATATATTAGAAACGAAAATATTTAAAACAATTTCACAAAAAACTATGAAAAAATTTAAAATCAAGGAATTTGCCCAACTCCTAGGCTACCACCCCCAATATCTCCGAGTCCTCGAAAAAGAAGGAAAAATACCACCAGCAAGAAGAGACCCGAAAACGAACTGGAGATATTACACACTCCAAGATCTGATCGAAGCAAAAAAACAACTCGGCATCCCTGTCAATGAAAAACCTACTATCCAAGTCTTCATAAATTACAAAGGTGGTACCGGAAAATCAACTATAGCATCAAACTACGCATATAACCTTGCTCAACTCGGCTTCGAAGTCCTCGCAATCGACCTCGACCCACAAGGACACCTGACACGATCACTCGGAATCCCAGACGAAGCCTCAAGAACACTCCCAACAATCATGGACGGCATCACCAAAGGCGATATCTCAACCTCCATCATCTCCATCAAAGATAACCTCCTGCACCTCATACCAAGTAATGTCAACCTAACCATCTTCGAAAAATATCTTCAACAACAAAGCATCGCCGTGGAAACTAAACTATATAAACTACTACAACCCATAATGCCTAAATATAACTACATCATTATTGACTGCGCCCCGAGCGTCTCCCTCGCAAACATCAACGCAATGGTCGCCGCAGACGATATAATAGTCCCAATCATCCCAGACTTCCTCTCATACGACGGACTAAACCTCCTGTTCAAAGATATAAGCGCCCTTAGAGAAAACGCAACTATGTACCATGCCAGACAAATTAGAATCATCGTCAATAAATACGATCAACGCCTCTCAATCGCTGACATCCTCATAAAAACACTCAAAGAAGAATATAAAGATATGCTCCTTAATTCAATAATTCGACAAGATGCAACGGTGGAAAGAGCGCAGGCAAAACTTCTGACCATCTTTGAATACGCAAAAAGAAGCAAATTTGCACAAGATATAATTAGCTTCACACATGAGATGCTCGAAAACGAAAAGAAATTTACATTAAATACAGTGGGGGCAAAAAATGACTAAGAAATCTAAACGGAAGAAAAAAGCCAAGCAAGATGACTACATAGGCTTTAAACTTATAAAGCCAGTCCCCCAAGACTCGCTCTTGCCCGACTATGAAAGACTCAAGAACCTTAACCTTCCTGCAGCTCTTAAAGCAACTTATCTTACTAAAACCATTGAAAATCAATCAGATAATGAACTTTCTGAACGATACCAGTCTCAAAATGATACTGGTATCAAAATGACACCAGTATCAAAAAGAGACCAGTATCAAGATGATACCAGTATCGAAATGATACCAGTATCAAAACAAGACCAGTATCAAAATGACACTAGTATCGAAACGACACCAGTATCAAAAAGAGACCGGTCTCAAAAAGAGAAAAAACAACCCGAACCGATCAAAATTAAAGAAATACCTGATACAGTAAGTGAAAAACTCAAATTTAAACCCGGATTCTTCTCACAATGGGAAACCTCAATATTCAACGAACTCAGAAAAATTCTATCAAATAGCGAATTCAAAATCTATACGGTCCTCTTCGAAAACTCCTGGGCTTTCGGGAAAAATATAACAAGCATAATCGGCTACCAAACCATAGCTGAAAAAACAGGCTTAAGCAGAGCCACAGTCATAAGAAGCATAGAAAAACTCATAAAAAGAAAAATCATAGAGAAAAGAACCTCGTTCAACAACCTCGGCACAATCTATAAAGTAAACCTCCCAGAAGGCGCAGAAATACAACCAAACGAAATCCAAAGTAGGGGAGAATCAACATTCACCCAAGATGATGACGAATCAACATTGACCCAATCACCACCAGCCCAATCGACACTTCCTCTATTGGATGTCCCAGACGAAGAAAAGTTTATCTTCGAAAATAACCTGATCAAAGTCAAAACCCAAGAAGAAATCATAAAAACGCTCAAATCAAAACCGTTCTCACTTAAAGACGATATTATACAACAAATAATAAAAACAACATCGCCACAACTCATCTCTCTAAAAATTGAAAACGCACTCTTCAACTACCACAAAAACTTGATAAAGAAACCCGGCGAATGGCTAATTCTTTCAATTTTCAACAAATACAAAACATCAAAACAATTCCTCAAACACCTCAAGGGCAAGCTTGAAGCCAATGCGCGGGCAAATCCCGATTTGCCCCGACCATTAGATGAACATTTAATAAAAACTGTGTTCGGCTACTACACCAAATGGCTAAGAGTCATTCCAACAAAAGAAACACTCATCAAAGAACTTGAAAGATATAACATACCAGACCAAATGATTAACGATATAATTAAAACCTATCCCCCTGAATATATCTTCTTTCAGATAAAGCACGCCGACTCCCAAGCCCACAAACTCAAAGACCCCACCGCTTGGCTAATCAACGCAATCCAAAAAGTATATAAACCCAGTAGGGAATTCGCTAAAAAAATAGAAACACAAATAAAACAACTCGAAGAAGAGAGAAAACAAATTGAAAGGGAAAGGGAACTCCAACAAGAAAAAATGGAAATCGAACGAGCGCTCAACTACTTCAAAACCCTCCCAGAAAAAAACCAAAAAGAGCTCATAAAGATCGCTGAAGACGAACTAAAAAAACTCAACATAACCCCAGAAACCCCTGGCTACAAAACCAACCTTGACTTCAAAATCGCCCAACTAATAAAAAAACTGTATAACACTTGAACCTCAACAAACCGAAAGAAGACGCCATGACGCACCATAAGCTGATAATTGGAAACTGTATGACTATGCAGGAGATCCCCGATGAAAGCGTTCACCTAATGCTCACTTCACCCCCTTATTTTAACGCCCCATTTGACTATAAAGGTTTATTTAAAGATTATGACCAATACTTGGAAATGCTGGATAAAGTTGCTCGAGAAGTGTTCAGAGTGCTAAAAAATGGAAGGATCGCTGTATTAAACATTGATGATATGCTTGTAAATGGTGAAAAATTCCCAATCGTCGCCGACGCTACAAAGATATTTCAAAACGCCGGATTTAGATATAGAGACCGCATTATATGGAAAAAACCCGATGGCTACCTGAGAATAAGCAGAAGAAGTGGAGTTTTATTGCAAAATCCTTACCCGATGTATTTTTACCCAGATAACCTCCTGGAGAGCATCCTGATATTCCAAAAAGGTAAGTTCGATTACAACTCGATACCAAAAGAAACAAAAGAAGCTTCAAAAATCGACATAAAAGAATTTTTAGATAATAAATGGTATATGACACTTTGGGAGATGGTCAATGTCCTGCCTAATTCGCCATTGGAGAAAGAAATCGCCGCTTTCCCCGAAGAACTACCTTACAGAATTATAAAACTATTCTCTTACAAAGGAGAAACCGTTTTAGATCCATTTGTAGGAAGTGGAACCACTATGAAAGTAGCAAGACAACTTGGAAGAAACAGCATCGGAATCGAGATCAAAAAATCCCTAATCCCCATAATAAAGAAAAAAATAGGTTTCGACGGACAATCAAACCTCTTCAATCAAGAAGACACCTTTGAAATAATAATAAGAGAAGAAGGTGAATATGGATGTATTAGCTAAAATAACAGGGATCAAATATACACCATTTCTATGCCGTTCTTTAAATCTGTACAACATCTCAGAACTAGAATCCGCTCTTAATAAAGATTCGGCATTTATTTTAAATGTTCAAAATAAACAACTTGCCTTAAGCTGGTGGGTCTCCCCAAAAAGAACACGGTCTTACCCGTATGCACGAGTTTATGACACTTTAAATTTTCAAGGCAAAAGATTAACTATAATCCCCATTCTAAAAGACGAGGGGAAAGAAGGGGATAGGGATTTTTTACAGTGGGATACCATCTCTTTAATGAGTTTACTTGGCATTTATGTGGTTATCTCTTACTATAAAAGTGCTGAAAGAAGCTCCAAATATAAGCATAAAATCACAAACCAAAAGTTCGATATCCAACACATCGAAGAAGAAATAAACAATCTCTTATCCTACCAATCTGACGCCTTACACTGGAATCTTTCGCAAGTTGAAAAAGTTGGTCAAATCGCTCAAAAAGCACTAAACACATATCAAAGAATTTCAAAAACACTTGACATTGAAATGCACTCAGAAGAAACTGCCCAAAAAAGAATTGACGAACTCCTTAAAGGAAAAGATGCCTTTATGAAACTCTCAAGAGAATTAGCGAAGAAAGCACAAAGTAGGGAATCTATAACAGTTCAACCTAAAGAGCGATTGTCAGGCACTAAAGCCACCCTTACAATTAAAAACTATTTGGGTGGGTATTACTTCTTTACTTGTGATGAGGTAAAAATTGAAGAAGAAAAAATATATTTAATCGAGGGTAAACACAGTAAGCACAGCGCTATTCCGTCGATAGATGACATAAAAGATGGCTTACTAAAAATGATTTTATTCACAAATTTAAAAGAAGTAAAAATCGGGGCTGTCAAATATACACCTATACCAATACTAAAACTTACAACAGATATAAAGTTTTCAATAAACAATTTAAGAAAATCCCAAATTGACAACTTGCGCCTTCTTAAAAAAGAAGCTGAAGTAAATGGCTTCCAAGTGCTTATCAACAATAAAAACTTGTCGCTTCTTCTTCCGAAAGAGTAAATTAGACTTCCATGAATTTTTCTCTTTTATTACCCCACACCCGTCTCAAAATGATACCAGTACTAGTATCAAAATGATACCGGTACTAGTATCAAAATGATACCAGTACTGGTATCAAAATGATACCAGTCCCCCTCAAAAATGCCCCAAGAAACCATTGAAAATCAATCAATTTCAAAAACAGCACAACATATATAACAATAACTATACATATAATATACATACATAACACAGAGCCAATTCACAAATTGCCTAAATTTACCTTTAATGGCCATACCGCATATTAATAACTGCCTGAAAATAAACCACATCAAACTTCAAAATCATCTAACTAATAAAAAAAATTATATAACACCTAAACCTAAAAGGCTTCAAAAATGGATAAGCTAAAAAGAGCAATAGAATGTATAAAAAAGTATAACCCAGAAAAAATCATACTCTTCAGCTCCTACGCTTGTGGGGAAATAGACGAATATAGCAATATGAATTTTGTTGTAATCAAAAGAACTGATAAAAGATTTTTGGAAAGATTGATTGAAGTAGTAAAATTTATAGACAACGATTTAGGTCATGTTAATATTTTTGTATATACTCCTGAGGAATTTGAAGATATGATTAAAACCGCAAACCCTTTTATTCTACAAGCTTTAAAAGAAGGTAAAGTAGTTTACGAATTGGAAAAAGAAAACCAAAATACAGTTAAATAAGAAATAAACTTTGAAATGGCTTGCGCAAGCAGAATTTGACCTTAATTCCGCAAGAATAAATTTTGAAGCCCAAATTTATGCTTATGCCTGTTTTATGTGTGAACAATCTATACCACAAGATATCCAAATGCAGTTGCCCCTCCCGCAATCCCATATCAGTCCTTTACAAAGAAAGAAGCCCAAGAAGCAATAAACCTAGCAACTGAAATTTTTAATTTCGTGAAAAATAAAATTGGGAAGTCGCTGTGAAAGACTCAACCTATACCAAATATACTAAAGCCAGCCTTGCTTCTTTATGCTGTGCACTAATAGGACAGAAAAAGAATGCCTTGAAAAGGGACTATTCGGCACCCAAGAATGGTGTTTCCCTCACCTGAAATCAATACTTGGGAGGTTGAAAAATTTAAAAAATGGACTCAAGAAAGGGGATTGAAAATATGATTTATTTCAAGAATCGCAGAGACCTCTACCTTAAAAAGAGAATTACCATTCCTCACCACCCTTGACAAGCAAAATTTTTTCTAATATATTGTTTTAGTGAACGCAAGACAAACGCAAAATTTAAAAGCAAATAACATCTAAAAATGGTGTTCGCAAAGATAATAATCGGAGACAGCAGGAAAATGATAGAACTTAAAGATAGTAGCATTGATCTGGTTGTCACCTCTCCTCCTTATTGGCACATTAAGAACTATGGTGTTGAAGGACAAATCGGATATGGGCAATCACTACACGAATATCTTAAAAGTCTTTACATTGTATGGAAAGAATGCTTCAGGGTTTTAAAACCTGGAACAAGACTATGCATAAACATAGGAGATCAGTTCTTAAGAGGTATAATTTATGGAAAATATAAAGTAGCACCCTTACATTCTGAACTTATCGTTCAATGTGAAAAGATAGGATTTGATTATATGGGTTCTATCATCTGGCATAAAAAAACTACTATGAACACAACCGGCGGTGCTAATGTCATGGGCTCCTACCCCTATCCGCCAAACGGACTTATAGAAATAGATTACGAATTCATTTTGATCTTTAAAAAACCAGGCAAAAAAACACCACCATCAAAGGAGATCAAAGAAAAATCTAAATTAACAAAAGAAGAATGGAAAGAATACTTCTCTGGACACTGGAATTTCCCCGGCGAAAGACAAATAGAACATGAAGCCATGTTCCCAGAAGAACTACCCAAAAGACTAATCAGAATGTTCACTTTTGTAGGCGATACAGTCTTAGATCCATTCTTGGGAAGTGGAACTACCGTAAAGGCTGCACTAAATTTAGAAAGAAACGCAATCGGTTATGAAATAAACGAAAAATTTCTGCCCATAATCAAGAAGAAAATCGATATAAACCAAAATTTGTTTGAAAATAAAAAAATAGAGATAACAAAAAGAAATCAACAAATAAAAATAGAACCTGTAACGGACTATATCCCCAACATAAAAGACGCAATGCCACAAACTAACCCAGAACTGTTTAAATTTGAACGTGAAAGATTATATACCGTCAAAGAAGTGCTGAGCGAAAATTCCATCAAGTTGGATACAGGCTTGATAGTAAAGTTGTTGGGCGTAAAAATTACTAAAAAAGACGAAGCAAAGCAATATTTAGAAAAATTTGTGAAAGGTAAAAAGGTCTTTCTTAAATTTGATCCCTCATACCAACCAGAAAACAACATAACACCCGCTTATGTATTTTTAAAAAATAAAATTTTCATAAACAAGGAAATGATAAAACAAGGATTCGCAGATATACAAGAGGGGAATTTCCTATACAAGAACAATTTTGCAAAAGTTAAAACATTAGCTGAAAAAAATGGCTAAAGAATGGATATTGAATATGGCAAATAGCAGATGGGGGCTTACCAAACAAAACAGGGTTGGCCCAGTAGCCGCTTGGATAAGGGAATGTGCCCCTAAGGAAATTCAAGAATGGGAAAATTTCTACTTCAAAAAATTGGAAGATTTCTTAAAAAAGAAAGATATCAACTTGACACCTGCTGAATACTTGCAGGACTTAGGTAAAAAACTTTACATAAAAATAACAGAAGTTTTGAGATCTGAAATAGATGAAGTAACAGAAGAAGAATGTATAGAATATATAAAAAACCTCGTTATAAATAGAACATTTGAGGGTTATATGACTGAGAAAGAAACAATTTACGGACAACTGCAAGAAATTTTAAATATAGAAAACATAAAAATAGAATCAGCACCAGATGAATGGGATAGACTCTATAATGTCGACTTCTTTATAAAAGTAAATGATAAGTATATCGGTTTGCAAATAAAACCTGTGACATTTGAACACGCCCCCGAATTCGCAACCAAGTGGCAGGAAGCATACAAAGTTTCTCACGAAAAATTCACAGAAAAATTTGGCGGAAAAGTATTTATTATTTTATCTGTAAAGAGGGGCAAAGATAAAGTTATATTCAACAAAGAAATCATCGATGAAATAAAAAAAGAAATTGACAGATTAATGACCGATTTCCCATAGGGGCAAATCATGATTTACCCTTTAAACTTTATCTAATTTAACAGGTAAATGGATAAAAAGAATTACCCTTTACTATCTACACCGCTAAGCAAATCCACAAATAAATCATCCCCTAGAAAAACCACTATTAAAACACACTCCTAAAAGCAAACAACTTGAACATCCCAACATAGCAACACAATCCACTTGACTGATGAAAAATTATACAACACCTGAACTCTGAAAATTTCCTGAAAACCGATGCAAAGAAATAAAACACTTAAAGAATTTAGATCTTGACAAGTAAATTTTTTTCTAATATATTGATTATGCGAATATCAAATAAGTGCTGAATTTAAGCGTATCAATACTTAGAATCTTGCTTTTTTATTTTTATCAATATCTGAAAGAAATTGTGAAGAAAAAGACTTTTACAAATATGGACATTTAACAAAAGAACGAATCTAGATCTAAATAAAAAAGAGTGGTGTTTGGGTTATGAAACCGCAAGATAATAAAGGTAGTCACAATTATGTTGCGGTATTTCCTCTTTTAGAACACAATAGAAAATTTAGAAAATTATCAAAGGAGTTTGTGGCGATGACTATGAATTGGAAAAGGATGCTTTTGATGCTACTGTCTCTTACAATTCTTATTTATTCCTTGCCCAATATAGTTTTTGGGGAGGAGAAAAGTTCAGTCAAGAGTATTTACTCCTCAAATACTGCAGTGGGAAGTGGGCTTACTGAGGAGAGCATTGTTAGAGAAGCACAAAGAAGTTTAGATAGAGCTATAAATGTTTTAAATATAGTCGCTACTTTATTAGGTGTCTTAGTGGGAGTGTTAACATTAATATTTGTGTTAGGTAGTGCTTGGGGATTCCTTGAATTTCGTAAGGTATCAAAATTACGAGAGCAAATGGAAAAATACAGAGATGAAGCAAGGAAGGCTGTTGAGGAGGTGAGGGAAGAAGCTGAAAAAGTAAAACCTATTGTTGAAAGGATTAAGAAAACAGAGGAAGAGGTAAACAATTTGAGAAAAGAAATTACCCCTTCACTTATCACCGAAGCTCTCTCAGAAGCACTAAAAAAGAAATTAGATAAATATGGTGAGAAAATCAGACTTCTTGAATTATTTGGGATCCCATTAAAATTTGAGGATTATTATAATCGTGGAATTGAGTTTTATTTTAAAGGTAAATATGAAGAAGCATTGGAATCTTTTAATAAGGTGATAGAACTAAAACCTGATTTTGCTAAAGCGTGGTTTAACAAAAGTGTCATACTTGGTAAACTTGCTCGGTATAATGAAGCACTTGAGGCATGTGATAAAGCAATACAACTAAGCCCTGATTTCGCCGAGGCATGGAATAACAAAGGGGCAATACTCGGAGAACTTGGCAAGTATAAGGAAGCCTTGGAAGCAATTAATAAAGCAATAGAACTAAAACCTGATTATCCCGACGCATGGTATAACAAAGCATGTATATATTCCCTAAAAGGAGATAGGGGAAATGCACTAAAACACCTATCAAAAGCGATAGAATTAAACCCAGAATATAAAGAACTGGCTAAAAAGGACGAGGATTTTAAAATTCTCTGGGATGATGAAGAATTTAAAAATATTACAACTTAAAGAAGGCAAAATTCCTCCAAAGTTTGAGGTTTAATAATGAAAAATATTAAAATCGAAGATAAATACACTGAATTTAAAGAAGAATTTTCAGAGAGCACCCTAAAGACGATCTGTGCTTTTGCAAACACTGAAGGTGGAAAAGTTTTTATCGGCATTAGAGACGATGGCAGTGTAAAAGGTGTTGATATCGATAACAAGAAACTAAGAGAAATAACAGAAAGAATCGTTACAAAATTAGGAATCCACCCCAAAATTCTGATAAAGAAACTTGAAGAAAAACAAATTCTTGAAATATCCGTTGAAAAATCAAATGTTCCCATATCATATGAAGGAAAATATTACGAAAGAGTTGGTAATACAACGCGAGAAATGAGCCCCGAAAGACTGAAAGATTTCTTCCTAAAAACCCAAAATTGGGACGCTTTAACTTTAGAAAATGCAAATTTTGAAGAGATAGACGAAGAAAGTGTGAGAAAATTTATAAACTCTGCAAGAGCAAGGGGAAGATTAACCATTTTTGACGAAAGCTCCGACATCAAGACCATTTTTGAACACCTTAAACTTTCAATCAATGGCAAACTCACCAACGGCGCAATCATCTTGTTCGGCAAAGACCCGCAAAAATATTTTCTAAATGCAGTTTTAAGAGTCGTAAGATTAAAAAATGAAGCCACCATTATAGGCGATAGGTTGATCACAGGAAATCTCTTTAAACAAGTAGTAGAAGGGGAGACCGCAATAAAAAATTTTCTTAATGTAAGATATGAAATTAAAGGACTTGAAAGAAGAGAAATATGGGATTACCCTTTGCCAGCCATAAGAGAAGCACTTATAAACGCTATTATCCATAGAGATTATTTTAAATGGAATGTTCAAACCCAGATCAAAATCTTTGACGATTATATATGGTTTTACAACATCGGCAAACTTCCAGAAGGAATAACAATTGAACAATTAAAAAAGCCACATTCATCCGTCCCGAGAAATCCTTTGATTGTTCACATATTCTATCTTGCTGGATTGATCGAAGAGGTTGGATCTGGCATAGGAAGAATGATCGAAGAGATGAACAAAGCAAACCTTCCAGAACCGGAATTCAAAGAAGAAATGGGCGGATTCTCAGTTTATTTTAGAAAAGATATTTACACTGAGGAATACCTGAGAAACTTGGGATTAAACGAAAGACAAATTAAAGCAGTCATGTATGTGAAGGAAAAGGGGAAGATAACGAACAAGGAGTATCGAGAGATAAATCAAGTTTCTAAACCCACAGCATCAAGAGAACTTGCTATACTTGTAAACAAAAAAATATTAAGACAAGAAGGCATTACTGGAAAAGGAACATTTTATTCACTTATAAAGGGCTCATAAACGGCTCAAACGGCTCATAAAGGGCTCACAAAGGGCTCAAAACAATGATAAAAGGATTATTTAAAAAGTGGCAAAAAAACAAGCTCATCATGAAACTACACAATTGTGGCAAAATATAGATAACAATAGGATTAAGTAGCAAATTCTGCAAACGAAGACCTTTCAGTAGCATTACGGGGTCTATATGAAGCATACTTGGATCTACAAAAATTGGAGTTATATCAAGTGAAGGTATAATTGAAGGTAAAAAATAAAAATTTGCTTTTTACAAGTTTATTTTCTACACTCGAACATAAGACTGATGCGGAATTTAAACATTAGGTGAGCAATTAAGACCAAAACGGAGAAAGACAATTGCCAGAAGTTCAATCGCACGGAATACGCATCAGCTACGACGACTATGGCCAAGGGGAACCAGCGCTTCTATTCATGCCTGGCTGGTGTGCTAGTCGTAGGGTCTTTAATGAACTTGCTCAATACTGTGCTAAACAAAGGCGTACACTTGCTATAGATTGGCGCGGGCATGGACAGTCGGAAAAACCCACCAAGGATTTCGGAGCTAGTGACCTCGTTGAAGATGCCCTTGCTGTGATCAAGGCGAGCCGAGCTGATCTAATAGTGCCGGTTGCACTGGCTCACGCTGGCTGGATCGCTATTGAACTGCGCCGCAGATTGGGTGCTCGTATTCCAAAGATTGTGCTACTTGACTGGCTCGTTCTCGAAGCACCGCCGGCCTTTCTTAAAGCTCTACGATCGCTCCAAGATCCAGCACAGTGGGAGCAAACGCGCGATCAACTTTTCTCCATGTGGCTTCAAGGGCTGAACATTCCGGCGTTGATTAACTTTGTGCGCGAAGATATGGGCTCGTATCCCTTCGAGATGTGGGCTCGGGCAGGTCGCGAAATCAGCAGTGCCTATGCAAAAGCAGGAAGCCCTCTCAAGGCACTAGCCAGCTTGAAACCTCCCGCGTTGGTTTTACACCTGTATGCTCAGCCGGAAGATCCAAGCTACTTGGCTGCCCAACGCTCGTTTAGCGCCACACATCCATGGTTCCAGGTATTGAAACTCGAAGCGCGTAGCCATTTCCCCATGTACGAAATACCCGACGAAATGGCCATGACCATAGAGGTGTTCGTCGTTTGATTCCTAATTCCAGTGTCTAACTACTGCATAGAGCAGATGGCGCTGTGCACTGCACTGTTATATTGGCTGTAAGGAATCAAGGATTCCCCATGGTAATATCGTCTTAAGATCTGACCTCTTGATTTTGATTTTCAAGTTTTATATAATAGCGATATTAGTAAAAAAATGAACAAATGAACTTTCTACTAAGGAGTGATCGATGACTTTAAGTTCAGCAATCCTCGCTCATTTGCTATTCGCTTACACTCTTCTGATCGAACCTATCCTTGGGGTTCGACAGTATCAGAAACTCAAGCAACTCATACAAATAGATCCCTATGCTCGCCAGCGCTTTTACCGCCGTATCCTTATCATCGAATGGACTTTGGCGGTGATCATCATGTTGATCCTTCTTTCTGTACCATCTCCAATGCGAGCAATTGGATTGGTCATCCCACAGTTCAACAGTCTGAATAAAGGATTTCTCTTCGGAGTGACTTTGGGGTTGCTTGTTTCCACTTTGGCTCTGGCTGTGCTGGTCTGGAAGTCTCCAGCTCTTGCACAGAGATTGAGAAAGATGCTGGAATCCGTTGCAGCCTTGCTTCCGGCGACTCAAGGCGAGCGCTACACTTTTGCATTTGTCGCACTCACCGCTGGAATCTGTGAAGAACTTCTCTTTCGCGGCTTTCTGTTATTCTACTTAGCTTATTTCTTCCCGGCACTTCCGCAGTGGGGTGCAATCCTGATTTCATCAGCGATTTTTGGTCTAGCGCATGCCTACCAGGGATGGAAAGGTGTGTTGGGTACAGGACTAATAGGGCTAGTGTTAGCATTTGTATATGTGTTGACGGGAAGTCTTCTGCCGTCTATGCTGTTGCACGCTCTCATTGATCTGCGCATCCTTGTTTTATGGCAACCAACTACATAAACAAGAATCTTAAGGTGTAAACCATGTTGCTCAACTATGTTCCGCCATCCTACGAGTTCAGTGAATATCATAACATCGTGATCCAAGCATCGCCTGATCACGTGTTCACCACTGTCAAACAAATCACACTAAATGAAGTATCTTTCTTTTATGTCCTGTTTATGAAACGCGCTCTACCAACTCCAATACTCCATAAAGTTGGTCTGCCTTTTTGGGGCAAACAATCCATCTTCAAACAAGCGCTGCGGAGAATCAAGGACCATCTCAATCAACCCAACTGTGCTAAGGCTACAATGAACTTTATCCTCTATAAAATCTATAGGAACAAACCAAATGCAAGCGTACGGTAAGGGCTTCGCCAAAGTATACGACATCAAGTGGTCAGACTTCGCTAAGCAAGTTGCTCCGTTTATTCTTGATTTCTATGCGACCACACCAATTGCTCAAGAGAACAAAAGCATTCTTGATCTTTGCTGTGGTACTGGTCATTTGGCAATGCATTTTTTGGAAAAAGGATATCGGGTTGTTGGTCTTGATCTATCAGACCATATGCTGCATTACGCTCGAGAACATGCTCGTCACTATATTGAGTCAGGCAAAGCCACATTCATTCAAGGTGATGCGAGCAACTTTACTCTAGACGAGCGTTTCGGTTTGGTCGTTTCTATATATGATTCGCTCAACCATCTTGAAAACGAACAAGCGTTGCGCAGATGCTTCCAATGTGTCTATGCAGTAAGTGATGGATACTTTATTTTTGATTTGAATACACGGCGTGGACTCAAACGCTGGAACGGTATCCAAGTAGACGATAGCGATGACGAAATGCTGATCATCAGCCGCGGTATCTACGACGGGTTAAACGATAAAGCCTGGATGAAAATCAGCGGATTTGTGCGGATGCCCAATGGGCTTTATGAGCGGTTTGAAGAGACGGTCTTCAACACTGTCTTTGAAATGGAAAGGGTAAAAAAGGCCCTGCTCGATGTGGGTTGGAAGAATGTTTACTTTGCTCGTATTCAAGATTTGAAAACGCCGTCTTCCCATTTGATACACAGCAACCCGAAGCATACAGAATTAAAGTCGGATCAAAAACAGATCTCGCCCTCGGTTTCGTTTTCCTGATTCTATCAGTGCCATTTGCCTATGTCTCATACAAAACACACACAAAACTGATCCGAGAAATCCAAAAAGACATAAACTCAGCCGTGCGAACCTACAACGAGATCGCAAAAGATTTTATTTGCGTTGCCAAACTAAAGGGAGTGAATACAACAACACACGAGAAAATCTCAGGCGAGTTTTTGATCGTATCTGCTGAAAAACAAACAATGCTGTTAATCAGAATCCCAACAGCACAGGTCCTCTCGGTCGGAAAAGATAACTTCAAAAACGACATCTTCACAACAGACATCCTCACAATCCCAAAAATAAAAGCACAAATCCAAATCTCACCAATCCAAACCTATCAAAATATATCGCTGTCAAGCTTTTCAACTGGCACAGACTCGCTGATTTATCTAACAGGCAAAATTGAATTCTACGAACCAGTGAAAATCACCATACCGCTGACAAAATTCCAATTCATAAAGCAAACCTCAGAAACACGACTTGAACTCAATCACGCTCCGCTCGACTTCCTCAAATCCCAAGGTTTAGCCGACAAGATCCTTAAAAACGCTGAGATATCCATAAAATCCTTTATCCCTGTGCAAGCACCGACGCCGACGCCAGCACCAACACCAACCAACACAAGCACAAAAATCCAAACCATCGAATTCACTCCAAACGAAACAATTCAAATCCTGATCACAACAGGGCAAAACATCACAGCCGGAGAAGTGATCGCTTACAAACCCTCAGAAAAAACACAAAAAATTGAACTTGAACTCGAAAAGATCCAAAACAAAATAAACCAACTACAAAGCAAAATCACACTACTTGACCTGAAACTTGCACGAGATACAATCTCAATAAGCGACCAAATCTTCAAACTAACGCAAGAATACCAAACTATGGAAAGCCTCGTGAACAAAGGACTTAAACCCCACAGCTCAATTGAAGAAATTGCATACGAAATCGCAAAACTCCAAGGTAAAAAGAAACTAAAACAACTTGAACATAAAAACGAAATTGAAAAAATTAACACCGAAATCCAAAACCTGAAAATAAAACAAAAACAACTTGAACTCGAACTCAAACAAGAACAAACAAAAAACAGCATAACAGCGACAACATCGGGAAAAGTTAAAGACATAAAAGAAACCCAAATCGCAAACAAAAAAATAATCACTATAACATTTGAATAACGGCAAGCCAGCGAACAGGCGGGCGCTGGCGAGCCAACGCACAACGAAAAATTTTTTAAAAGTCAGCGGGCGGGCACGCCAACGAACAACAGCGAAAAAATAAATCGCTGAAATTGGCGATGGCTGACATATATAAAGACGAAGCATTTTTCGGACGAAGGGAAGAACTCAAAAAGATCATCGCAAACGCACTACTCGGAAAAAATACGCTGATAATCGGGAAAAGGGGAGTGGGGAAGTCAACTCTGATCGATCAAGCGATATCAATCTTGAACGGATCAATCCACCGAATCGACATAAGCCCAGGAGTACTCGCACATGAATTTAAAGACTTAAGACTTGCTCAGCGCCTTCGCTCAGCTTGGCAAAATGAAATCAAAACGCTGAAAATTGAACTTCTCAAAACAAAATCAACCATCTTCAACGATATAATCGAAACACTCTACAAAAACAACGACCTAAACGACACTGAAGAACTTGTCTCAATAAGCCCAGACGGAACTATCACAGTCCAAGTCAAAAACGCCCCATCAGTCGTAGTAAAATCACTCACAGCAAAAAATTATATAGTCTTCATTGACGACCTCGAAAGTGCCTCAAGCCAAATGATCGAATTTATAATTAACCTTGTCAGATCATCCATAACAGTGATCGCCACAACCTCCGAAATCCAAGACTCAAAAAAGATCAAACACCTCACTGCTCAATTTGAAAAAATCGAACTTAAAGAATTTGACAAACAAACAACCCAAGAGATGATCAACTACATAACCCAAAAATATCTACCCCACGCACCAAAAGACATAGCAACATTCCTAAAAAACGAAGTCGAAAGAATAAGCAAGGGAAACCCAACAATCATAAAATCACTATTTGCACAAGCAATCGCACAAAAACACTTAACAGAAGAAGAAATAAAAAAACTCAGAGCCCTTGAAGAAAGAGAATACATCAACCTCGGACCTTTCTTTGCAATCCTGATCGGTTCAATCACAATAGTTAAAATCCTTCAAATCGGGCTTGAAAACAGAGAAACCTACATCCTGCTGTCAATCCTATCATTCATCACTTACCTTATAATCCGAATCTTCCGCTACTTCCTCCTCTTCAAACCCCAAAGAAAAAGATAAACCCCCAACTTGACACAATTAAAAATTTTTACTATGTTATCATAAACCGAACCTCAACCAAACTATAAAATGCAACTCCCAATCTTATAATAAAATGGCGAGAAATATGATGGGTAAACTAAAATTGAATAAAAAAGAAAAGCAGGCACTTAGGGAATTAAAAGAAAAGTTAACAGAAAAATTTCCCGATGTGGATATAATCCTCTTTGGCTCAAAGGCAAGAGGGGATTTTGATCCAGAATCAGACATCGACCTGTTAATTCTGATTGAGGAGCCAATAAATAGCAAAATAGAAGAAGAAATTAACTCCATTGCTTATGAAATTGAACTGAAATATGATGTAGTCTTTGGTAAAATTATAGAAAACAAAAACTTCTGGAACTCACCATTAGCACGCTCAATGCCAATTCATCAAAATATAGATGATGAAGGAATCAAAATATGAAAAAAGAATTCATTGACCTTGCAAAATATAGGCTGGAAAAGGCAAAAAATACACTATCAGATGCTAAAAAATATTTTGAATCAGCAACTCTCGAATCAACAGTAAATAGAATTTATTACGCTATGTTCTATGCAGTTAATGCCTTATTGATTTCTAAGGGGCTCTCATCGTCAAAACATTCAGGTGTTCGTGCTTTATTTAACCGTGAGTTCGTCAAGGCAGGAATAGTTAAAAAAGAATTGGGGGAGTTTTTTAGTGAAATGTATGACAGAAGACAAAAAGGTGATTATGAAGATTTTGTACAATTTCAAAAAGAGGATGTTAAATTATGGCTTGAAAGGGCAGAGAAATTTATAGAAGAAATTTCAGAAGTGACACTAAAAATTATTTCACAGGAAGAAAAGTAAACTAGATAAAATCTTGGAATTGAACTAAGTACGGGCGTATTCCTATATGCTCCTACTTTCCCTCTCTTCAAACCCCAACGCAAAAAATAAACCCCTTATTGAGTTAAAAACAAAAAAGATTTATATTAAATAAAATTACGTCAGAATTTAAAGAAATTGATGGAGGGGTAAATGGCAGACACAACGAAGCAAAAGGTTTTTAAATTAGTGAAGGAATATTTAAAAGAAAAACCAGAAGGAGCTCGTTACTCTGAAATTATTGATTTTCTGAAGAGCCAACTACCTGGTGTTCCAGAAAATACTCTCCATGGCTCAGTTTGGAGTTTTAGACAAAGAATAGTTAACGGGGAGGAGAAAGAGGTTATTATACCAGAAAGAGGAATATACTTGCTTTCTGAGTATCAGAAGGGCGAATTGCCATTTAAAAAAGAGGAAATAAAAATAAAAGAAGAAGATTTTTATGAGAAATTCGCAGATTATCTTGTTAAAGAGTTGGAAGAATGCACAAAAGCAATTTCATTGGGCGGAAATAGATTTCAAGACAAATGGGGAACTCCAGATGTTTTAGGTGTTTATAAATTTTCTGAAGCAGAGCCGATTAGACCACCTTTGGAAATCGTAAGTGCTATACATCAACCCGCTGCGACTTATGGTTTTCCCGCGAGGTTCTTCTTATGTATAGAACAAGAATCTGTTCTCTTTTAAAGCTAAGGCTTGCTTAAAAGTTTGTTTGCTTGTAATGGCGTTCTTTTCAATTATGGGTCACCGCGTAGAAGTGAGACTTTTATAACACACAAGATAATAGGGCTATATGTGAGAAGATAAAGATAAAATTATAAAGCCGAATTAAAAAATTAAAGCATGTTCAACTAAAGTTAAGCTAGGTATATTGATACAACAAACCTTGGGGTTCTTTGATAAGGGGAAAATGGGAAGGGGATGAATTCGTTATGTTTTATGCAATGTGGAAGTTATTAGAGAAGCAAAGATATCTATCAAACTTGCTTCAGGAAAGTCCAGAACGAGAATTCGCATATTTTCTGACATGGCGCGCTAGCTAATTTATTTAGCTTTTTGTGATCGTAGATCAATAGATGCAAATTTAACCGCGTGTAATAGGCGCAATGAGTTAAGCGGGATTTCTAAAGAAAGCTTGATAGTTTTGAGGTTTATTTTTTTAACAGGTCACATATGATGATTCTCTTTAACAACGAACAGTCAGGTGTATTAGAAAGATTCTCTTCCTATCTGATCAGAAACAAAGATTAGCCTTTACAAAAAATAAAAACGAAGGTATTATCATGAGGTGCGTCAATTGTGGCTGGGAAAATCCAGAAAGGGCTCGCTTCTGCAGTAATTGTGGACAAGCGCTTCAAGTGATTGTTCAAGAAAATGCTTTGGGAACTCAGGAGGATAACGAGATTGAGAAAGAATTGAAAATCTATGATCACGCTATCAAAATTAACCCACAAAATGCTGTGGCATGGTATAACAAGGGTATAGTATTGGGGAAATTGGGACGCTATCAGGAATCTTTGAAGTGTTTTGACCACGCTATTGAAATTAATCCACAACTAACCGTAGCATGGGTTGGCAAAGGCGTGATACTGGGAAAATTAGGACACAATCAAAAAGCTTTGGGGTGTTTCGACCATGCCATTGAGATTAATCCACAATTAGTCGAGGCATGGTATAACAAGGGGGTGATACTGAGGGAATTGGGGCGCTATCAAGAAGCTTTGGAATGTTTTGACCACGCTGTTGAGATTAATCCGCAAGATGCAGATATATGGGTCAACAAAGGTATAGTATTGGGAGAATTGGAACGCTATGAAGAAGCTTTGGAGTGCTTTGATCGAGCTACTGAAATTGATCCACAACTAGCCACAGCGTGGGCTGGTAAAGGTGTGATATTGAAGAAATTGAAACGCGAGCTAGAAGCATTAGAATGCTTTAACCGTGCCATTGAAATCAATCCGCAGTTGCTAGAGAAGCTAAGGTAAAATTTAGGAAAAGCCAAGTATATACAATCACGTGTATATTAAGTGCTTAAGGAAAACAACGCAATTTACATGTGATGTTAAGAGTACAGCAAAGAGATATTTTGACTGTAAAGATTTTTATCTTAAATATGCAACGACTATAAGAAGAAGATGTAATAAACCTGTTGAATTTTGAAGATGTTTAATAAAAAAAATAACCTTTGAAGGTAAATTTGGGCTAATTAACGATTTTTTCAGAAATTGCAAAAATAAAAAAATAAGGAGGTATAAGACTATGACTTTCAAAATTAAGATTTTTGGCTTCCTGTTGCTGTTTATACTGCCGTATGTCTCTTTTGCATCAGATAAACCTGAGGTCTTTGTGCAACTGGGGCATAGTGACCGGGTCACATCCATAGCCTTTTCACCCGATGGTAAAACATTTGTCTCTGGAAGTGCTGATAACACTCTTAAACTTTGGGATGTCTCTACTGGTAAGGAGATAAGAACATTTAGAGGACATAGTGGTGATGTCACATCCGTAGCCTTTTCACCTGATGGTAAAATAATTATATCTGGAAGTGGAGGGTTATTTGACAACACTCTTAAACTTTGGGATGTCTCTACTGGTAAGGAAATAAGAACATTTAGAGGACATAGTGATGATGTCACATCCATAGCCTTTTCACCCGATGGTAAAACATTTGTCTCTGGAAGTGCTGATAACACTCTTAAACTTTGGGATGTTTCTACTGGTAAGGAAATAAGAACATTTAGAGGACATAGTGGTGGTGTCACATCTGTAGCCTTTTCACCTGATGGTAAAACATTTGTATCTGGAAGTGATGATAACACTCTTAAACTTTGGGATGTCTCTACTGGTAAGGAAATAAGAACATTTAAAGGAAATAGTGATAGGGTTTGGTCCGTAGCCTTTTCACCTGATGGTAAAATGATTGTATCTGGTAGTCATGATGGCACAACCCGCTTATGGGACATCGCAACAGGTAAGGAAATTGCTCAGATGGTGGGTTTCACCGACGGTGAATGGATTGTCATCACACCAGAAGGTTACTTTAACGCTTCACCAAATGGAGCAAAGTATTTGAATGTCAGAGTTGGCAACAATGTCTATTCCATAGACAACTTCTTTGAGAAGTTTTTCAACCCTGTTTATGTTGCATCTGTGCTTCAAGGTAAAAAGGTCGAAGCTGTTGTTGATATAAGAAAGGGAATTTTAACTCCGCCCGATGTGAGTATAATCTCACCTGAACCGAACGCTGTATTTAATACAGACGTAATAACTGTAACTATCCGAGCAAAGGATACTGGTGGAGGCATAGATGAGATAAGGCTTTATCATAATGGCAAGGTAGTTGGAGAAGACAAAAGAGGGATAAAGTTAGCTTCTAGTGAAAATGAGATAATAAAGACGTATACCGTGACCCTTGTTGATAGCATAAACATATTTAGAGCGGTTGGCTTCAGCAAGGATAGGACAGAGTCAAACCCTTATGAAATTACAGTAAGGCTTGCTTCTCCAGCAAAGGATGTATCGCTTTATGTCTTTGCAGTCGGAATAAATAGATATAAAAACCCTGCTCTCAATCTCAACTATGCTGAGCCTGATGCAAGGGGAATAGTGGAATTCTTCAAGGTAAAAGGAAAGGATTTATTCAAGAAGGTGGAGACAATATAGAACTTTACAACGAACAGGCAACGAAGGAAAATATCATTTCAAAACTCAAAGAGCTTGAAAATACGAACCCACAGGATGCTGTATTGATTTACCTTGCGGGGCATGGAGAGACTATAAATGACAGGTGGTATTTCATCCCTCATGAACTTACATATCCAGAAAGGGAAGTGGAGGTGCAGACAAAGGGGATATCCTCTGATGAGCTTTCAGTTCTAATAAGGAACACAAAAGCTCAGAAGATACTTGTGCTTATAGATGCGTGTAAATCAGGGGCTGCGCTTTTAGCATTCAGGGGATTTGAGGATAGGAAAGCGCTCTCACAGCTATCTAGGGCAACAGGGGTGCATGTGATAGCAGCATCTACTAAAGAGCAGTATGCAGCAGAGGTAAAGGACCTTGGGCATGGGGTGTTCACATACACCCTTCTTGAGGGACTAAAGGGCAAAGCGGCTGGAGGAACAAACATTGTAACTGTTCGTAAACTTATGGGGTATGTTGAAGAACAACTTCCTGAGATAACTAAGAGATACAAACAGGAAGCACAATTCCCTGTGGTTGATTCAAAGGGAATGGATTTTCCATTGGTATTGGTAAAGTGAATGAATTTATTGTATATTTATTTTTGTAAATCTTGCACGTAGATGTTGGTATGGTCATTTAAAAAAAATTAGATAATATGAATAATGAGAGCTATAGTCTGGCTAAAAAGGGATTTGAGAGTAGAAGATAACAGGGTTTTTGAAGAAGCGAAGAATTACAAAGAGATTATTCCAGTGTTCATTTTTGACGATCAGATTCTTGCTGATTTGATGTCTTACGATAAGCGCTTAGTTTATATAATAAATGCTATAGAGAACATTGGTATAAAAGTTTACACCTTTAAAGGAAAAACATTAGAAATTTTCAAAAGGCTTTTGGATGAATTAAAGCCCGACGCTGTAATAACCCAAAAAGCTTATTCATGGGATGGTGAGGAAAGGGTAAAACAGGTTAAAAATCTATGTTCACTATACAATGTAAAGTTCATAGAAGTCTTTGATGGACTTTTGGTAAATCCCGAACTCATACCTCCTAAAAAGGTCTTTACAAGTTTTTACAAAGATTGGCTTAAATATCTTGACTTGGAAAGAACCGATGTGAAAGTAAAAAACATACCTATCATAGACTTAAAAACTTTTGACCCAAAAGAATTAATAAGCCAGTTGAAAATAGATACAGTATACTTCAAACCTCAAGACTGTAAAGAGAGATTAAAAAGTTTCGATTTCAAGAATTATGAGAAAACCAGAGATTATCCTTATTTAGATGGTACTTCGAAGTTATCTCCGTGTATAAGATTTGGGATTATCTCCATCAGGGAAATTTTTGAAAGGTCCAAGGAAAGTGAAAGTTTTTTAAGAGAACTTGCTTGGCGAGAATTTTGGTATCATATCAAGCTAAACTTCCCGTGGACAAAAGATTTAGAGTTTCAAGAAAAGAGAAGGAATATACAATGGGAAAACAATCAAAAATTTATAGATGCCTTCCTCAACGCAAGCACTGGTTATCCCATTATAGACGCAGGCATTAGACAACTTATTCAAGAAAAGTGGATTCACAACAGAGTTAGAATGATTTTGGGAAGCTTTTTAACAAAGGACTTGCTCGTAGATTGGCGGATAGGTGAGGAATTTTTTAAACACCATTTAATAGACTATGACCAGTTGGTGAATATAGGAAACTGGCAGTGGATTGCTTCAGTAGGAGCAGACCCTAACCCTTTGAGGATATTTAATCCTATACTACAAGCTAAGCGATTTGACCCTAACTGCGAATATATAAAAAAATATATCCCAGAATTAAAAAATCTCCCATGCCACCAGCTCCATGATCCGTTAACGTATAATCTACCATATCATAAGCCAATAGTTAACCATTATGAGAGAGTGAGTATTGTAAAGTTGAAATATAAATAAATCTAGGCTTGTTTGCAGAACAAATATTAAGGGTCAAAACTTATGAGAGAATTCGAAAAACCTATTTTGGTTTTAAGTGCTTGCCTTGATTTACAGCCTGTTAGATATGATGGAGGCACTATAAAAGATGAGTTTGTTATCAAGCTTAGGAACTATTGTGAGATATTGCCTGTTTGCCCTGAAGTTGGCATAGGTCTTGGTATACCTAGGGATAGAATAATTGTATACGTAAAGAATAATACCTACGGTGTTTTTCAACCTACCACGGGAAGGGACTTAACCCAAGAATTACTTGCATTTTCAAATAACTTTATAAAATCTTTGCAGGAAGTGGATGGTTTTTTGCTAAAGAGTAAATCTCCCTCTTGCGGAGTATCAAATACTACGGTATATAAGGACACAGAGGGGAAAGAATTTTACACAAAAGGCAAAGGGCTTTTTGCGATGGAGGTTTTAAAAACCTATACAGATATACCAGTAGAAGACGAAGGTAGACTTCGCAACCCACAGCTAAGGGACTTATTTTTAACGCGTATTTTTTCACTTGCGCATTGGCGAGTTTTTAGTAAAGAATTAAAAACGATAACCGAACTTATGAACTTTCACAGAACTTATAAATACATGCTCTTGTCATTCAGTCCTATGCTCTTAAAGAAAATGGGAAGACTCTTGGCTCAATACAGAAGCAAAGAAGATTTAGAAAGTATAAAATCCGAGTATGGTCTTCTTTTTAAAAAAGCTCTAAGTAAGAAACCTCATGCTGGATCTCATATAAACACTTTTATGCATATTTTGGGACATTTATCCGACTTTTTAACAAGTAGGGAAAAGAAGCATTTTTTGGAGGTTTTGGAAAAATTTAAAAATGGGAAACTACCGATAAGCGTTCCAAGGGAAATTCTTAGAAGCTGGGCTTATAGATTTGGAGATAGCTATGTGCTTTCACAAGCTTATTTAGACCCTTATCCGGAAGAGTTAGAATGAACAATCACAAATCCTTATAAAAGCAAGCTTAGGCTTATAAATTATTACGTTAAAATCCACTGCTCTCATGTTTACGTTTATAGGTGCGAATATCTTTTCTATATGTTAAGTTATTCAGCATTTACTAGTAAGATGGTCGCGAGAGATTTAGTTATCAGAGCTAAATTTTAATAGATTTGAGTGAGTACAGCAAATAGTTGTTTGAATAGTATAGAAGCGTTTTGTTATGAGTTTAACATTTATTTTTTTTCATGAAAAATGTTTTGTTTCATAAAAGTTTTTTCATTAGTCTAAAATGATATTTTGGTTTGATATCGAACGCCAATGTGTGAAACAATTGGAAATAGAGTGAACAGGTAGGTAAAGGTTTTGATTTTAAAGCGGATGTAATAAATGTGTTTGTTTAACTTGACAATGTGTGTTTTTATTTTTTATATTTATACTAGGTTCATGTTGATTGACTTGACAAACACGTTTTTATTTTTTATATTTATATAAGAGGTTCATGTTGTTAATCTTACACATATCAATGTTTTATTCCAGCGAGCCTATTATGGGGTCGCAATGGCGGTAGCACGCAAAGTAAAAAAGTTGGGGCTTAAATGTCATCCGATTTACATATTGAATTAATTGAAAAAATTAACTCAAAGACCGCAAAGATAGGTGTCATAGGGCTTGGTTATGTGGGTCTCCCTCTTGTGATTGCTTTTTCAAAAGCCGGCTTTGATGTCGTCGGCTTTGATATTGACGATGAAAAGGTCAATCTTTTAAACAGGGGTGAAAGCTATATAAAGCACATTGATATAACACCGATAAAACAAAACAGCAAGTTCAAAGCGACATCCGATTTTTCAAAATTAAGTGAAGTTGATGTTATTATAATTTGCGTCCCTACGCCTTTGAATAGGTATCGTGAGCCGGATATGAGCTTCGTCCTTAACACAGGGGAGACAATATCAAGATACTTGCGCAGGGGTCAAATTGTCGTTCTTGAATCAACCGTTTATCCTGGGGCTACGGATGAGGATTTAAGACCTGTCCTTGAAAAGAGCGGTTTAAAAGCAGGCGTTGACTTTTTCCTCGCTTTCTCTCCAGAGAGGGAAGACCCGGGGAATAAAGGATTTTCGCTGTCAAACATACCGAAAGTCGTCGGTGGATATACAGAAAAATGTCTTGAGGTGGCAAAGGCACTTTATTCCAAAGTTGTCGCAAAAGTTGTCCCTGTATCAACAACAAGGACAGCTGAGGCGGTAAAACTGCTTGAAAACATTTATAGGTCTGTTAACATAGCGCTTGTAAATGAATTGAAGATGCTTTTTGACAGGATGGGGATTGATATTTGGGAAGTTATAGAAGCAGCAAAGACAAAACCATTTGGATTCCAGGCGTTTTACCCAGGACCAGGGCTTGGGGGACACTGTATCCCCATAGACCCTTTTTATCTAACCTGGAAAGCAAGGGAATATGATTTTCAAACGAGGTTTATTGAGCTTGCAGGTGAGATAAATACATATATGCCATACTATGTCGTTCAAAAGACGATTGAGGCGTTAAACAGGAAAGGGAAGAGTATTTCAGGAGCGAGAATATTGTTGCTTGGTTTAGCTTATAAAAAAGATGTTGATGATGCTCGTGAGTCACCAGCATTTAAATTGATGGAGTTGTTTGAGGAGAAGGGAGCGGTGGTTGATTATAACGACCCTTATATTCCTCTTTTACCCAAGACGAGGAAATATAAGGCAAACAGCAAACGATCGGTTCCTTTGACCGAGGAAAATCTCTCAAAGTACGATTGCGTTGTCATTGTTACCGATCATTCCGTTTATGACCCAGATTTCATAGTAAGACATGCAAATCTTGTTGTTGATACGCGTGGTTTGATAAAGGATAAAAATGAAAAGGTGGTAAAGGCGTAAGTGTTTAATAAACTGAGAAATATTATTTCACATCCAGAGCATAAAATTTTGCTGAAAAACACCTTTTCTCTCTCAATTTTGCAGTTCGCAAATTATGTTTTGCCGTTAATCACGATACCTTATGTCGTTCGTGTTATAGGTCCAGATAAATTTGGCTTAATTTCTTTTGCTCAGGCATTTGCTACTTACTTTTTGCTTGTTGTAAATTATGGCTTTGATCTAAGCGCGACGAGAGAAATATCATCAAATAGAGATAATAAAAACACACTTGTAAGAATTTATAGTAATGTTTTATTTACGAAAGCATTTTTGTTCACGCTTTGCACTTTGATTTTCACGAGTTTAATTTTCCTTATACCAAAATTTAGGGAAAATATCCTCGTATTTATTGTCTCATATTTAATTGTGGCTGGTTACGTTTTGTTTCCGACATGGCTTTTTCAAGGGCTTGAAAAACTTTATATTACCTCAATTTTTAATTTTATTGTAAAGCTTCTTTTTACAATAGGGATTTTTATTTTTGTAAGGAATAAAAACGATTTTTATCTCGTTCCACTGCTAATGTCTTTGGGTCAAATTTTTGCTGGAACGCTTGCCTTAATGTATAGTTTAAAATTGCTTGATTGGAAAATAAATATGCCCAGGTTAGAAGATATATTTCGTGAATTGAAAAATGGTTTTTCGGTTTTCATTTCACTTGTTTTTATAAATTTTTATACGATATCAAATACATTTATTCTGGGTTTTTTCGCTCCACATGAAAATGTCGGATATTTCGCCTCTGGGAGTAAGCTTGTCTTGGTTTTCCAAACTTTGGTTTTGGCTCCTTTGGCTCAATCTTTATATCCGCATGTGGGGAAAATTTTAAGAAACGATTTGAATAGAGGTATTGAATATATAAAAAAGTTCAGTGTTATCGTAACTGCGCTCACCTTACCCGCAAGTATTTTTTTGCTTATTTTTGCCCCTATCTTAGTGAAGGTTTTTTTAGGAGATCAGTATTTGCCATCAATTAATGTCGTGAGAATTTTATCCTTTTTCCCGTTTATCATTGGTCTTTCAAATCTTTATGGAATTCAAACGACTTTAAACTTGAAAATGGATAAGGATTTTTTTAAAGTGGTTATGGGAGGATCTATTATAAATTTGCTTTTAAATGTGTTGCTTGATCATAAATTGGCGGAAATTGGAAGCTCAGTTTCATGGCTGATAACTGAAATATATATAACGAGCGCATTTATAATTTTGCTTGAAGCAAAAGGAATAAAAATCATTGACTTTAAATTTTATTCAAGGTTTATAACAGGAGTAGTAAAAAGTCGTGAGATTTGATTATTTAATAGTAGGTGCAGGATATAGCGGTTGTATATTAGCAGAAAGAATAGCAACACAACTTGAAAAAAGAGTTTTACTCGTTGAACGTAGGAATCATATAGCTGGTAATGCCTATGATTATTATGATGAAAATGGGATCCTTGTTCATAAGTATGGTCCTCATATTTTCCATACAAATAGTAAAAAAGTTTGGGATTATCTTTCAAGGTTTACGGAGTGGAGGTTGTATTATCACAAAGTTCTTGCTGTTGTTGATGGAAAAAAAATTCCAGTGCCTTTTAATTTAAATTCTCTCAAAATGATATTTCCTGAAAGATATGCTGAAAAGCTTGAGCAACTTCTTATTGAAAAATATGGATATGGTGTTAAAATACCCATCTTAAAATTCCTTGAAGACGCGGAAGGCGAGTTAAAAGTTCTTGCGGAATTTATTTATGAGAAAATATATTATGGATATACCTTAAAGCAATGGAATTTGAAGCCTGAAGAACTTGATCCAGGAGTTACAGCTAGGGTTCCTGGAATATTTATTAGTAAAGATGATAGATATTTTCAAGATAAATACCAGGGAATTCCAAAACATGGCTACACAAAGATGTTTGAGAAAATGATAAACCATCCAAATATACATGTTTTGCTTAACACTGACTATAAAGATATAATTGACTTTATAAAATTTGACAAGTTAATTTTTACTGGACCAATTGATTATTTCTTTGATTATATGTATGGAGAATTGCCTTACAGGAGTTTAAGATTTAAGTTTGAGCGATATGATGTTGAGTTTTTCCAGGAGGTAGCGCAAGTAAATTACCCTAATGAGTATGATTATACAAGGATAACTGAATTTAAACATTTAACTGGTCAAGTTAATCCTTATACTGTTGTGGCATATGAGTACCCCGAAGCTTACGAAATTGGCGCAAACGAGCCATATTATCCTATACCCAGGGAAGAAAACCTTGAGGTATATAGAAAATATGCCAACGAGGCAAAAAAGTTAAATGGCGTTGTTCATTTCGTTGGTAGGCTAGCGGATTACAAGTATTATAACATGGATCAAATAGTTGCAAGGGCATTGAGTGTTTTTGAAAATGAGATAGTTTATTCAAGTGTATAAAACAAAAATTTTTAACATAGATGAGAGACAATACGGTTTGTGCCGTTGTGGTGACTTACAATAGAAAAAATCTCCTTTTGGAATGTCTTGAAGCGATAAGGAGGCAGACAAGACCAGTTGATGCAATTTACATCATAGATAATGCATCTACGGATGGAACTCCCGAAGTTTTAAAAGAAAACGGATATATCCCCGAATTACCTCCTTTCAATCTTTCAGAACCTTATGAAATTGAACATAAAATAAGCAACTTGGTTGACGGAAATCCTATCAATGTATTTTATGTCCGAATGTATGAAAATACAGGTAGCGCTGGTGGATTTTATGAAGGAGTCAAAAGAGGATATGAGAGAGGCTATGACTGGTTGTGGTTAATGGATGATGATGGCTTGCCTGAGAAGGATTGTTTAATGAATTTGTATAAATGCACTAATGATTTAAATATTGTTGGTTCTTTAGTTGTAGCCTCTGATAATTCCTCCGAATTAACATGGAAACTGCGGGTAGTTGATTCTCTGGGAAATTTTATCCCAAGAACTTATTTTTCAAATGTTGAAGAAGTCAAAAGACACGCAAAAAATGGTATATATTATGGTATTCCGAACTTCTTCAACTCAATTATAATTAAGAAAGACGTAATCTCTATAGTTGGGTTTCCGAATAAAGACCTTTTTATATGGGGTGATGAAGTTGAATATGCAATGAGGTTGAAAAAAGCAGGTTATAAAATGGGGGTTTGTGTAGATAGCATATTTAGGCATCCGAAGATTAAACATAAAACTATTAGTGATGTAAAACTTTATTATATGTTCAGAAATACTTATTACATTTATCGTCTATATTCAGATATTCAGTTTAATAGTTTCTTTCTCAGATTAATTTATCCAGTATATATATTCATTAAGTTCAGCAAGTTTCTTATCTTGAGATTTAAATTTAAACTAACGGCAAAAATTATAAGAGCAATTATTTCAGCGCTTTTTTGGGGTAAATTAATACCTTATAGAAAATGAGTGAACTGTTTTATATATTATTGCCTTTTGTAATTTTATATTTGTTTAAACTTTATCCTTTGTTCAGGAAAGATTTGGTGTATCTATTATTTGTCTTTTGGGTCACAGGAGTGGCAACTTTAGCTCGTGAGTTTACCTATATAAAGTTTGGATTTATTTACATTACCGAGCTTATTATGTTGTCTGTAATTTTGAGTTCTATGGTTAGGGCTTCGCTTGGGCGAAAATTAATTACTTTTAAAAACGGGATAATAAATGTTGCCTTGTTGTTTTTATTTGCATATCAATCTTGGGGACTATTGAGGTTAATTTACGATTTACTTTTCTTTAAACCATCTGTAACATCTGAAGATAATATCTTAACTGTTTTACGAAATTTTAGTTTGGTTTATTATTCCATTTTTGTCTATATCGTTTTGATTGTTCTAAATTTTGAGGGTGCAAAAAAAATAGAAGCAATTTTCAAGTCTATTTTATATTTTAGTGTTTTAAGAAATATTGTCGTAATCGTTCTTTATGCTATCGGTTATGAAACATTTATTCCAGAAGATGGTGGAATTATAGGTGGACATCATTCTTTATTTGCTGTTTTTTCTTTTTTAATTTCATTTTATTTTTTAATAGAGTATAGGGACTTAAAATATTTGTTCTTTCTTTTACTTAATCTGATTTTTGTAGTTCTTTCAAGTCATAGAAGCGCATTTATGGCTTTAATAGGTAGCGTATTATTATTGATTTTATTATATAAAGGGCAAATAAAATTTAAATTAATTACGGCACTATTGATTTCATTCTTCGGTTTGTCGTTTGTTATAATTACTTTTTCTGAAAGCGCGTTTGCTTTTATCGTACGAAAAATATCAGAAAATTTTGAAAGTTTGGTTTATTATAAATTATCTGATCCCAATTCCAACTGGCGATATCTTTACTGGAACAATGTATTAAAAGTTTTTTTAGAAAATCCAATTGGAGTTGGTTTTAACTATTCGTTAAGTAATTTAGCTCCTTGGTGGGTTTGGAGTGACAATCCCAGAGAAATTCTTTTTAGAAGTTCACTAAGGTTGGATCCACATAATTCATTCTTGTCTATTTTAGTTAGAACTGGAGCGGTTGGATTTGCTATGTTTACTTTATTTTTGGCAATTTTTTTTATAATTGTTAGAAAGACTTACAAGAAAGCCAAAGGAAAGATAAAGAATTTACTCATAATATCTTTCTCCAATTTTATATCTGTTTCAATGTTTGCAATGTTTAATGTTACTTTAGAAGGTCCTTATCATGGAACATTTTTTTGGATATGGATAGGAATATGTTTGTTTATAGCTCTTAATGTTAAAAATGCAGTTGAGAGTAATGGAATATTCAAAGATTAAAATATTAATCGTTGGTTCATTTCCCCCTCCTTACCATGGGAGCGCGATATATCTTGATAAGTTGAGAAAGAAACTTATTCAAGAAAAAGATTTGGAAGTATTTGTTGTTGACACATCAGATAAAAGAGATGATTTAACCAACTTGGGTAGATTTGACTTTGCAAATGTATATGCTGGCTTGAGGTCATTGTTTAAATTGATTTATTATCTAATATTTGTTAGACCAGATGTGGTCTATATCCCAATATCCCAAAATCATTGGGCTTATTTTCGCGATGGTTTATTTATTTTAATTTCAAGTGTATTTAAAGCCAAAATTCTTATTCACCTGCATGGTTCATATTTCCTGAAGTTTTACGAGGAATCATCTTGGTTGTATCAAAAGTTCATAGATTTGACAATGAAGCGCGTTGACGGAGCTATAGTTTTAGGGGAAAAGCTAAAATATATATTTGAGAAGTGGTTATCCACCGATAAAATTTTTGTCTTACCGAATTTCATAGAGTGGGAATTTAACGAAGATAAAATTCGTAGCACTAAGAATGATGAGTCGGTAGTTAGAATAACTTACCTGGGAAACTTGCGTGAATCAAAGGGTATATTTGATTTACTTGAGGCAATAAAGATTGTGAAGAAAAGTACAAGGACTAAATTTATTGTTAATATTGCTGGGAAATTGGGTGATGATCCTGTAACGGGTTTGAGCTTGAGAGAGCATGAAATTAGATTTGGTAATTATTTGAAAGAACTTGGTGATGTGGCGAATTATATTGGTGAAATAAAGGAAGAAAAAGATAAATTTGAGCTTTTGAAAAATACGGATATTTTCGTTTTCCCAAGTTGGAATGAGGGACAACCACTTGTAATTCTTGAGGCAATGTCATGTGGTTGCCCTGTTATATCAACTAAAGATGTTGGGGTGATTGATGAGACAGTTATTGATGGAGTTAACGGATTACTTGTAGAAAAAAGGAATATTAGGCAACTCGCGGATGCTATATTAAAATTAGTTAATAACAGAGATCTGAGGATTAGTTTCGGGATGAATTCTTTGAAGAGGTTTGGAGAATTTTATACGATAGAAAGGCATATTTATGAATTTAGAAAGATATTAATTGTTTTATTGTTTGGAGAAAAATTAAGATATCTTAAAGTTTTACCGGTTGCTATAAAACTTATACCCCCAAGAAGGTTTAACGACCTGTTTGATTTAAGGGGATATACATTGAAAAAGTTTATAAAGTTTTTGGTGATAGAAGGTATCGGTTTAAGTATTAATAAGGCAAAAAATAAATTAATTGAGAGAAAAATTTTAAAAGGTGAATATCTTGTGATAATGAAATTTAAGTATGATAAAAATATCTTTTTTTGCTTTACCAGAGATTTGGGGTATTTTAAACCTGAGGAAATTATGTTTTTTAAATCAAAATTTGATGATATAGGAATTAATTCAATATATTTATCCACAGAAACTTTAGATATATTTGAACATTATCTTCCAGTTCCTTCTTGCCCTGATGATGTAAAGGAAAAATTAGTAAATGGAATTTTAAAGGATAATCAATATTTAGTTCCATTTCCTGAAATTTATACTGTTATTTGTAGAACTAAGATTGAATCTACAGCCATATTAAGTAATCGTATCTCTCTAAGAGATAACGGTTGTTTTATTTTGGGTTTTGGTGGATATATGCGGGAATATGCACTACACTTTTTTAAAAAAGATATAATAGCTGCTTTGGATTATAAGGCTAGAGCTATAAGGCGATATTTTAAATTTGATTTTCCAATTTATGATAGGTTTGAAGATATTATGGATGAAATCGCAAGAGTGAAAAATCCATTAGTTATTATTGCTACCTATCATTCAGATCATGCATGGATGACTAAAATGGTTTTGGATTGCAATCCAACCGCAAGAGTTTTTATAGAAAAACCCGCTGCAGTTACTAATGAAGATGCAAACATTTTGTTTGAACTTAGAGCTAAAGGAGCTTTCATTGATATTGGTTATAACAGGAGACATGCTCTATTTACTCAAGTTATTCGTAATGCTTTAAAGGACTCAAAAGGTCAGGTTCATATTACTTTTATTGTTAAAGAATTAAAGATTCCAAAAACCCACTGGTATTTTTGGTCAAATCAAGGAACCCGAGTAACTGGTAATTGGACGCATTGGATTGATCTGCTTAGATTTTTAACGGGTAAAAATGTAATTAATTTTTCAGTTATTGGAGATGATGGAAATGCAACGGTACTTTTTGAGTTGGAAGATAAAATTTTGGCTGAGATTATAGTAACAGATATTGGTAGTGATTTTTATGGCGTTGAAGAATATTTTGAGATTAGATTTAATAATACAACAATAAAACTTCGTGATTATAGGGAATTAGAGATAATAAATAATTTTAGGAAAATACGTTATAAAAGAATGAGAAGAGACAAAGGACATTACAAAATGTATTTAACGCTAAAGGAAAACATTTTGAATAATAAAGGTCCTTTTTATCCTGCTGAAGATATACTTTGGGTTACTCATTTGTGTAATGAAATAATAAGAGTTATCAAAGATTAATATGTTTCAAATAGTTCAATATCAAAAGACGGGAAAGATATCTGTAGAGGATTTACCGGATATAAAGATGTTTCCAGGAGGTATCCTTGTTCAAAACTATTATTCTCTGATTAGTGCGGGGACCGAGAGAACTTCGGTTAAAACCGCTCAGGCGTCTTTATTTGGGAAGGCAAAGATGAGACCAGATCTCGTTAAGCAGGTTTTGGAAAATATAAAACGTGAGGGTTTAATCGCAACCTATAAGAAAGTTATGAATCGGCTTGATAACTATAAAGAACTGGGTTATAGTTCAGCTGGAATTGTGCTTGCGTCAAATGTTGATGAATTTAAACCAAGCGATAGGGTAGCTTGCGCTGGGTATGCATATCATTCTGAGCTAATCTTTGTTCCAAAGAATCTCGCAGTTAAGGTCCCTGATAATGTTTCTCTTGAAGAGGCATCTTTCATTGCGATAGGTGCAATCGCTTTACAAGGAATAAGGCAAGCAAAGATAAATTTGGGTGAAAATGTTGTGGTGATTGGATTGGGATTGATAGGTCTTGTTACAGTTCAATTGCTTAAAGCAAGTGGATGTCGTGTTATTGGAACTGATATATCGGAGAGAAACTTTAATCTTGCAAGAGAGTTTGGATGCGATGAAGTGGCATTGTTTGATAGTTACATTGAAAAGGTCGTTGAATCATTTACTAAAGGTTATGGGGCTGATGCTATTATAATTACTACTGCCACAAATTCCAATGAACCTATTGAGAAGGCGATTTCATTTGCAAGAAAGAAAGGAAGAGTTGTAGTTGTTGGTGTTACCGGAATGGATATACCTAGAACAGGATTTTACGAAAAGGAACTTGAAATAACTATCTCATGCTCGTATGGACCTGGAAGATATGAGATTGACTATGAACAAAAGGGGATTGATTATCCTTTTGGTTATGTTCGTTGGACGGAAAAAAGAAATATGGAAGCGGTGATTCAACTATTGTCTGAGGGTAAAATTAGCTTCAGTAGATTAATAACACATAAAATTCCAGTTGAAGAGGGGCTAAAGGCATATGACTTAATTACTGGTAAAATAGACGAGCCGTACATTGGGATTTTGATTGAATATAATAAGGAGCCGAAAAAAGAGTTTGTTCGCATTAGAAAAAATATTAAGGGTGAAAATAAAATAAGTGATATTGTTGTTGGCTTTATTGGTGCGGGTAATTTTGCACAATCTTATCTTCTGCCGTATTTGAAAGATAAAGTTACTTTGAAAAATGTTGCGACAAGAAAACCGATAAATGCAAAGTCCGTGGCAGAAAAGTTTGGTTTTATTGAATATTCAAGTGATCCATCGGTGATTTTTGAAGATAAAAATATAAATACTGTGTTCATAGTAACGCATCATGATTCCCACGGATTTTATGTTAAGGAAGCTCTAAAGTATGGGAAAAATATATTCGTGGAAAAGCCACTAACTGTTAGAGAAGACGAATTATATGAAATTAAGAAGTTATACGATGAGTCCAATGTTCATTTAATGGTAGGGTTCAATCGCAGATTTTCAAAACAATTTGGGCTGATAAAGGATTTCATTTCAAAAAGTAGAGACCCCATTGTTATTAATTATAGAATTAATGCTGGTTCTGTATCACCGAACTCTTGGTTGCAAGATTGGGAACAAGGAGGAAGAATAATTGGGGAGGCATGTCATTTCATTGATATTTTTGACTATCTAATAGATTCCGAACCCGTATCTGTTTATGCAGTATCATCCGATAGTAATAACTCAAAGCGTTTGGAGGAAAATGTAGTGGTGACCATCAGTTATAACAATGGTTCTGTTGCAAACTTATTGTATTTATCTAATGGAAGTAATTCTCTGCCTAAGGAATATTGTGAAGTTTTTTCTGGCGGGTTGGTTGCGGTGATGGATGATTTTAAAAGAGTTATATTATATTCTGCTGGTAAAAAGAAAAAAGTTAAATTTAACACTGGTAAGGGACATAAAGAAGAAGTGGAGCATTTCCTCAAAGTTTTAAGGGGTGAAGAAAAGCCAAAATTAAGTTTTGATTCAATCTATAAAACCACCTTTTTAACATTTAAAATCATTGAATCTTACCAAAATAGAGCTGTAATATATCTTTAAATCGGTAGGTGATGGAATTAGATTCAAAATTTATGAGGGTTCTTTTTTCGCTTAGGGATTATATTAGGAGAGAAGGCTATGCAGGTTATGATCCTTATGATGGATTAAACTCTCCGTTATTTAAATTGCCAATATTAAGGTCGAATAAGTTTATCCGTTTTGCTTTTCAGCAAATTTTCAGAAGAATACCTATTAATCTTAGGGGTTTGTTGGGTATAAAAAAGGGGATAAATCCTGTAACACTGGGTTTATGTATACAAGCATATACGTATCTTTCCATGATAAATGAAGAAGAAAAAGAATTTTACTTGAATGAGATAAAAAGTTTATTAGATATTTTAGTTAATTTAAGTTCAAAAGGATATAGTGGTTTTTGTTGGGGTTACAATTTTGATTGGGAAGCAAGATACACCAAAATTCCAGCATATACACCAACCATAGTAGCAACTGGGTTAATAACTAATGGATTATTTGTATACTATAAAGCTTATTCCGACAAAAGCGTTAAAGAAATTTTAATAAGTTCAGCTAAATTTGTTTTGAATGATTTGAATCGAACATATGAGGGGGAGACATTTTGTTTTAGTTATTCACCTAATGACCATCAAAAGGTTTATAATGCTACAATGAAAGGAGCGCGCCTTCTTACCCAAGTATACGAAATTACCGGAGATCAATATTATTTAGAAGAGGCAGAGAGAACTGTAAAGTTTGTTATCAATAATCAGAATGATGATGGTTCATGGTTTTACTCAAAGGGAGACGCAAGAAAGTGGGTTGATAATTTCCATACCGCTTATGTTCTTGATGCATTAGATGATTTTATTAAACTTTCAGGTAGAAATCAGTATAAGATATATTTGGATAAAGGGTTAATGTATTATCTTGAAAAGCTTTTCATGCCGGACGGTAAACCGAAATATTTTTCAAGACGATTTTATCCTGTAGATGCAACTGAGGTAGCTCAATCGATTTTAACTTTAACACGTTTTGGGTATATTGATAGGGCTATTAATGCGTTAAATTACGCATTGGAGAGTTTATATTCTGGTAAGGGATTTTTTTATTATCAAAAAAACAGATTTTTCACGCACAAAACATCTTATATGCGTTGGAGTAACGCTTATTTTTTTAATGCAATTGCTTGTCTAGCATATTCGGTGGTAGTAAAAAGTAAATACCTTTGTTTTTAGATGAAAAAGATCATTTCTGTAGTTGGAGCAAGACCAAATTTTATGAAGGTAGCTCCTATTAATAGAGCGATTCAGAATTTCTTGAGAGAGCATTCGGATTTTCCTCTTATTCATAAGATTTGTCATACAGGTCAACATTATGATAGTAATATGTCTGATGTGTTTTTTAAAGATTTAGAGCTTCCAGAGCCGGACTTTTATCTTGGAGTGGGAAGTGGTAGCCATGCAGTTCAAACTGCGCGAATAATGATTGAGTTTGAGAAAATTTTGATAAGTGAGAAACCGGATTTGGTTATAGTTGTTGGTGATGTTAATTCAACAATTGCGTGTAGTTTGACAGCTGTTAAACTTGGTATTAAAGTAGCCCATGTTGAAGCTGGCTTGAGGAGTTTTGATAGAACTATGCCTGAGGAAATCAACCGTATCTTAACAGATGCAATTTCTGATTATCTTTTTGTTAGTGAAGAAAGTGGTGTAAAAAATTTAAAAAGAGAAGGTATTCCAGATGAAAAGATTTTTTTTGTTGGTAATGTTATGATTGATAGCCTGATAAGTTATTTGCCAAAAGTAGAAAGGTCGGAAATTCTTGGATTTTTTTCGCTTAAACCGTCTCAGTATGGAGTTGTTACTCTCCATAGACCTTCAAATGTTGATAGTAAAGAAAGGTTAAAGCAAATAATAGATCTTCTCGTGGATATTTCAGAATATAAAAGGATAGTTTTTCCAATACATCCAAGAACAGCTCAAAATCTTGAAAAGTATGACTTATTGAAATTTTTAAATCACAATATTATAGCAACTAAACCTCTCGGATATATAGATTTTATAGCTTTAATTAAGAATTCGGCTTTTGTGTTAACCGATAGCGGGGGTATTCAAGAGGAAACGACATACTTAGGGATTCCGTGTATTACTTTAAGAAATTCAACAGAAAGACCAGTTACCGTTGAAATTGGAACAAATGTACTCTCTGGGGAGGATATTACTGTGGCTTTTAAGTATATAATGGAAATTTTGAATGGTAATTTTAAGAATGGGAAAATACCAGAGCTATGGGATGGAAAAGCAAGCGAAAGAATTGTTAAGATTTTAATTGAAAAGTTGTTTGAGTAGGTAGCTATGAAGTCAATATGGTTTGATATAGATAATTCACCTCATGTTCTTTTATTTGCTCCCATAATTAAAATTCTACAAAACGAGGGATATGATATTATAGTAACAGCTAGGGATTTTGCCCAAACATTACCTTTGCTTGATAAGTATAAAATTCCGTATATACGGGTAGATGGTCACGGCGGAAGATCTAAAATGAAAAAGATTTTAGCAACTTTAAAACGCGCATATGGTTTATATAAGGCTCTTGAAAGTTTTAAGATTGATCTAATGGTTAATCACGGAGCGAGGGCTGGTATTATAGCTGCGAAAGCGCTTAATGTACCAGTAATATCTGCTTTTGATTATGAGCATACAGAATTATTTATAATTAAGCACCTCAGTAATTGGATTGTTATTCCATCTGTTTTGCGCAATATGTTTCCAGATTCAAAGTTTAGTTATTATGATGGAATAAAGGAGGAAATTTACCTTTGTGATTTTATTCCAGATGAGAATTTTTTAAAGAATTTACCTTTCAAGAATATTAAAGAGAAACCACTCATAACAATTCGCCCACCCGCTCGTCATGCAAATTATCATAATGAATTTAGTGAAATCGTTTATAGAAAAACTCTTGATTATATTTGTAATTATGACTGTTATGTTGTCTTAATACCAAGGACTAAAGAAGATTTAGATTATCTAAAAGTTTTCAAAAATAAAATTTTTATTCCCGATGTACCGTTAGATGGTCCGAATCTCATTTATTATTCAGATGCTGTAATTTCAGGAGGTGGAACTATGGTTCGGGAAGCATCTGTGCTTGGGACACCTTCTTATAGCATTTTTACTGGTAAGCCAGCAGCGATTGACCTTGAGTTATCAAGAAATGGCAGATTAACTTTTATAAGAACTCTTAGTGATATAAAAAAGATTAAAATAGAAAAGAAAATAAATAGGAGTTTAAAGAAATTAAATTGTGGGGTTCGTGAGCAATTCGTTAAGATAATTTTGGATAAACTTGAAAATTAAAGAGATTAACAGTAAATGCAAGTCCCTTTTCTTGACCTTAAAGCTCAATACAAGCAAATCAAATCTGAAATTAACAAGGCTATAACTGAGGTTCTTGAAAGCACATCCTTTATACTTGGGAAGCCAGTTCAAGAGTTTGAAAGTGAATTTGCGAAAATGCATGATGTTAAGCATTGTGTTGGACTGAGTTCTGGAACCGATGGTAATCATATTGCCTTGTGGGCGTTGGGTATTAAATCTGGCGATGAGGTTATAATACCGGCAAATACTTTTATTGCAACCGCGTGGGGGGCAACACTTTGTGGAGCAAAACCGGTTTTCGTTGATTGCCATCCAGAAAGTTACAACATTGATACTGAAAAAGTTGAGAATGTCATTAATAAAAAAACAAAAGCCATTGTAGCAGTTCATCTTTATGGACAGCCAGCTGATATTGATCCGTTGATTGAAATTGCACGAGAATATAATATATATCTTGTTGAGGATGCTGCTCAGGCGCACTTGGCTGAATATAAAGGCAGAAAAGTCGGCGGTCTTGGAATATGTGCCTCATTTAGTTTTTATCCTGGTAAAAATCTTGGCGCTTACGGTGAGGCGGGTGCTGTTACAACAAATGATGATGAACTTGCCCAAAAATTTAGAATGATTAGAGATCATGGTTCGGTGAAAAAATATACACATGTTTTGCTTGGTCACAATTATAGAATGGAAAGCATTCAGGGGGCTGTTCTTAAAGTTAAATTAAAATATCTTGAAAAATGGACTGAAGAGCGAAGACGGGTTGCAAGTAGATATAGAGAGCTATTGTCTGACTTAGAGGAAATAAAGCTTCCGGTTGAAATGCCTTACGCGAAACATGTATATCATCTGTTTGTTATACAGGTTAATTCAAAGCCGGATAAGAGACAAGAAGTGAGAGATAAATTGCAAAGATTTCTAAATGAAAACGGTATTGGGACAGGGCTACATTACCCAGTTCCACTTCATTTACAACCATGCTTCAAAGAACTCGGATATAAAAGAGGGGACTTTCCAGTATCTGAACAACTTGCAGAAAGTGGGCTTTCTTTACCGATTTATCCGGAATTGACAGATGAGCAGATAGAATATGTAGCAGAAAAAATACGTGAATTTTTTAGAAGGAAATGTTAAGATTTCCTAAATATAAATATGCTTTATTATTAATTGATCTGTTTGTGATTAATTTCGCCTTTTTTATATCGGTGGTATTATTTAGAGAACTTGTAAATGTAATTGACTTTTTTGCCTCTCTTCAATTTTTATTTGCTATTTTATTTTCTTTCTTTCTTGTCTTTATTTTTCAATGGAATGGATTGTACAGAATAAATGTTTTTTCCACACGTATTCCCCAATTTATGAATTTGTTGAAATCAATTTTCATTGGCTCATTATTATATGTATTGATTGGCTATTTATCAAAATTTGAGTTAATATATGAAAGCCGATTGGTATTGATATATTTTATTATGTCATTGTTTGTGTTATTTACCCTTTACAGGATTATTTTGTTACCGTCCCTTTTAAAGCATTTTATGAATTTAAAGGCATTAAAGAGGAAATGTGTTATCATAGGGGCTGGGGAGCTTGGGCGGAGAATATTGAACGACATTATAGCTAAACCAGAATTGGGTTTAGAAGTAGTTGGTTTTATAGATGATTTTATTTCGCGGGGAAGTGGTATTTGGAATGGCTATAAAGTTCTTGGAGATGTTGAAAATATTGTTCAAATTTGTGAAAAATATGATGTTGACGAGGTGATAATTGGGATTGATAATATAACTCATGAGAGGTTAATTGAAATAATTTCCGAAGCTAAAAAAACAAAGAGCACAGTTAGATTAACATCGTCTATTTTTAAAGTTATTCCAAGTAGGTTAACTACAGAGGCATATGTAGATTTTCCAACGATTACATTAACACGCGGTTTCTATGGTAAAGTTTTTCTTATTCAAAAAAGAATAGTTGATTTTGTCCTTTCACTTTTTGCTTTAGTTTTGTTAAGCCCCTTTTTCCTGTTAATTGCTATTTTGATAAAGGCAACTTCTAAAGGTCCTGTGTTTTATAAGCAGGAAAGAATTGGAAAAGATGGGAAAAAATTCAAAATGTATAAGTTTAGAACAATGTATGTAGGTGCTGATAAAGATGAAAACAGGATTGAACAGATGAAACGATTTATTTGGGAGGGAAAACATCCCGATGGGGAGGCAAAAAGCAAAAAGGTTGTTGATAAAAATAAAATAACTCCGGTCGGTAAATTTTTAAGGAAGTTTAGTATAGATGAGTTTCCACAATTGATAAATGTATTAAAAGGTGAAATGAGTTTGGTTGGACCAAGACCTGTACTACCTTATGAATATGAGATGTTCAAACCGTGGTATCACGAAAGAGATAAAGTATTGCCGGGATGTACCGGGTTTTGGCAGGTTTATGGAAGGGCTGAGACAAGTTTTGATGATATGGTATTGATGGATATTTACTATATACAGAATATGTCGCCTTGGCTTGATTTGCAAATTATTTTAAAGACAATACCGGTAGTATTGTTCGGAAAGGGCGGGGGATAAAATTAAAAACAAAAGTAGAAGATAAAAATGAAGGTGGGTGTTATAGGGTTAGGTTATTGGGGTCCAAATCTTGTAAGAAATTTTTTATCAACGCCAGGGGTTGAAAGAGTATATGGCTGTGATCTTGATGAAAAGCGATTGGCTTTTATTAAGTCAAGATTTCCAGCGGTTGAAATAACAAAGGATACGGATTTTGTGTTGAGATCTGCAGATATTGATGCTGTTGCTATTGCAACCCCTGTTGCTACACATTATCCATTAGCTAAAAAAGCGATTGAAAATGGAAAACATGTGTTGGTTGAGAAACCATTAACAGCATCGGTTAAGGAGGCAGAAGATTTAATTAATCTTGCTGAAAAAAATAAAAAAGTTTTAATGGTGGATCACACATTTATATATACGGGGGCTGTAAGAAAGATTAAAGAGTTGATTGATAATGGAGAAATAGGTGAAATTTATTATTTTGATTCAGTGAGAATAAACTTGGGTTTATTCCAGCATGATGTTAATGTTATTTGGGATTTGGCTACTCATGATGTCTCTATAATGGATTTCGTAATTAATTCACGACCTGTATCAGTTTCTGCGTTTGGAACTTCGCATTATAATGGTATAGAAGATATTGCCTATATAAATGTTAATTTTGATAATGGTATAATTGCGCACTTCCATGTTAGTTGGCTTGCTCCAGTTAAAGTTAGGAGGATACTAATAAGTGGAACCAAAAAGATGATAATTTACGATGACACCGAACCGAGCGAAAAAGTGAAAATATATGATAAGGGTGTGGTTGTGACTTCACAAGAGGGTATTCATCGGTTGTTGATTCAGTATAGGAGTGGAGATATGTATGCCCCCAAACTTGATGACACAGAGGCGTTAAGCTTAGTATGTAGGGAATTTGTTGAAAGTATATTTGAAAATAGAAATCCAATTACAGATGGATATGCAGGTTTAAAAGTTGTTAAAATTTTAGAAGCAGCAGAAAAATCAATAAAGAAAAATGGGGTGTTGGTTAACCTTGATTGAAAATAAAAGTGAGGTTTAAACTATGGATTTTGATGAAACATATTGCCAAGCGAATTTCATAAGGATTTCAAAAGATGTGAAGCTCGGTAAGAATGTTAAAATATTTGGTTTTGTAAATTTATATGGTTGTGAAATAGGTGATAATACTAAAATCGGCGCTTTTGTTGAGATTCAAAAAGGTGTCAAAATTGGAAGTAATTGTAAGATCTCATCTCATACTTTTATATGTGAAGGAGTAACGATTGAAGATGGGGTTTTTATCGGGCATAATGTAACTTTTATAAACGATTTATATCCAAGGGCTATAAATGAAAGAGGCGAGCTCCAAACTGAAAAGGATTGGAAAGTTGTGCCAACAATAGTGAAAAGGGGGGCTTCTATTGGCTCATCTGCGACTATATTGGCTGGTGTTACTATCGGTGAATATGCCATAGTTGGAGCAGGGGCTGTTGTTACTAAGGATGTACCTCCATATACAATTGTTGCGGGCGTTCCCGCTAGAATTCTTAGAACTATAAAGGATTTTGACGATGAGAAAAAAGGCGACCCGAACGCTTATTGATTGGTTTAAAAGAAATTTATTTTGGTTTTGTTTAAGAAGATCGCATTCCATTTTCTAATCCTTCTCCTTTTCTATTCCTGCTCACCGAATAAGCCATCGGGGAAATCAATCGCTGGAAGGGTGATTTTAAAGGATACAACCGACTTTTCTAATGTAAAAGTCCTCCTTTATAACCCTGCCCCCGTTGACACTTCAATTTCAAACCCAGCTGTTAAGTTCAACCTGTTCAATCAAGACCTTACCGTTTATCTTTTTGATTATAGATGGCAAAAACCTCTCTATCAAACTTTTACTGATAAAGATGGAAATTTTAAGTTTAGTGATGTCCCGGAGGGTGAATATATCCTCTTTGTCCAGAAAGATGGATATGGCTGGAAATTTGCTAAAATTTCAACCTCAAGTGATTCAAAAACTTTGACGCTTGAAAAGGAAAAGGTTATATTTGGAGTGATAAATGATAAAGATACGCTCAAAGAAAATGTCCTTATCAAGGGTGATGTTTTAATACCGAGTGGCTCAACTGTTTATATTAAAGATGGGGCAGTTTTAAAGTTTGATGGGTATTACAAGTTTATAGTTGAGGGTAACTTAATTGTGGAAAACTTTGATTTTAATTCGCCGATTATCTTCACTACCGGAGATACAAGTGTTTATTTTGATGGGGTCTATGTGAGAAACCGTGGGAGTGTTAAGATCAAAAACGCAGTATTTAGAAGCGCAAATGTAGGTTTAAGTGTTGATGCTTCTGATTGTGAGGTTGGATATTCACTTTTTGTTGGGAATAAAAGCTATGGAATTTCCGCTACGGGGATAAATTCGGGAAGATATGTCAGGGTTTACAATTGCATATTCGCTGGGAGGGTTTATGGGTTTGGACCTGGGCAACCTGTCGGCGTAAACTTTGAGTTTACAGATACAAATGCGATCGTTTCAAATTCAATTTTTTATTTGAATTCCGAATCCGGGGTTTATTGTACGACTTCAGGGGTAAGGATAGAGGGGAATTATTTTAGTGGGAATGGCTATTCAATTGAAATTTGGTCAAATGTCAATAGGGATACTTTATTGATAAAGAACAATGAGTTTGTTCATTCAAAGAATTATCATGTTTTGCATAGAGGTGGGATTGCGAAGTATTTGTATAATAACATATATTCAACTGCTGGTGGTATAACTTTATCTCCAGCGTATGGTAGTCCTGTTGCTGTGATTAATTTTAACAATTTATCCGGTAAGAAGTATTTATTGGCGCTTGGGGGTTATACCTCAAACACAGATGCACGTTTTAATTTTTGGGGGACGGTGAGTGAGGCGGAAATAAGGAATTTAATTTTTGATAGGAATGATGTCTCGCCTTCAGATCCGTATTATAATCGTTATGGTGTGGTTGATTATTCTGGATTTTTAACCTCGCCTATTCCAAACGCTGGCATTAGACGGTAAGTAAAGTGGCTTATTCTAACAAGAAAAGAGATGAAAGAGAAAGAATTAACAACACCCCTCACCTTAGTCCTCTCCCGCAGGGGGAGAGGAGAATTAGGGGTAGAAAAATTATTCAAGGACTTCCTCCCCATTGATGGGGGAGGATAGAGGTGGGGGTGAAAAAATTAACAGAATCCCCCACCCTAACCCTCTCCCGCAAGGAGAGAGGAAAGAAAAAAAGAGTTAAAAGAATTCCTTTAGACTTCCTCCCCATTGACGGGGGAGGATAGAGGTGGGGGTGAGAATTAAATTAAAAGAGAGGTGAAAGAAAGTAAAATCATTATGTTTAAAAAATTTTTCATTTTTCTGATTTTCGCCTTTGATTTTGTTTTCGCCCAGTTTCAAGAGACGATGCCAACGGATTACTGGGTTTATAAAATAATTGAAGAACTTAAACTCAGAGGTTATTTCAGAGGACTACCACAGGGATATAAACCATACTCAAGGATTGAGGTTGCAAGAAAAATTTTAGAGGCAAAACCATTGAATGATTTTGACGAAAAACTTTTCAAGATACTTGAGGATGAATTTCAAGATGAGATAAATTTTTTAAATTCAAATTCAAAGAACGATTTCTCATTCAAAGCTGGCGTGATGCTTTCGGAGTATGCGGTAAGGGATAATTTTTCAAGCAGGAGCTTCAGGTTTAGGGGGAGGTCTAAATTTGCGTTTTATTTCGGGGATAAATTCACGCTTTACAACAATTCACTTGCAGATCAAAACCTGCTTGATGATACGACATACACGGGTAATAGATTTCGCGGTTTTTTCTCCGGTTATACTGAACAAGGGTATTTGAGGTTAAATTTTGAGCCATTTTCAATTAAACTCGGTCGTGATTATATCAAGTGGGGATATGGTCGTGGTGGAAACCTTTTGATCTCCGACTATGCAATCCCATACGATGTTCTTCAAATTGACCTTTTCTCAAAAAAGTTTAAATATAGCTTCTTCATCTCTCAACTTGAAAATAGAAGTTATTCACCGGATAGCGGTAGGACGACTTTAAATGCAAACAGATACCTTACTGGTGGGAGGTTTGAGTTTAATTTTTCTGACAGGTTTTTCATCGGTTTTGCCCAGACGATTTTATATGGTGGTGCAAATAAAGGGATTGACATAACTTTGTCAAACCCATTCGCTTTTTATTATGAGTTTCAGGCGAACGAGGGGAAAGAGATGAATGGGATGGTTTACGCCGATTTGAGTTTTTATCCCGTTAAGAACTTAAATTTTTATGGAGAGCTTCTAATTGACGATTGGCAGGTGAGCAGACAAACGAAGGGTGACCTTGAACCAAATGAATATGGTTTTATGGTTGGTTTAAGATATGCCGATATTTTTAAATTTTTGAATGTCGTTGGGAGTCAAATTCAAATTGAATATACACAGGTTAGAAATAGAACTTATAATGTCGCTGATAACAGGGGTTATCAAAAATACATTCGTTTTAAGCGACCTATAGCTCATCCGCTTGGTAATGATTTTCAATCTCTTGATGTTTGGGTTTCGCAATGGATTTTCACGGGCGGTGGATATAGAAACAGTTTGAATTTGACATTGAATTACAAATTTATTGAGCATGGTGAAGGAGGCGTAGAAAAGCCCTGGGATGAGCCGTGGATGGCTCCAGATGTTACGGTTGAGAAGGGTTACAAGGAGAAGTTCCCTTATGGTGTTGTTGAGACGACGCATAAGTTTGGCTTGAACTTGTTTTACTTTTACAGCAAAAATTTTAACATAAATTTTGAGATTTATTTTTCAACCTACAAAAATTACAGAAATCAAATTGGCAACCGCAAAAGCGAGGTATCGTTTAAAATTTGGTTATTTTTCAACTTTGATAAATGGTATCACTAACAAAAATGGGATGAAAAATGTGTGGTATTGTCGGTTATATCGGCAAGAGGAATGTCATAAGCATTTTGGTTGATGGTTTAAAACGACTTGAATACAGGGGCTATGATTCAGCTGGCGTTGCTTTTCGGGATAAGGAAGGGATAAGGGTTTTCAAAATAGCTGGGAAAGTCGCTGAACTTGAGAGGATGTTGATCGGGTTGGGTTCAAATTCAAACATAGGAATAGCTCATACTCGCTGGGCAACGCACGGGATACCAAATGAAGTGAATGCACATCCGCATGTTGATTGCACTGGAAATATAGCGGTCGTTCATAACGGTATAGTTGAAAATTATCAATCGCTGAAGAAGAAGCTTGAAAAGGAGGGTCATATTTTTAAAAGCCAGACGGATACGGAGGTGATTGCGCATCTTATTGAGGAGTTTTATAAGATTTATGGTGATATTGAAATAGCGGTTAGGAATTTGTTTTTTGAAGTTAAGGGGACATTCGGGCTTGCTATTATGACGAGTTATGACCCGGATAAGATAATCGTTGCAAGGCGTGGAAGCCCAATTGCAATTGGAATCGGCAACGGTGAAAATATAACCGCCTCAGATCCAACCGCAATTATCGGGATAACGAGGGATGTCATTTTCCTTGACGATGATGAATATGCCATAATAACGAGGGATAATGTAAGCGTTAAGAGGGTTGACCAAAATTCTGTATCTGAGCTTGATAAGGAGATTTTCAAGATTGAGTTTGAGCTTGAACAGATTGAGAAGGGTGGATTCCCCCATTTTATGTTGAAGGAGATTTTTGAACAGCCGGAATCAATAATGAATTCAATGAGGGGGAGGGTTTTGATTGAAGATGGGGACGCAAAACTTGGCGGTTTAAGTGATGTGATGGATAAAATTTTAAATGCAAAGAGGTTCATAATCGCAGCTTGTGGGACATCCTGGCATGCTGGTTTAGTTGGCAAGTATATGATTGAGCAATTTGCGAGAGTTCCCGTTGTGGTTGAATATGCCTCTGAATTTAGATATCGTGACCCTGTAATTTATCCAGATGATGTTGCCTGGTTTATAAGTCAAAGTGGTGAGACAGCCGATACACTTGCTGCCCTAAGGCTTGTTAAGTCAAAGGGTGCGACTGCGCTTGGTATTGTAAATGTCGTCGGCTCAACTATAGCAAGGGAAAGCGATGCAGGGGTATATATACACGCTGGACCTGAAATTGGTGTTGCCTCTACAAAGGCGTTCACAAGCCAACTTGTAGTCCTTGCGCTTATAACATTGCTCATCGGAAGAAGAAACGGCAATATATCGCTTGAACAGGGAAGGGAAATCGCTCAGGAACTCGTTAAATTGCCCGAGAAAGTGAGAGAAATCTTGAAGTTAAATGATTTCATTGAAGAGATAGCAGAGAGGTTAAAAGAGCACAGGAATTTCCTTTATCTTGGGCGAGGTTATAATTACCCTGTGGCGCTTGAAGGCGCATTAAAACTTAAAGAGATATCATACATTCACGCAGAGGGTTATCCAGCTGCTGAGATGAAACACGGTCCGATAGCTTTAATTGATGAGAACATGCCAGTTGTTTTCATAGCTCCAAAGGATAGCATATATGAGAAAGTTCTAAGCAACATTGAAGAGGTGAAAGCAAGAAGAGGTAAGGTAATATCAATAATTACCGAGCGGGATGATAAAATTTTGAGGGTTTCTGACTTCGTCATTCAAATTCCTCAGACGATTGAGATGTTGATGCCGATTTTAACTGTTATCCCACTGCAACTTCTTGCTTATCATATAGCTGTAAAGCGTGGATGCGATGTTGACCAGCCGAGAAACCTTGCAAAAAGTGTGACTGTTGAGTAAATTTTATTAGTAAAAATTAAAATTCATTTTAATAAGAGGAAAAGGGGATAAAAATTTACTTCTCTTGTGAGTTTTAAAAATAAAATAACAGGTTAAATGAAGATTTCCGTCATAGGCACTGGTTATGTTGGACTTGTGACTGGGGCTTGCTTTGCCGACACTGGAAACGATGTGATTTGTATGGATGTTGACAGTGCGAAAATTTCAAAGTTGAAGAAGGGGATTTTGCCGATTTACGAACCAGGGCTTGATGAAATAGTCAAGAAAAATTTGGCAGTCGGTCGTCTTTCATTTACAACGGAGCTTGAGGAAGCGGTTAAAAAATCAGAGTTGATTTTCCTTTGCCTTCCAACCCCACCGAGCAAGGATGGAGATGCCGACTTGTCAATCGTTTTCAATGTTGTCAAGAACATAGCCAGAATTTTGAAAAGGGAAATTAAATCAAACCCACAACTTCGCAAATTAATAGTTAGTAAGTCAACGGTTCCCGTTGGAACTGCAGACAGGATAAAAGAGGTGATTTTTTCAATTCTCGGGAAGATACCTGAGGGGGCATTTATTGATGTTGCGTCAAACCCGGAGTTTTTGAAAGAAGGGAACGCAGTTCAGGATTTTATGTTCCCCGATAGGGTTGTCATAGGGGTAAACAATGGCGAAAGCGAGAGGATAATGCGCGAGCTTTACGAACCATTTGTGAGGACTGGCGCACCAATACTTGTCATGGATACAAGAAGCGCTGAGATGGTTAAATATACAGCAAACGCATTTCTTGCGATGAGGATATCCTTTATGAATGAAATAGCAAACCTTTGTGAAAAGCTTGGAGCGGATGTTGAGAAGGTAAGGGTAGCAATTGGATATGATGTCAGAATCGGTCCGAAGTTTCTATTCCCTGGGGTTGGTTGGGGAGGGAGTTGCTTCCCGAAGGATCTGAAGGCGCTTATAAAGATGGGCGCGAAAAATGGGGTTGATTTGAAAATAGTTAAAGCTGTCTATGATGTCAACGAAAGACAGAAAAAATTGATCGTTGAAAAGATAAAGAAGCATTTCAATGGGAGGTTGAAAGATAAAAAGATCGCAATTTGGGGTTTGTCTTTTAAGCCGAAGACGGATGATATGCGCGAAGCCCCTTCAATTACGATAATAAACGAGCTGTTGAAACTTGGTGCAAGTGTTGTCGCATACGACCCAGTTGCTATCCCAAATGCGAAGAAAATTTTTGATAAGAGGATTAAATTTGCGAAAAATCAATACGAAGCACTTAAAGGTGCAGATGCACTTGTCCTTGTCACGGAATGGCAAGAGTTCAGAGAGCCGGACTTCAATTATATGAAAAACCTTATGCGAACGCCTGTCGTCTTTGATGGAAGAAATATCTATAAACCGGAAAAACTTAAAGGGCTTGGTTTCGTCTATTACGGAATTGGGAGAAAATAAATTTCATCACAAACTTGCCTTTTAAATTTTCAAGGGTAGATCAAATACCAGACCTTGTCTTGATTGAACCAGCGGTATTTGAGGATAAGAGGGGATTTTTTATGGAAACATACAGCTACAAGGACTTTGAAAAATTTGGGATAAGTGAAAAGTTCGTTCAGGATAACCATTCAAGGTCAATTAAAGGCGTCTTGAGGGGGCTTCACTTTCAAATAGAGCCATTCACTCAATCAAAACTTGTCAGATGTATAAGAGGTGAAATTTTTGATGTGGCTGTTGATATAAGACCTGATTCAAAAACTTTCAAGAAATGGTTTGGCGTTATTTTGTCTGAGGAAAACAAAAGGATTTTATACATCCCGAAGGGATTTGCACATGGTTTTGTCGTGCTTTCTGAAGTTGCCGAGGTTGAATATAAAGTTGATAATTTTTACTCCCCTGAACATGAAAGAGGGATAATTTGGAACGACCCTGAGATAGGGATTGAATGGCCGATTGATAACCCCATCCTTTCAGAAAAAGACGCGAAGTTGCCAACGCTTAAAGAGTTCCTCAAAGATCTGTCGCTACTATGATTTTTTCTCCATCTACAAAATCCTTTGATATGATATAGTAATCGGTTAGTTTAATGCTTTCAGCGACTTTAGAAAAAATAAAAAAAGGTGTAAAGAATTGGCGAGGGTAGTTATAACAGGTGGGGCTGGCTTTATAGGGTCACATCTTTGCGACAGATTTATAGCCGAGGGTGATGAGGTGATTTGTCTTGACAATCTAATCACTGGAAACCTTGATAATATAGCTCATCTTTTCGGTCATCCAAAGTTCAAGTTCATCAAATATGATGTCACTGAGTTTTTGTATGTCCCTGGGGAAGTTGATTTTATACTTCACTTTGCTTCGCCAGCAAGCCCGATGGATTATGTTAAGTATCCCATTCAGACATTGAAAGTTGGTGCTTTGGGGACACATAAAGCGCTTGGACTTGCAAAGGCAAAGGGAGCAAGGTTTCTCCTTGCTTCAACAAGCGAGGTTTATGGTGACCCGCTCGTCCATCCACAGAGTGAGGATTACTGGGGGAATGTGAATCCGATTGGAATTCGCGGTGTTTATGACGAGGCGAAAAGATTTGCCGAGGCGATGACGATGGCTTATCATAGATATCATGGGCTTGATACAAGAATCGCAAGGATTTTCAACACCTACGGACCAAGGATGCGAATCGACGACGGCAGGGTAATTCCCACATTTATGACGCAGGCACTTAAAGGCGAGGATATAACAGTTTTTGGCGATGGAACTCAAACAAGAAGCATTTGCTACATTGATGACCTCGTTGATGGAATTTTTAAACTTTTAATGTCTGATTACGTATACCCGATAAACCTCGGAAACCCAGATGAGGTCACGATTTTACAGCTTGCACAGGAAATCAAGGAATTAACAGGAAGTAAAAGTAAAATTGTCTTTAAGCCACTTCCTCCCGATGACCCGAAGGTGAGAAGGCCCGATATAACGAAAGCGAGGGAAATTCTCGGATGGGAACCCAAGGTTCCAAGAAGTGAAGGATTAAAAAGAACACTTGAATATTTCAAACAGAAATTGGGCACTGTAGATTGAAGAAAACATTCGATAGTGAAAAAATTATCCATCTTTTTAAGGGAAGCAAAAGATATGTTACAATCATCCCGTATGAAGAATTTAAAGTTATGAAGAAAAATTTTAAGAATCCTAAAGGGTCATTGCCTGATGAAAAAGCAAAAAGTTATGAGATTAGGTTTAGTGAAGATGTTGTAGTTCAACTTCTTAATATATATTCTGGTGATGTTGAAAAAATTTACCTTTTCTCGAAAAATCTTGACGTTTTGAAAGCCAAACCTATTTCCAAGGATAGCGAGAAACTAACCTCGGGTATTTATAAAACTAAGATTGCAGAATTACTTGTATTTTATCGCATAAGCCATAAATTTAAATTAATAACAATCTTGTCCGTTGAGCCTTTTGTCTAATTTTGTATAAGTATACAATCACTCCACATCTACTAATTCGACCCTTCCCTTTTCACTCCTTAACCGGGGGATAATTCACAAAAATGTGTATTCAGTCCTAATAAACTCGCCTCAAAAAAATCTTAAAAGAAATTCCTTCTTCACAGAAAAGAACAAATCCAAATAAAGAGCTAAATGAGTTCTAACTTTACAAAAGTAAAACAAATACCCCCAAATGATGGAGGAATTTCTGTGGGTTAAATAATCATTGCTTCAAAAAATATTTAATAATTACTTTTTAATTTCTCATTTGCTCTTGTCTTAAATTTTCCAAATTTTGTGATTATGATTTTGTCATTAAAAAGTGTGTTCTAACTCTACAGATAAACAAATATGGCTTAATACGACAACCATGAAGTAATATACTTGTCTCAAATTGACACTTTGTGCTGAAAGTTGCAACATTTAAATAAAAATGGATTTCTAAAAAATTATTGAAAATAAATTTGTTTAAGAACTAAAATCTTTTTGGCACAGTGTTTGAACGATTCAAACAAAAACAAAAGGTTAAAAAACAAAATTTATAGGCCTCAGGACTATGAGAAACGTAATTTCAACCTCATCTAAACTTAAACAAGAAATAACAAAAAGCGTAATAATCTTGTGGCTTCTCATAAGTCCTGGTATTCTCTTTTCATCAGATAAGGGGAAAATCTCAGGCTATATGTTTGGAGACTATTATTATGTAGCGATGAACCATGATTCTACTTACAAAGGACAAAAATGGCTTCTGGTTTAGGAGAGTATACTTCACTTATGACTATGACATAAGTGAGAAATTTTCTACAAGGCTTAGAGTGGAATACAACAGTCCTGATTTTACAAAGAGTTCTGGTAAACTAACCCCTTATGCAAAAGATGCTTATCTTAAGTGGAAATTTGAAAAATTTTCTCTTCTTTTAGGTATATCACCAACTCCAACCTGGGAGTTAATAGAGGATTTCTGGGGATATCGTTCTGTTGAAAAAACTCCCCTTGACCTTCAAAAGTTTGGTTCTCCGAGGGATTTTGGTATTTCTCTTATTGGTAAGTTTGGTTCTGAGGGTAAATTGGGATATCATTTTATGTTTGGAAATGGGGAGGGTATTTCATCAGAAAACAATAAGTTCAAGAAAATTATGGGAGAAATCCATTTTGACCTTCCCTATTTCTTTATTCAGATTTATGGAGATTGGGCAGATGGAAAAGGGCATACAGATATATATACCTATCAGGGATTTCTTGGGTTAAAAACTGATAAATTTAAAATTGGTGCTCAATATGCGGCACAGATAAGAGAGAAGGATCCTGATAAACAAGATACTTATGAAGTTGCTTCAGGATTTATTACCTACAATTTAAGTGAAAAATTAACACTTCTTTTAAGATATGATAAGATGTTTGATCCGTCACCCTCTGGAATTTCCTATATCCCCTTTGCCAGTGCAAAATCAAATCTTTTAATTGCAGGAATAGATTTCAGACCTAATGAATCTGTTAGTTTTATCCCAAACATTGAATATGTTTTTTATGATGAAACCGATACTAAAAAACCTGGCTCTGATCTTTATCTTAGACTCACTTTTTATTACAAATTTAAATAAGCATGTGTAAATAAATTAGGGAGGGTTATCATGGGTATAACTCGAAGGGAGTTTATAAAGAAATCCTTGGGGATCGCAGCGGTTGCTGCGATCGGCGATCTTTTTTTTGACATTGACAAACTTTCCGCGCAGGAATCAATGAAAGAAATTCCGTTTTCACCTGAGGAAGATGTTTTAATCCCATCAACCGATGTAATGTGTGTCAACTTCTGTGGAATTAGGGTTAGAAGGGTGAACGGTGTTATAAGGGCGATATATGGGAATCCTGAAAGTCCTTATAATAAGGGGCATCTATGTCCAAAAGGTCAGGCTGGAATGTTTCATACCTATAACCCTTATAGAATAAAAAGACCTTTAAAGAGGACAAACCCAAATAAAGATCCAAGAGAAGATCCAAAGTGGAAAGAAATTTCGTGGGAGGAAGCTTTTAATGAAATTGCTGAAAAACTGAAAGATTTAAGGAATAGAAATCCAAAGGGACTCACCTTTCACTGGTCTCATGGGAAATATTTAATCCAGGATCAATTTTTAAAGGCATTCTGCAAAGCTTTTGGGACGCCTAATAATGTTCATAGAACAACTGTATGTGAAGCAGCAAGACATGTCGCTGATGAACTCACTTGGGGAGGACATGGAATTTTGCCCGATCTTGATTACACAAAATACTTTATAAATATGGGTTCTAACTTTGCAGAGGCAGAACAATGGGCAAGATGGATGGATAGAACAATTATGAAAAGAATTGTTGATGATAGGGATATGAAGATGGTTGTTGTGGAGCCAAGGCTTTCTAATGCTGCTTGTAAAGCTAATGAGTGGATTCCAATAAGACCTGGGAAGGATGTAGTATTTCTCCTTGCAATGGCAAAAGAGCTGATTAAAAAAGGTTACATTGATAAAGAATTTTTGATAAATTATACTGATGCAGTTTTCCTTGTTGGTGAAGACAAAAAGTTCCTTAGGGATGAAAAGGGAAATCCTTTAGTATGGGATGAAAAGAATTCAAAAGCTCTTCCCTATGATTCTGCAGAGGAAATCGCTCTTGATAAAGAAGTCCAAATTGATGGTAAAAAATATAAAACTGCTTTCAGGATTTTCAAGGAGTATGTTCTTTCACTCAAAGACAAGGAAGTTGAAGATATAACAGGTGTTCCTTATAGCACTATCAAAAGAATTGCAGAGGAATTTGGGAAAAATGCAAGAATTGGAGAAACAATTGAAATAGAGGGGAAAAAGTTGAGATACAGACCTGTTGCGATTTATACATTTAGAGGTCTTTCTGCAAAGGAATACGGATCTCAAAACTGGCGAGCTGGTTTAATAGTTAATATGCTTGTTGGTTCTCTTGATGCTGTTGGAGGTCTTTTGCTCAATAAGGCAGATCCTAATCATAAAAATATGAAACCTTCAAAATGTGAGTATCCTCCCAATAGGGTTGATCTTGCAGAAAGTGTCTTCTATCCCTATGCCACTCATAATGTAGCCGAACAGCCTGCACTTACCTATTCAGAACCTGAAAAATACGGACTTCCTTATAAGCCTGAAATGTGTATCTTTTATGCCACAAACAGGATAATGTCAACTTCTGAAATTGAAAAGCAGATTGAAGGATTTAAAAAGGTTTACTCAGTTAATATAAATGTTGTCCTTGATGAAACAGCCCAAATGGCAGATATTGTACTACCTGACAAGACTTACCTTGAAGATTGGCACTATTCGCCAACAAGAGAGACACCTGATTCATCTCATAAGGCAATAAGACAACCAATTGTAAATGCTTATAATCTTAGATATGGAGCACTTGAAATTCTCTTCGAAATTGCTAAAAGGGCGGGATTCCTCGATGAATTCATAGAAGAGATAAATAAGGAGTGGAAGTTGGGAGGAGAAAAGAAATTTGAAAAAGGTAAAATGTATAACTCTGAGGAGGCTGTTAAAATTCTTTGGGAAGCAGGAACAGGTAAGCCTTTTGATTACGCGATAAAGAATGGTCTTATTGCTAAAAAAATAGACGTTAAAGAAAGATACCTTTCAAATGCTGAAAAATATAACGGTAAAGGAAAACCGAAAATGCATTTTTATGCGGAGCAGTTAGTTTTCACAAAGGAAAAAGTTTTTGAGATAATGGACAAAAATGAAAATGTGAAAAAAGTTTTTATGGAGTGGTATGAAGAGAATGACGAGAAGGAACTTAAAAAACTTCTTGAAATTAAATTCTCTCCACTACCATTAAAAGAACATGCCTTCCCAACTCCTCATAGAAAAAGAAATGAAAAAGAATATCCCTTTTATCTTATTACATACAAGCGAATGTATAGGAATCAAACAGATACCCATGCCTTAAATCCGATTTTAAATGAAATTGCCCATGATGCGGATACAAATTATGTTCTTATAAATACAAAAACTGCCCATAAACTTGGAATAAAGGATGAGGATTGGGTTTATGTGGAAAGTAAGGTAGGAAAAGTAAAAGGAATAGCAAAACTTACAGAGGGCATAAGGCCTGATACGGTTGCGATAAGTTATCATTATGGAAGATTTTCAAGTGCATTTCCTGATTTTGCAAAAAAAGGAACAATGCCAAATCTTATCATAGAACTTCACCCAGACATAATTTCAGGACATAATTCCTTTAACGATACAAAGGTTAAAATTTATAAAACATAAAGGAGGTTTTTAAATGGCAAGATATGCACTCGTAATAGACATTGCAAAATGCACAGGCTGCCGTTCCTGCGTGGCAGCCTGCAAATTGGAAAATATGGTTCAAAAGGGAAATTACTGGAATTTTGTACTTGAGTACGAAGAAGGAGAATACCCGAATGTAAGAAGATGGTTTGTTCCGATGAATTGTATGCACTGCGAAAATCCACCTTGTATGAAGGCATGCCCTGAAGGCGCAATAAAGAAAAATGAATATGGAGTAGTTCTTATAGATTATAATAAATGCAAGGGGAGAAGGTATTGCATTGCCGCTTGTCCTTATGGCGTCATTCATTACATCTCAAAAGAGGAAACTTTTTATCCGGGAGAGAAAACTCCTTACGAGAAACTCCCTTCGGATGCAAGGCATCCATTGCATAGGAAAAAACCAGGGGTTGCGGAAAAATGTACCTTATGCTGGCATAGAATAGAAAAGGCATTAAAGGAAGGCAAGAAACCTGGAAGTGATTATGATTCAACCCCTGCTTGTGTTCCCGTATGACCAGCAGAA
>Ga0209479_1000437_pt1 | contig 66587 bp, 46 predicted proteins | sample DewCreD2012metaG_2_FD_184112 | JGI IMG/M metagenome (GOLD analysis project Ga0209479, IMG submission 184112) | Hot spring sediment bacterial and archeal communities from British Columbia, Canada, to study Microbial Dark Matter (Phase II) - Dewar... ...
ATGCGCTTTAAGTTTTCGGGACAGGCCGGGTTGTTCATGACCCACGGGTCAATCAGGACCCGCCTGCCGCCGGGCGACTGGACCAGAAACGTGGCGTGCCCAAGCCAGGTAAGACTCAAGCCAGCCGCAAATCCCATCGTGCGCCTCCTCACCGAAGACTTCGCGACCGGAAAAAGAGGTTGCCCGTTGGTGCCCGGTTCCGCCCGTGAGCAATTCCGGTCGCGATTTCGAGCACAGCTTGCGTCTCCGCCGGTCAGAAGTTGCGCCGCAGTCTCGGGTCGGCCGCGGCCCGGATGGCGTCACCGACCAGGTTGAGGCCCAGGACCGTCACCACCAGGGCAACTCCGGGAAACAGGTTAAGCCACCAGGCGCTGTCCAGATAAACCAGGCCGTCGGCCAGCATGCCCCCCCAGGCCGGGGTTGGGGGCTGGACGCCCAGGCCCAGGAAGTCCAGGGCCGCCGCAAACACCATCATCTGTCCAACCGAGTAAGTGCCGATGACCGAGAGTGGGCCAACGGTTCCCGGGAAAATGTGTCTGCCCAGAATTTCAAAACTCCTGGCGCCCAGGCAACGGGCCGCCTCCACGAATTCCCGGCCCTTAAGGGCCAGCACCTGCGCCCGAACCACCCGGGCGTAGGTCGCCCAGCCGCCCACCGACAGGGCCAAAATGACGCTCGGCAGACCCGGTCCCAGAACGGCAATAAGGGTTATAACCAGCAAGATGAAGGGGAAGCTGAACTGGATGTCGGCCAGCCGCATTATGACCCGGTCGGCGAGCCCCCCGAAGTACCCGGCGGCGAGTCCGAGCAGGGTTCCGGCCGTGCCCGAGATAACCACGGCGCCTAAACCCACCGTCAGGGAGGTCCGGGCGCCGTAAAGGAGCCGGGCCAGCACATCCCGGCCGAGCTGGTCGGTCCCCAGCGGATGGGCAGGGTCGCCGCCGGCGACCCAGGCCGGGGGCTGAAGCCGGCGTCCCAGGTCCTGGCGAAGAGGGTCATGGGGGCTGAGGACCGGCCCCACCGCGGCCGCCAGCACGATAAACCCGATTAAGGCCAGCCCTGCGGCTGTCCGAATCCGCAGGCCGGTCAGCCTCGACTTCGCCGCCGGCCGTCTGACGCCCATCTGGACAGTCAACGTCGCCGCCTTCACCGGGCGCGAACCCTCGGGTCTACCCAGCTGCAAATCAGGTCAGCAAGCAGGTTGCAAAGAACCACAAACGCCGCGACGAAAAACACGGCGGCCTGAACCACGGGGTAGTCCCGGCCGATAACCCCTTGCACGACGAGCCTTCCCATCCCCGGCCAGGCGAAAATCGTCTCGGTTATCACGGCCCCGCCGGCCAGAATTCCGAATTCCATGCCCAGGACCGTAATGACCGGAATGAGGGCATTGGGCAGGGCGTGGCGGGCCAGCACCACAAGCTCGTGCAGGCCCTTCGCCCGGGCCGTCCGGATGTAGTCCTCGTAAAGCACCTCGGCCGTTCCGGCCCGGACCAGCTGGGTGAGCCGGGCGGCCGAATAGGTCGCCAGGGTGGCAGCCGGCAGCACCAGGTGCGCGACTCCACCGCTCCCACCCGACGGCAGGACCCGAAGCCAGACGGCAAAAACCAGAATGAAGATGATGCCGAGCCAGTAGAACGGAATCGCCTGCCCGACCACCGTGAATAATCCGATCAGCCCGTCGAGCCAGGAATCCCGGCGGACGGCGGCCAGCACGCCCAGAGGCAGCGAAACCGCGGCCGAAAGGCCGAGGGCCAGGGCCGTGAGCTGGAGGGTCGCCGGCAGGGTCTCTAAAACCACCGTTGCCGCCGGCTTGAAATAGCGCAGGGACTGGCCGAAGTCGCCGGTCACGGCCTGGCCCAGGAACCGGATGTATTGTTTCCAGAGGGGCTCGTCAAAGCCAAGGAGGTGGCGGATCTCGGCAATCTGCTCCGGCGTGGTTGTTTCGGTAACCATCAGGGCAACCGGGTCTCCCGAGAGGCGCAGGACAACAAAAAGGATGGTCGATATCCCCCAGAGAGTTACCACCAGGTCCACAAGCCGCCGCCCCAGGTACGCAACCATTGCTGGTCCCCTCAGCCCTGCCGAACGGTCACCTTGGTCAGGTCGAATAGATAAGTCGGCTGCCAGCTGAAGCCGTCAACCGTGGGTTTCACGGCGTAAACGCCCGGCGTCTGGACCAGAAAGATGCAGGGCGGGTCGTCCCGCAGGTAGGCGTTGGCCTCCTGCAGGATGCGCCGGCGGGCCTCGGTATCGAAGGCCCGGCGCTCCCGGTCGATAAGTTCGTCGAACCGGGGCTGGGCCATCAGTTTGGCGACGCTGTCCGACCGGAAGAAGTTGAGGGGCAGGTCGGCGTCCATTGCCGGCAGGTACTGCCAGGCCCAGATGAACATGGGCCCGATGGTGGCCCCCAGGAAGCTCTGGATGAAGACGCCGGCCTCCAGAATCTGCAGGTTCGCCTTCACCCCGACCTCGGCCAGCTGGCCGATGACGGCTTCCTCGATCTCCTTGTCTTTGGTGTACCGGCCAACGGTGCCGTGGAAGGTGACTTCAAAGCCGCCCCCGTAACCGGCCTCGGCCAGGAGCGCCCGGGCCCGGGCCGGGTCGTACGGGTACGGCTTGAGGTCAGGATTGTACCCGAAACAGTCGGGGCCGACCACCTGGCCGTCCAGCACCCGCCCGTAACCCAGCAAAAGTTTTTCCAGGATCATGTTTTTATCCACGGCGTAGTTGAGGGCCTGCCGGACCTGGCGGCTGGCCAGGGGTGTGCCCGGCGTCTGGCGCAGGTTGACCACCAACCCCTGGCCGAGATTGACCGACCTGATCTGGAATCCCCGGCTGCGGAGCCGGTCGACCTGGTCGGGCGGGATGAGCAGGGCCACATCCACATCCCCCGCCTCGAGGGCGACGATGCGGCTGGCATCGGCCGGAATCGCCCGGAAGACGACCTCATCCAGGGCCGGCCGACCCCGCCAGTAGCTCCCGTTGGCCGTCACCACCAGCCGCTCCTGCCGGACCCACTCCTTGAAGACGAAGGGTCCGGTGCCGACCGGGGCCGTCGCGAAGCCCTGGGGGCCCACATCCTGGAAGTACCGGGCCGGGATGATGTCCACGACCGACAGACCCTGAAGCAGGGGCGAAAACGGCCCGGAAGTTTCGACCCGGACCGTTAAACTGTCCACCGCCTCCACCCGGCTGATCCGGTCGACCCGGCCCCGCCAGGGCGAGGTCGTCTTCGGGTCAAGGACCCGCTCGATGGAGAACTTCACGTCCTCGGCCGTGAGCTCCTGCCCATTGTGGAATTTCACCCCCGACCGCAGCTTGAACTCCCAGACGGTTTCCGATACGGACCTCCAGGATTCCGCCAGCACCGGCACAATATTGCCCTTCTCATCGGCGGCGACAAGCTTTTCAAAAAGCTGAGCGTAGCAGGGGAGGGAGTTCGCGGTGCTGTCGACATGCGGGTCCATGCTGGGGGGAATCGAACCGATCCCGATGGTCAGCCGGCCGCCCCTTGCCGGCTGGCCCGATGGGGCCGCCGGCTGCTGGCCGGCGCAACCGACCGCCACGGCGGCGAGCCCAAGTCCCGAAAGTCGCAGAAAGTCACGCCGGGTTAACACCGACCTGCTACCTCCTTTCGCCGAAAATTTCCGCCAGCCTCCCAGGGTCCGGACCGATAACCGGAACCGGCCCCAGCTCCCCGGCCAGAGGCTCGGGCTGCTTAAGACCGGTCGCGGTAAGGATACAAACGACCGTTTCACCAGGCCGGATGATGCCCCGGGCCCGGAGCCGCCCGGCCGCCGCCACGGCCACCGCCGCCGACGGCTCGGCGTAGAGGCCTTCGGCCCCGGCGAGCTCCCGCTGAGCCTGAAGAATCTCCCGGTCATCCCCGACGGCCTCCGCCGACCCGCCGGCCGCCCGCAGGGCTGCCAGCGCCTGGTAGGTGGAAACGGGGGTACCGATGGAGATGGCCACGGTCGGGCGGCCCGGGACGGCGGCCGGCTCTTCCCGGCCCGCGTCCAGGGCCGTCTTAAGGGAGCCGAAGACCTCGGCGGCATGAACCCGCGGCATCCGGTCAATGAGCCCGAACCGGACCAGCTCGCCAAAACCCCGAACTATGCCCCAGAGGCCGTCACCGTAGCAGGTGGGGACGACGACGTGGTCCGGTGCCCGCCAGCCGAGATCCTGCGCGATTTCATAGGCGATGGTCTTGTAGCCCTCTATCCCGTACGGGTTGCTTCCGACAGGTGGACTCATGTAGTTGCTCGCCGGGTACCAGCCCCACCTCTCGACCGCGTAGGCCATCAGCTGCCAGCGGTCAGCCGGCCGCTCCGTTGCCACCAGCCGGGCGCCATAGCTCTGCATCTGGGCCAGCATGGCCGGTGGCGCCCCGGCCAGGGTGAAGACCACGCACCGCAGGCCGGCCCGGGCCGCATAAGCGGCCAGTGCCGCCCCGCCGTTGCCCGACGAAGCAATGGTTACCGTACCGGCGCCCCGGTCTCTAGCCCGGGCAACGACCACCGCCGCCATCCGGTCCTTAAAAGACCCGGTGGGGTTCCGGCCTTCGTCTTTAAGATAGAGGCCGTCAATCCCCAGGCGGGCCCCGAGCCGGGGAGCGTGGAGGAGGGGAGTGGCACCTTCCCCCAGGCTCACCGGCTCCTCGACCGGAAGCAGCGCCGCAAACCTGCCCAGCCCGGGACCTGCCCGGTCAAACCCCCGGCTGAGCCCAGCTGGGCTCACCGGCTCGTATTCTGGGGCCAGGTTTGCGGCCAGGCCCTGAGCCCGGCACACCTCGCAACCCGTGAACCGGTCCTCCGGCGGGTAGTCCCGGCCGCACCGGATACAGCGCAACGCCACCACCTTTCCCATCGGGGTTAAACTCCGGCGATAATGAGGTCAGCCTGCGGCCTGGTAAAGAGCACCGGACCGTCCGGGCAGACCAGCACGGTGTCTTCGACCTGCAGGCCGCCGAAGCCCAGCTCGTAGTACGGGGTTTCGACCTCAAGCACCATTCCGGCCTCGAGCGGCATAGCCTGCCCGGGAGCCAGCAGCGGCAGGTCGTAATACTCCAGCCCGACGCCGTGGCCGACGTGGTGGCGGCGGTAGCCGGGAATGCCTGCCTGGCGGGTGGCCGCAACCGCAGTCTCAAAGACCTCGGCGGCCGCCACGCCGGGCCGACAGCGCTCCAGGGCGGCCTGCTCGCCGGCGACAATTGCCCGGAACCGCTCCCTTACCCGCAAGTCCGGTTCCCCGAAGACGGCCGTTCGGGAGATATCGGAGCAGTAGCCCTGGTAAATGCAGCCGACGTCGAACCGGATGATATCTCCCCGCCGGAGCCGGACTTCTGGGGCGGGCACGGCATTGGGGTAGGCGGTCCGGGGACCGAAGGCGATGACCGAAAACCCCGGCCAGCCGCCCCGCCGCAGAACGGCCGAGTTGAATTCGGCGGCCAGCTCCCACTCGCTCATTCCTTCCCGGACGGCTGCCAGGGCATCGGCCACCGCAGCCTCGGCGATTTCGGCCGCCCGCTGGAGCCGGCGGACCTCTTCCGGGGTTTTCACCGCCCGGACCCGGCGGATCAGGTCGCCGGCCGGCAGAAGCCGCCCAGGACCCAGGTCTGCCCGCAGAGACTCGACCAGACCCGCCGGCAGGCCGGCCTCATCCAGGCCTATGCGCTCTCCCGGCCGCACCAGGTCCTGCAGGACGCCCCGGACGACATCGATGAACGCCGCCGGCTCGGCCGGCTCAACAAGCAGCCGGTCTGCCCATTGCTCCCCGCTTCCGGCCGGGACCTCAACGAAAAAGACCCCGTAGGGCCGAACTTCTGCGCCGGCCGTACCGAACTGGACGACCATGTCCAGGTCCGAGCGGGGGACAACCACCGCCGGCCGCTCGGGCTCCCGGGCCAGCCAGAGGGCCAGGGCATGCACCCCGCGCAGGATCCGTCCGGAGAAGCCGCAAAAGCCGCTCAGGTAAAAGACGTTTTCCGGGGTCGTTGCGATGAGACCATCAAGACCTGCCCGCTCCAGGAGGGCCAGGGCCCGGTCCCGGTTAAAGACGGGCCCGGCCTCCCCCCGGTGGGGTCCGAAGATGCCCGTCACTGGCTTCCTCCGGCCCGGTCTCGGGCAAAGGCCGCGACAACCTCCCGCCCAAAAAGCCGCATCTGTTCCCGAAATTCGGCGAGGGTATCCGCCGCGAAGAGCAAACCCGAAAGGTGGGTCACCCCGGCCGCCCGGTAGGCCTCCACCTGGCGGCAAATCTGGTCGGGTGTCCCCACCAGGCACCGCTCCTCGACCCGGGCCAGGTCCTGCCCCCGGAGGGTCGAGCGCTGAAGGGAGACCAGGTGCTCAAAGAGCTGTGAGCCCCTCAGCCTCTTCCGGGCCTGCTCGGGTGTGGAACCAATGGCCACAACCAGCTGGGGCGCAACGTCAAATCCGGTCAGGTCCCGTCCGGCCTGCCGGGCCCCTTCCCGGACGATTTCCAGCCGCTGCCGGACCTCGTCCGGCGAGAGCACCGCCGGGATCCAGCCTTCGCAGTAGCGGCCCGCCCGGCGGGCGGCTTCCGGGGCGTTGCCGGCGGCATAAAGGGGGAGCGGGTCCTGAACCGGCTTGGGAAAAAGCTCGACGTCCTCGAACCGGACGTAACGACCGGTAAATGACGCCGCCCGCTGGGTAAACAGTGCCCGGAGGGCCGGGATCATTTCGTCGGCCAGCTCGCCGCGCCGGAGCCGGCGCCGGTCCGGAAAGACCGCCTCCAGCTCCTCCCGGTAGGCGCCGACGCCGACCCCGAGGATAACCCGCCCCTTGCTGGCCAGGTCCAGCGTGGCCACCTGTTTGGCCAGCAGGACCGGCTCCCGCATCGGCAGGACCAGAACACCGGTCATCAGCTTTATCCGCTCGGTCCTGGCCGCCAGGTAGGCGTAGGTTATGAGGGGCTCGTAAAACCGGGGCGGCCGGTCGAAGGACCGGCGCACGTACCGGGGCGTCGTGAAGTGGTCATTGCCCATCACCGCGTAGTAGCCCAGGGCCTCGGCCTCCTGCGCCAGCTCCACCACCTCAGGAAAATCGGCAAAGGGAACGGGGTACATGAGGCCTTCGGTGCAGGTCGGCAGGCCGATGCCGAATCGCATCAGGCTTCTCCCCTCAATGAATCGAGAATTTCGCAGGCAAAGTACCGGATGGTGTCTTCCAGGCTGAAGTCCCCGGTCGGCACCGGGTGGATAATGATCTGGTCAACTCCCTGCCGGGCAATGGCCCGAAAGCGCTCCCCGACCTCTTCCGGCGTCCCGGCTACGGCCAGCTCCGACACAAAAGTTTCGGACAGATGGCTGGCTATTTGCGGGAGCAGGCTGTAGTCCCGGCGGGCGATAAGCTCCCGGGCGGCCCCGGGGACGGCCAGGTCGCCCAGCGGCTTAAGGTAGGACCAGTTCGGGTAACTTACCCAGAGGGGCAGGGCGACCCAGTACCGGGCGGCCTCAAGGGCTTCCGACCGGTTGCGGGCAATGGCCAGGTCGACCCGAAGGGCAACCTGGAGCTCCGACCGACTGCGCCCGGCGGCCCTCAAAGCCTTTTCGATAAGGCCCCGGGCATAGGCTACCCCCTGGGGCGAGGCGTAGGGGGCGATGATAACGCCGTCCCCAACCCGTGCCGCCGCCTCAATCATCCGGGGGCCGCGCGCCGCGACAAAGATGGGGACCGGTTCGGGCGGCAGCACCTGCAGCCGACCGTTCCGGAACCGGATGACCCGGCCCTGGTAATCGACCCGCTCGCCGGCCAGCAACCGCCGGATAAGCTCCACCGCCTCGGGGATAGCCGTGGCCGGGCTCACCCGCTCCACACCCAGTTCGGGGAAACCGGGTCCGCCGGCGCCGATGCCCAGAACGGTCCGGCCGGGGGCGACGCAGGCAAGGCTTGCGGCGGCCATAGCCGTCAGGGCCGGGTGACGGGCATAGGGCTCGGTGACCCCCGGACCTACCCGGATCCGGCGGGTGTTGGCGGCCACCAGGGTGAGGCCGACCCAGGGGTCCCAGTAAAACTTTTCGTCAGCAAACCAGAAATAGTCGTAGCCGAGCTCCTCAGCCAGCCGGGCAATAGTTACCAGCCGGTCCGGAAGATACTGACCCAGAACCAGAAGACCGGCCTTCATCTGGGGGTGCTCCCGGCCCCAAGCCGGACGGAAATGGCCGCCGCCGCGTCCTTCACGGCCCGGCCCATCGCCTCAATACCTGCCTCGTCAACGAGGTGACTCAGGAACGCCAGGCTTATCGCCGCGACGGCCTCGCCACTGCGGTCCCGCAGGGCGGCACCCACCGCCCCAATACCGGGAATGTTCTCATCCAGGGCAAGGGAATAGCCCCGGCGGCGAACCTCGGCCAGGTCGGCCCGAAGACGTTCCGGGTCGGTTATCGTCCTGGGCGTCAGGGCCGGCAGCGAATGGGTGGAGAGCCAGGCGTCCAGCGTTTCGGGCGGGAGGCTGGCCAGGAGCGCCTTGCCCAGAGCCGTAGTGTGGGCATACGTCCGGGACCCCACCTGAACGTGTATCCGCAGGGGGCCTGGATTTTCGACAATGGCCAGGTAGACGACCTCACCCCGGTCAAGGATGCCCAGGTAGCCGTTGCAGCCGTAAGTGGTCACCAGGGTTTGCAGAACCGGCAGGGCCTCGCGCTCCAGTAGATTGCCCCGCAGGTAGAGACTGCCCACCTCGAAGGCCTTCAGACCGATACGGTACCTGCCGGTGAAGGGATTGCGGTCGAGAAAGCCGGCCTGGTAAAGGGTCGAGGCCAGGAGGTGAACGACGCTTTTGGGCAGGCCGGTTCGGTTGGCCAGTTCGGTCACCCCGAGTTCGGGCCGCTCCGGGTCGAAGGCCGAGAGGATAGCCAGGGCCCGGGCGACCGACCGGACCGTGCCCGCCGGACGGGGGTTTCGCGTGGTCGTCTTGTTCAATACTATTGAACGCCGTTCTGTAACGCTGGTCAATGCAATTATAGGGACCGGGCCTCTGGTTTGTCAACAGTTTGTATCAGCAGGAGATTACCCATAACTTTGGCGTCAAGCAGGTGGCTGGCGGGACTCCAGCAGTTCCCGGGCGACCTCGTAGTTCAGCAGCCTTAGAAAACCCCGCATCGGGCGCAACAGCGCCCTGCTTGTCCCGTTCGCTCGATATCCCGAGCTTGCCCCCAAGCCAGAGCAAAAGGTCGTTGAAGGGGCTCCCTTCCCGCCTTATACCAGTTCCTGGAGCATACTTCGGAGAAGGTGTATACCTGGCCGCAATCCCGGGTGAGGAGGTTACGGCCATGGGCGGACGAAAGCCGGCTATTCACTGGCATGAGACCGTTGAGGAGTAGCTGAGCGCAATGTCCGCAAGCCCTGGCAGACGGATTCCTGAGGCAGCAGGCATTGTCGGAGTCTCCATTGGGTTGCCTGGTACCGCAAGGGTGGTCTGGCGCCAGCGTGGGGGCCTGCGGCTGCCGGCTCGGCAGCGGCCGGCCAGACTTGCCGGGCATGCCGCCCAGGTCGGCTGAGGCGGTTGAGCTTGGGGTGGGACTGAGCAGACTGTTCTGCGGCCGATGCCGGTGTTCGGCGCCGTCCGGGCTGATGGGATGCCGCCGGCTCAGACGGCCCCGTTCGGCACGTCTGGCTGACCGGCTGCGGTGGCGGTCGAGGCCGCCCCAGGTCATACGACTGCACTGTTCCGACGGTGAACCTTCGGGCTCAATCGGGTGGAGCTAAGGCGGCAGATTGGCCGTCGAGGCTACTGAGCAGTTGCGCAAAGCACTTGCGGCCGACCCGGGTCGGGTCAAACTTTCGCTGCCCGCTTGATTGCCGAATCATACCATGCGAACTGGTATAAGATACCGGGTCAGTCCGGGCGGCCAGAAGCTGGCTTATGTCGATGGGGCCCGGGTGCTCCGCGAGCTCAATCTGGCCTTCGGTCGGGACCGGGACTTCGAGGTTAAGGACGGGCAGGTGATTTCCGGCCCGGACAGGCGGCCCCAGGTGGTGGTCCTGGCTCAGCTTACCTGCCGGCTTCCGGACGGGCGGGTTGTTGTCAAAGAGGACTTCGGGTCGGCGGGCCTCAGGGCCGCGGGCGGGATTCAGGTCGGGGACGTCATCGCCTTCGGCGAGCGGCCACGGACGCCCTGAAATGGTGCGCCGGGGCCCCGGGAATCGCCCTGGACCCCTGCGAGCGGATGCAACCGGGGAGAAGTTGCCCGCAGGTCGGAGGGGCTGAGGCCATCCCGGAGCCGGTCGGAGCGGAGAAACTGACACGGGAGGTCAATCGGATGCCGAAGCGCCGCGGAAAAGGCGAAGGGACCGTCTACCGGGCCGGGGACCGGGACAAATACCGGGCCGAGTTCCGCCTGGGATCCTGGAAGCTGGTCCGCTACTTCGAGACGAAGCGGGAGGCCCAGGAGTGGCTGGCCCAGCTCCGGGCCGACGCCGGGCGGGGCCTGCTGCCCCTGCCCGAGGGGGTCACGTTGCCGGGTTCATGCGCCGCTGGCTCGAGGTCTCGGCCAGGCCGTCGGTGAGGCCGCCCACTTACCGGCAGTACGAGCAGTATGTGCGGAATCACATCATCCCGGGGCTCGGGAACATCCGGCTGCAGGCCCTGAAGGCCCCGGATATCCAGGCGTTCTACAAGGAGCGGCTCGACCGGGGGCTTGCGCCCAGGTCGGTCAGGATAATCCACGCCGTCCTGCACCGCGCCCTGGAGCAGGCCGTCAAGTGGGGCCTGATCGTCTTCAACCCGGCCGACCGGGTCGACCCGCCGAAAATAGCCGGGTCGGGGGCCCGGCCTTTAAGCCCGGAGGAGGTTCGCCGCTTCCTCGAGGCCGCCCGGGCTTCGGCCTATTACCCGCTCTTCGTGGTAGCGGTCTGCACCGGCCTGCGGATGGCCGAGATTACCGGCCTTCGCTGGGACGACGTCGACCTGGAGGCCGGGGCCGTCTACGTCCGGCCGATCTTCTACCGGATGCGGGGACAGTGGGTTGAAAGCGAGCCCAGATCTGCGGCCGGGAAGCGCAAGGTTGTGCTCCCGGCGCCGGTCCTCGTGATGCTGCGGGAATACCGGAAGGCCCAGCTCGAGCAGCGGCTTAAGGCCGGTCCCGACTGGCACCAGGAGTTCGGCGACCTGGTCTTTTCGACGGCGAGCGGGCGGCCGATCCACCCGGCCAACATCCATCGGGAGCTCAAGGCCGTCTTGAGTCGGGCGGGCCTGCCGCCTATCCGGTTCCACGACCTCAGGCACACCCATGCCTCCCTTCTGCTCAAGGACGGGGTAAACCCCCGGGTTGTCCAGGAGCGGCTGGGGCACTCGACGGTGAGCCTGACCCTGCAGGTGTACTCCCACGTGCTGCCGGACCGACCTGCAACGGCGGGCGGCGGAAAGGCTTTCGGAGGCCCTCTTGATAAGCCAGCAATAAACCACCAAAACAACAGCCGGACAAGCCCGAATGGCTTGTCCGGCTACTATATCTTGTAGGTTTCTGGGCCTCAAGGCCCGATATTTTGTGCCGGGGGGCGGAGTCGAACCGCCGACACGCGGATTTTCAGTCTGAAGCGGAACCGTTTACCCACTAGATATTGTGTCTGTAGCGGACGTAGCCCCAAGATATTGGCTTACCTGACGGCTGTAGCGGATGGTGTTGACGTAGTTTTCCCCCACGATTCCCCCATGATTGCCCCATAGCGGCCCGAGCATTATCTTCCCCTGCGCCCCCAGCCCGCGCCTCGGGCAATGTGAATGAATACTGGGCACATTACCGCCCAGGGATGTTAAAGCCGTTAATGAAAACAGCGATGTTGGAGGTGTCGAGGATGTTTGAGAAAGCGCTTACGGCGAAAGAGGTGGCCCAACTCCTCGGCGTGGACGTCGGCGTCGTTTACAAATTGGCCAAGCGCGGAGAAATCGGGCACCTGCGCGTCGGTGATACTGTCCGTTTCCCGCAGCCGGACGTTGAAGCTTTCATCCGGCGAGTCTACCGCCCGGGTCGGGAGACGATCCAGGACGCCCAGTAAAAGATTCCGCCGGCGGGCGGGCCGGCGGGGAGCCGAAAAAAGCGAGGTCGAGGAGGTTTTCCGTGAGCTTCGGCCACCAGCATTTTACAACTACCACGCAAGCAGCTGCCGCATACTTGGCCAGAGGCTGGAGGGTGGTCCGGGTGCCGGCGGGTTCGAAGGGGCCCCGCGACCCCGACTGGCCGGACCGGGTCTACTGGCCTGAGGATTTCGAGCCGGGCGACAACATCGGTATCGTCCTGGGCAGCCGGTCCGGCGGCCTGGTTGATGTGGACCTTGACTGCCCCGAGGCTATTCGGGCCGCCGACTATCTGCTTCCGCCGACCGGGCTTGTGAGCGGCCGGCCGTCGACGCCCCGGAGCCATCGTTTTTACGTAGCCCCTGGTGCCCGCGCCGTGCGGTTCATCGACCCCGACGGTGGTAGTTGTCTGGTCGAACTGCGGGCCGATGGGGCGGAGCGGGGTGATGGGAGTTTTGGGGCCCTCCAAACTGTTGTGCCGCCGTCCAAACATCCGTCGGGCGAACATTACGTATGGTACGAGTTCGGTGAGCCCGCACGGGTCGAGGCCGCTGACCTGCTCCGGGCGGTTCAGCGTGTGGCGGCTGCCGCCCTCCTGGCCCGCAGGTGGTGGGAGCGGCGCAGGCACAACGCAGCTCTGGCCCTGGCCGGGGCGCTTTACAGGGCGGGGTGGTCTGAAGAGGAGGTTTCCAGCTTTGTCCGGGCCGTCTGTGCTGCCACTGGAGACCCCGAACTAGCAAACAGACTCGAAGCGGTCCAGGACACATATGAGCGGGCCGTGGACCGGGCGATTACCGGGTTCCCGAAACTCAAGGAAATTTTGGGTTTGAGCGATGCGGCTGCTCGGGCCCTCTGGAACTGGCTTGGGCTGTCGACCGGGCCGGTTGAGGCAGATAGGGCTGGTGAGGACCAGTCGGGGCGGCGGAGCGCTGCAACCGTTCTGGTCGAGCTGGCCGAGGCGGCCGCAGTCGAACTTTTCCACGACCCGGCTGGGGACGCCTGGGCGGCTGTTCCGGTCGGGAACCACCGTGAGGTTTTCCCGCTGCGCAGCCGGGCTTTCAGGTCCTGGCTGGCCGAGCAGTTTTACCGCCAGGCCGGTCGTCCGCCCGGCAGCCAGGCGGTTCAGGACGCCCTTGAGGTGCTCGAGGCCCGGGCGGTTTTTGGCGGGCCCTGCCGCCCGGTTTATGTGCGGGTCGCCGGTATCGGCGGCCACATCTACCTGGATCTGGGAGACGCGCGCTGGCGGGTCGTGGAAGTAACTCCGGGCGGCTGGCGGTTGCTGAGTGAGTCGCCCGTTTACTTCTGGAGGCCTCCAGGCCTTCTACCCCTGCCCGAACCGGTTCGGGACGGCAGCCTTGCTGAACTTCGGCCCTTCGTCAACGCTGGCGAGGCCGAATTCCGATTGGTGGTCGCCTGGCTCCTGGGGGCTCTTCACCCGGAGGGGCCATATCCCGTCCTGCTGCTTACGGGGGAGCAGGGTACCGGCAAATCAACCCTGGCCCGGCTGCTGCGGGCTGTGGTGGACCCGTGTGAGGCCGGTCTGCGCCGTCCACCCCGAGCCGAGCATGAGCTTTTTATCGCCGCCGCCAACAGCTGGGTCGTAGCTTTTGACAACGTGTCGACCCTGACCGGTTGGCTGAGTGACGGCCTGTGCGTCCTGGCCACGGGCGGAGCTTTTGCTGCCCGCCGACTCTACACGGACCGGGACGAGGTCCTTCTCCGAGTCCGGCGGCCGGCCGTTATCACCACCATTGCTGACAGTCTCGGTGAACCCGATTTCCGGGACCGGGCGCTGCGGGTCGAGCTTTGGCGATTGGAAAGTCCCGTGGACGAGGCCACGCTGGGTCGGCGGTTCGAAGCAGTCCGCCCCCGCATCCTCGGCGCACTGCTAGAGGCAGTCTCGGCCACCCTGCGGTACTGGGACCGGGCTCCCCTCGACGGCCTGCCGCGGATGGCGGATTTTGCGAGGTGGGTGGTGGCGGCTGAGGAGGCAGGGGCGCTGCCCTGGCCCCGTGGGGCATTTCTGTCGGCCTACGGGGAGCAGCGAGATGAGCTGGCCGCCGCCGTCTTCGATGACCCGCTGGCTACCGCCGTCGTAGACCTGGCTGCCCAGGGCGGGTGGAGGGGCACGGCAGCGGAGCTGTTGGCCAGGCTCGAATCCAGCGCCGACCGCTCGTGGCCGAGAACACCGGCAGCGCTGGCCGTGCGTCTGCGGCGGCTGGCGCCAGAACTGCGGCGGGCTGCCGGGGTCCATATCGAGTTCACCCGAGCCGGCAGACAGCGCCAGCGGCTAATCCTCATCCAACAAGAACAAAAACGTGAAAGGCCGTCCGCACCGTCCGCACCGTCCGCACCGTCCGCGGGTAAGCGCCCGGGTGCGGACAGCGCGGACGTCCGCGGACAGGGGTTTGCGGCTTTGTTCTGGCCAGAACTCGAGTCGGAGGACATCCTGGAGCTGGAGGGGTGAGCCGGATGAAGAGCGTAGCTGACCTGCTGGCTGAGGCCCGACGCCTGGGCATCGGGGTTTGGGCTGAGGGCGGCAAACTGAAGGTCCGCTGCCCCAGGCAGTACGAGGCCCTGGCCCGGACTCTGCTGGAGCGCAAGGCTGAGGTGATGGCCCTCCTCAACCCCACACCGCCCCCAGCTGAGGCTGGCTGTATCCTTGCCCTGGCAGCAAAGCTTGACTACCCCGAAATCACCGGGCTCCTGGGACCCATCGGTCGGATACCGGCCGGGGAGGCGGCCTGGGAGGTAGCGGTGAAGACCATGACCCCGGCGGAGCGGCAGCACCTGCTTGAGCGGCTCACCGACGAAATCCCGGCTCTCCTGAAGCTGCCTCAACCCGAACTGGCCATCCTCGAAGGCCACCGGTCTCCGGAGCCGGATGACGATGCCGAGCGGGAGGCGGCTGAGCTGGCCTGGTGCTACGCCCTGCACCGCCCCGTCCCCCAGCACTACTGGCCGTTTATCGAGGCGATGGGCTTCAGCATCCGGCAACTTCCGCCCCGAAAAGATTTTCACGAGATAATGCGGCGGGCACATATGCTCATAAAACGCAACCCGAACCTGCGGCCGATAGCCAGGTCACTTTTGCGGTGGATTTTAAGCTCCGAAAGCGACGGTTATCTGGAGCGGGCTTTCGGCCGAGGTATGGAGTTCAAAAAGTGTGTAAGTTGCGGGGCGGATTTTGTAACGGATAGCGGTGAGAGGATGTGTTTGTTGTGTAAAGCGGCACGCAAAACCCAGGCGTTGACGCTCTTATAGGTTGACGGCCGGGGGCCGGGGCTGGTTGGCGCACAATACTGGCGGGCCTCACTCATTCACAAGCTGCCCCGGCCCGTGAGCGTGGACGGGGGCCGGGGTGAAACTTGAGGCAGGAGGCTTGACCCCGTCAGGCGGCGGGTCAGGCCTGTGAGTCCCCGGCCCCCGATGCGGCTTTCTTTTGCCGGTACCGTTCCCGCTGCCGGGCCCGGCGCTCCTCGGCATGCCGGGCGAAATAGCGGCGCCACTGGGCCCGGAACTTACAGCGGGGCGAGCAGTATTTCCGCCGGCCAACCCCCTCAAACTCAACCCCACAAACGGGGCAGACAAGCCTGCGGGGGCGGCGGCTCTTTGCCAGAGCCCTTGCGGCTTCCGAGAGACTGACCATCCCGTACCCATCATAACAACCCCCCACCCTGTTCGTCAAGCCCTAACGCTAAAAAGTTGTGGAAAACTCGGCCGGACCCCTTGACAACGGCTGTGCTATAACGCTATAATAAAGCGAAACTTGAGGCAGGAGGTTGAACAATGGCACGGTTGGTTAACAAGGTTAGCGGCAATCGGCTGGCGGTCCTTCAGGAGGAGCGGCTTTCCCGGGGCATCGACCTCTACCTGCGGGGCCGGATTCGGTTCCCCTACCGGCAGCGGGGCGACGGCCTCCGGGTCGGCCGGACCCTCTTCGGGGTCATCGGCGACTCGGGCGCCATGTACATCGTCGAGCACGACGGCCGCCGCTGGACCTGCGAATGCCCCGACTTCGCCAAGCGGGGCGACCGCCTGGCCTGCAAGCATATCTGTGCGGTGCTCTACTGGCTCGGCGAGGTCCGCTGCCCGTTCTGCGGCGGCCGGATTGAAGGCCTCTACACGGCCTGCCAGGCCTGCCGGGATGCGGCGGATGCGGCCCAGGCCGAGACCGACGCCCGCTACTGGCGGGAGGCGGACCTGGCGGCGGCCCTGTTCGGATGACGGGAACCGGGGGGCCGGGTTGATGAGCCCGGCTCCCCGTTTCGGGAGGTTGCGAGATGTTTGAGATAGCAGCCGCAAAAGCCGGGTATCTGATAACGATTGACGGTAAGGTTTTCGGCCGGTTTCCCGATTTAGAAAATTGCCTCAAAGCTTTAGGCCGGCTCGAACGCTGGTTTTATCACCACCAGGACTTGCCGCCCGCCTTTCGAATCGAAGCGGCAGTCAAAGAGTCCATCTTTCACGACAAAGTTACGGGCGAGTTTGGGTATGAGTTTGAAGGCTGGTGGATTGGGTTGAAAGTAGACGAGGGTAAGGTTCGGCTTGTGGTGAGGGATGAATATGAGCTCGAGGGCCAGTGGGTTGAGTGGAGGTGAAAGCTGATGGCTAAAAAGCGCGGTCACGGCGAAGGCACGGTTTACCAGGTCGGCGGCAGGTGGCGGGCCGAGGTGATGGTTGACGGGGTCCGGCACCGAGCCTACTTCGAGACCCGGAAGGAGGCCCTGACCTGGCTGGCTGAAGTCCGGGTCCAGGCCGCCCGGGGGCTTCTGCCCGAGCCGTCAAAGCTGACCGTGGCCGAATACCTGGCCTTCTGGCTTGAAAACGGCGCCCGGCCCTCGGTCCGACCCCCGACCTACCGGCAGTACGAGCAGTACGTCCGCAACCACATCGTCCCCATCCTCGGTTCCATCAGGCTGCAGGCCCTTAAGCCCGCCGACATCCAGGCCCTCTACACCCGCAAGCTGGACGAGGGCCTTTCCCGCCGGACCGTCCAGCTCATCCACGCCATCCTGCATAAGGCCCTTGCCCAGGCCGTGGACTGGGGCCTGCTGGTGGCAAGCCCGGCCGACCGGGTGAAGGCCCCCAGGCCCGACCGGCGCCCGGAGGCGGTTCACTTCCTCTCGCCCGAGGAGGCCCGCCGGTTCCTGGAGGCGGCACGGGACTACGACTACTACCCGCTGTTTGTGCTGGCGCTCTCCACGGGGATGCGGCTCGGGGAGCTGCTGGGGCTGAAGTGGGAGGACGTGGACTTTGAGGCCGGGGCCGTCCACGTCCGCCGGGGCCTCTACCGGGTCCGGGGCCGGTGGGTCGAGGGGGAGCCCAAGTCTGCGGCGGGCCGGCGCAAGGTCATCCTGCCGCCCCTGGCCCTTTCGGTCCTCAAGGAACACCGGGTCGCCCAGCTCGAGGCCCGGCTTAAGGCCGGCCCGGACTGGGAAGATAACGGGCTGGTGTTTGCCACGGCCGCGGGCCGGCCCATACACCCCGGCGACATCCGCCGGGCCCTCAAGGCCATCGTCCAGCGGGCGGGCCTGCCGGCCATCCGGTTCCACGACCTCAGGCACACCCATGCCTCCCTTCTGCTCAAGGACGGGGTAAACCCCCGGGTTGTCCAGGAGCGGCTGGGCCACAGTCACATAAGCCTTACGCTACAGACCCTACAGCCACGTGCTGCCGGACCTGCAACGGCGGGCGGCGGAAAGGCTCTCGGAGGCCCTCTTGATAAGCCACCAATAAACCACCAAAACAACAGCCGGACAAGCCCGAATGGCTTGTCCGGCTACTATATCTTGTAGGTTTCTGGGCCTCAAGGCCCGATACTTTGTGCCGGGGGGCGGAGTCGAACCGCCGACACGCGGATTTTCAGTCCGCTGCTCTACCACCTGAGCTACCCCGGCCGGCATTGCCTGGGGCTCCGGCGCCAACATTAAGTATACCGGCTAAGTCATCCCCCCTGCAAACGTCGGTAACCGGCCAGGCGGGCCGGGCAGTCGTCAACCCGGCAGCAGGAGCAACCGGCCTCCGCCGGGTAAGCTAGGGCTTCCCCGAGACACGTGTGCCTTCAAACACTGTTTCCTTCGGTGCCTCCGCCCGGGTTTCGGGTTGCCCTGGTCCAGCCCCAAAGCAACCGCGGAGTCCGCCGGCATGCGTCTGCCCGCACACCCGACACCTGGGCTCCGGTGGGGCGAAGGATGGCGCACCCTCGAGCTCCATCCTCCGCCAGGCTCCCGACACCACCAGGGAACTTAACCACGAGGCGACCAAGTACCAGCCAGCATAGGTGACCAGTCCACCCAGGCCCGCACTAACGGCCAGGGCAAAAACAGGCCCGTTAAGCAGGCCTATTACCCACCCGCACGGGTCGCCGGCAAGCATGCTACCAAGACCAACCCAGATGGCATTCCCCACCCAGACAGTTGCGAGCGAACCCGCGACCCACGGACGACCAGTTCGGCCTGATCGCAACCTGGGCTTTTTCTCCGGCCGCGGCACGGTAGTCGTACTCCCGGCCCCCTTTGTGGGTCCCGGAAATATTGTCCGGGGCGCCGGTTGCGGTTCGGTTGAAATTCAGTATAAAGAACGGATAAAAAACCAGATCACCCGCACGAACCGCCGGTCGTTCGAACAGTTCAGCAAATGGGGCTGGGGCTAGCAATGCCGGTGTTGGACCGGCCCGCCCGGCGCCTGGGGGATATCTTCTGGCCGGCGTCAACCCGCTTCGGACCAGACCCTGGCCGCCAGCAGGGCGACGATTTTTGTCACGGCGATGAGGTCGTCCACCCGGCACCGCTCGTCGACCCCGTGATTGCGGGTCTCGCCGTGGCGGGCGACTCCGTGGATGGTGACCTTAAGGGAGGTGACCCGCCCGACATAGGCTACGTCCGTTGACCCATTAACCCCTGCCGGCCCCACCGGCACGCCCCGAACGGCGCTGACCAGCCTGCACACTTCCCTGACCCACGGGTCGTCCGCCGGGCGCATGAACGCCGGGTAGAAGGGCCGCACCCGGAGTTCACATTGAAGGTCCGGGTCCCGTTGCCGCGCCCGGGCGATGGCCTCCTCCAGCTCCCGAACGCAGGCGGCCTCGTCCTCTTCGGGAATAAACCGCCGGTCACCCTCGAGGACAAACGCCGGCGGGATGATGTTGTGTTTGACCCCGCCCCGGGCCATGGTCACGTTAAGGAGAGGTCCGAGATACTGCCGCCCCCCGGTCCGCACGACGTCGGGCCCAGCCGGCAGGGCGCTTCGCCTGGCCTCGACCTCGCGTTTGGTCTTTAAAAGCTCTTCGAGCAGGGCAACGCTGTGCTCGATGGGATTTAGGCCCAGAAATGAACTCCCGGAATGCACGCTCCGACCCAGGATTCGAATGGTCCAGGTGAAGGCCCCGAGACTGCCGATGCCGACCGAATCGGCCATCCCGTCACAGCTGTGGAACCATTCGCACCCGTCGAAGACGCCCGAATCGGCCGTGTACATGAGGCCGGTGTAGGGGCCGACCTCCTCATCGGTGGTCAGGGCCACAACCGGGCTTATCCCCGGCTCAATTCCCAGCCGATAGAGCACCCGAAAGGCCTGCAAAATGGCGGCCGCGCCCGCCTTGCTGTCGGCCGCACCCCGACCCCAGACATACCCGTCGCGGAGAGCCGGCTCAAACGGGTGGAAACTCCAGTGGTCCAGGTCGCCGGCCGGAACCGTATCCAGGTGACAGTAGAAAGCCATGCCCTGCCTGCCGGGAAAGTTAAGGGTCGCCAGCAGGTTCGCCCGCACTCCGACCAGTTCCGGGTAATACCGCCGGCAGCGGGCCTCGAAGATGTCCGGCGGCAGGTCGTACCGGCGGGCGTTGAAGCCAAGCCGGCGGAACTCGGGCAAGAGAAACCCGACAATCCGGTCGTAGTTTTCGCCGGGAGGCGTCTGGGTCGGAATCCGCACAAGGCTCACAAGGGTTTCGATAAGCTCGTCCTTGCAGGCCTCAACTTCCCGGCAGATCGCGTCGAAGACCGCGTTCACCATTTCCTCCCTGCGCCTGGTACAGGCTCTGTCGGGCGCCCCCTGCCTGTTCCTGCCCGGCCGGGCCAGCCCTACCCCTGCCCCCAGCCTTCAAACAGGTCAGCGTAGTGGAGGGGCGGCTGGCCCTTCTTGAGACGTTCGGTAAGCCGGCCCCGGACAAAGGCCAGGCAGTCCAGGTCGGTCAGGTCGGCGTGAAGCAGAATCGCCCCCTCAACGTAGCGGGGAACAACCGGCGACGTCGGCGAGTGGGCCGCCACCAGGTGGCAGATGTCGTCGGGGACGCCGACCTGCCGGCCGACCTCTACCACCAGGTACGAATGGGGCAGGTTTTTGCCCAGCTCCGACCGGCCGCAAGTTCCATCAGGCTTGCGCTCGTACTCGACGCACTTGGAGGCATCGTGGAGGAGGGCGGCAGCCAGCAGCCGGTCGTAGTTTATTCGCAGCCCGTGGACCTCCTCCAGGACCCTGGCTATGGCCAGGGCGTTCCGGGTCACCGCGCGGGTGTGGTCGATAAGCGACACATCCGGAATGTCCGGCATAAAAAAGGCGTCAGTCAGGTCCTCGTAGCCGCTCAGGCTCCAGAGCCGAAGCCAGGTGGCCGCAACCTTCTCCCGCAGACGGGGGTCGCTGATCTCCCCAATTTCCGGCAGCAGCCTGGTAATTCTCGTCAGATCCTGGTCGCTCAACAAGACGCCCTCGCCCATCGACACGGCTCCTTTCACGGATCCTCAGCGCTGGCCCCACTTCGGCATGGGCCAGATAACCTCCCGGGTTGCCAGGTCGAAGGGCCAGACTGTGTAATACTGGCCGCCAACAATCTGGAGAACCACACCCTGGGCATAGACATTCTGGTTGGTTTTCTGGTCAAACTTAACGCCCTTCCAGGGCATGATCACCTGGTCACCGGGAATATCCGTCTGGAGGAGCGCCTGCCGGATCGCCTCGGGCTCCACCGACCCGGCCCGGTTAATGGCATCGGCCAGGACCATGGTACCTGTAAAGGCGGCGGCAACCAGGTCATTCATGGCCCGGCCGGTCTTGCTCCGGTAAAGCTCCGCTACGGCCTTGGCAATCGGTTTCTTCTCGGAGCTGTCGGCAGACCAGCCAGCCCTCGTTATGACGTAATCCCCGTCTTTACCGAGAGTCTTTGGATATTCGGGGTCGACGAAGCCCGCGTTCTGGGCAAGAATCGCCTGGGGCGCATAGTCCAGCTGTTTGTACGTGCGCATGAACAGAATCGCATCCGACGTGTACGATGCCTGTATCAGGATATCGGGGTTGGCGGCCTTGAGCCGCTGGACCTCACTGGTCACGTCGGAAGTGTTTGCCTGGTAAGTAACCTCGACCACGACTTCGTAACCGTATTCCTGCGCAAACTGTTTCGTCAGCTTGTTGACGTCTGTCCCCCAGAGGGTGTTCTCGTTAACGATGCCGATGGTCTTCACCTTAATGCCCTTGGTGCGTTCAAGGTCCCGGAGGACGTCAAAGAGGTGCCTGCCAAAGATTCCGTCGTGGGGCCAGGTCCGGAAAAACCATTTAAAGCCCCGCTCGGTCAGACTGGGAGACGACGAATAGGGGGCGACGTACGGCACACTCAGGCGTTCGGCGACCTGCGAAGAAGTTGCGGTCGCCGAACTCTGGTAAGCCCCAACCAGAGCCACCACCTTTTCCTGGGTGATGAGCCGTTCGGCCTCGGCCTGCGCCTTTTCGGGAACGCCCCCGTGGTCGGCCCAGGCCACGGTGACCTTCGCGCCCCCCAGGTTCGGCAGGCCCTCCTCCCGGGCCAGGGGCATTCCAAGGTCGTACTTGCCGTTAATAACGTCCACGGCAAGCTCGACGCCCGCCCGCAGCTCCAGGCCGATGCTGGCCGTCGGACCGGTCAGCGGCCAGATGGCCCCGATCTTCACCTCTTTCGGCGGCGCCGGGGACTGCTGACCAACGGGCGCGGCCGGCGTGCCCGTCTGGACGCAGCCGGCTGCCACAGCTCCCATCAGGCCCAGAAGGCCGGTATTAAATTCTCGCCTGGTAATTGGCCGAGCCATGTGCTTTAGCCTCCTTCCCCACTGGATTTTAGTGCGCACCCGGGCGCATGGAAGGCCCTGATTTAACGGCCGCGGGCGCGCCCCCCGGCGCCGTCACGCCAGACAGCCGGGTACCGCTCCCGAATCGAACAGAACCTGGCGTGGCCGATAACGACGTGGTCGAGCACGTCGATGTCCAGGAGCCGGCCGGCTTCTAGGGCCGCCCGGGTCACCTGAACGTCCTCGGGCGACGGCGTCGGGTCGCCCGACGGGTGATTATGCACCATGATAATGGCCGGGCAGTTCTCCCGGACGGCTTCACGAAACAGCTCCCCGATCCTGACCTGGGCCGCGTTGACGCTTCCCTGGTAGACGAGCCGATTCGCCATCACCTGGTTCTTGGAGTTCAAGAGCAGGACCCGAAGCTGTTCCTGCGCAAGCCACGCCATCTCCGCCATGACCAGGCCGGCCACCTCCTCCGGGCTCTTGACCACCGGCCGCTCGGAAGGCCGGAGGGTAGCGAGCCGCCGGCCCAGCTCCAGGGCGGCCTTAAGTTCGACGGCTTTGACGGTCCCGACGCCCTTCTCGGCGGCCAGCTCCCCGATGCTAGCCCGGGCCAGCCCCTCAAGCCCGCCAAACCGGACAAGCACCCGCCGGGCCAGATCGAGGACGCTCTCCGAACGGGTCCCGGTCCGCCAGATGATCGCGACCAGCTCGTGGTCGCTGAGTCCGCCCGGACCGTGCCGCAGAAGCCGCTCCCGCGGCCGCTCCCCGCTAGGCAGCTCCCGGATGAGGACCGAGTAATTGAGCCGGCCGGCCGGAGTTTCAGTCGACAACGGCGATCGCCTCGACCTCGATAAGCCAGTCTGGCTGGGCCAGGCTCTCAACGAAAACGAGGGTGCTTGCCGGGAACGGCTCCTTAAAATACCTGGCCCGAACCTCCCGGAACTTGTCCCGGTGGGCAAAGTGGGTCAGGAAAACGGTCGTCTTTACGACGTGCTCAAGGCCCGCCCCCGCCGCCTCAAGAACGGCCTTTAAATTCTCAAAGACCTGAACCGCCTGGGCCTCGAAGTCCCCGGGCCCAACAAGCCGCCCTTCCCGGTCGACCGCGACCTGCCCGGCGACGTAAATCGTGTTGCCGACCTTCCAGGCGTGGGAGTAGCCGGTCGCCGGGTGCACATTTGGCGGTCGGATCACTTCTCTGGTCACGGGGTCACCTCCGTCGTCGAACTTATCAGCGGCCGGGCCGGGCAAGCCGCGCCCAGGCCCGCCGCAGGTCAGCCGCGTGCCGGCCTGTCCCCGCCCAGGGGTCGCCCCGCCGGGCAAGTCTGGCCGGAATGTCCCGGATATTATAGCGCCGGGACGTCAGCCCGGGCTCGTCGAGCTCGGACCAGTCGATGGGTACCGCGACGGGGGCGCCGGGTTTGGCCCGCACCGAGTAGGGAGCTACCGCCGTCTGGCCGTAGGCGTTACGGCGCGTATCAATGTAGAGCCGGCCGCCCCGGGCTTCAACCCGGGCTTCAGTTGTCACCAGGTCAGGGTAAGCCTCGACCAGGCGGGCCGCGACCTGGTCGGCGAACCGCCGGACCTCGTCAAAGTCGGGCCCCCGCCGGATCGGAACCGTCACGTGGGCGCCCCGGGACCCCGTGAGCATAATGAGGGGCCGAAGGCCGAGGTCATCCAGAAGCTTTCGCAGGGCCAGCGCAGTCTCCCGGACCGGACCGAACTCATCGTCCGGCGGGTCCAGGTCGAAAATGAGCCGGTCAGGCTGCCGGGGCCGGTCGAACCGGCTCAGCCAGGCGTGGACGGCAACGGTGTTGAGGTTGACCAGGTAGACCAGGGACGCGGTGTTGTCAACCGTCGCATGGGTGATTGACCCGCCGCCCACCTTCGGGACGGTCACACGCCGGACCCAGGGTGGAACGTGGTCAGGAGCTTCCTGCTGGATAAAGCCGGGCCGGTCGATGCCGTCCGGAAACCGCTGAACCAGGATCGGCCGGCCCTTCAGGTACCGGACCATCAACGGTCCGACGCCAAGGTAATACCTGGCCAGCTCCAGCTTGGTGACCCCGACATCGGGGAAAAGGACCTTGTCAGGGCTGGTGATCCGAACGGTGTAGCGCCCGGCCCGGAGGTTAGCCTCAGCCTTCACATTCCGCCCCTTCCGGCCGTCCAGCCAGGCCCTTAAAAGCGCAGGTTGAGAGTCGTGACCTCACCCGTCGTCAGGTCGGCAGCCCGAATGCAGTGGTTGTTCGTATCGGCAATAAAAACCCGGCCGGCGGCGACGCTCAGGCCGCCCGGCTCGGCGAACTGCGCCGCCCGTCCCACTCCGTCCACCCAGCCCGGCTCGCCCGAGCCGAGCCAGGTGTAGCAGGCCCTGGTCTTCGGGTAAAGCCGCTTTATCTTGTGGTTATACGTATCGGCAACGTAAAGGATCCCCTCATGCCAGGCAACCCCGAGGGGGTGCTGGAGCCGCACCTGGGCCCCCACCCCGTCCACATCCCCGAAAATGAACAGGTCCTGCCCGACCAGGGTCATCACCGGGGACCGGGGTTCAAAACCGACCATGCGGATACTGCTCGTCTCGCTGTCGGCGAAGTAGAGGCGCTCGCCGTCGGTCGCCAGGCCCGATGTCTGCGCAAGCCAGGCCAGCTCCCTCGGCCCGTCCTTGAGGCCCTCATAGCCGGTGCCGGCAAAGACCTCGACCGTCCGCCGGTCCAGGTCGAGGACCCAGATCTGATGACACCCCGCCATGGCGATATACACCCTACCGTCGACGCTGACCAGGTCCCACGGCGAGTTAAGGGCGGTCTCGGCGGCCGGCCGGGCACCGGTGAACGGACGCCCCTGCACGCCGGTGCCTGCGACCGTCCGGACGTTGCCAGTAACCAGGTCCACCTGGCGGACGGCGTGGTTCTCGGTGTCGGCCACGAACAGGGTCGAGCCCATCAGGGCCAGCCCCTGCGGTCCGGCGAACCGGGCCTCCTCGGCCGGACCATCCGTCAGCCCGGGTTCACCGGTGCCGATGACATCGATCACCTGTCCGTTGAAGTCGGCGACCAGAACCCGATTGTGGTTGGTATCTGCGATAAAGAGCCTCGACGATGCCTCGTCGGCCAGCACCTTGCCCGGGAACGCCAGGGCCGAAGGCCGGAGCTTCTCCCGCTCCAGGGGAAACCGGAGAGGCCGGCGGTCCAGCAGCCCCAGGGCGTCGAATTCCCGGACCATGTCCTCGATCAGGGCTTCCAGGGCCGGGTAGGGAAGTTCTCCCTCGTGCCGGCCGATGACCTTGCCGTTCGGGTCGATGAAATAGAGGGTTGGCCAGGCCCGGCCGGCGTAAGCCTGCCAGACGACAAAATCCCGGTCGTTAATTACCGGGTGCTCAATTCCGAGCCGGACCACAGCCTGCCGCAGGTTTTCCGTTTCCCGCTCGGTCGGGAACTTCGGCGAGTGGACGCCGATGACGACCAGCTCGTCCCGGAACCTCCGTTCGAGCTTCCGCAACTGCGGAAGCATGTGCAGGCAGTTAATTCAGCAATAAGTCCAGAAGTCGAGCAGGACAATCTTGCCCCGGAATTCCCGGATGGAGAGGGGATGGTCGGTGTTGAGCCAGTCGTGGCCGGACGGGAAGTCCGGGGCGTTGACGGTGCCGGCGAAGCGGCGGTCCAACCTGTATCCTCCCAAACGCGGGTCCTGGTCCGACTTTAGACCACGCCTGGGCCCGGCGTCAAACGCCCAGGCACTCCCGGAGCTCGGTAAGCGTGCTGAAGACGTAATCGGGCCGGTCCTGGACGGCCGCCAGGTCCGCCCCGGAAGTAACGCCCGAAAGCACCAGGGCGAAGGCCGTCCCGGCCGCCCGGGCCGCCGGCAGGTCGGACGCCAGCGAGTCGCCGACGAGCAGGGCGTCGGCCGGCCTTACCCCGAGAACCCGGCAGGCCTCGAGCAGAAGGCCTGGCGCCGGTTTGCCGACCACCACGTCGGGCGGCCGTCCAACCACCGCCTGGATGGCGCCGACCACCAGGGCCGCCCCCGGCATCCGGCCCGTTTCCGTCGGGACAAACCGGTCGACGTTAACGGCGATAAAGGCGGCTCCGCTCAGAATCGCCTCGACGGCCCGGGCCAGCTTCGGGTAAGAGAGGTCCGGGTCAACCCCGGCCACAACGTACTCGGCCGGCGGGCCCTCCACCAGCCGCAGGCCGTGCTCGGCAAGCTCGGCCCGGAGTCCGGCCGACCCGACGACCAGCACCCGCGCATCCGGCCGTTGGCCGGCGATAAGCCGGGCCGTGGCCGTCACGGCGGTCAGTATTTCCCCCTCATCGAGGGGAACACCGCTCCGGCGCAGGGCCGCCGCCAGTTGCCGCCGGGAAAGGCGGGAATTATTAGTAACAACGGCCACCTTCTTGCCAAGGCCCTTAACGGCCCGCACCGCTTCGGGGGCGCCGGGTACGGCCCCGTCCGGGTAGGTGAGGGTTCCGTCCAGGTCGAACAGAAAAGCCGCAAAGTCAGTGAGCCTTCGGCCGCCCGACTCCGTCATCCCTTCCGGGGGCTGGCCAGGTCGTCGGGTGGTATAATCTGGGCGGGAACGGGGTGTGGCGCAGCCTGGTCAGCGCGCCTGGTTTGGGACCAGGAGGTCCCCGGTTCAAATCCGGGCACCCCGACCACCTGTTTTCGGCCCGCGCCCCCTAATCGGCGGTGGGTACGGGTGCCTCGATGGGGAGCCAGCGGTCCTTGAGCTTCTGCATCAGCCTGGGCAGCGTCGTGTACTCCATCTCCTCCATCGGCAGCCGGTGCGGCTCAAACGGCCCGTGCCGCCGCAGGTAATCCGCCACCACCAGCGCAACCTCCCTCGCCCGGTCAAAGGCCGGGTCCCCAAACAGGTCCACCGGCCCAATCAGCTTCCCCTCAGCCACCTGAAATCCCGCCGCCACCAGCCGCGGCGGCCCGTCAAACCGCGTGCACCGGGCATCACCAAACCCCACCGGCATCAGCGGCCCATAGTGCGAGCCCCGCATCCAACCCTCAACCAGGTGCGGGTGGCTAAAAGCCTCCAAAATCTCGCCCACCGCCGGAAATTCACCCTGCGCCCGCACAATCAAAACCGGGTCATCCTTGCCCACATACCGGCCCGCTATCAGGCTAAGCCGCTCCGTCGAACTCACCGCCGCAACCTCACCCGTCCCACGACTGTACACCGCCTTCACCGCATACCTGAGCGGACTGCCGATGAACGCCAAAAGGGCGTAAAGCTCCTCCGGACACGAAAAGACGACCTTCTTGTGCTCAATAATGTCATGCACCTCGAAGTCAAACCCCGCATTTAAAGCCTCGGAGATGACCAGCCCAGCCGTATTGAACGGGTCGGCAAAAATCCGATAAAGGGGCAGATTAAAGGCCGAACCCGCCGAGGTCTTATCGGCCATGAACACAATCACCGGCTCCGACCGGCGCTCCTCAAAGCTCATCTCGGCACAGCCCGGACCCAGCCCCCGAACGTTGCCCGAAAACGCATCCGCAAGCAGGTCCTGACCCGCCCCGTAAAGCTTTAAGCTTTTGGCCACCTCCGTTGCGGCCTCAAAGGCCTGCCAGGCCAGGGCGTGCACCTCGGGGCTGTCCACATCCCGGCCGTGGGTCATGATAAGCTCAAGGTCGTCCCCAACATTGAGCACCCGGAAATCATAAATAAGCCCACGGTCCCTGGCCCCGGCCAGAACCTCCGCCGCCCGCTCTATCAACCCCTCATGCATCGACGAATGACCCACATAGCCGCCTACATCCGCCTTGATCACGCTTAAGGTCACCCGCATGGTCACCCTCCTGAACCCATAAGGTTTTGTGCCCTATTTCACAAAGTAGCAGAGATGCGCCTGACTGTCAACTCGCCTGCCGTTGCCCCTACATCACGTAAGGCGGTTGCCATTCGCCAAAGACCCGCCGGAAAACCCCGCAGATTTCGCCCAGGGTGGCGTAGGCCCGGACGGCTTCAATGATAAAGGGCATCAGGTTCGCCCGCCCCCGGGCCGCCTCCTCGAGGGCCTTAAGCTTGGCCGAGACCGCCTCGTTATCCCGCTCCCGCCGGACCCGGTTGAGCCGCTCCAGGTGCCGGGCCTCCCCGGCCTTATCCACCCGCAGGATGGGAATCTCCAGCCGGTCCTCCTCAACCTGAAAAGCGTTGACCCCTACCACGATGCGCCGCCCCTCCTCAACCTCCCGCTGGTAGCGGTCGGCCGCATCCAGGATCTCCCGGTGGAAGAATCCCGCCTCAATGGCCGGAATCACCCCACCGTACTCCTGAATCCGGGTGAAGTAGTCGTAAGCCTGCCGCTCAAGCTGGTTCGTAAGCCACTCTACGTAGTAGCTTCCGCCGAGGGGGTCAACGGTGTTGGTTACACCGGTCTCGTAGGCGATAACCTGCTGGGTCCGCAGGGCGATCCGGGCTGCTTTCTCCGAGGGCAGCGCCCAGGCCTCATCCATGGAGTTGGTGTGTAGCGACTGGCACCCGCCCAGGACCGCCGCCAGGGCCTGAATGGCGACCCGGGCGATGTTTACCTCCGGCTGCTGGGCCGTGAGGGTACAGCCCGCCGTCTGGGCGTGGAACCGGAGCCACCAGGACCGGGGATTCTGCGCGCCGTAGCGCTCCCGCATCTCCCGGGCCCAGATCCGCCGGGCCGCCCGGAACTTGGCGATCTCCTCAAAAAAGTCGTTGTGAACGTTAAAGAAAAACGAAAGCCTCGGCGCAAACTCGTCGATTTTAAGCCCCCGCTCCAGACAGGCATCCACGTAGGCAAAGCCGTCGGCCAGGGTAAAGGCCAGCTCCTGGGCGGCCGTGGAACCGGCCTCCCGGATGTGGTAGCCGCTGATGCTTATCGGGTTCCATTTCGGCATCTCCCGGACGCTGAACTCGATGGTGTCCACCACCAGCCGCATCGACGGCCCGGGCGGGAAAATATACTCGTTCTGGGCAATGTACTCTTTGAGGATGTCGTTCTGGAGGGTCCCGCCCAGGGCGTGGCGGGGGATGCCCCGCTTCTCGGCGGCGACGATGTACATGGCCCAGATGACCGCCGCCGGACCGTTAATGGTCATCGAGGTAGTGATCTGGTCGACGGGGATGCCGTCAAAGAGGACCTCCATGTCGGCCAGGGACGAGACCGCAACCCCGCAGACGCCGAACTCGCCCCGGGCCCGGGGGTCGTCGGTGTCGAAGCCGTAAAGGGTCGGCATATCGAAGGCGACCGAGAGGCCGGTCTGACCGTTCTCGAGCAAGTATTTAAAGCGGGCGTTAGTCTCTTCGGCGGTGCCGAAGCCGGCGAACATCCGCATGGTCCAGAGCCGGCCCCGGTAGCCGGTAGGGTGGATGCCCCGGGTAAACGGGTATCGGCCGGGAAAGTTTAAATCGCGCAGGTAGTCAAAGTCGGGGATGGAAGTGGGGGTATAAAGGCGGTCGACCGGAACGGCCGACAGGGTCTCAAAGAGGGCCGGCCGCTCCGGCGCGTCAGCCGTCTCCACACGCCATTGTTCTTCGGCCCGCCGCAGGGCCTCCAGATCCCGCCCATCCGCGGCCATAGCCGCCTCCCCGCGCTGGTCTTCCTAGTTCAGTCTAGCTTTCGCCCTGCAGAATTGTCAACCGGCGCTGGGACAAACCCAGCCGGGCCTCAGGGCTTTCCAGCTTTGCATTCCCCGGCCCCCTCTCCCGCCTGCAGCACATGAGGGGACGTGGTCCAGAGGCCGCCTGAGGCAGTCCGCCCCGGCTGGCAGGTGAGGGGAGCCGTTCTGCCTCGAGCTGGAAGGCCGCCCGCACCTTTAACGGCTCGTCTGCCAGGCCGTAGAGGACGCCGGAGGGTGAGGGCCGCAAACGCCGGCCGCAAGCCTGAAAGCCCCGTTTTGGAAGCGGCCGCGGTTGACAATGGTTGGGCAGCGTATTATCATATAGCAAGCCGAAGCGGCCGACACTGCAGATATGAACGGTTCGAGAGGGGGTGGCCCTATGCGGCAACCGGGCCGGCCTTCCGGGCCGGTCCACGGGGATAAGCGGCTGGCGGTAACTGGTCTTTCAAACCTGCAGGGAGGAGGCTGTTTAAATGTTGGTGGCGACACCCGAGACCAGGACTGAACAGGACACCAAGGTTGTCGAGGAGGCGATCCGGATCATCCAGGACCACCTGGACCGGGAAGCCCGCAACCGGCGGCAGATCCTGCTGGAGCCCAAAGACCTTTGCCCGATGCAGAAGGCCAAGCTGGTTGCCGACCTCCAGGCGGTCTTTGACGACCCGGGACCTGGCCGGGGCTCCTTCGGCGACTGGGTCCGGGGTCTCTGGGCTTCGGTTCGGCGGCTCTTTTAGGTCAACCGTACCAACCGGCAACCCTGACCCCCACCGATAACTTCTGAGCGCCAATCCGGCGCTCAATACCCGCGCATAACTCCGGCTGGCCGGAGGGCCGGTAACAGCCTGACGCTTACCGGCCCTCCCCTTCCGGGGCCGGCTGGAACTGCGGTGCCCCAACCCACACCTCGCCGTCGACAAAGACCTCTTTCTTCCAGATCGGGGCATCGGTCTTTACCCGGTCCATAACGTAGCGGCAGGCCTCGAAAGCTTCGGCCCGATGCGGGGCGGCGACCGCCACCATAACGCTGGCTTCCCCGATCTCCAGCCGTCCCACCCGGTGCTTAACGGCCACCTTCCCTACCGCCCACCGCCGCCGGGCTTCGGCGGCGATCTCGGCCACCTTCGCCTCAGCCATCTCCGGGTAGGCCTCGTAAACCAGATACCGGGTCGGCCGGCCCTCCGAATTGTTGCGCACCACCCCAATAAAGAGCACCACCGCCCCGTCAGCCTCGGTCTGGACCGCTGAAATCAGCTCGCGGGGATCCAGCGGCTGTTCCGTAATCTCAAACATTGTCTGCCCATCCTCCCCGCCGCTCACCGGCGGGACGAACACAAGCTCATCCCCGGCCTTCAGTTCGTGGTCGGCCGGAACGTATTCACGGTTGACGGCAAACCGAACCACTCCCTCCAGATTCCCCAAAACCGGCCGCTCCGCTACCAGACGGGCCCAGACGTCGGCCACCCGGCTCCCGACCGGGAGGTCCAGCTCCCGTTCAGTTTCCCCGAAAAGTTCCCGGAAGAGGGCAAAGAATTTCAGCCGAACGCTCACCCTTTCCATGGCTTTCAACACCCCCTCGATTATACCCAGGCCCCTCAGGGAACCGGGTCCTTCTGGTCGCTTCCCGGCGCCCCCAGGTGCTCGCGGGCCTCGGCGACCAGGTAGAGCGAACCCGTTACGCAGATGAGGTCATCGGGCCCGGCCTCGCCGAGAAACTCGTCCAGGGCCGTCCCCACGTCCGGGAAGGTCCTTGCCGGCCGGCCTGCCCGCCAGAATTCCTCGGCCAGCCGCTCGGGGGCGGCCGCCCGGGGATGGTTCGACCGGGTCACCCCGGCGAAGTCGGCCAGGGGGACCAGGGCCCGGACAATGGCGGGAATATCCTTATCGGCCGAGGTCCCGAGGACCAGAAACAGGCGGTTAAAACTGAACTCCTCCCGGAGGGTTCTGGCCAGATACTCAGCCGACTCACCGTTGTGGGCCCCATCAACGATAACCGTCGGATTCTTCCGAATGACTTCCACCCGGCCGGGCCACCGGACCTGTCTGAGGCCCACCCTGATGTCATTGGCGGCCAGGTCAATCCGTTTCTGAGCCCTGAGGAGGTCGACAACGGCCACCGCGACGGCCGCATTCTCAACCTGATGGGGTCCCAGCAGGCTGACCTGGAGGCCCCGGTAGGTTTCGAAGGGGCCGCGGACCGTCAGGTCAACCCGGGTGCCGTTCCACGACCAGTCCCGCCCGGCGAGAAAGAGGGGCGCCCGCACCGCCTCGGCCCGGGCCTCAATGACTGCCCGGGCCTCATCTTCCTGCGGGGCGCAGACTACCGGGACCCCCGGCTTGATGATCCCCGCCTTCTCCCCGGCGATCGCCGCCAGCGTCCGGCCGAGAATCTCGGTGTGGTCGTAGCTGATGCTGGTGATGACCGCAACCTCCGGTGAGACGACATTGGTTGCGTCCAGCCGTCCGCCGAGGCCGACCTCCAGGACCGCCCACTCCACCCCGGCCCGGGCAAAGTGCAGGATAGCCAGGGCGGTCCCAAGCTCGAAGGTTGTCAGCCGCCCCAGGGTTTCAGCCTCCCGGTCAAGTCGGGCCACCAGCGGCCGAATCTCACCGACAAGCCGGGCGAAGGCGGCCGGAGCAATCAGGCCGCCGTCGACCTGGATGCGCTCCCGGAAAGTATGCAGGTGGGGGGACGTAAAGAGACCGGTCGGGTATCGCACCGACAGGATGGCGGCCACCGTCGCCGCAACCGAACCCTTCCCCTTGGTCCCGGCAATGTGGACAATTTTCAGCCGATCCTGGGGTCGGCCCAGGGCCTCCAGGAGCCGCGCGGTTCGCTCAAGACCCTGGCCCAGGGGGTCCAGGGAGCCCAGAAAGCCCCGCTCGTAGTTTGCCCGGGAGTAGAGAAATTCCAGGGCGTCCCGGTAGGGGTCGCCGTCTGCCGTCACCGGGCACCGCCCCCGACCATGTGAACCACCTCCACGTGGTCGCCGGCCCCGACCACGGTCCGATCCCACTCCTCCCGGAGGACCACTTCGCCGTTGAGGGCGACGGCAACCCCATTTCGCCGGACCCCCAGGTAGTCAAGCAGCTCCGATATGCTCATCGCCCGGGGAAGCTGGCGGGGCTTGCCGTTGACTATCACTTCGACCCCGGTCATGTCTTCACCCCTTGATTTCGCCCGGCGGCCAGCATGGCCGCCTTCAGTTCCCGGGCGGCCCCCTCCGGGTCGTCCGAATCCAGGATCGCCGAGATGACGGCGACGCCGGCCGCCCCGGCCGCGATAACCCCGGCGCAGTTTTGGGCCGTGATGCCCCCGATCCCCAGGACGGGCACTGGGGTTCGGGCAACGAAGTCCCGGATTATGGCTGTTCCGGCCGCCGGGAGGCCGGGATGACTCGAACTCGGGAAAACCGTTCCGACCAGCAGGTAGTCAACCTGCCCGACCGGGACCTCGCCCCTGTCGAGCACCGCCGGATCGTGGGCCGCCCGGCCGAGAATTTTTGCCGGGCCGAGGAGTTGCCTGACCACCGGGACGGGCAGGCCATCTTCCGGCAGGTGAACGCCGTCGGCGTCGGCGGCGAGGGCCACGTCGACCCGGTCGTTTACCAGGAGCTTTGCCCTTCCGGCCGTGACGTCACGCAGGCTGATAACAAGGTCAAAGAGCCCGGCGGCCGGCAGGTCCTTTTCCCGGACCTGAACCAGGTCGACGCCCCCGGCCACGGCCCGGGCCACGGCCTCGACCAGGGGCAGGCGCGACCGCTTCCGGTCGGTGACGAGCATCAGAAGGGGCGGCTGACCGAGCCTGTTTGGGGCCATCTACCGCCACTGGACAACGCCTTCGAGCGGACTGCTCGCCTCGGCGTAAGGAAGTTTCGGAATCCGGCCGGCAAGAAATGCCTTGCGCCCCGCTTCAACGCCGAGCCGGAAGGCTTCGGCCATCAGGGCCGGGTTCTTCGCCTTGGCGATGGCGGTGTTCACCAGGACCGCATCAGCCCCCAGCTCCATGGCCAGCGAGGCGTCGGACGGCGCCCCAAGGCCGGCATCGATGACCACCGGAACCCTGGCCTGCTCGATGATTATCTGAATCTGGCCGAAGTAGACGATCCCCTGGCCAGAACCAATGGGCGCGGCCAGCGGCATTACGGTTGCGGTCCCGACCTCTTCGAGCTTCTTTGCCAGCACCGGGTCGTCATTGATATAGGGCAGGACGACAAACCCTTCCCGGACCAGCACCCGGGCGGCCTGGAGGGTCTCCTCGGGGTCGGGCAGCAGGTACTTCGGGTCAGGAATCACCTCGAGCTTTATCCAGTTGTAGCCCTCGAGTCCCCGGCAGACCTCCCGGGCCAGCCGGGCGGTTTTGATGGCCTCCTCAGCGGTCCGGCACCCGGCCGTGTTGGGGAGGATCATGTACTTCGACCAGTCGATAATATCCAGCAGGGTCTTCTTGTGGGGATTATCGAGGTCGAGCCGGCGAATGGCCACGGTGATTATCTCCGGCTTGCCGGCCTCGTATGCCGCGAGCATCTCCTCATCGGACCTGAACTTGCCGCTCCCCATCATGAGGCGGGACCGGAATTTCCGGTCGGCGATCACCAGGTAGTCGTCGTGGGGCTGCTCAACCATGGTCAAACCTCTCCTTCTGCCGCCTGCCCGGGGGAACACAACGGCTGCTCCCGCAAGGAAGGAGCCGCCAGCGGATGGGCCCTCCGCTTCCCTACGCCGGCATTACCCGGATCAGGTTCCGAGGGTCGACGGCCCGGAACTGCGCCGTCTCTCAGCCTTTCGGCTCCCCTAGCAGAATCGGCCCGATTTTTCGGTTGGGGTTTAACTCCCCGACCGATCCCCATTTTAGCCCACCCCGGGAGGCCGCGTCAAAACGCCCGGGGGCTTCTGGTTCTGCTCTCACCCCTTCTACCGCCGGCAGAAGAGGGGGGAGTGAGGACCAAACCTGAAAGGGTCCCCGGCCGCCGAAACCTTGCTGGCAGGCTGGATCCGGCCGTCGCCTGGTTCGAGCCCCTGGCACAGTATTCCCCTGAACCGGCAGAATAACATCGAACGCCAACACCGTCGCAGATTGGGGGGCAAGCCATGTTTGACCTGCTGATCAGGGGCGGGCTTATCGTGGACGGCTCGGGCAATCCGGGCTTTTACGGGGCCGTGGGCGTTAAGGACGAGAAGGTCGTCATCCTGCGGGGCGACCTCCCGGGGGTCGAGGCCCGCCGGGTCATCGACGCCCAGGGCAAGGTCGTCTGCCCGGGGTTCATCGACTTCCACGCCCACTCAGGCCTGATGATTTTCGCCGACCCCCGCCACGAACCCAAGGTCCGCCAGGGCGTTACCACCGAGGTCATCGGCGTCGACGGAAACTCGTATGCGCCCTTCCCCAATCCCGCAGACTTCGACCGGTTCTTAGAGCTCAATTCGGGCCTCGACGGCCGCCCCCAGCTTCCGGCCCGCTGGTCGACGGTGGCCGAATACTTAAGCCTCTTCGACCGGAAGGCGGCCGTAAACATCGTCTACCTGGTGGGCAACTCGCCTTTACGCATCGCCGCCCTGGGCTGGGAGAACCGGCCCCCAACCGGAGCCGAGCTGGCCAACATGCGGGCCCTGCTGCGGGAGGCCCTGGAAGAGGGCGCCTGGGGCCTCTCCACCGGCCTCGATTACCCGCCCGGAAGCTACGCCCAGACCGACGAGCTTGCGGCCCTCTGCCAGGAGGCGGCCAGGCTCGGCGGAATTTACCACACCCATGTCCGCTACCGGCTGGGCGACCGCTTTCTGGACCCCTTTAAAGAGGCCATTGAAATCGGCCGCCGAAGCGGCGTTCCGGTCCACATCACTCATTTTTACCTGCGGGTAGGGTCCCCGGGCGGGGCCGAAAGGCTTCTGGGGCTGGTCGAAGACGGGCGCAAATCGGGGCTGGACATCACCTTTGACAGCTACCCGTACATTTACAGCAGCACCCGGCTTTTAATCGTCTTTCCCGACTGGGCCCACGCGGGCGGACCCGAAAGGCTGAAGGCCGTCCTGGCGGACCCGGAGGCCCGGTCAAGGCTCCGGAAGGAGGTTGCGCCCCGGGGGCCGTCCTGGGACGAGATGTGGCTTACGAACTTTAAGCGGCCCGAAAACCACCGGTTTGAGGGCAGGTCGGCCGCGGAGGCTGCCCGGATGCTGGGGCTTGAGGTGGTGGATGCGCTGTGTGAGCTTCTGCTTTCGGAGGACCTGGGGATAAACTACGTAACGTCCGGGGTTGACGGGCCGAGCCTGCCGAAGTTTATCTGCCATCCGCTGGCGATGGTGGGGAGCGATTCGGTCTTTCTGGGGGAGTATCCGAGCCCGCGGACCTACGGGACTTTCCCCCTGATTCTTTCGGCCTTTGTCCGGGAGGAGGGTTTCCTGCGGCTGGAGGAGGCCATCCGCAAGTTTACGTCCTTTCCGGCCCAGCGGCTGGGGCTGCCGGACCGGGGGCTTTTGCGGGACGGCTTTAAGGCCGACATTGTGGTCTTTGACCCTGCGAAAATAAGGGCCCCGGCGAGCCGGACAAAACCGAAGCAGTATGCTGAAGGCATCGAATACGTGATTGTGAACGGCGAGCTGGTCATCGACGCCGGCCGCCACACCGGGGCCCTGCCCGGCCGGGCCTTAAGACGGGGTCGGGCCTCCACCTGAAGTTTCCACCACTTAATTTTCGTGGTGCTGGACCCACTGGTCTTCACCGTGGCGGACCGACTCGGCCTGCCGGTTGCCCTCGGGGTCATGGCCGGCGCCTTCGGCCTGCTGGCGACGCCCCTGCTTGCCGGCTGGCACCGGGCAGGGGTCCCGACGGCCCGGCAGGCTCAGCCCGGGGCGTCGGCCGGTCCGTAGCCGCCGCCCCCGGGGGTTTCCAGCACGATCTCGACCCCGGGGTCCAGCAGCCGCTGCTGCTTGGTCCTGAGTTCCTCGCCGTCGGGCAGGAGCACCACCCGACCGGGCGCACCATCCCCACCCCCAAAGAGTCCCGGCGCCGGATGATGCACCCGCTGGGTTATCGGCGCAAACCAGAAGGGCTTGCCGGTCCGGACCCGCACCCTCAGCCGCTGGCCGAGCCCGCCCCGGTGCCGGCCCGCCCCGCCCGAGCCCTCCCGCAGTTCCTTTTCCAGGATAAGCAGGGGGCTCGTCGCCTCGACGACCTCCGCGGACACCCCGCTTATCCCCGACGGGAAGGCCGTTGCCGAAAGCCCGTCCTTGTTCGGCCTGGCCCCCATCCCACCCGAAAGCATGAGCGTGAACGAAAACGGGCCCTTTGCGTCCCTTTCGCCGTAAAAGTGGATGATCCAGAGGCCGTCCGCCCCGGCCGCCATCACCCGGTCCGGCACCGCCGGGGCCAGCGCCCGGAAAATCAGACTCGGAATCAGGTGACCCACCGTCGCCCGGGCCGACACCGGCGCCGGCCTCACCGGGTTTAAAATCGAGCCTTCGGGCGCCCGAACTTTTATCGGGGCGAAGAACCCGGCATTGTTTGGGATATCCGGGGCGAGGGCACACTTGAGGGCAAAGACCGTGTAGGCCCGGGTGTAGTTAAGCACGACGTTTATGCCGTAGCGGGACTGGGGCGAGCTGCCCGAAAAATCGGCCACCACCTCCCCGTCCCCGACCTCGAGCCTCACCCTGAGGTGGATGGGCTCGTCGTAGCCGTCGCCGTAAAGCTCGGCCTGATAAGTCCCGGCCGGTACCAGCGAAATCCGCTCCCGGAAGGCCCGCTCCGACCGGAAAATAATCTCGTCGGCCAGGGGTCCGAGCCCCTCGAGACCCAGCTCCTCCAGCAGTCCCAGCAGGGCCGCGCCCCCAACCTCGTTGCCGGCGACCTGGGCCTCCAGGTCGCCCAGGACCAGCTCGGGGTGGCGAACGTTGCCTTTAAGCATTGCAAACAGGGTCTCGTTGGGCTCGCCGGCCTCGTAGAGCTTTAACAGGGGGATGTAAAGGCCCTCTTCGAAGACGTCCCGGGCCTCGGCTGAGCGGATCCGGCCGCCCACATCATAGTGGTGACAGCAGTTGGCCAGAAACCCCACCAGGGTTCCCGACCGGTCGAAGACCGGGGTGATGACGGTCAGGTCGTTGAGCTGGCCGGACGTGAGCCAGGCGTCGTTGGTGATGAAGATATCGCCGGGCCGGATGGTTTCGGGCGGGTAGCGCCTCAAAACCTCAAAGACGATGTCCGAAATCGAGTTGATGTGGCCGGGGGTACCGGTGGTGGCCTGGGCCAGCATCCGGCCCCGGGCGTCGTAAAGGCAGGCCGAAAGGTCCCCGGCCTCCCGGACGACCGGGGTTACCGAGGTGCGCATGAGGGCCGCCGCCTGCTCGTTTACGATGGAGATGAGCCGGCTCCAGGCGACCTCCAGGCTGACCTGGTCCAGTGTCATCGGCCAGTATTTTAGCAGGGATCGTTCCAGCACCGGTACCGTGAAAGCACCCGGCCTGCCCGGTATAATCTACCGAATTCCGCCACGCAGGCAAATTCACGGCCGCTGGCGGGCGATGAAATCGGGGGTTGCTTCGAGGCGTGAATCCAGGGGCCATTGTCCGGTTCCGGAACCGCGACTGGGTGCTCCTTCCCGCCGACGGCGATGAGGTGTTTCTGCTCCGACCCCTCACCGGCACCAGCGACGAGGTCGTGGCCGTCCACCGCACCCTGGCCGGGCTCCTCGGCTACACCCTTCCCACGGAACGGCTAAGCCCGTCGGCCTTCCCCCTCCCAACCGCCGACTCGGTCGGGGACGCCCGGAGCGTCCGGCTTCTCTGGCAGGCGGCCCGCCTGCTCCTGCGGGAAGGGGCGGCGCCGTTCCGGTCCTTCGGCCGGATTTCGGTCCGGCCGCGGACCTATCAGCTTGTGCCCCTGATGATGGCCCTGCGCCTGGACCCGGTCCGCCTGCTTATCGCCGACGACGTCGGCGTGGGCAAAACCATCGAGGCCGGCCTGATCCTCCGCGAACTGCTCGACCGGGGCGAAGTCCGGCGGTTTGCGGTCCTCTGCCCGCCTTATCTCTGTTACCAGTGGCAGAAGGAGCTCGCTGAAAAGTTCCACCTGGACGCAGTCGTTATCGGGTCGGATACCATCGGGCGGCTCGAGCGGACCGTCCCCCCAGGTAAGACCGTCTACCAGCACTATGAGGCCCAGGTTATCAGCATCGACTTCGTCAAGCAGGGGCGCAACCGGCACGCCTTTCTCATCAGCCCGCCGGAACTGGTCATCGTTGACGAGGCCCACGGGGCCACGCCTGGCACCGACCAGCGGCACCTGCGCTACGAGCTGGTTCGGGGGCTGGCCCGGGATCCCGCCCGCCACCTTATTCTGCTGACGGCGACGCCCCACAGCGGCATCCCCGAGGCCTTCCGAAGGCTGCTCGGCCTGCTGAACCCGAGGTTCGAAAGCTGGGACCTGGCCGCCCTGGACCCGGCCCAGCGGTCAAGGCTTGCCCGCCACTTCGTCCAGCGGACCCGCCGGGATATCGAGCAGTACTGGGAGGAGGGGGCCCACTGCTTCCCCCAGCGGGACACCCAGGACGCCACCTACCAGCTTTCCCCGGCCTACCGGCGCCTCTTTACGGCCGTCTACGAATTCTGCACCGAAATCGTCCGGAGCGGTGAGGACCTGCAGGCCCACCGGCGGCGGATGCGCTGGTGGGCGGCCCTGGCCCTGCTCCGGTGCGTCATGTCCAGTCCCCAGGCCGCCCGGGTGGCCCTGCGGAGCCGCTACCGCGGGGAGGGGGCGGCCGAAACCGCCGAAGCCGACGACATCACCTACGTGTACGAGCCCTCCGACCGGGCGCCCTTCGATGAGGTGCCCGAGCCCCAGCTTGAGCGGGCCGAGGCCGAATTCTCCGACGCGGAGCGGGCCCGCCTGCGCCGGCTGGAGGCCCTGGCGGCCGCAATCACGGAGCAGGATGACACCAAACTGGCCGGCTGTATCGCTCTGATCGAAAGCCTCCTCCGGGACGGGTTCAACCCCGTCGTCTGGTGCTACTACGTGGAGACGGCCGAGTACGTCGCCGACCGGCTCCGGACCGCCCTCGCCGGACGGTTCCCCGACGTCCGGGTCCTTTGTCTCACCGGCCGGGTTGGGGAGGACGAGCGCCGGCTGAAGGTTCAGGAGCTTATGGCCGAACCCCGACGGGTGCTGGTGGCCACCGACTGCCTGAGCGAGGGGATAAACCTCCAGGAGGGATTTAACGCCGTCGTCCACTACGACCTGCCCTGGAACCCCAACCGCCTCGAACAGCGTGAAGGCCGCGTGGACCGCTACGGCCAGCCCAGCCCCGTCGTCCGGGCTGTCCGCTACTACGGCACCGACAACCTGGTTGATGGGGCGGTCATCCGGGTCCTGCTGGATAAGGCCCGGGAGATCCACCGGACCCTGGGCACCTACGTGCCGGTGCCGGAGGAGGAGCAGTTCGTGGTCGAGGCGCTGATCAACTTTCTGTTCTTCAAGCGGGGCTTCAGGCCGGGCGCCCAGCTCGCCCTCCAGCTCGGCGACGACCCCGTTGAAGCGCTCCACCGCCGCTGGAGCCTGGACGCCGACCGGGAGCGGACGAGCCGGACCCGGTTCGCCCAGCACGCCCTGCGCCCGGAGGAGGTCCGGCGGGAGCTGGAGGCCACCGACGCAGTCCTGGGCGACCCGGCGGCGGTCCGGAACTTCGTTCTGCTGGCGGCCGAACAGGTGGGTCTCCAGATTCGGCGGGCCGACCGGGACGTCTGGCACATCTTCACCGGCCCGGAAGCTACCGCCACCGTCCCGGAGATGGTTCGGGCGGCGCTGCCTGCCGGGGTCAGGGAGCGCTGGACGGTGACCTTTACGAGCCCGGTTGCGGCCGGGGCCGAATACCTGGGCCGGAACCACCCCTTCGTCACCGCCCTGGCCAGGTATCTCTTTGAGCGGGCCTTCGATGCCGGCCTGGCGGGGGTGACCCGGTGCGGGTGCATCCGGACCCGCCAGGTCAGCCGGCTGACGACCCTGGTCCTCCTCCGACCCCGCTACCGGCTTGAGCAGTGGGGCCGGCCGCCCCGGCTGGCCGAGGAGGCCCTGGTGGCCGGGTGGCGCGGCTTCGGCGAGGACTGGCTGAGCCCGGAGCAGGCCCTTAACCTGCTCGGCGCCGCCGAGCCCCAGGCCGAAATTCCCGCCGCCGAGCGGCGGGAGCTGGTTGGGCTGATGCTGGAACAGCTCAAGGAGCTTCTGGACGCCGGCCAGGACGGCCCCCTGGGGCGGATCCTGGCCGACCGGGCGGCCGCCCTGGAAGCCGCCCACCGGCGCGTCCGGCAAATCACCGGGGAGGCGGCCCGGGGGCTGGCGGTGCGGCCCCACTGGCCCCCGGACGTCCTGGGCCTCCTCATCCTCCAGCCCGTTGCCGGAGGTTCCTGATGGCCCTCGCCGCGCTGACCGGGGTACCCGAACGGACGGCCTCCCGACAGGGGCCGGCAGTCCGGCTCGAAGGCGGCCTGTTTGGGCCGGATATCCTCGAGCGGCTCGAATCCGGCGACCTGCCGGGCCAGCGTCCGGCCGACTTCGGATTCCCGGCCGGCCGGTCGCTGGTTGACGAGATCGCGGCCGCCTACCGGGACGCCCAGGACTTCTGGCGGGTGTTCCGCCGCCGCCTCGACCGTACCCCCGAGGACGACCCGGCGACAAGCCTGACCCGGGACGGGTGGGTAATCCCGTTCCTGGACCTGCTGGGCTACGACCTGTACTACAACCGGCGGGCCTACGAGGTGGGCGGGGTCCGGTATGCGGTTTCCCACCGGGCCGGCGAAAACGACGACGCGCCCCCCGTCCACGTCGTCGGCGCCCGCCGGGAGCTGGGCCGGGTCGACCCCACGGCCTACCCCCGGCTCTCGCCCCACGCCCTCCTGCAGGAGTTCCTGAACCGGTCGGACCACCTCTGGGGGGTCGTCACGAACGGCCGGGTGCTCCGGCTCCTGCGCAAGTCGGCCCTGCTCCGCCGGCAGGCCTACGTGGAGTTCGACCTGGAGGCCATCTTTGAGGGCGACCGCTTCCGGGATTTTGCCCTGCTCTACCGGCTCCTCCACCGGACCCGTCTGCCGGCAGGGGTCGCCGACGGGCCGGACTGCCTGCTCGAGCGCTACCATCAGGAGGCCCTGGACCAGGGCAACCGGGCCCGCGACCGCCTCCGGGACGGGGTTGAGGAGTGCATCAGGCGGCTGGCCAACGGCTTCCTGCGGCGGGGGGCTTCCGGAGTCCTCAGCTCCTCTGCCGCGCCGGGGGACGGGGAAACGGACCCCGCCGGAGGCCTCTACCAGCGCCTGTTGCGGCTGGTTTACAGGTTTTTGTTCCTGCTCGTCGCCGAGGACCGCGGCCTCCTCGGGGGCAGCGACCTCTACCGGGAGCACTACAGCATCGGCCGCCTGCGCCGGCTGGTGGACCGCCGGGAGGCCTACACCGACCACGAAGACCTCTGGCTCTCCCTGCGGGTGCTCTGGGAAGTGCTCCGGGATGGGAGCCCGGTGCCCCAGCTCGGCGGCCGGCCCCCGGCCGCCCTCCTCGGCCTGCCCGTCCTGGACGGCGGCCTCTTCGAGCCCATGGACCTGGAGGCCTGGAGCATCTCGAACCGCGACCTGCTGGAGGCCTTCTATCACCTGGTCTACTACTACGACGAGGGCGCCCGGACTTACCGCCGGGTCAACTACGCCGCCCTGGACGTCGAGGAGCTCGGGTCGGTCTACGAAAGCCTCCTCGACCACCACCCGGTCCTCGTCAGGCGGAACGGCCGGTTGGAGTTCGACTTTGCGGCGGGGACGGAGCGCAAATCCACCGGCTCGTACTACACGCCGCCCGAACTGGTCGGCGAGCTTATAAAGAGCGCCCTCGAGCCGGTCCTCGCCGACCGCCTGCGGGAGGCCGAACGCCTCGCCGACGCCCCCTGGGAGGCGCTTCCCGGGCGGCTCCGGCGCAGGCTCGGCGACCGCGGGCTCGGGCCGGCCGGGTGGGCGGGCCTTCCGGCCGCCCAGCGGCGCACCGCCCTGGCCGAGGCGGCCGTCCTCTCCATCCGGGTCGTCGACCCCGCCTGCGGCTCCGGCCACTTCCTGCTGGCCGCCGCCCGGCGCCTCGGCAGGGAGCTGGCCAGGGTCCGGACCGGCGAGGACGAGCCGGCGCCCGAGGCCCTGCGGGAGGCCGTCCGGGACGTGGTCGCCCACTGCATTTACGGGGTGGATAAGAACCCGCTGGCCGTCGAGCTGTGCAAGGTCGCCCTCTGGACCGAGAGCCAGACCCCCGGCAAGCCCCTGACCTTCCTCGACCACCGGATCCGGTGCGGCGACTCCCTCCTGGGCGTTCTCGACCTGAAAGTTCTGGCCGACGGCATACCCGACGAGGCCTTCGACCGGGACGACCCGGCCCAGAAGGAGCTGGGCCGCCAGCTGAAGGCCATAAACCGGCGGGAGCGGGCCGGTCAGCTCGCCTACGGGACCGACTTTCAGGTCGACGTGGAGGCCCTGGCCCGGACGATTCGGGAGCTGGACCAGATTGCCGACGACTCGGCCGCCGACGTCCACCGGAAGGCCCGGCAGTACGCGGAGGCCCGGGCCGACGGGACGGTCTGGGGCCGGGGATTGCTTGCCTGCGACTTCTGGACGGCGGCCTTCTTCCTGGAGCTAAAGCCCGGCCTCGGGGAGCGGCCGACCACGGGAACCCTCCGGCGGCTTCTGGCCGACCCCAGGACGGTCCACGCCGGCCTGGTCGGGGAGGTTCGGGCGCTGTCCGGGCGGCTCCGCTTCTTCCACTGGCCCCTGGAGTTTCCGGAGGTCTTCGCCGACGGCGGATTCGACGTCGTGCTGTGCAACCCGCCCTGGGAGCGGATCAAGCTCCAGGAGCAGGAGTTCTTTGCGACCCGCGACCCGGAAATTGCAAACGCCCCCAACAAGGCGGCCCGGGAGCGGCTGATCAAAGAGCTTCCGGGGCGGAACCCGGGCCTGTGGGCCGAGTACCGGCGGGCCCTGAACGACGCCGCGGCCGCCAGCCGGTTTTTGCGGGCCAGCGGCCGATTCCCCTTAACGGCCAGGGGAGACATCAACACGTATGCGGTGTTCAGCGAGCTCTTCACCCGGCTTGTGAACCCGAAGGGCCGGGTCGGGGCGGTTGTGCCCACCGGCATCGCCACCGACGACACCAACAAGCAGTTCTTCGCCCACCTGGTGGAGTCGGGCCGGCTGGCCAGCCTCCACGACTTTGAAAACCGGGAGGCGATCTTCCCTGGCGTTCACCGGAGCTACAAGTTCTGTCTGCTGACCCTGCGGGGTCCGGCGCCGGATTCGGCCGCGGCCGAGTTTGCCTTCTTTCTCACCCGGGCCGAACAGCTCCGGGACGGCGGCCGGCGGTTCGTCCTGACGGCGGCCGACCTGGCCCTGCTCAACCCCAACACCCGGACGTGCCCGGTCTTCCGCACCCGGCAGGATGCGGAGCTGACTAAAGCCATTTACCGGCGGGTGCCGGTGCTGGTGAACGAGGGCCTCGGGGCGGCGGGCAACCCGTGGGGCGTGCGGTTCTTGCGGATGTTCGACATGGCCAACGACTCGCACCTTTTCCGGACCCGGCCCGAGCTGGAGGGCGCGGGTTTCCGCCTCGTCGGCAACCGCTGGGTGAGGGGCCGGGAGGTGTGGCTGCCCCTCTACGAGGCCAAGATGGTCTGGCAGTTCGACCACCGGTACGGGACCTACGCCGGGGTGGACTCCCGGTCCAGCACCGAACTGCCGACGCCGACGGCCGCCGACCACGCCGACCCGGCCTTCGTCGTCCAGCCCTGGTACTGGGTGCCGGCGGCTGAGGTGGAGGCCCGCCTCGCCGGCTGGAAGCGGAACTGGCTCATCGGGTTCCGGGACGTCACTAATGCGACCAATGAACGCACCGCGATCTTCAGCGTGGTCCCGCGGGTGGGTGTGGGGAACAAGATTCCAATTCTTCTACCCGAGGTCGGCGATTCTGTGTTAATATCTGCCTTTCTCGCTAATGCCTGTTCGATTGCATTTGACTTCGCGGCGCGGCAAAAGATTGGTGGGACCACGATGAACTTCTTCTATGTAAAGCAGTTTCCTTTCCTTCGGCCCTCGGCCTACACGCCGGAGGACCTGGCCTTCATCGTGCCGCGGGTGCTGGAGCTGGTCTACACATCCTGGGACATTAAGCCCTTTGCGGACGACGTCTGGCGCGAGGCCATCCCGTCCCCCGCAGACGAGGCCGAAAGCCCCCTCCGGGCGGCCATCCGCCGCCAGTGGGAGGAGAACGCCGCCGCAACCGGCGGCCGCCCCTGGGAGCCGCCGGACTGGGTCTCGGCCTGCCCGGAGGTCGAGACGGACCCCCGGCGGGGCATACCCCTGCCCCCGTTCAGGTGGGACGAGGACCGCCGGGCCATCATCCGGGCCGAGCTGGACGCCTATTACGCCCGCCTGTACGGCCTCACCCGCAAGCAGTTGCGCTACATCCTCGACCCCGCCGACCTGACCGGGCGGGAGCTCGAGGACATCCTCGACCCGTGGGAGGAGGTGGACGACCCCCTCGACCCGGCCGGCTACGCCCGGCGGGCCGGGCAAAGCCGCTTCCCGGGCGAGACCTTCCGGGTCCTCAAAGAGAAGGAGCTTCGCCGCTACGGCGAATACCGCACCCGCCGCCTCATCCTCGAAGCCTGGGAGGAACTGACCTGAATCTAGCTGGGAGGTGTAGTATGCTCTCGTTCCACGCGTGTGACGCCCTCCATCGTATATCTAGGGGCGTATGGCGCTGGATGGACCGTGCCGCGCGGGTAGCCAACCCGGCGCTGGTTAAGGCGCCTCGCTCGAACATGATTCTCCGGGAGACCACGCTGACCGATTACGTTGTGCTCCGCCTTGCTGAAGAACTGCCCCAGATCGCCCATGTGTGGACATTTCCACCGGAGCTTGAGAGCAACACTGGGGCTGACATGGAGATCTGGTTCACCGATAGGAAGTTGTACCTAGGGCTTAGACTTCAATGCAAACTGATGTACCCTGACGGAACATTTCCCCACCTTCATCAGAAGGTCCAAGGGTCGTATCAGGCCGATACACTTATCAACAGTGCAGAGTCTACCCCAGGTTGCCTCCCTGTGTTTCTATTGTACATGGGCCCCGCGAAGGTAATCCTCCCGCCGCGAGTTGTATGCCGCTGTGCCCTCGTCCCTATCATCTCAGGCGGGTCACTGGTTTGGAACGGACTTTGGGGCCTCGGCAACTGGTTTGCGTCCGCCTACAAAATTAGACAGCTTCAACGTCACGGACGGAACCGCGTGGACGACCTCTGGCCGTCCATGTTTCCATGGCACTGCATCGTATGCTGCCGTGACCGCGGCACCCCCTACCTGAGCCCACACTCTGTATACCGAGCGCTAAGTTCGACGGTGTTTCAAGATGGCCAGCCACAGAACGTGGAACCGGTTGATAATCCACCGGAATACGTCAGACTTGCTATGGAAGGACGGCTTCCTGAGGCCGTGGATGCGTTGCGAAGCTTGCTTGAAGCCAGAGAGATGCGTTTCTTGGTTCTCTTGGATTTGCCTGTCTAAAGTGGTTAGTAGCTATCAGTCGCACCAACAACCTGGATCCGTTCTGTGGCAAAGCCTTCAAAGCAATTGGTCTACGCGTGGCGCGATAGCGCGTTCCAATAGACCCGCGTCATAAGGCTACTGGTAGGGATATGAGCATCTTCAAGCTCCACGAGCGGATGATTGAAGACTACCGGGACTTTGTCCACTCGTTCGTCTGGATTGCGGATGAGCGGGTCCGGCAGTTCGTTGAGCAGGGGCTTCTGGAGGAGGCCAGGCTCTGGCCGGAGCCCATGGTCCAGCTCTCCCCGGCCTACCGCCGGGACGCCGCCGTCGACGACCTGGCCGCCGCCGGCCTCATCCACCCGGAAACCGCCCGCATCTTCAGGACCGCAGACGGCAGGCCCTATCAGCTCTACACCCACCAGGTCGAGGCGATCCGCCTGGGCCTGGCCGGCGAGAGCTTCGTCGTCACCTCCGGCACCGGCTCCGGCAAGACCTTCTGCTACCTGATGCCCATTATCGACGCCGTGGTCAGGCGCCCAGGGGTCCCGGGGCCGGTCGCCTTCATCGTCTACCCGATGAACGCCCTGGTAAACTCCCAGCTTCAGGCCCTCCAGGACCTCCGGGACCGCTACCGGCGGTCCACCGGCCGCGACTTCCCGGTCACTTTCGCCCGCTACACCGGCGAAACCCCGGACCAGGAGCGGGAACAGATCCGCCGGAACCCGCCCCACATTCTCCTGACCAACTACGTGATGGCCGAGCTTCTCCTCGTTCGGCCGGAGGACCGGCCTCTCATTCACCCGGCGGCGGGGGCTGACGTGCCCTTCTTCCTGGTCTTCGACGAGCTCCACACCTACCGGGGCCGCCAGGGGGCCGACGTGGCCATGCTGGTTCGCCGGCTCAAGGCCCGGATGAACCGGTCCCGCTACGTCCACATCGGCACCAGCGCAACCCTCGTCGCCCACCGGGACGCCGCCCCCGACGAGCGCCGGCGAGTCGTGGCCGAATTTGCCAGCCGGTTCTTCGGCCACCCCATCGACCCCTCCCACGTCGTCGAAGAGACCCTGGAACCGGCCACCACAGGCGGCCCGCCGGAGCCAGACGAGGTGCGGCGGGTTCTGGCCGAACCCCTGCCGGCCGACCCGGAGGCCTTCCGGCGGCACCCCCTGGTCCGCTGGGTAGAATATGCCCTGGGCCTCAAGGTTGAGGACGGCCGGCTCAGCCGTCGGCCGCCGAGAACCCTGGGCGAGGCGGCCGAAGAGCTGGCCGCCCTCACCGGGGAAGCCCCCGACGCCTGCCGCCGGCGGCTCGAGGAGGTCCTCGGCCGGGCGGCCGCGCTCCGCCTCTTTGCCTTCAAGCTCCACCAGTTCATCGGCCAGGGCCGGGCAGTCTACGCCACCCTCGAGCCCGTCGATTCCCGCGCTTTCTCTTTCGAGGGCGAGCTCGCCGTCGAAAAGCCGTTTTACCCCCTCAGGTTCTGCCGGGTCTGCGGCCAGGATTTCTACCACGTGGTCCGGCGGGAAGGTAAGTTCGAGCCGTACCCGGTGGGCGCCGACCTGACCGAAGAGGATCTCGAGGGCGGCTACCTGATGCTGGCCCCGCCGGACCTGGGCCAGCCCGACGAGCTTATTCCCGACGACTGGCGGGACCCGGCCACCGGCCGCCTCCTGCCGTCCTGGCGGGACCGGGCGCCGGTGGAGCTCTGGGTCCGGCCCGACGGGACGATTCTCGGGGGCGAGAGCCCGGGCGCGGTCCGGGTCTGGTACCAGGCCCGGCGGTTCTGGCTCTGCCCGGTCTGCGGCGAATACTACACCGAGCGGGAAGGGGAATTTACCAAGCTTTCGTATCTTTCGAGCGAGGGCCGCTCGTCGGCCACCACCGTCCTGGCCGCGGCCCTGCTCCGCCACGCCCCCCGCTTCGGGGTCCGGGACAAGCTCCTGTCGTTTACGGACAACCGCCAGGACGCCTCTTTACAGGCCGGCCACTTCAACGACTTCGTTCACGTGGCCGTCCTGCGGTCGGCCCTCTACGCGGCCCTCCGGGAGCGGGGTGAGCTCCGGTTTGACACGGTGGCGGCCGAGGTTGTGCCCCGCATGGGCCTGGAGCTTGCGGACATTGCCCGGAACCCGGCCCTCGACCCCACCTCGGCCATGGCCGGGGAGGTCTGGGAGACCTTCCGCGAACTGACCGAGTATCGACTTTATGTCGACCTGCGCCGGGGCTGGCGGGTCATCCAGCCGAACCTCGAAGACGTGGGCCTCCTCCGAATCGATTACCTCGGCCTGGAGGAGTGTTGCGGCCGGGACGACGTTTGGCGGGAGGTCCCGGCCCTGGCCGACCGGCCGGCCGCCGACCGCCTGCGCATAGTTCGGGCCGTCCTCGACCACTTCCGCAAGCGGCTCGCCGTTCAGGCCCGGGTCCTGCAGGAGGATTACCAGCGCCAGCTCGAGCGGCGGGCCGAACAGCACCTGAACGATTTCTGGGGCCTCGACCCGACCGGCGAGGGCCTTCGGCCCGCCGCAACCATGGTTCGGCCGGGCCCGCCCGGTCGGCAGGCCCCGGTCGGCTACCGGCTGACGGCAAGGACGGCCCTCGGCCGGTATCTCCGGCGGGAGCTCGGCCTGGCCTTCGGCGAATTCGACCGGTTTATTGACGCCTTTTTGAGGGTGCTGGTGGCCCACGGCCTGCTCCGCGAGCTGGACCCCGTCAACGGCCACCGGCGCTTCCGACTGGAAGCGGCCTGTCTGGTCTGGCAGCCCGGCGACGGCACCCCGCCCCCGCCGGACCCGGTCTACGCCCGCCGGCCCCTGGACCGGGAGACGCCCGTCCGAACCAACCTGTTCTTCCGCAGGTTCTATGAAGAGGCGGCCCGCGAGCTCGGGGCCATGGAGGCCCGGGAGCACACCGCCCAGGTGGTAGCGCCCGGGGAACGCGAGCGCCGGGAGCGGCGCTTCCGCCTGGGCCGGGGTGAAGTGGACCCGGATGTCGGCCGGCGCCTGCCGTACCTGGTGTGCTCGCCGACGATGGAGCTCGGCATCGACATCGCCGACCTGGACCTGGTCCATCTGCGGAACGTGCCCCCGACCCCCGCAAATTACGCCCAGCGGAGCGGCCGCGCCGGGCGGCAGGGTCAGCCGGGCCTGGTCGTGACTTACTGCGGCGCCTGGAACAATCACGACCAGTATTTCTTCAACCACCGGCAAGAGATGGTAACCGGCGCGGTCCGCGCCCCGCGGCTCGAACTGGCCAACGAAGCCCTCCTCCGGGCCCACATCCAGGCGGAGTGGCTCGCCCAGGTCGGCCTGCCCCTCGGCACATCCATCGAGCAGGTGGTGGACACCGACGGCTTTCCCGACCTGCCCCTGCGAGAGAGCGCCCGCCAGCAACTCCACCTGGGAACGACTGCCCGGGCTCAACTCCGGGAGCGGATCGAGCGGATTCTTGCGGCCGACCGGGAGGCCCTGGCCGGGGCCGGCTGGTTTGACGAGAGGTGGGTTGACCGGGTCCTGGACGGGGCTCCGGAGGCCTTCGACCGGGCCTTTGACCGCTGGCGGGAGCTCTACCGGACGGCCACCGCCCAGCTCCAGCAGGCCCACGACCTCTTCCTCCGGGCCCGGACGCCCGAGCAACAGCAGGAGGCCCGCCGCCAGCAGGAGGAGGCCCTCCGCCAGCGCAACCTCCTGCTCCAGGTCGACGTGGCCCGGGAGGAGAGCGACTTCTACCCTTACAGGTACCTGGCCACCGAGGGGTTCCTGCCGGGGTACAACTTCCCGGCCCTGCCCGTCCGGGCCTGGGTGCCCCGGACGGACCAGGGCGAGTTCATACCGCGGCCCCGGTTTCTGGCCATCCGGGAGTTTGCGCCCCAGAACATTGTCTACCACGAGGGGGCCAAGTGGCAGGTAACCAGGTTCCAGAGCCCGCCCGGCGGCCTGTCCGCCCGGATAAGCCAGCGCCGGATTTGCCTCAACTGCGGGGCCTTTGCCGGGAGCGACCTTGAGCTCTGCCCGGTCTGCCAGGTCGTCTTCGACGGCACAAACAGCCAGCTCTTACAGCTTCTGGAGATGCCGAATGTCCGGCTCAGCCGCCGGGACCGGATTACGTGCAACGAGGAGGAGCGGATCCGGCGGGGCTACCGGATCGAGACCGTCTATCAGTTTGCCCCGGCCGAAGCGCCGCCCCAGCGACCGGTAATGGAGGCCGATGCAATCGTCGGCGATGCACCCGTGCTCCGGCTGGTTTACGCGCCCGCCGCAACCGTAATGCTGATAAACCGGGGCTGGGTGGGCCGGCCGGACGGCTTCCTGGTTGACCTCGATACGGGCGAACTGCCAACCGACCCGGTGAGCGTGCCCCCCCGACCGACTTCGGTGGTCCGGGTAAACCTGGCCGTCCAGGAGACGCAGAACATACTGCTTGTCCGGTTCGCCGACCCGGAACTGCGGGCGGACCCGGTCGTCGAGGCCAGCCTGCAGTATGCCCTGAAGCGGGGGCTCGAGCAGGCCTTTCAGCTGGAAGAGACCGAGCTGGCGGTGGAGCGGGTGGGGGCCGGCGAGTACCGGGCCCTCCTCTTCTACGAGGCGGCCGAGGGGGGTGTGGGGGTCCTGCGCCGGCTGGTGGAGGACCCAGGGGCGCTGGCGCTGGCCGCCCGGGAGGCCCTGCGGGTCTGCCATTTCGACGAGGCCGGCAACGACACCCGGCCCGAGTGCCCGCGGGCCTGCTACGAGTGTCTTTTAAGCTACGCGAACCAGCTTGAATCCAGGCTCCTCGACCGCCGGTCCGTTTTGCCCGTGCTCCTGCGGCTGGCCGAAAGCCGGGTTGCGGCCCGGCTTGAGGGCCGGAGCCGGGCGGAGCACCTGGAATGGCTGCGGTCCCGGGCCGGGTCCAGCTTCGAGCTGGACTTTCTAGGGGCCCTGGAGCGGGGCGGGTATCGGCTTCCGGACGACGCCCAGAAGAGCATCCCTGACCCCCACTGCATCGCGGACTTCTTTTACGAGCCGAACATCCTCGTCTTCTGCGACGGTCCGCCCCACGACCACCCGGACCAGCGGGCGAAGGACCAGGCCCTCCGGCGGGAGCTGATCGCCCGGGGCTGGCGGGTCCTCGCCATCCGATGGGACGAGGACCTGACCGCCCAGCTCCACCGCTACCCCGACGTTTTTGGCCCGGGCGGCTGACGAACAGGCCCTCCTGTTGTGCGGTGTGACGAAACTGCAACTCCCGGGTTGGGCAGAGAGTACGTTGCCCCGGGACCCGAACCGGAACGATATTTGAGTGGTTGACGCCGGCCAACCCCGGCCGGACCCGGCGTTGCGGATGCCGCCTGGTTTAACTATAATTGCGGTGAGCGGTTGGCAGGCCCTGACAGGGCCAGCAAACCGGCTCAGGCGGCACGAAGTTTTAAAACGAGTCCCGGCGAATGGGCACGGAACCCGTACTGGAAGTTAAAAACCTTAAAACCCATTTCTTTACCAGGGAAGGCGTGGTCCGGGCCGTCGACGGGGTCTCCTTCACCGTCGGCCGGGGTGAGGCTGTCGGCATCGTCGGCGAGAGCGGCTGCGGCAAGAGCGTCACCTCCCTCTCCATCATGCGGCTTGTCCCCTACCCCGGCCGCATCGTCGAGGGGCAGATAATTCTCTACCGGGACGGGCAGGCCCTGGACCTGGTTCGCCTCTCCGAGGACGAAATGCGGGAGATCCGGGGCAACGTTATCTCCATGGTCTTCCAGGACCCGATGACCTCCCTGAACCCGGTCCTCACCGTCGGGTTCCAGGTTGCCGAACCCCTCCAGGTTCACCTGGGCCTGAGCCCGGCCGAGGCCCGGCGGCGGGCCGTTGAGCTTCTCCGGCGGGTGGGCATTCCCGACGCCGAGCGCCGAATCGACGACTACCCCCACCAGTTCTCGGGCGGGATGCGCCAGCGGGTGATGGTCGCGATGGCCCTGGCCTGCAACCCCAGGCTCCTAATTGCCGACGAGCCGACCACCGCCCTGGACGTGACCATCCAGGCCCAGATTCTGGACCTCATCGCCCGGCTGAACCGGGAGCTCGGCACCGCCGTGATTCTCATCACCCACGACCTGGGGGTTGTGGCCGAGCTCTGCCACCGGGTCGTGGTGATGTACGCCGGCCGCATCGTTGAGGCGGCCGACGCCGACAGCCTCTTCAGCGACCCCAAGCATCCCTACACCGTCGGCCTGATGGGGTCGGTCCCGCGGCTGGGACCCACCGTTAAGGAGCGGCTCCGGCCGATCCGGGGTTTGCCGCCGAACCTGCTTAACCCGCCAGCCGGCTGCCGGTTCCGGCCCCGGTGCCCCCACGCCGCGGCCCGGTGCGCCGAGGACCCGCCGGTGGTCCGGGTCGGACCCGACCACGAGGTTGCGTGCTGGCTCTATGCCTGAGCAGGAGTTCCGTCCGCACCCGCTGACCCCAACCTCCCAGCCGCCCGCGGATGTTCTTCTTTCCGTGCGGAACCTCAAAAAATACTTTAAGGTTGGGGGCGGCTTTCTCAAGAAGCCTGCGGTTGTAAAGGCCGTCGATGGGGTAAGCTTCGACGTCCGGCGGGGCGAAACCTTCGGCCTGGTCGGGGAGTCCGGGTGCGGCAAATCCACCCTTGCCCAGACGGTGATCCGCCTTTACGAGCCGGACGACGGCCAGATAATCTTCGACGGCCACGATATCACCCACCTGCCCGAAAGCCGCCTCCGGCCCCTGCGCCGCGGCATGCAGATGATCTTCCAGGACCCCTACTCCTCCCTGGACCCGCGGATGACGGTAGGTGCCATTGTGGCCGAACCGCTGGAAATCTTCGGCGTCGGCGACCGGGCCGAGCGGGAGGGCCGGGTTAAAGAACTCCTGCGGGTGGTCGGCCTCAACGCGTACTTTGTCAACCGCTATCCCCACGAGTTTTCCGGCGGCCAGCGTCAGCGCATCGGCATCGCCCGCGCCCTGGCCCTCCGGCCAAAGCTTGTCATCTGCGACGAGCCGGTCTCGGCCCTCGACGTCTCCATTCAGGCCCAGGTGCTCAACCTGCTCAAGGACCTGCAGGCCGAATTCAACCTGACGTATCTGTTCATCGCCCACAACCTGGCCGTCGTGGCGTATATCAGCGACCGGGTCGGGGTGATGTACCTGGGCAAGCTGGTGGAGGTCGGCCCGACCCTGACCATCATGAACAACCCCAGGCACCCCTACACCCTGGCCCTCCTTTCGGCGGTGGCCGTTCCTGACCGGCGCTACAAGAAACAGCGGATCATTCTTCAGGGAGACGTTCCGAGTCCCATCAACCCGCCGGCCGGCTGCCGCTTCCACACCCGCTGCCCCATCGCCCGGCCGGAATGCTCGGAGGTCGAGCCGCAGCTGCGGGAGATCGACCGGGACCACCTGGTCGCCTGCCACTACGCCGAGGCGGCCCCGGTGGAGCTTAAGCGCAGGGGGGATTGACCGTGCTCCGGTACGTTCTCGGGCGCGTCCTGATGATTCCGCCGACGCTGCTGGCAATGTCCCTGATCATCTTTATTGTGATGCACAACACCCCGGGCTCGCCCCTCCAGCCCGAAGGGGCAAACCCGTTAAGCCCCGAGGACCTCAAGAACCTGGCGGCGGCCTGGGGGCTCGACCGCCCCCTCCATGAACAGTACATTAACTTTCTGGTCAAGGCCGTCCAGCTCGACTTCGGGTACAGCTACAGCTACCGGACGAGCAAGGTCACGGAGATCATCGGCCGGACCTTCCCGGTCTCCCTCCACCTGGGGACGATGGCCCTCCTTTTCGCCGTCGTGGTCGGCATGACCCTCGGCATTCTGGCCGCGATCAACCAGAACGGCCCCATTGACTATTTCTGCACCTTTACGGCCATGCTCGGGGTCGCCACCCCGAACTTTGTGCTGGCCGTGGTCCTGATCATCGTCTTCGTCATGCTTCTCCCCATCATTCCCCGCACGGGCGGCTGGGACCAGCCGGTCGACTGGATCCTGCCCACCATCACCCTGGGCCTCGGGCCGATGGCCATCATCGCCCGCTACACCCGGTCGAGCATGGTGGACGTTATTCGCTCCGATTACGTCCGAACCGCCCGGGCCAAGGGGCTTGCCGAGCGGCGGGTCATCCTGGTGCACGTCCTTAAGAACGCCCTCATCCCGCCGGTAACGATCCTGGGGCCCCTCTTCGCGGCGGTGGGGACCGGCTCGCCCTTCGTCGAGCTGATCTTCCGGGTGCCCGGGATGGGCCGATTCTTCGTGCAGAGCCTGCTGGCCCGGGACTACCCGATGATCATGGCCGTCTTTCTGCTCTTCGGGGCCTTCGTCGTGGTCATGAACCTGGTGGTGGACCTCATCTACGGTTTCCTCGACCCCCGGATCCGGTACGACTAGAGGAGGCGCGGCCGATGCAGCTCTTTGAAGCCGACCCCCGGGCCAGACTTGAGAGGTCGCTGGCCGTCCCGACGGCCGAGGAGGAGCTGGAATGGGTGCCCGCCCGGCGGGCAAGCCTCTGGGGGGACGCCCTGCGGCGGCTTCTCCGGAACCGGCTGGCCATGTTCGGGCTGGCCGTCATCCTGTTCTTCTCGTTCCTGGCCGTCTTTGCGCCGGTCATCGCTCCCCACGACTACGCCGAGCAGTTCTGGGACCACATTGCCGAGTACCCGTCGGCGGAGTTTCCCCTGGGGACCGATCTGAACGGCCGGGATATGCTCAGCCGGATGATCTACGGGGCGCGGGTATCGATGACCGTCGGGCTGGTGGCCCAGTTCATCGTGGTCCTCATCGGGGTGCCCATTGGGGCCATCGCCGGCTACTACGGCGGGAAAATCGACACGGCCATCATGCGTTTCGTGGATATCATGTACGCGTTCCCGACTTTGTTATTCGTAATCCTGATCATGACGATGCTGGGCAAGGGGCTCTTTAACATCTTCATCGCCATCGGCCTCGTCGGCTGGGTTACCCTGAGCCGGCTGGTGCGGGCCCAGGTGCTCTCCCTTCGGGAGAAGGAGTTCGTCAAGGCCGCCCGGACGATGGGGGCATCGAGTGGCCGGATCATTGTGCGCCACCTGCTGCCGAACGCCCTCACCCCCATTATCGTGGCCGTTACCTTCGGGATTCCCCAGGCAATCTTCACCGAGGCGGCCCTGAGCTTCATCGGCGTGGGCATCAACCCGCCAACCCCGTCCTGGGGCCAGATGGTGGGCGAGTACCAGCAGTACATCCGGTCATACTGGCACATGTCCCTCTTCCCGGCCCTGGCCATCGGCCTGCTTATGCTGGCCTTTACGTTTTTCGGCGACGGCTTGCGGGACGCCCTGGATCCGCGCATGAACGAATGAACAAAGTAAGAGATCTCGTGGGCCGGTGCGTCAATAACCGGTCCTTGACAACGTACTCAGAATTCACTATCATCATGCCAAACCAGGGCGCTAAGGCGGGGAGAATTTAAAAATCGAGAAAGGAGGCAGGTGGCATGTCCGATATTTTCCGCTGGTGGGAAGATGAGGAGCAGTTGAAACTTCTGGCCAGGCGGTTTGAGGCGGTGCGGCTCGGCCGGCGGGAATTTTTAGCCATCGTGGCCGCCGCGGCGGCCGCCGGCGGCTATGCCTGCGCCCCGACCCAGCAGCCCCAGCAGCCCCGGCCGGAGGACCTGGGCGAAAAGCTGGCCAAGGAACAGGTTTTCAGGACCAATACCGAGCAGGACCCGGCCAGCCACGACTTCAACAAGGACCTTTACTGCGGCGGGTTTGCCAACCTCTTCGCCGGCCTCACCATGTTCGACCCCAACTTCGACGTCCAGCCCGACATCGCCGAGCGCTGGGAGCCCAATGCCGACGGTTCAGTCTGGACCTTCTATCTGCGAAAGGACAGCCGATGGTCTAACGGCGACCCGGTGACGGCCCACGACTTCGAGTGGTCGTTTAAGCGCCAGCTTGACCCCCGCACCGCCGCCCCCTACGCCGGCTTTCTTTACGACCTCAAAAACGCCGAGGCCGTCAACCAGAAAAAGATTGACGATATCAACGCCATCGGCGTCAAAGCCAAGGACGACTACACCCTGGTCTGCGAGCTGGAGGGGCCCCGGGGCTACTGGCCGGTGCTCACGTCGTATATTGCGGCCCTGCCGTCCCACCGCAAATCCGTCGAAAAATACGGCGATGCCTGGACCGACCCCAACAAGGTACCGGAGGTGGTGAGCAACGGCCCCTTCAAGCTCGTACGCTGGGAGCACGACAGGGTCTACGAGGTTGTCAAAAACCCATACTACTGGAAGGCGAAGGACATCAAGATCGAGCGGGTCATCGTTCCGGTCATCGGCACCGCGGCCAGCCAGCTGGCTTACGAAAACAACGAAATCGACTGGCACTTCCGGGTTCCCCTGGGCGAGTGGCGCCGGGTTCAGGCCGACCCGAAGCTTTCCAAGGAGATTATCAAGTTTGACCTGGTGGGTACCTTCTACCTGGAGCTGGGCGTCAAGCACAAGCCCTGGGATGATAAGCGGGTCCGGCAGGCCGTGGCCCACGCCATTGACCGGGAGCGGATCGTTAACGCCGTCCTGCAGGGGCTCGGGCGGCCGGCCTACACCTTCAACCCGCCGGGCTGGTGGGGCTTCAACCCGAAGATTACCAAGGACCACCCCCTGGTGAAGTACGAGGGCAAGGACGCCATCAAGTACCTGCAGGGCACCCCCTACGAGGGCGGCCGCAACTGGCCCCCCATCAAGATTTACATGCGGGAAGAGGGCGACGCCCCCAAGGCCGCGGCCCAGGCCATCATCCAGATGCTGAAAGAGAACCTCAACATGAACGTCGAACTGGAAGTGATGGAACCGCGGGCCTTCCGGGGCCAGCTCTGGGAGCACAAGCTCCAGACCGTCTGGATTCGCTGGTATATGGACTACCCGGACCCTAATGACCAGCAGTATCTGGTGTTCTACTCCAAGTTCCCCTCGGGCCAGCGGCACCAGTGGTCCAACGACGAGTACGATAAGCTTGTCAACGAGGCCAAGGGCATCGTCGACCGGCAGAAGCGGGCGGAGATGTACTGGAAGGCCGACGAGATCATGCTCCAGGATGCCGCCTTCGTCTTCGTCTACTACCCGCTGGGGGTCGGCCTGCTCAAGCCGCGGGTGAAGGGGATGCCCAAGACAAAAGACGGCGACTGGCGGCCGAACTGGAACATCTTTGTCCGCATGTACGACTACCTGTACATCGTCGAGCACTGAACCGGCTTTCGCCGCCCCACCGCCCGGCCGCCGGGACAGGGCCGCCCCGGCGGCCGGGCTTTTCTAACCAGCCCGGCGCCCCTTCTGTTAAAATTACCGGCGTGCAGGGCTTCGGGAACCATGGCCGCCTCTGACCGCCGGCCGGGTGCCGAGCTGGCGACGGCCGCCGCCGTCTTTGCCTTCCTGGCGTCGGTCTACCTGCTGACCTTCGGCGGACGATTCGGGTCCATCGACGAGTTCGCCATCTACGCCCTTGCCGAGAGCCTGGTGCAGACCGGCCGGTTCGCCACGCCCCAGCTGGAGTTCGCAAAAATCCACAATCCGGTCGGCCGGGTCGAGCCGGGGCAGGCCTTCCTGGCGGCCCCCTTCTACGCCCTGGCCCGGAACCTCCCCAGCGTAAATACTATCCACGCCGTCATGCTGGTCAACGTCTTCACCACGGCCCTCACCGGCGCCGGTCTCTTCCTGCTGGCCCGGGGGCTCGGCTTCGGCCGGACGGGCGCCCTGAGCGCGGCCCTGGCCTTCGGCCTCGGGACCATGGCCTGGCCGTACGCCCGGACCTTTCTGCGGGAGCCGACCGTCGGCCTGGCCTGGGTTGGGGCCCTGGGTCTGTTCCTTGCCTGGGAGAAGTCCGGCCGCCCCAGTCTGGCCTTTGCCTGGGTCCTTTGTCTGCTTTCGGCCGCGGTTGTCAAAGTAACGGCCGCGGCTGCCCTGCCGGCATTCCTGGGGGGTGCCCTGCTGGTCGGACTCAAGCCGAAGTCCCGGGGGGCCAGATGGGTCCTCATCGCCGGCCTCGCCGTTCTGGCGGGGGCCGGGGCGGTTGCGGCCTGGCGGTTCGGTCCGGAGGGCCTGCTCAAAATCCTGCCCGAATATTCCCCGACAACCCTCCTGGCCCGGACCTACGGCCAGCTTTTCAGCCCGGCCAAGGGTCTCGCTTTTTTCTCCCCCATCGTTCTGCTGGTTGCGCCCGGCTGGGTTGGGGTGTGGCAACGGAGCCGGGCAGTGGCCGCCGCGGCCCTGGGAACCGCCCTGGCTACCCTCGTTGCCTACGGGGGCTACGACGCCTGGTACGGCGGCCTTGCCTGGGGTCCCCGGTTTACGGTTCCCCTGCTCCCCCTGCTCAGCCTGCCGGCCGCGGCCCTGGCCGACCGGCCGGGGTGGTCCGGCAAGGTCCTGGTCGGCGGGGCCTTGGCGCTGAGTCTTCCCGTCCAGCTCGCGGTGGTCGCCGGGGCCTGGGACCGGGCCGTGCTCCAGTTCGACTGGGCCACCGACCCGGACCTGCCCTGGTATGACCTGAGCCTCTGGTACCGGTCGCCGGCCGTCTATCAGCTTCTCAACTGGAGTCCGGCGCAGGTTGATTTTATCTGGTGGCACCACCTGGCGGACGGGTCGGTTGTGCAGGACGCCGTCCTCGGCCTGGTCCTCTCGCTGGGGGTCGTGGTTGCGGCTGGCCTCATGGTTTTAAGTCGCCCGGGCCGCCGTCCGGCCCTCGTGGCCGGGGTAGCCCTGGGTCTTCCGGCCGCCCTGACCGCCGGCCTGCTCAGCCGGAGCGCGGCCCTCACCCGGGATTTCCCCGGCCTCCCGCTGGCCGAGGCCCGCCAGCTTGCCGAACGGGTAGGTTCCGCCGGTCAGCCTTTTACCCTGGTGACGGTCTCCAACGAGTTCTTCACCTATTACTGGCTCGGGCTTGTAAAAGGCCGATTCGTCCACCACTGGTACTCGCCCTACCAGCGGACCGGGTTTGAGGCCGTGCTGGAGTCTTCTTCGGACTCCCGGGCCATCTGGCTTGTCGTCGACCGGGCGCACATTCCACCCACCGAGCCGGCCCGGGACCTCGAATTCTGGCTGAACCTGACGGCATACAGGTTCACCGCCGGCTGGGTCGGAAGTTACGAAGTGTTCGGCTACCTTCCGCCGGCCGACCGCCTGGGCCGCCAGCAGGTTAACTACCGGTGGCAAAACGGCATTGAGCTGACCGGGTTCGGAATCGAGACCAACCGGGCCCGGCCGGGCGCGGCCTTCCGGCTGGAATTCGACTTTCGGGCCGGGGGGCCGGTGGATACCGACTACGACTGGTTTGTCCACCTGCTGGGGCCCGACGGCCGGACGGTGCTCGGACGCCACGCCCCGCCCGGGTTCGGTGCCCGGCCGACCTCCACCTGGTCACCCGGCACAACGGTGACCGACCAGTGCGCCATCCGCATTCCTGCCGATATTCCGCCGGGGGAATACCGGCTGGTGGCCGGGTTTTTCAGGGCCGGGGTCGGCCCGGTGCCGGCCGCGGGCCACGACCCGCCGGACTACGTGGTCCTCGGCACCGTTACCGTCAGCCCCTAGGCCTGCCCCCTCGGGGCCGGAGCCGGGGGATATAATTCAGGGGGTGTCCCGAACCGAATTCCCGGCCGTCCTGGCCATTCTGACCGCCTTCGGCCTCTGGGTCTGCGACCCGCTCCGGCTCAACCTCACCGGCGATGACGCCTTCAGCGCCTACCTGGCGGCCCAGGGACCGGCCGCTATCATCCGTCAGACCCTCACCGGCGAGCCCCACCCTCCCCTTTACTACCTGGGCCTTTCCGGCTGGACGGCCCTGGCCGGCAACTCCGAGTTTGCCCTCCGGTATTTATCCATTCTGGCGACCATTCCCACAATCCCCATCGTCTACGCCCTTGCCCGCCGGGTCTGGGGCAAGGCCCCGGCCCGGTTTGCCCTTGGCCTGGCGGCTCTGAGCCCACTCCTCTTCTGGGCCGCCCACGCCGTCCGCATGTACGGGCCGCTGGCAACCCTCAGCGGCGCTGCCTTGCTGGCGGCCGCAGGTTTTCACGAGCGGCCCCTGGGCCGCCGGGCGCTGGCCGCCGGCCTCCTGGCGGGCCTGGCAGCCCTTGTCCACTACTACGGCCTCTTCACCCTGGCCGCCCTGGGCCTGTGGGGTCTGGCCGTCCGGCCGCGAAATTTGCGGGCCTGGCTTTCGGCCCACCTGCTTGCGGCCGGCGGCTGTCTCGTCTGGCTGGCCGCCGCCTGGCAGGTGAGCCTGGGTTACAACCAGCGGCCCCGCCTTGACCCGGTCGGCATCCTCCTGCGGGCTGTCGAGTTTCTTGCCGGCCAGACCCTGGGCCTGACGGTCATTCCCGACTGGCCCCAGATTGGGACCCGGCTGCTCTTCAGTCCCCTGTTGACCCTGACCGGCAATGCTCCCCTGCTCCTGCCGGTTCTGGTGGGCCTCGGTGCGGGCGCCGGGGCAGCCGGCCTGCTGACCGCGGCCGTCGGCCGCCCGGACGCGCTCCGGACGCTCCTGTTGCTTCAGGCCGGCCTGCCCCTGGTGGTTGGCGCCGGGGTTTCGCTCTTCCGGCCGATGCTGGAGGTTCGCTACTTCGCCGGAACCCTGCCGGCCTTTCTTGCTCTGGCCGCCGGCCTTGTCCGCCCCGGGCAGAGGCTGCGCCCCGCCGCCGGCCTCGGGGCGGCGGGGCTGGTGGGGCTGAGCCTGGTGGGCCTGCTCAGCTTCATCTTCAACCCGATCTCGGACCGGGTCCGCTACCGGGAGCTGGTTCGCTACATTGCCGACCATGCCCGGCCGGGGGAGGCCGTTGTTCTGGACGGCTGGTCCCAGCAGTTTCTCTTCTGGTACTACAGCCGGTCCCTTCCTGCCGGGCCCAAGCTTCCCGTTCACCTTCTTCCCACCGAGCACCCCATCGATGAGGCGGCCACCCTTACGGCCCTCGCGGGGCTGGCCCGGGACCGCACGGGCCTCTGGCTCATCGACACCGACACCCGGGCTTACGACCCCCGGCTGGCCGTAGAAGGGTGGCTCACCGCCCGCTGGCACCGGACCTTCGAGCGCTGGTTCGGGGACAACCGCCTCGTTTATTTTGCGCCCCCCGTCGCCGAAAGTCCCCGCCCGGCGGAGATAAGCTTCCCGGGCGCCGGCATTCGGCTCGTCGAGTACGCCCTGACGGCCGCTCAACCCGACCGGCCGGACCTTTACCGGCTGAGGTTGCGCTGGCAGGCTGAGCCCGGCCCGCGGCCGGACGTAAAGCTTTCCCTGCGGCTCGTTGACGGGCAGGGCAATGTCGTCTGGTCGCTGGATACCCGGCCCCAGGCCGGGTTCCGGCCCGCTCCGGGCTGGGCCGACGGGGAGACGGTCGACGACCGCTACGGAATCGCGGTGCCGGCCGGAACTCCCCCGGGGAGCTATCGGCTCGAGCTGGTCCTCTACGACGCGGCCACCCTGGCGCCGTTCCCTGCCGGCGGCAAGGCGGCGATGGACCTGGGCGAGGTCGCCGTTGGCGGGCCGACGTCGACCCCCCTGGTGGACCCGGCGGTGGACCGGCCCATCGGCGCCCCCGTTGCCGGGGGCCTGCTCGTCGGGGTTTCAGGCGGGCCGCCGCCGGCGGCCCGGCCCGGGGAGACCCTGCGCTTCGAGCTGGTCTGGTCCGGCCTGGCCCGAACCGTTGAGGCCGAGGTTTCCCTCGCCGGCGCCGGGGGCGAACTCCTCGCCCGGGCGGCGCAGAGGGTCGGCCCCGGAACGTGGGCCCGGCAGTTCGTCGCCCTGCGGGTGCCGGCGGCCGCCCCGGCCGGCACCGCCCGGCTTGGGGTGCGGGCCGGGGGAAGGGAAGTTCCCCTGGGTGAGGTCGAGATTGTGCCGGTCCGCCGCACGGCCGAGGTTCCGGCCGACGCAACCGCCGTTGGGGTCGACTTCGGCGGCGTAGTCCGCCTTGACGCCTACCGGCTGAGCCTGGCGCCGGCTCCCGGGCCCGCCGAGCGGACCCTGGACGTCACCCTGTTCTGGTCGGCCCTGGGGGAGATTCCCAAAGCCTACCATGTGAGCGTCCAGGTCATCGGGCCCGACGGGCGGCTTGTCGCCCAGCACGACGGGATTCCGGCCGGGGGCGAGCGGCCGATGACGGGCTGGGTTCCGGGCGAGGTTGTCGCCGACGCCCACCGCCTGGTTTTGAAGTCAGGCGGCGCCCTCTACGTCATCGTCTACGACCCGCAGACCGGCGACCGGCTTCCGCCGGGGGCGGTGGCCCTCGCCCGGCTTGACTGACCCCGGCGGGTAAAATATCCGGGATGGACCGGCTGCGCCTCTGCGTTCCGGTGATGCTGCTGGCCTCGCTTCCGGCCCTCTGGCCTCTGACCGGCCCCGGCCTCTACGCCAGCATCGACGGCATGCTCCATTACTACCGGGTCGTGGAGACGACGGCCCTGCTGGCCCACGGGGTTGTCTTCAGCCGCTGGCTTCCGGACCTGGCCTTTGGTCTGGGGTACCCGCTTTTCAACTACCACGGGCCCCTTTTCGCCTGGACCGGGGGGCTCCTGAGCCTGCTCCTCGGCGGGCCCGAGCCGGCAGTAAAGGCCCTTACCGTTGCCGGCTTCCTTGGCGGAGCCGTGGGGATGTACCGGTTCGCCCGACTGTGGGTGCCGGCGGAGGGGGCGGCGGCCGCGGCCGTGGCCTTCATTTACGCCCCGTTCTACATCCGGGAAGTTTACTGGCAGGGGGATTACCCCCAGTTCCTTGCCCTTTCCCTGGAGCCGTGGCTGCTGTTTTTTCTTCACAGGGTCCTGGTCGGCGGGGCCCGGGCCGACGCCCTGGGGCTCGGGGCCGCCCTGGGCCTGCTGATTGTCACCCACAACGTCACGGCGATGCTGGCGGGCCTGGTGGCCGGCGCGTATGGGCTCGGGGTCGGCCTGCTGCGGCGGGTTCCGTCCCGCAACCTTCTTCCGGCCGCGGCCGGCATCTGCCTGGGGCTTGGGCTTGCCGCCTTCTACTGGTGGCCGGCCCTGACCGAAAGGCCCCTGGTCCAGCTTGAGCGCATTCTGACCGGGTATTACGATTTCCGGCAGCACTTTCGGCCGCTTTCAAGCCTGGTGGAGCCGATCCCGCCCCGGGAGCTCTACCGGGGAAACCCGCCCGATGCCCGGACGGCGGGCGCCCACCTGCTGGGCCTGGCAGCCTTCGGGGTCCTGGCCGGACTCACCTCCCGGGACCGGCGGGGTTCCGCCCTGCTCGGGGCGGCCGGGGTCGGCGGCTGCCTTTTCCTGATGACGGCCCCCTCGGAGCCGGTCTGGGCTCACGCCCCCCTGCTCGCCTACGCCGAATTTCCCTGGCGCTGGCTCGGCCAGCTCGGAATTGTCCTGGCCTGGCTGGCCGGCCTTGGCGTCGGCAGCCTCCCGGCCCGGCTCCGACCCGTGGGCCTCGGGGTTGCGGCGGCGGTTGTCCTCGGGGGCGTTGCGCCCCTGCTTTACCCCTACTGGGACCGGGAGACCCTCAACGGCCGGACGGTTTGCGACCTGGTTCAGTACGAGGTTCGGGCGGGGGTTATCGGGCTGACCAGCGTCGGCGAGTTTCTGCCCCGGGGCGTCGACCGGCCGAAGGCGTCGCCGTTCCTATCGGACTGCACCCCTGAAAAACTGCTGGACCGGCTCGACCGGGCATCCCTGGGCGGGGGCCAGGCCCGACAGGTCGCGGCGGAGCCCCTCCGCCAGGCCTACCGGGTTTCCCTTGACGGCGGACGGCCGGTCCGTTTCTGGATTCTGGGGTTTCCGGGCTGGCAGGCCGCCGTGGATGGGAAGCCGGTTCCCTGGCGGGCCGAGGCCGGCACCGGCCTCCTGGTGGTGGATGTCCCGGCCGGGGAGCACGAGGTTTCCGTCTTCTGGGCCGAGATCCCGAACCGGCTTGCGGCCGATTTCGCCTCAGGTCTGGCCGTCCTGGTCTTTGCGACCGGCCTCCTCCGGACCCGACCGGGGCCTGGACCGGTCCCCGTCGAAAACCCGGCCCTTTCCCCCAGCGGCCCGGTTATGCTTGGGGCCTTCTTTGGGGTGCTCTTCCTCGGGAAGGAGCTCATCATCGACCCCCACACCCTGCTCTTCCGGCTGGCATCGGCGCCCGACGCCCCCTGGGGAATGACCCGGCGGCTGGACGTCGACTTCGGCGGAAAGCTGCGCCTCCTTGGCTACCGGGTCGAGCCTGAGCAGCCGCGGCCGGGGGACGAGCTCACCGTCACCCTCTACTGGCGACCCGTCGGCCCGGTGGACACCGCCTACAGCAGCTTTGCCCACCTGATCGACCGGACCAGCTTCCGCCCGGCGGCGGCCAGCGACAACGGCAACCCCGGCGCCCTGCCCACCTACGCCTGGAAGCCCGATTTTTATTATGTCGACACGCACCGCCTCAGGCTCCCGGCCGAGATGTCGACGGGGCCGTATCACCTGCGGGTCGGCCTCTACGAGGTGGGGATTCCCGACCACAGCCTCAAGGTCGACCGGGACGGGCGGCCGTTTCTCCTGGTCACCGACCCGGTGTGGGTTCTGCGGCCGGAGGAGGCGCAGGTCCCCGGGCCGGGGGATGGCCCCACCTTCGGGGGCCTCTTTGAGCTTGAAGGCTACCGGGTCTCAGAGGCCGGGAATGAGGCGACGGTCTGGCTCTACTGGCGGGCGCTGCGGACCCCGCCGGCCAATTACACCCGATTTGTCCACCTCATCGACGAAGAGGGTCGGATTGCGGCCCAGCGGGACGGCTGGCCCTGGGAAGGGCGGCTGCCGACGTCGGAGTGGGAACCGGGCCGGATCGTGCCCGAACGGCTGGTCCTGACCCTGCCGGCCGGCGAGACCCTGGCCGGCAAGCGGCTTCGGGTCGGCTGGTACGAGTGGCCGTCGCTTAAGCCCCTTCGGACCGGTTCGGCGGACTACGCCGTCCTGGCCGTTCCGCCGCAACCCGGGTCCGGACCTTGACAGGGCCCGGCCGGTATGATAATCCGTTAGACGGAAAGCCCGAGACTTAACTGCGTCGACGGGGAGTAGTAGGGCGGCCGCTGCTCTTCAGCGAGCCGGGGCCTGGTGCAAGCCCGGCAGAGCATGCCCCCGAACTCGCCCCTGAGCCGCCAGGCTGAACGCCCCGACGGGGTCAGTAGGCCCGGCCGGGTCCGCCCGTTAGCGCGGCTGAGGGGATGCCGGCCCCGGCGCGTCGGGGCGGCGTCAACTCGGGTGGTACCGCGGGAGTCGAAACCGGGCAGAGCTCCCGTCCCGAGGGACGGGAGCTTTAAATTTCACCTGGAGGTGCGTCTGATGGTCGAACGGTATCGGCCGCAGGAAATCGAGCCGAAGTGGCAGGAGCGCTGGGAAGCGGACGGAATCTACCGGGCCGTGGAGGACCCGGCCCGACCCAAGTTTTACATGCTTACGATGTTCCCCTACACTTCCGGCGACCTGCACATCGGCCACTGGTACGCCATGGCCCCCTCGGATGCCCACGCCCGGTTCCGGCGCATGCAGGGCTACAACGTCATGTACCCGATGGGGTTCGATGCCTTCGGCCTCCCGGCCGAGAACGCCGCCATCCGCTACGGCATCCACCCCCACACCTGGACCATGCGCAACATCGAGAACATGCGCCGCCAGCTCAGGTCGATGGGCCCCGCCCACGACTGGGCCCGGGAGGTAGTCACCTGCCTGCCCGAGTACTACAAGTGGAACCAGTGGATCTTTTTGAAGTTTTACGAAGCCGGACTGGCGTACCGCGCCCTCGCCCCCGTAAACTGGTGTCCCAAAGACCAGACCGTCCTGGCCAACGAGCAGGTCATCGACGGGACCTGCGAGCGGTGCGGCACCCCGGTCATCAAGCGTGACCTGGAGCAGTGGTTCTTCCGGATAACTAAATACGCCGAAGAACTGCTTGACTTCTCCAAGGTCATTGACTGGCCCGAAAAGACCATCCTGATGCAGAAAAACTGGATCGGCCGGAGTGAGGGCGTCGAGATCGCCTTCCCCGTGGAGGGCCATCCCGAGGAGATCAGGGTCTTCACGACCCGCCCCGACACCATCTACGGGGTAACCTTTATGGTCCTCGCCCCCGAACACCCCCTGGTGTCGAAGTTGACAACCCCGGACCGCCGGGCGGAAGTTGAAGCCTACGTGGAGCAGACCCGCCGGGAGACCGAAATCGAGCGGCTCTCCACCGAGCGGGAGAAGACGGGCGTTTTTATCGGGGCCTACTGTCGGAATCCCCTTTCGGGTGAGCGGGTTCCCATCTTCATTGCCGATTACGTCCTGCTCACCTACGGCACCGGGGCCGTGATGGGGGTCCCCGCCCACGACCAGCGGGACTTCGAGTTCGCCCGGAAATTCGGCCTCCCCATCAAGGTGGTCATCGCCCCGCCGGGCTGGCAGGGCGAGGAGCT
>Ga0209479_1000446_pt1 | contig 65457 bp, 72 predicted proteins | sample DewCreD2012metaG_2_FD_184112 | JGI IMG/M metagenome (GOLD analysis project Ga0209479, IMG submission 184112) | Hot spring sediment bacterial and archeal communities from British Columbia, Canada, to study Microbial Dark Matter (Phase II) - Dewar... ...
CCTCAGGGAGCTGGCCGCCTCCTACGAGGGGCTGCCGGACCGACTGGAGGAGCTGGCCGCCATCGCCCGCTGGGCAGCGGAGCGAGGCGCCCGCATCCGCCTCACCTACCTGCTGTAGCAGCCCTAGCGAGGTCTCACCCCTCAGCGGGATCCTGGGCTGCCATGGGCCATCCTACTAGCCGCCCGACGTTGCTTCCCCTGCTCCCCTTCAAGGAGATCGCGTGTGCCAGCTCTCGGAAGGACTTCCAGACTACGGCCTCGGCGGTCTCAGATGCGGTCAGCTTCCCGTCTGCGTCCCCGCCTTCTCGGCGATGGCGCTGACGATCCACAGGTTGATGCTCACGCCGTCCAGTTGCGCCAGGAGCGCCACCCGACGGTGAAGGGAGGCGGGCTTCCTGACCACCAGCTTGCCGCTGTAGTGCCGCGCCTCCAGTGGCTCCGGAACTCTGAGCCCCTGGGACAGGGCCGACTCTAGCCACGCCCGCATGGTCTCGCGTAGGTTGCCGAAGGCCTCTTCTGCCGTCTCGCCCTCGTCCCAGCAGCCGGGCAGCTCCAGCACCTCGGCGACGAAGCCACCCTCCTCCTGGGGCGTCAACAAGACCGTATACGGCTTCACCAGGTAGCCCTCGATGATCTCTTCCAGGACGGGGTTTCGCTCTCGCACCGTCATCACCCCCGAAGCCCTATCTGTTCAGGCTCGCCTCGATGACCGCCAGTATCCGCAGCACAGTGCCTCGTTTGGGCGCCCTCCCGCCATGTTTCGGCACCGCTACCGGGAAGAACCCAGGTCTCTCCAGAATGTAAGGATGTTTTGCCTCCGACCCTGACCTGCCAACCTGCCATTTCGGCCAGCCCCGGGCGGACCCGCGGGGGATTCAGCGGTAGAGGCCGTGGCGGTAGATGTAGTCCTCCACCGCCGCCGGCACCAGGTAGCGGATGGAGCGCCCCTCCCGCACGCGACGGCGGATGTCGCTGCCGCTGATGCCCAGGAGCGGCATCTCCAGCCACACCACCCGCTCTCGCGCCGACGGCAGCCGCCGCGACACCTCCGCCAGCGCCTCCTCGCCCGAGCGGTCAGGGCGGCGGGCCACCGCCAAACAGGCCAGGGCCACAATATCCGCTGGACGGTGCCAGTTGGGCAGGTCCAGGAGGGCGTCGTGGCCCATGATGAAGTACAGCTCCGCCCCGGGCAGCATCGCACGAAGCTGCTCCAGGGTGTCGACCGTATAGGAGGGCCCGGGGCGCTCGGCCTCCAGCAACGACAGCTCGAAGGGGCTCCCCTCCAGCGCCAGGCGCACCATCTCCACCCGCTGCCCGACGGGCGAGATGACCCGGTCCTGCTTGCGCCAGGGCAGGCCAGCGGGCACGAACAGGACCCTGTCCAAGCGGAGCTGGTCGCGGGCCTGCTCGGCCAGCAGCAGGTGCCCCCAGTGCACGGGGTCGAAGGTGCCCCCGAGGACGCCTACCCTCAACCTTCCCACTCCACCTCTACATGGCCGAAGCGGACGCGGTCGCCCGGGCGGGCACCGGCCCGCCGCAGGGCCCTAACCACCCCCATGCGGGCCATCCGTCGCCAGAACTCGCGCCGCCCCTCGTCGTCCTCCAGGGGCATCATGTAGGCCAGGGATACAGGCTCCCGACCCTCTACCTCCAGCAGCCCATCGCTCCGCCGCACCCGGAAGCGGGGCCCTATGGGCGCAGGCATCGCCTCGTGCTCCACCGTCTCCCTCTCCTCCTTCGGCGGCAGCCGACGGATCACTGCCCGCAGGAGCTCCTTCGTCCCCTCGCCCGTCGCTGCCGAGACGGGGAGCGTCTCGATCCCCTCCCTGCGAAAGGCGTCTGCGAGGGCCGGGAGGCGCGCCCGCACCTCCGGCAGGTCTATCTTGTTGATGGCCACCACCTGCGGCTTGGCGGGAAGGTCGCCTGGGGCCTCCGCCAGCTCTCGGTTCACGGTCTGCATATCGGCTACCGGGTCGGGCCGCGCGCCGTCCACCAGGTGCACCAGCACCCGCGTCCTCTCCACGTGCCGCAGGAACTCCAGCCCGAGACCCCGACCACGATGCGCCCCTTCTATCAGGCCGGGAATATCCGCCAGCACGATCTCCCGGCCGTCCACTTCCGCCACCCCCAGCTCCGGCTCGAGGGTGGTGAAGGGATAGTCAGCGATCTTGGGGCGGGCAGCGGTGACGGCCGCAAGGAGGGTGGATTTTCCGGCGTTGGGCATCCCCACGATTCCCACATCGGCCAGCAGCTTCAGGTCCAGCACCAGCTGCCACTCTTCTCCCGGCTCGCCTCTCTGCGCGAACCGCGGGGCACGCCTCGTGGGAGTGGCGAAAGCAGCGTTGCCGAGGCCTCCCCGTCCTCCCCTAGCCACCAGGATCGCCTTTCCCGGCCGGTCCAGGTCCCCCACCAGCGTCAAAGTGCCGTCCCTTTCCACCCTGCGCACCTGTGTTCCCACCGGGACTCGCACGTACAGGTCGGCCCCGCCCCGGCCGTCCATCCCTCCTCCGCGGCCGTGCTGTCCCCGCTCCGCCTCGAACCGGTGCTGCCTCGCCACGCCGTAAAGGGTGCGTAGGTGGGGGTCTGCCACGAGATAGACATCGCCCCCCTTGCCCCCGTTGCCTCCGTCGGGGCCTCCGCGTGGCACGAACTTCTCCCGCCGGAAGGAAACGCACCCGTTTCCCCCGTCTCCCGCTTTTACCCATATCCGCGCTCTGTCAATCATCTCACCAGTCATTATAGGGCGAGGGTGTTGAGGTACTGGCGGTGGTGATGGTGTGGGAGTGGGAAGGGTGGAAAGGGGATAGGGCCACGTTGGTGAGGGTGCGTGGAGAGAGGGCGGAACGGGTGTGACTAGGCGGTGGCCTGGCTCAGGCCCAGGGACAGGAGGGAGCGTATCTCGGCCACCTGTCGGCGCAGGAGGGGATCGGTGCGCAGGAGCGACTCTATCTTGGACAGGGCGTGGATGACGGTGGAGTGGTCACGGTTGCCGAACAGGCGGCCGATGTCTTTCAGGGAGAGCTGGCACTGCTCCCTGAGGAGGTACATGGCTATGTGGCGGGCATCGGCCAGGAGTTTGGAGCGACCCTTCCCCGCCAGGGCATTGGGGGGGACGTTGAAGAACTGGGCCACCGTGCGAATGACCGTCTCGGGCGACGGCGGCTGGATGGGGTTGCTGCGGGAGAGGGCGGCGAGAGCCTTGTCCACCACTTCCAGGTCGATGGCCGGTGCCTCGATGAGGCGGGCGTAGGCAACGACCCGGTTCAGGTAGCCCTCCAGCTCGCGGACGCTGCGAGTGCACAGCTCGGCCAGGTAGCGAGCGATGTCATCGGGCAGAGGGAAGCGCAGTTCCTGGGCCTTGCGCTGAACGATGGCCAGCCTCGTCTCCAGCGACGGCGGCTGGATGTCCACCACCAGCCCCCCCTCGAAGCGGGAGCGGAGGTGGGAATCCAGCCCCAGCAGGTCATGGGGTGGACGGTCGGCAGCCAGCACGATCTGTCCTCGCTGCAGGTATACGTGGTTGAAGGTGTGGTAGAACTCCTCCTGGGTCCGCTCCTTACCGGTGAGGAGGTGGACATCGTCCACCAGCAGGGCGTCCAGCTGGTAGTAGCGGGCACGGAAGTCGTCCACCCGTCGCTGCCCCAGGGCGGTAACGAAGTCGGACGTGAACTGCTCGGCCGTGACGTAGAGGACGCGGCGCCCCTGGGAAATCAGGCGATGGGCGATGGCCTGCAAGAGGTGGGTCTTACCCAGGCCGGGGCCGCTGAAGATGTAGAGGGGGTTGTAGAGCTCGCCGGGACTGTCGGCCACGGCCAGGGCGGCGGCGTAGGCCAGGCGGGTGTTCTCCCCTACCACGAACCGGTCGAAGGTGTAACGGCTGTTGAGGCGACCAGCGTTGGGGTCGCTGGCGGGCAGCGGGGTGGGGCGCAGCAGCGACTGAGTGCCGTTGCCCTGACGAGGCGCAGGCTGGTGCAGGCGGAAGGTGACCTCCACTCGCCGCCCCAGGACGCGGGTGACGGTGCTGGTTATCAGGGGCAGAGCGCGGCTGGAGAGCCAGGCGGCCGCATAGTCGTTGGGGGCGCCGACCACGAGGCGGTCGGCCGTCAGCTCCAGGCCCACGGTGTCGCGCAGATAGGTGTCGTAGTTGGGGCGGGTGACCTGGAGCTGTAGCTGCCCCAGAACCGTCTCCCAAAGCCTACGGGCGGCCTCCTCGCTGCTCATGGGATCCACCTCCGCTGTGGGGGGGACGCATTGGGAAGTTAACACGGGCAGCTAGCGGGTTTCAACAGAGCTTATGACAACTAGCGGGCAGAAATCGTCCACCCGTTTTCAACAGAAGGCTCGTCTTGCTCCCGTGATAGACCTCGACTATAATGGCCACGCCCCCGGGAGAGAGCCGCACCATGCTGTTGGCCCTGGACATCGGCAATACCAACGTCACGGTGGGCGTGTTCGAGGATGCCCGCCTGCGACGCACCTGGCGCCTGGCTACCGACGTCCGTCGGGAGGCGGACGAATATGCCGGGCTGCTGCTGACCCTCCTCCATCATGGCGGCATCGACCGGCAGGAGATAGGGGCGGCTGTCATGTGCTCCGTGGTGCCGGACCTGGAGCCGGTGTTCGAGACCGTCTGCCGCACCTATCTGGGGGTGCGCCCCTTGCTGGTGGACGTGGGGGTGCGCACCGGCATCCGCGTCCTCTACGACGCCCCCCGCGACGTGGGGCCGGACCGCGTAGCCGATGCTGTGGCCGCCCTGCACCTGTATGGCGCCCCCGTCATCGTGGTGGACCTGGGGACGGCGACAGTGTTCGATGCCGTCAACCGCGACGGCGACTACGTGGGCGGGGCTATCGCTCCCGGCCTCGGCATCGCCGCCGAGGCCCTGTTTCAGCGCGCGGCCAGGCTCTATCGGGTGGAGCTGACGCGGCCGCGGGCGGTCATAGGCCGCAACACCGTGGCGGCCATGCAATCGGGCATCGTGTACGGCTACGTGGCGCTGGTGGAGGGGATGGTGGCCCGCTTCAAGGAGGAGCTGGGCGCCGATGCCAAGGTGGTGGCCACGGGCGGCTACGCTCACCTCATCGCTGCCGAGACCAGGGCCATCGACCACGTAAACCCCGATCTGACACTGGTGGGGCTGCGACTCATCTACGAGATGAACCGGGACTGAGGGCCATGTACAACCTGACGGGGAGGCGCATCGTCCTAGGGGTAGCGGGCAGCATCGCCGCCTACAAGGCGGTGGACCTGGCGAGCCAGCTCACCCAGCTGGGCGCCCAGGTGGACGCCGTGCTGACGGAGGAAGCCACCCGTTTCGTCACCGCCCTCAGCTTCGCCTCTGTCACGGGGCGTCCCGCCTACAGCGACATGTTCGCACCGTCGGAGACCAGGCCGGAGCTGCACGTGCAGCTGGGTCGAGAGGCGGAGCTGGTGCTGGTAGCCCCGGCCACCGCCACCACCCTGGCGCGGCTGGCCCTGGGCCTGGCTGACGACCTGTTGTCGCTGACAGCCCTGTGCACACGGGCGCCCCTGGTTCTCTGTCCGGCCATGGACTCCCACATGTGGGAGCACCCGGCCACCCGGGAGAACGTGTCCAGGCTGAGGGAGCGAGGCGCTCTCGTGGTGGGGCCGGAGGTGGGACGCCTGGCCTCGGGCCAGGTGGGGCCGGGCCGCCTCGCCGAGCGGGAGACCGTCCTGGGGGCGGTGCGCTACGTCCTGGGCCAGCGCTACGGCGACCTGCGGGGCCGACGCATCGTCGTCACTGCCGGGGGCACCCAGGAGCCCATCGACCCCGTGCGCTACGTCAGCAACCGCTCCTCGGGCAAAATGGGGTATGCTGTAGCCGAGGCGGCTCGCGACCGGGGCGCCCAGGTGACGCTGGTGACGGCCCCCACCTCGCTCCCTGACCCCTACGGTGTGGAGACGGTGCACGTGCGCACCGCCTGCGAAATGCGCGATGCCGTCCTGAAGGCCTGTCGCGATGCCGATGCCCTGGTGATGGCCGCTGCCGTGGCCGACTTCCGCCCCGCCCAGGCCGCTGAGCGCAAGCTCAAGCGGGGGGGCCGCGACTCGCTGGTGCTGGAGATGGTGCCCACGCCCGACATCCTGGGCGAGCTGCGCGGGGCCGAGGGCCTGGTGCGGGTAGGCTTCGCCGCCGAGACGGACGACCTGCTGACCAACGCCCAGAAGAAGCTCCAGGACAAGGCCTTGGACCTGCTGGTGGCCAACGACGTCACCGCTCCCGGTGCCGGTTTCGGCACCGACACCAACAAGGTGGTGATCCTGCACCGGAGCGGCCAGAGGGAAGACATGCCCCTCATGAGCAAGTATGATGTGGCCTGGCATATACTCGACCGTGTGGCTGGCCTGCTGGAAGGGAGGAAGACCTGACATGGCCTCCGTGTCGGAACGGTTCACGCTGGAGAAGTTCGCCCGCCACCCCTTTTACCAGGAGGTGAACCGCCGCCTGGTGAAGCTCACGGCCTTGCGCCCCGGTCAGAGGGTAGTGGACCTGGGTGCCGGCACCGGCGCCGTCACTCGCCTGATCCTGGAGGAGGTGGGTAGCAGCCGCGAGTCCGAAGTCATCGCCGTGGAGCCCTCGGCCTCGGCCCTGGAGGCGGCCCGTCGCAACCTGGCCAACGTGTCCGAGGCGGTGGTCCGCTTCGTTCACGGGGGCGCTGAGCGGCTGTCGCAGCTGGTCAAACGGCCCGTGGACGCCGTCCTCTTCTGCAACGCCATCCACCTGGTGCGAGAGAAGTCCAAGGTGCTGCAGGAGGTGAGGCGGGTGTTGAAGGAGGGGGGCACCTTCTCCTTCAACACCTCTTTCTATCTGGGGGCGGAGCCTCCCGAATCGCACCAGTTCTACCGTCGCTGGCTCATCAAGGCCCTCCGCCTGCTGAAGACCAAGTATGGCCTGACGCCCAGCGATGAACGCACGCCGGCCCGCGAGCGCCTGTCGGCCGAGCGATACGTGGCCCTCCTGGAGCAGAACGGCTTCCGCATTCGCCACCAGGAGATAATGCAGGTGCAGATGGACCTGGAGAGCTTCGAGGACATCTCCGAGTACGAGCTGTGGATCGAGGGCATCCTGCCGGGGATTCCGCTGGAGACGGGCAGCGCCGTCCTCAAGGAGAGCGTCCGCGAGACCTTCCGCGAGCTAGGCATCACGTTTTCTCCCCGAAACTGGTTGCTTGTAGTAGCCAGCCGCGCCTGATCCTCCTATAATTGGCCAAAACGGCCGAGCAGGAGGTAGGGCTATGAGCGTTCAGACCCTGAGCGGCTGGTTACTGCGTCTGGCCCGCCTGGACATGAGCGTCCTGGGGGAGGCAGCGTCCACCGCCGCGGCCACCGGGCCGCTGGTGGGGCTGGTGGCGGGCTGTAGCCTAGTGTCGGGATTGGGGCCGTGGCTGTGGTGGGTCTTCGAGGACTTCCCCTTTAAAGGGGAGGCCTTCCTGAAGGCCGTCATCATCGGCGGCCTGCTGCAGGTGGCGGTGTGGCTGGGGTGGCTGTACGTGTCCTACCTGATGGCCACCCGGGTGCTGGGCGGTTCGGGTGAGCTGATGGCCGTCTTTCGGGCCATGGCCCTGGCGTTCGTGCCCATGGTCATCGCTGTGGTGATGTTCATCGAGCCTCTGGCCATCGGTCTGGGGGTGCTGGCGGTGGCAGGGACGGCCATCCTGTCGCAGGCGGCCCTGCAGGCCACCACCGGCCTGGAGTCGGGGCGGGCGGCAGCGGCCAACCTGGTGGGCTTCACCCTGTTCGCGCTGGTGATGTCCCTGCTGGGGGCCACGGGTGAGATCCACGGCCTGGGGGGAGTGGCGCCCGGGGTCTTCTTCTTCAGCCTGTCGTAAGGGCCAGGGCGCGGGCTGTCTCGTCCAGATAGAGGTTCCCCTCTTCGTCGGTGTAGAAGAGGCGGAAGAAGGGATAGCCGCGCTCCCTGATGTTCCGGCTTCCCCCCTCGTGGCGCTCCACCAGGGCCGCCACTCCCACAACCCGGCAGCCCAGGGCCTCCACGGCGGCCGCTGCCCGTAGCGAGGAGCCTCCGGTGGTGACCACATCCTCGACGATGGCCACCGGCAGCCCCCGCACCAGGTCGGCGCCGGCCACCTCGTCCCGAGCGCCGTGCTCCTTCCGCCCTTCCCGCACGTAGAAGACGGGCAGCTCCTGGCCTTCTTTCAAGGCGGCCAGGGAGGCGGCTACAGCGATGGGGATGGCCCCGGTAGCCATTCCCCCTACGGCCTGCGCACCCCAGTTCTGCAGCGGGGCCAGCAGCAGGCGGCCGATGACCTCCGCCCAGCGGGGGTGCAGCGTCACCTGTTTGCCATCGTAATAGTATCGGGCGGGCAGGCCGGAGGCCAGGCGGAACTCGCCGCGGCGGATGCAGCGCTCTCGTATGGCCTGGGCCAGGGAGAGCAGCTCCTCCTGACTGGCCCGGGCCATCCTCAGCCCTCCCGGGCCAGGTCCAGCAGCAGCTGCACCAGGGTGCGGGTGGGGATGCCCGTGGCCCCCTTCACCCAGATGCCCTTGTCCCGGTCCACGTTGTCGGTGGGGGCCATGTCTATGTGCACCCAGGGGGTGTCCTCCACGAAGAAGTGCAGGAACTCGGCGGCGCTGATGGCCCCCCCGTAGCGGTCGCCCACGTTCTTGATGTCGGCCACCTCGCTGCGCAGCATCTCGCGGTACTCGCCGATGAGGGGGAAGCGCCACATGCGCTCGCCGGTGCGTTCCCCGGCGGCCATGAGCTTCTGGGCGAGGGCGTCGTCGGTGGCGAAGAAGCCGGTGGCGGCCGGCCCCAGGGCCACGGCCATGGCCCCGGTGAGGGTGGCCACGTCGATGAGGGGCGAGAGGCCGTTCTCCTTGGCGTAGCAGATGGCGTCGGCCAGGATGAGCCGCCCCTCGGCATCGGTGTTGATGACCTCGATGGTCTTGCCGTTGCGCGCCCGCAGGACATCGCCGGGCTTGGTGGCCGAGCCGGAGGGCATGTTCTCGGTGGCCGGCACCAGCCCCCAGACGTTGATGGGTGCCCGCAGCTTGCCGAGGGCCCACATGGTGGCGATGACGGCCGCCCCTCCCGACATGTCGCCCTTCATCTCCTCCATGCCCTGGGCGGGCTTCAGCGATATGCCTCCCGAGTCGAAGGTGATGCCCTTGCCCAGCAGCCCCACCGTCTTCTGGGAGTCGGGACGGCCCCGGTGGCGCAGGACTATGAACCGCGGCGGCTGCACGGAACCCGCCGCCACCCCCAGCAGGGCGCCCATCCCCATGTTCCGTATCTCCTCGGGGCCCCAGACCTCGCACTCCAGGCCGGCGTCCTCGGCCAGGGCGCGGGCCCGCTCGGCGAACTCGGCCGGGGTGAGCATGTTGGCCGGCTCGTTGGCCAGGTCGCGGGCGTGGTTGGCCGCCTGACCCAGGATGCGCCCCCGCTCCACGCCGCGCTGTAGGGCCTCCAATTTGCTGGCGTCGGCCTCCACCAGCACCACCTCGCGGATCTCCCGTTCGTCCTCGTCGCGCTTGTAGCGACGGAAGCGGTAGAGGCCCATGACGGCCCCTTCGGCGATGGCCTCGGCACACTGCTCGGGGTCGAGGCCGCCGACGCCGGCGCCGTGGACGATGGTGGCCACCGAGTCGGCCCCCAGGCGTCGCAGGTGTCGCAGGGCGGAGGCGGTGACGTCGCGCACCTGCCGCAGGCCGAAGTCGTCCTGCTTGCCCAGGCCGGCCACCAGCACCCGCGGCGATGGCAGCCTGCCCAGGGTGTGGACGACCGTCAGCTCCCCCTCCTTGCCGCGGATCTCTCCCTCCTCGATGAGGCGGGAGATGGCGCCGTCCAGGGCGCGGTCTACGGCGCCGGTGGCGCCGCCGGGGGTGCGCACCCCCTCGAACAGGTTGACGACGATGGCCTTGGCCGGGTAGCGGACGATGTCGCCCGCCTCGACGCGGATCTCCATGACCCCCTCCTGCGAGCGGCCCTTGCAGGGGAAATCATATGTCCAGTCGTCGGGGCGGGGCAAGGGCGGCGAGGGGGGTCCTACAGCTCGACGAAGTCGCCGGTGGCGCGGGCGTAGGCCCAGGCGTCCAGGGCCGGCGGCTGCAGCCCCAGCTGGGTGATGATGGTCTGGGCCTGGGAGCGGTGGTCGGTGCCGTGCTGGAAGGCCTGCACCAGCACCGTCACGGCCGGCACGCGGAAGGCCCGGTCCGGCAGACGCCGCTCCACCTGACGGGCGGCCAGGTCCTCGGAGGCCAGGGCGATGAGCGCCTCGCCGCTGCTCCTGGCCGCCTCGGCCAGCGCATCGAACCCCGGCCAGGGCGTCCGCTCGTCCACCGCCCGCTCGGGCGGGGAGCCGCGCAGGCCCGTCACGTAGCGGGCCTCGGCCCCCAGGATGTGCAGCAGTATTCCCCGCAGGCTGCCCATGGTGCCGGGGACGGCGAAGTCCAGCTGCTCGTCGCTCAGGCCGCGACAGAAGTCTATGAGCTGCAGGTTGGCCCAGAGGTTCTGGCGGAAGAAGTAGCCCAAGACCTGGTCCACAGTGGCGTCTCCTGCCCCGGCGGGGGCCTCAGGGCTGCTGGCGACGGGCCACCCTTCCCGGCCCCGGCCCCTCCACCGGAGTGAGGGCGATAACCTCGTCCAGCTCAGTGGAGGTGGCCTGGGGCGCTGGCGGCGCCTGCCCGAACTTCTCCTCTATGACCTTGTGCCCCTCCTCGATGAGGGCCGAGAGGAACTGGCTCTCGGGCACCACCCGCACCACCTCGCCCTTGCGGAAGATGGCCCCCTTGCCCTTGCCGCCGGCGATGCCGATGTCGGCCTCCCGCGCCTCGCCGGGGCCGTTGACCACGCAGCCCATGACGGCCACGGTGATGGGGTAGCCCAGCTTCTGGAAGTAGGCCTCCACCTGGTTCACCAGCGGTATCAGGTCTATCTCGATGCGGCCGCAGGTGGGGCAGGCGACGATGGTGGCACCCCGCTGGCGCAGGTTGAGGGCCTTGAGGATGTCGTAGGCCACCGGCACCTCCTCCTTGGGGTCGGCGGCCAGAGACACGCGGATGGTGTCGCCGATGCCCTCGGCCAGCAGGATGCCGATGCCCACGGCCGAGCGCACGGCGCCGGAGCGGGGCGGCCCCGCCTCCGTCACCCCCAGGTGGAAGGGGTAGTCCACCAGCTTGGCCATCTCGCGGTAGGCGGTGACCATGGTGGGCACATCGAAGGACTTGAGGGAGATCTTGATGTCCGAGAAGCCCAGGTCTTCGAGGATCTGGATCTCCCACAGGGCGGCGTCCACCATGCGCTTCCACTTGGGGGGCGGCATCTCGCCCTCGGCCAGCGGCGGCAGGGGCGGCAGGCTGCCCTCGTTGACGCCCACACGTATGGGCACGCCCCGCGCCTTGGCCTCCCGCACTACCTCCTTCACCTTCTCCGGGTCGCGGATGTTGCCCGGGTTCAGGCGCAGGCCGTGGATGCCCGCCCGCAGGGCGGCCAGGGCCAGGCGATGGTCGAAGTGGATGTCGGCGATGAGGGGCACCGGGCTCCTGCGCACCAGCTCGGGCAACGCCTCCGCCGCCTCCCGGTCGGGCACCGCCACCCGCACGATGTCGCAGCCCAGCTCGGCCAGCTCCTGGATCTGGCGCAGGGTGGACTGGACGTCGGCGGTGTCGGTGTTGGTCATGGACTGGACGGCGATGGGGGCGTCGCCGCCGATCTGGACGCTGCCCACCCAGATGGGCCGCGTCTTGCGGCGTGGCGCCAGGGTGTTCATGGCCTCCAGCTCGCTCATCGGAACAGGCTCTCCTCTCTCAGTATGCGCAGGACATCGAAATAGGTGATAACCACCGCCAAGGTTATGATAGCCATCAGCCCCACGAAGTGCACCAGCGCCTCCTTCTCCGGCGCCAGCCGCTTGCCCCGCCGGGCTACCTCGATGAGGACGAAGACGATACGCCCTCCGTCCAGCATGGGCAGGGGCAGGAGGTTGATTATGCCCAGGTTGATGGAGAGGAGGGCGGCAAAGTCCAGGAGCGTCCGCCAGCCGGACCTCTCCACCACCTCTCCCGTGGCCTGGGCGATGCCCACCGGGCCGGCCACCTCCGGCCGGCCCCCGCCCGTAAACCACGATATCACCTCGTTGCGGGCCAGGATGAGGGACTCGACGGTGGCCGTCCAGCCCTTGCCCAGCGCCTCCCAGAAGGGGTAGGACTCCCGCTCGGTATATGAGAGGGCCATAGCCACGCGGATCCCCGTGGGGCCATCGGTGCGAAAGCGGGCGTGGACGGGGATATGCATTATCTGGCCCCCTCCGCCGCCCAGGACGCTGGCCCCGCCCGCCTCGGGCCGCTTGATGGTGAAGGTCACCGTCTCTCCCATGCGCAGCCTTATTTCGCGGCCCAGGTCCTGCACGTTGCGGATCGTCTGGCCGTCCAGGGCGAGCACCACGTCCCCTGGCCGCAGCCCCGCCTCCTCGGCCGGCGAGCCGGGCACCACCTCTGCGATGGTCACCAGTCCTACCGGCACCTCCCGCGGGATGCTGAAGGCGATGGCGAACAGGAGGATGGGCAGGAGCAGGTTCAGGACCGAGCCCGAGGCCAGCACCACCAGCCGGGCCAGGGGAGGCTGACGCGCCAGGCTCTGGGGATGGGTGGGATCCTCCTCCCCCATGAGCCGCACGAAGCCCCCCAGGGGCAGCAGGTTTATGGAGTATATGGTGTCCCGGAAGCGGAAGCCCCACAGGCGAGGCGGATAGCCCAGCCCTGCCTCCAGCACCTTCACGCCGAACAGCTTGGCGGTCAGGAAATGGCCCAGCTCGTGGACCACCACTAGGAAGGCCAGGATGCCGATGAAGGCTAGGATCCCCTGCCAGGTCATGCTACCGCGCCCTCGCCCTCACCCACTCATCGGCCCGCGCGCGGGCCCAGGCATCGGCCTCCAGCACCTCGTCCAGAGAGGGATCGGCGGCGCCGCGGTGGGCGCTCAGCACGTCTTCCAGCAGGCGCGGTATGTCCAGAAAGCCGATGTGGCCGGCCAGGAAGTGCTGCACCGCCACCTCGTCGGCCGCCGAGAGGGCCGCAGGATAGGTGCCGCCCCGGCGCCCCGCCTCCAGGGCCAGGGCCAGGCAGGGGTACCGGCGCAGGTCCACCGGCCCGAAGTGCAGCGCCCCCAGCCGCGCCAGGTCCACTCGCGGCACGCTGGCGCCCTCCACCCGCTCGGGGTAGGTGAGGGCCAGCTGAATGGGCAGGCGCATGTCGGGGGCGCTAAGCTGGGCCTTCAGGGAGCCGTCGCGGAACTCCACCAGAGAGTGGACGATGCTCTCGCGATGGAGCAGCACGTCGATTCGCTCGAGGGGAAGGTCGAAGAACCAGCGCGCCTCGATGCACTCCAGCCCCTTGTTCAGGAGGGTGGCCGAGTCCACTGTGACCTTCGGCCCCATCTGCCAGGTGGGGTGGCGCAGGGCCTCGGCGGCGGTGACGCGGGCCAGCTCCTCCAGGGGGGTGTCGCGGAAGGGGCCGCCGGAAGCGGTGAGCAGCAGCCTGGCTACGCCCTCCGGCCGCTCACCCCAGAGGCACTGCCAGATGGCCGAGTGCTCCGAGTCCACCGGCCGCAGCTCGCCGCCCCCCTGGCGGGCCGCTTCCCTCACTAGGTGCCCTGCCATGACCAGCACCTCTTTGTTGGCGAGGGCCACCACCTTGCCCGCCCGCAAGGCAGCCAGCGTGGGCGACAGGCCCGCGCGACCTACGGTGGCCACCATCACCACGTGGGCATCCTCGGCCACGGCCATCTCTTCGGGGAGGGCCCAGCGGCAGGGGAGGCCCAGCTCCCGCAGGCGCATGTAGAGCTGTTCGCCGTCGCGGCTGGCGTAGACCAGGCGGGGGCGGAACTCGCGTACCTGCTCCTCCAGCAGGCTGAGGTTGTTGCCGGCGGCCAGCCCCACCACACGGAAGCGGCCGCGCAGCGCCCTCACCACCTCGAGCGTCTGGCGGCCGATGGAGCCGGTGGATCCCAGGACGACGAGGCCCTTCACTTGCTCACCCACAGGCCCCAATAGTATACCAGAGGGGCCACGAACAGGACGCTGTCCAGACGGTCCAGGAAGCCGCCGTGGCCCGGGATGGCCGCTGAGGCGTCCTTGACGCCCGCCCCTCGCTTCAGGAAGGACTCGCACAGGTCGCCCAGGGTGGCGGCAACGGCCACCAGCGGTGCCAGGGATGCCACATCGGCGGGCGGCAGCCGCAGCCCGGTGGCCCAGTTGATCAGGACGACGCCCAGGCTCCCCAGCAGCAGCCCCCCCAGGGTGCCCTCCCAGGTCTTGCCGGGGCTGAGGTGGGGGGCCAGGCGCCGTCGGCCCAGGGTGCGGCCCACCACATAGGCGGCGGTGTCGGTGCTGAAGGCGCCGAAGATGGCCACAAGCGTCCAGTCCTCACCGGCAGGGAGGCGCCGCAGCAGCACCAGGTGGCCTCCCAGGAGGCCCAGGTAGGCCAGGGCGGCCACTAGGGGCAGCCAGAGGGCCAGGGCCTGGCCGGGCACGGGCCGTCCGAGGGCCCACAGGAAGGCGAGGGCCAGGGCGAGGGACAGGGCGCCGGCCCACCAGTCTGCCCCGTGGTGGGCGGCGGCCACCGTCAGCCCCATCAGGGCCAGCGCCAGATAGGTGGGGGCCGGTTGGCCCAGCAGGCGCAGGGGGCCACGGCCGGCACCGTAGAGGGCGCCCAGCAGCTCCACCGTGCCGGCGCCCAGGACCAGGGCCACCCCCAGGCTGTAGGGGGTGCCGCCCAGGTGCACCAGGCCCAGAATGGCCGGCACCCCTACGGCGGCGGACAGGGAGCGGGCCAGCAGGCCGTCAGCGCGGCCGGCCTCGGCCGTTCTGAGGCGGCTCAGGATAGTCGCTCTCATCCTGGGGGAGACGCCCGAAGCGGCGCTGGCGCTGGGAGTAGGCCAGCAGGGCCTGGTCGATGTCCTCCTCCCCGAAGTCGGGCCAGTAGACGGGGGTGGAGTAGAACTCGGCGTAGGCCCCCTGCCAGAGGAGGAAATTTGAGAGACGCATCTCGCCGCCGGTGCGGATGATGAGGTCCGGGTCGGGCAGCTCGGCGGTGTAGAGGTAACGGGCCACCAGGGCTTCGTCCACCTCCTCCGGGCGGACGCCGGCGGCCACGATGCGCCGCACCGCGTCCACGATCTCGGCCCTCCCCCCGTAGTTGAAGGCGATGGCCAGGGTCATGCGTCGGTTGTGGCGGGTCAGCTCCATCGCCTCCTCCACCTGCCGCCGCAGGCGGGGCGGCAGCCCTTCCAGCCGCCCCAGGTGCAGCAGGCGGATGCCGTTCTCGTGCAGGTGGCCCAGCTCGCGGCGGATGACCCGCCCCAGGATGCGCATGAGGCCGTCCACCTCGGAGCGTGGGCGGGACCAGTTCTCGGTGGAGAAAGCGAAGAGGGTCAGGTACTGGACGCCGTAGTCGCCGAAGCGCTGGATGACGCGGCGCAGGTTCTCGGTGCCGGCCCGGTGGCCGGCCAGCCGGGGCAGTCCCCGTTGCCGCGCCCAGCGGCCGTTGCCGTCCATGATGATGGCCACATGGCGCGGCACTCGGGCCAGCGGCAGGGGTGCACGACGTGCTCCCTCCTCATCGGAGAGGGTGGCAGCATCGGAGGCGAAGGAGAGGACCTGCGGCTGCCGGCTCAGACCGTCAGCACCTCCTCCTCCTTGGCCTCGCAGAGCTGGTCGATCTCCTTGATGAAGCTGTCGGTGAGCTTCTGCAGCTCCTGCTCGGCGCGGCGGAACTCGTCCTCCGAGACCTGATGCTCCCGCTCCAGCCGCCGCAGCTCATCGTGGGCGTCGCGGCGCACGTTGCGCACCGCCACCCTTCCCTGCTCCCCCCGCTGGCGCACCAGCTTGGCCAGCTCCTTGCGCCGCTGCTCCGAGAGGGGCGGCAACGCCAGGCGAATGACGGTGCCGTCGTTGGAGGGCGTCACCCCCAGGTCCGATTGCTGGATGGCCTTCTCGATGGCCCTGATGAGGCTCCGGTCCCAGGGCTGGATGACGATGAGCCGCGCCTCGGGGGTGGTGATGGTGGCCAGCTGCTTGAGCGGGGTGGGAGTGCCGTAATAGTCCACCTTGATGTGCTCCACCAGCGCCGGGCTGGCCCGGCCGGTGCGAATGGTGGAGAGGTCGTGGCGCAGGGCCTCCACCGCCTTGGCCATGCGCTGGCGGGCGTCCTTGAGCAGCGAGTCGATCTCCGGGCGGATCATCGCCTCTCCACCTCCCCCGCCGAGAGGGGTGCCAGCACCGTCTCCTCGGGGCCGATGATGGTGCCCAGCCGCTCGCCCTGGACCACCCGGACGATGCTGTCGGGCGCTCGCAGGTCGAAGACCACGATGGGCAGGTCGTTCTCCATGCACAGGGCCAGGGCGGTGCTGTCGATGACCTCCAGGCGACGGTTGAGGGCCTCCAGATAGGAGATGCTCTGGAACTTGCGGGCGCCGGGGAACTTGTTGGGGTCGGCCTCGTAGACGCCGTCGACGTTGTTCTTGGCCATCAGCAGCACCTCGGCGTCGGTCTCGATGGCCCGCAGGGCGGCGGCGGTATCGGTGGTCATGTAGGGGTTACCGGTGCCGGCAGCGAACACCACCACCCGTCCCTTCTCCAGGTGGCGAATGGCCCTCCGCCGTATGTATGGCTCGGCCACCGCCTGGATGGTGAGGGCGGATTGGGTGCGCACCACTGCCCCCAACTGCTCCAGGGCGTCCTGCAGGCACAGGGCGTTGATAATGGTGGCCACCATGCCCGCGTAGTCGGCGGTGGTGCGCTCCATCCCGCGGGCGGCGAACTGGGCGCCTCGGAAGATGTTGCCTCCTCCCACCACCACCGCCACCTGCACCCCCATGTCCACCACCGCCTTGATCTGGCGGGCGATCTGCTTCAGGGTATCGGGGTCGATGCCGAAGGGCTGGTCGCCCATGAGGGCCTCGCCACTGAGCTTGATGAGGACGCGGCCGTATCTGGGCGCGGCCATGCCCTTCAACCCCTAGGCTGCGGGGTCTTCGTAGCGGCCCAGCTCGAAGCGGGCGAAGCGTCGCACCCGCACGTTCTCCCCCGTCTTGGCGATGACCTCTCGCACCAGGTCGGCTATGGTGCGGGACTCGTCACGGACGTAGGGCTGGGAGAGAAGGCACAGCTCTCGGGGGTCGCCCTCGCCGGGCGGCATCTCCTCCTCGGAGACGTATTTGGGGGCCATGGCCGCCACTTGCAGGGCGATGGCCTGGGCCAGGGCGCGGAACTCCTCGGTGCGGGCTACGAAGTCGGTCTCGCAGTTGACCTCCACCAGGGCGCCCACTCGGCCGTCATGGTGGACGTAGGCCCAGACCAGGCCCTGGGCCGTCTGGCGGCCGGCCCGCCTCTCGGCGATGGCCACCCCTCGCTGGCGCAGGATCTCCTTGGCCCGCTCCAGGTCGCCGTTAGCCTCCTCCAGGGCGCGCTTGCAGTCCATCATGCCGGCCCCGGTCATGTCGCGCAGGGCCTTGACCGCTTCGGCTGAGACAGCCACTTTCCGGACCTCCCGTCAGGCTGTTAGGCTGCAGGCTGGCCCTACCCCTCCTCGGGGGCGGGCTCCTGGACAGCCCCTTCCTCGTCGGGCGAGAAGACGAAGCCCGTCTCGCGCAGGGCGGCCAGCTCCTCCTCGCCCGCCTCCATCTCCACCTTGGCCCTGGCCTCCCGCTCGGCCAGCCCCTCCAAGACGGCGTCGGCCACCAGGCCGGTTATGAGCTTGATGGCACGGACAGCGTCGTCGTTGGCTGGGATGGGGTAGTCGATGAGGTCGGGGTCGCAGTTGGTGTCCACCATGGCCACGATGGGGATGCCCACCCGTCGCGCCTCGGCCACGGCGATGTACTCGCGTCCAGGGTCGATGACGTAGAGGGCCGAGGGCAGGCGGGTCATCTCCTTTATGCCGGCCAGGTGGCGGTTGAGTTTGGCTATCTTGTCCTCCAGGCGGGCCGCCTCCTTCTTGGTGAGGCGGGCCAGCTCACCCCGTGCCTTGGCGTCCTCCAGCCGCACCAGGTAGTCGATGCGGGCCTGGATGGTCTGGAAGTTGGTGAGGGTGCCCCCCAGCCAGCGGGTGTTGACGTAGGGCATGCCGCAGCGCCTGGCCTCCTGCTCCACTATCTCCTGGGCCTGGCGCTTGGTGCCCACGAAGAGGATGGTGCCCCCCTGGGCCACCGTCTCCCGCACGAAGTTGAGGGCCTCCTCCAGCTTCTGGACCGTCTTCTGCAGGTCGATAATGTGGATGCCGTTGCGCTGGGTATAGATGTAGCGGCGCATCTTGGGGTTCCAGCGCCGCGTCTGGTGGCCGAAGTGCACTCCGGCCTCCAGAAGGGACTTCATGGATACCGCCGACGGCAAGCTGTCCTACCTCCTCCCGGACTCTCCGCAGGGCAGTATAGCACAGGGGCTATCTTCGGTCATGCTGCGCCCTCGGGCAAGGTTTGCGTTGCCAAATTCACAATCTGCCCCCTATAATGGACTCGGACCCCGTGGCCTCTCATCCTGGCAGCCGGGAAAGGAGGTAGGAGCCGTGCCCATCTACGAGTACCGTTGCTCCCAGGGCCACCAGTACGAGCGCTGGGAGGGGTTCGATGCCCCCGTGGAGCAGGAGTGCCCCAACTGCGGCAGCACGGCCCGCCGCCTCTTCAGCCCGCCGGCCATCATCTTCAAGGGGCCGGGCTTCTACAGCACCGACAACCGTAAGAACGGCCACCGCTCTGAGGAATCGGAGAGCAAGGACGAGGCCAAGGCCGAGTCCACGGCTTCCTAGGGCCGCCCGGACCCGGGACGACAGGGCCCCTACGCCCCCTGCAGAGAGGGGGCGCGTTGCGTCCATGCCGGGGCGACCATGAAGGCGGTGCTGCAGCGAGTCCGCCGCGCCTCGGTGACGGTGGACGGCGAGACGGTGGCCAGCATCGGCCCCGGCCTGCTGGTGTTGCTGGGGGTGGCCCAGGGCGACAGCGAGGCCGATGCGCGCAAGCTGGCCAGAAAAACGGCGGAGCTCCGCATCTTCGCCGACGCTCACAGCAAGTTCAACCTCTCCCTTCTGGACGTGGGGGGCGAGGCCCTGGTGGTGAGTCAGTTCACGCTGCTGGCCGATTGCCGCAAGGGACGCCGCCCCAGCTTCACCCAGGCAGCCCCTCCCCAGGAGGCAGCGCCCCTGGTGGATGCCTACGCCCAGGCCCTGCGGGAGCTGGGCGTCCCCACCCGAACGGGCCGTTTCGGCGCCCTCATGCAGGTGGAGCTGGTCAACGACGGCCCCGTCACCATTGTCTTGGACAGCCGCGAGCTGTGACCGTCAGGGCCCGGGGCAGGGGGCGCTGGGCAGGGGGGTGAGGCCCTCCAGTGCCCTGAGGATGGCCAGGGCATCGGCCGAGTTGACCCGTCCGTCACAGTTCACATCGCCCCAGATGACGGCGGCCGCGCCGTCGCCGGGAGCGGGGCAGCCCTGCGGGAGCTGCAGGGGCATGCCCAGCAGGCCCCGCATCAGGTTGAAAACGTCCTGGGCCGTCGTCCGGTCGTCGCAGTCCACGTCAGCGCGGACGTAGCTCTGGGTGGCGCGAAAGACGAGGGTGCAGACCACTGCGCTGCCCGCCTCGACCCTGACCGCCGAGAGGGGGCTTCCGTTGTCGCAGGTGCCGCCGGCCAGAACCCAGCCCGGCGGCGCCTGCGGGACGATGGCGTACACGCCCGGCGGGACAGGGCCGCAGGCGCGGGACGAGGGCGTGGCCGAGGTGGCGTCGTCGTCCAGGACGAGGGACTGGCAGGAGGGCAGGTCGCTGGCCACGTCGAAGGCCTGAGGAGAGTCGGGCTGCGCGTCCACCACCAGGACGACGATACCCGGTCTGGAAGACGGCGGTGACCCGGGCGGCTCTGTTCCCCCGTCGAATCCGCCTCCCGGGCCTCCTCCTCCGCTCCCGCCGCCTCCTACTACGTCGCCTATGCCGCCTCCCGAGTCTCCTCCGCTGCCTCCGTCACCGCCTTCGAAGCCGCCTCCTCCACCGCTTCCGCCGCCGCCGCCCCCGCCGCCTCCCGGGCCTCCTCCTCCGCTCCCGCCTCCTCCTACTACGTCGCCTATGCCGCCTCCCGAGTCTCCTCCGCTGCCTCCGTCACCGCCTTCGAAGCCACCGCTCCCCCCGCCTCCGCTGCCCCCGGGGCCCCCTCCCGAGCTGCTGTCGGCCTCGAATGCCCCTGCGTCGCACCGCGGGCCTTGGGGCCGCGAAGTCCCGCGCTGGTCGGTGGCCAGGGCCAGGCCGTCGGGCCCGCTGCACTCATCGGTGGGCACCGCGTCTATGGCCGGGCTGCCATCCTGGAGGGAGTGGGTCGGGGTAGGGCCTCCGTTGTTGGCCAGACCGCCCAGCAGGGCGTCCTCGCCCTCCACATCGCCCGTCTGAGGGGTGAAGCTGCACCCGCCCCCGTCCCCCAGCAGGTTGTAGCCCAGCGAGACGAAGCTGCCGGAACAGTCGCCAGTGCCTGCGCCGAGGGTGGCCGAGTTGCTGGCGGCTATGGTCGCCTTCAGCCGCCGCACCGCGTCCTCGCTGCTGGGCGCGTTCAGGAGAAGGCCGCCCCCTTCCTCTGCGCGGTTGGCCGACAGAGTGCTGAAGAAGAGGGCCAGCGACGCTGCCGCGCCCAGGGCGATGCCTCCTCCCTGGCGTGTGGCCTCGTTGCCGCTGAGGGTGCTGTTGAATACGGTGCCGCTGGCGTTCCCGCCCAGGTAGAGGCCGCCGCCGTAGGCGGCCCGGTTGTGGGCCAGGGTGGTCCCCGCCAGGGTCAGCTGGCCCCCGGCTGCGTAGACGGCGCCGCCGTGGCCAGCGGCCTCGTTTTCCTGCAGCAGCGAGTCCCGCAGGGTGGCCGTGGTGCCGTCCAGGGCCAGACCTCCGCCCCCCTGTCCGCTGCGGTTGTCGACGATGGCGGTGCCGGTCATGCTCAGGCTGCCGCCGAAGGCCCGCAGGGCGCCGCCGGCTCCGGCGGCGCTGTTGCCCCGCTCGGGGCCGCCCAATCTCCCCCCGATGATGGTCAGCTCCGTGCAGGGGGCGTCCAGGAGGCCCCCGCACAGGAGGCCGCCGCCCCCCAGGGGCTCCACGTCGTCCGACTGCCCGTTAGCCTCGACCGTCACTCCTTCCAGGCGGGCCACGCCGGCCAGAAAGAGGCCGCCGCCCCCAGCCCGGGCGGAGTTGTCGACCACGGTGCTGTCACGGATGCTGGCCCCGTCGAGGGCGGCGATGCCTCCCCCCAGTCGGGCGGAGTTCCCCTGGACGGTGGTGCCCTGGAGCGTCAGGGCGCACCCCGAGCAGGAGCCGGCAAAATGGATGCCGCCCCCGCTCTCGCGGGCGTGATTGTCCTTGACCGTGCTGTCCACGAGGGACAGGGAGCCATTGCTTCCCACCAGGATGCCCCCGCCGTCGCCCTCCACACAGCCGCCCTCTACCCGCACGTTGCGCAGCTCCACCGTCGCGGCGTCCGTGCCGGGCGCCACATGGAGGATGCGGAACGCGCGGGGCTCATTCTGGCCTTCGAGCACGCAAGGTCCAGGGGCGGAACGATAAATGACGGCCGGCCCCTCCCCACCCTGGGCGCGGATCACCACATCGCCCCTGATGTCCAGGTCGCCCGCGAAGCCCATGTCGTCGTCCTGGCCCAGGTGAGAGAAGTCGAGGCTCAGCTTATATTCCTGTCCCCCCACCAGCAGGATCTCGAAGCTTCCGCTGAGGGATCCCGCCTCCATGACGGCGGCCCGCAGGGAGCAGAGGCCCTCGGACGGGTCTCTGGCGCTGGAGCAATGGCCATCGCCCGGTGAAGCATCGGGCAGGTCCTGCGTAGTATCGACGATGAAGACAGTGCGCTCCTGGGCCGGCAGCGGACGGGGTGCCAAGGCGAGCGCGGCCAAGGCCAGCGCCAGTGCGACGAGGGGTCGCAGCCGTCGGGTCGCGTGGCTGTGGGTGCCACCGCCCTGGTGGCCAGCCTGGTGGGGCAGCTCCCCCGCGGCCGCGCGCTCCATAATTGTTGCCTTTTTACACTTTCACAATTCGCCTGTCAAGCAATGTGACGATGCCCTTGCAAATCGAGGCCCTGGTGGACGGCGCAGGGGGACGCTGGGCCTGGGCAGGACCCGTTGCAGCTTTCTAGGGACGCAAGGGGATATAATAAGGGGGCGGCTAGCGAGGGGAGGGAAAAACGACATGGCGCTGGCCAGGCGGACCCTGCTCACCGCCCAGCGCTCGTGGAGCTTCGTCCACAGGTATGGCCTGTGGGACCTGGTGGTGATGGGCGCCGCCTTCGCCCTGTATTACTGGGTGCGGGGGCTGGTGGAGGGACGCACCACCGAGGCCGTCTCCCGCGGCATGGGCATTGCCCATATAGAGAGGGCCATGGGCCTCTTCTGGGAAAAGGAGCTGCAGGCCTTGGTCATGTCCAGCCGGCTGCTGGTGGAGGCGGCCAACGCCGTCTACGTCTATGCCCATTTTCCGCTCATCGTGGTGGTGGGCCTGTGGCTCTTTTTCTGGCATCGGCCGGTCTACAGCCTCTACCGCAACGCCTTTCTCATCTCGGGAGGCATCGGCCTGGTCTTCTTCACCTTCCTGCCCACGGCGCCGCCGCGGCTCCTGCCCTGGCCCTACGGTCTGGTGGACACCATGGCCGCCTTCTCGCCCATCAACTACAGCATGCAGCCGGCCGGCTTCGTCAACCAGTACGCGGCCCTGCCCAGCCTGCACTTCGGCTGGAACCTGCTGCTGGCCATGGCCATCTGGAGCGCCACGGGCAATCGTCTCCTGAGGGCCCTGGCGGTGCTGATGCCCGTGGCCATGGGCACGGCCATCGTGGCCACGGCCAACCACTACATCCTGGACGTGATGCTGGGGGCGGGCGTTGCGCTGCTGGGCCTGCTCCTGGCCCGCACCTGGTCCCTTTACGGGCGGCGCCTCTTGGGCCGCTGGCGCACCGGCGGCGCCGCTGCCGCCCGCTGAGGTCATGTCCTCTCGGCCGCCCTCCCCGCAACACCGCTGGCGCCAGCTACTGCCCCGCTTCGGCCGGCGAGACCTGTTGGAGGCCCTCATCGTCGCTGTGGGCTTCCTCGCCTATTTCGGGGTGCGGGGCGCCGTCATCGACCGTCCCGAGGAGGCCTACTGGCACGCCCGTCACATCATCGACATCCAGCAGCGGTTGGGCTTCTTCTGGGAGGACGACCTGCAGCGCAACCTGGGCGACAACCTGTTCGTCGTCCAGGCCTTCAACATCATCTACTTCTGGCTCCACTTCCCTCTCATCATCGCCTTCGGCATCTGGTGCTACTACTGGCGCCGCTCCAAGTACACCCTCCTTCGGGACGCCTTCCTCTCTTCGGGGGCCATCGCCCTCATCGTCTACTGGGCGTATCCGGTGGCGCCGCCCCGGCTCCTGCCCGACCTGGCGGCCCAGTTCGACCCCCACGCCCCGGCCTACATCACCGGGTTCGTGGACACCATGCAGCGCTACCTGGGCTACGCCTACCAGAGCCAGGAGACGGCCGCCTTCGTGAACCCCTACGCTGCCATGCCTAGCCTCCACTTCGGCTGGGACCTGTTGCTGGGCATCGGCGTCGTCTGGTGCTTCTGGGGGTCGCGGCTGGCCTGGGTGATGGTGCCCGTTGGCATCTTCCTGCCCGCCTCTCAGGTCTTCGCCATCACCGTCACTGCCAACCACTTCTTCCTGGACGCTGCGGCGGGGGCAGTGGTCTCCCTCATGGGCTTTCCGGTGGCCATCGCCCTCCAGCGCTGGGTCTACCCGCGGCTGGGGGAGGCCGTGAGACGGTTGCCCTGGCCGACCCTGAGGCGGCTGCTGCTGGTGGAGGGTGACCAGCGGGCGCCCTCGGGCCTGGCCAAGTAGCCTGTTTTACAGGCTGCCCGCCAGCTGGCGCGCCGCCACCAGCAGGGGATCCCATACGGGCGAGAAGGGCGGGGCGTAGGCCAGGTCCAGGTGGAGGAACTCCTCCACCGTGAGGCCAGCGTGGAGGGCGGTGGCGACGACGTCTATGCGCTTGCCCGCCCCGTCGGTGCCCACTATCTGCCCGCCCAGGAGGCGGCCCGAGCCGCGTTCGGCCAGCAGCTTCACCGTCGCGCGGCCCGCGTCGGGGTAATAGTGGGCGCGGGTCGGGGCCTCGATGCGCACGGCGACGGACTCCCAGCCCAGGGCCGCTATCTCACGCTCCTGCAGGCCGGTGCGGGCTATCTCCAGCTCGCAGACCTTGGTGATGGCCGTCCCCACCACCCCGGGGAAGGTGGCATAGCCGCCCCCGAGGTTGATGCCGGCCACGCGGCCCTGCTTGTTGGCCACTGTGCCCAGGGCCACCCAGAAGGGCCGTCGGGAGACCAGGTGGAAGGTCTGGGCGCAGTCGCCCGCCGCCCAGATGCCGGGCACCTCTGTCTGCATGCGCTCATTGACGACGACGGCCCCGCGCACACCCAGGGGGATGCCGGCCTCCCGCGCCAGCTCCGACCGGGGCCGCACCCCCAGGCCCAGGACGGCCATGTCGCAGGAGATGGTGCCCTTCTCGGTGACCACCGCCCGCAGCCGCCCGTCGGCCGTCTCGAAAGCTGTCAGGGCCTCACCCAGGCGCAGCTCCACCCCCAGTTCCTCCAGCCGTCGGGCGATGGGCGCCGCCATGTCGGCGTCCAGAGTGAGCATCACCTGCTCCTCCTTCTCCACCAGCGCTACCTGGAGGCCCCGCATTATCAGGGCCTCGGCCATCTCCAGGCCGATGTAGCCGCCGCCGACGATGACGGCCCGCCGAGGGCGCTCCTCTTCCAAGAAGCGGTGGACGGCGATGCCGCTCTCCAGGGTGTTGAGGCCGAAGACGCCGCGCGCGTCTATGCCCGGCACCTGGGGTCGGACGGGCATCGAGCCGGTGGCGAGGAGGAGATGGTCGTAAGGCTCCCAGCGGGCCTCGCCCCCGTCCAGGGGCTTCACCAGCACCCGCCTCTGGGCGGGGTCGATCCCCTCGACCTGGTGTCGCAGGTGCACGCCGATGCCCTCGGCCTCGAACTGCTCGACCCGCCGGGCGATGAGCCTCTGTTCCGAGGGCACAAGCCCGCCGATGTAGTAGGGGATGCCGCAGGCGGCATACGACGCGTGGGGGCCCTGCTCGTAGACGTCGATGGCCAGGTCGGCGGCCGGACGCCGCCGCCGGGCATTGGCGGCGGCGCTCATGCCTGCCGCATCGCCGCCCACCACCACCAGCCGTTCCCGTGCCACAGTCCCACCTCCCGAGGCGTGTAGGCCTATTCTATCGCCTGTCCCGCCCAGGGTCTAAAATGCCAGAGAACCCTCTCAGGAGGTGGCGCGAGGGATGAGGACGCAGGCCGGGCATTCCTCATTCGGCGACCGCATCGTGGGGGCCATGCTCCTGCAGGCCGATACCTACGAGGAGGTGGAGGCCGACGAGACCGCCACCTGGCAGGCGGGGCTGGTGGTGGTGCTGGGCGCCCTGGCGGCGGCGATAGGCGCCCTGGGAGGAGGCGCTGGCGGAGTGGTGGTCGCCATCGTCTTCGCCCTAGTCGGCTGGGCTGCCTACGCCTACGTCACCTATCTGATCGGCACCCGCCTGCTGCCGGACGAGCGCACTCAGGCCGACTGGGGCCAGCTCCTGCGAGTTCTGGGCTTCGCCTCGGCGCCCCGCTTCTTCCTGGTCCTGGGCGTCATACCCGTCCTGGGCATCATCGTCAGCCTGGTGGTGGCCGTGTGGGTGCTGGTGGCCACGGTGGTCGCCATCCGGGCCGCCCTGGACTATGACAGCTGGCTCAGGACCATCGCCGTGGCCTTCCTGGGCTGGCTGACGCTGGCCGCGCTGCAGGTGGTGGCCTCGGTGCTGGCGGCCGTCGTCTTCTAGCTCGCCCGACCTGGCACCAGGCGGCGCGGTGGCTTACGCTGAGGGTGTCGGCCTTCCCCGGGTGCGCCATGAGCGGCAACGGCCAAGAAGACGACCTACCCGAGGACTGGGTGCTGGCCCAGGTACCCCTGGAGGACTTCCTGAAAGGCCTCCGCGACGTGGACGGGGTGGACGAGCCCAGCGAGCAGTTGCAGGAGCTGCCTCCCGAGGAGATCGAGCAGCGACTGGAACGACGCAAGGGGGTGCACCTGCTCCGCTCGGCCGGGCTGGACTTCGCCGTCCGCCGCCTGGTGGGTGCCCTGCGGCGGCCCGAGGTGGTAGTGGTGGTGGCCACGGCCGTGGCCATCGGCCTCTATCGCCTGCAGCGAAGGCGCCGCCGAAGGCTCCCACCGTCGCCTTGACCGGGGCGGGCAATTTGTGATACAAAGTGCAATTGGGGTGCTCGCTTGAAAGGGGCCGTCCCCTCCCGCCCGCGCGCAGTCCGCAGCGCTCCCCTCGGCCTTCCTGCCGGCCTGGGGAACATCTTCCGTCTACGTCTCTGGGCGCCTCTGGCCTTGGCCGCCACCTATGCCCTGCTGGTGTTGGGGGCGGCCGTGCGCACCGAGGGCGCCAGCCTCGCCTGCCCCGATTGGCCCCTCTGTCACGGCCAGCTCCTGCCTCCTCTGGAGAGGCTCGTGCTGCTGGAGTATTCCCATCGCCTGCTGGCGGCGGTGACGGGGCTGCTGGTGCTGGGGGCGGCCGTGGCTGGTTGGCGCGAGCGCAGGGAGCGGCCCTGGGCGGCCCGTGCCGCCTGGCTGGCCCTTCCTCTGGTGCTGGTCCAGGCCATGATCGGACGCGAGGCCGTGGAGCAGGAGATGCCCCTGCCCCTGCGGGCTGCCCATCTGGGCATGGCCCTGATGACCCTGGGCACCCTCGGGGCTGCCGCCGTCCTGGTCCTGCGCCCTGCAGGCGGTGCCCGCGGGGGCCGGCTGTTGCTTCCGGCCGCCGCGGCGGCGGCGCTGGTGCTGGCCCTGAGCCTGGTGGGGTCCTACGTGTCCCATCTGCCGGGGGCGGCCCTGGCCTACTCCGACTGGCCCCTGTTCGAGGGGAAGGTGGTTCCCGGGGCCACCACGGGAGCCCAGGTCCACTACGCCCACCGCCTGCTGGCCCTGACGGCGGGGGCGGCCCTCCTGTGGCTCTGGCTGCGGGGGCGGACGCTGGGGAGCTTCCCCCGTTGGGCATCGGCTGCTGCCCTGGGCCTCTACCTGGCCCAGGTGCTGGTGGGTGCCGCTAACATCTGGTTGGAGCTGCCGACGCCGGTGCGCATGGCCCATCTGGCCCTGGCGGCGGCCATATGGGGGCTGGCGCTGGCGCTGGCCGTCTGGGCCGCCGACCGTCGTCCACTGGAAGAGGGGTAGGATGCTGGGGACAGCGGTGCGACAGCGCACCCGTGGGCTGGCCGAGGCCGTCCGCGCCTATGTGGGCCTCACCAAGCCCCGCATCGTTCTGCTGTTGCTGGTGACCACGGTGCCGGCCATGGTGCTGGCCCAGGAGGGCTGGCCTTCCTTCTGGAAGCTGCTGGTCACCCTCGTGGGTGGTGCTCTGGCCGCCGGCGGCGCCAACGCCCTCAATTGCTACTTCGACCGCGACATCGATTCGGTGATGCTGCGCACCCGCCGTCGCCCCATCCCGGCGGGGACTGTGGAGCCGGAGCGGGCCTTAGCCTTCGGCCTGGCCCTGGGCGCCCTCGGCGCGCTTTTGATGCAGGCCTTCGTGGGTACCCTGGCCGCCCTTCTGACCATCGGTGCCTACGGGTTCTACGTGCTGGTCTACACCCTGGCCCTGAAGCGCAGCACCCCCCTGAACATCGTCATCGGCGGGGCGGCAGGGGCCATGCCCCCGGTCATCGGCTGGGCGGCGGTGCGCGGAGAGGTGGGCATAGCGGCGCTGCTGTTGTTCGGGGTGGTCTTCTTCTGGACGCCGGTCCACTTCTGGGCCCTCTCCCTCAACTACCGCCAGGACTACCAGCGGGCCGGAGTGCCCATGATGCCGGTGGTGAAGGGGGAGGCGGAGACGCGGCGCCTCATCTTTCTGCACGCCTTGGCCACAGTCGGCCTCTCCCTGGCCCTGCCCTGGGCCAGCGCCGCAGGGGCCTTCTACCTGGCGGTGGCGGCGGGGCTGGGGGCGGCCCTCCTGGGCCAGTGCCTGTGGCTGCTCTGGCGGCCGTCTCTGCGGCGGGCGGCAACCCTCTTTCAGTGGTCCAACCTCTACCTGGCGCTCCTCTTCGCCGCCCTGGCCGTGGACGTGCTGGCCTTCTAGTGAACTCAGGCACAAACCTCGTTGACGAGAGGCCCGTGGTGTGCAAGATTAGGGGGTGGAGCTGCGGAGAGAGGCGGCCCACCTTGCAGGTACTCAAGTCGGCAGCTCGATACGCGCGCCTGCTGACGCCGCTGCTGGCGGTGTTGCTCCTCACTGGCTGCAACGTCGCTATCGACACCCCGCAGAACACCTTCGCCCCTGTGGGCGAAGTGGCCCGGGACCAGCGACACCTCTTCTTCCTGGCCATGTGGCCGGCGGTGGTGATCCTCGTGCTGGTGTGGGGCGCGCTGCTGTATATCGTCGTGCGCTACCGCCACCGGCCAGGCGCGCCGGCGCCCAAGCAGGTCCACGGCAACCAGCCCCTGGAGATCGCCTGGACGCTGGCCCCTCTGGCCCTCCTGCTGGGGCTGGCGGGGCCCATGATCGGCATGATCATCGAGCAGGCCGACCGTCCCGACCCGGCGGAAAACCCTCTCCAGGTGCGGGTCATAGGCCAGCAGTGGGTCTGGCGCTTCCAGTATCCCCAGTACACCGACTCCCAGGGGCGCCCCCTGGAGATGGTGGGGCGCGGCACCGAGCCCGCCGAGCTCCACCTGCCGCCCAACCGCAAGATCGACCTGGCCATCGAGAGCATCGATGTCATCCACAGCTTCTGGGCGCCGCGGTTGGGAGGGAAGGTAGACGCCATTCCGGGCCGGGTCAACCACCTGTGGCTCATCGCCGAGGAGCCCGGGGAATACGGCGGGCAGTGCGCCGAGTTCTGCGGCCTGGCCCATGCCGATATGCGCATGCGGGTCATAGTGCACGACAGTCAGGAATCGTTCGACGCCTGGGCGCGGGAGCAACTGGCCAGGCAGGGCCAGCAGGCGGCCCGCTAGGGAGGTAGGAAGGCATGGCGCAGACCACGTTCGATGGCTCCTCGCTGGGGGTGCTGGAGGCCCTGCGCCAGTTGCGGCAGCAGGCCGCCACCTACCGCGGCATTTGGAGCTGGATCGCCACTGTCGACCACAAGCGCATCGGCATCATGTACGGTGTCACCGCCTTCCTCTTCTTCCTGGCTGGCGGCGTAGAGGCGCTGGCCATTCGCTTGCAGCTCGCCCGGCCCGGCGCCCAGGTGCTGGACCAGGAAGTCTACAACCAGATGTTCACCATGCACGGGACCACCATGATCTTCCTGGTGGTGATGCCCCTCTCGGCCGCATTCTTCAACCTCATCGTGCCGCTGCAGATCGGCGCTCGAGATGTGGCCTTCCCGCGGCTGAACGCCTTCAGCTACTGGACGTTCCTCATGGGCGGCCTCTTCCTCTACTCCAGCATCTTCTTCGGCGGGGCGCCCAACGGCGGCTGGTTTGGCTACGCCCCGCTCACCGAGAAGGCGTTCAACCCGGGCCACGGCATCGACTTCTGGGCCCTGGGGCTGCAGATCCTGGGCATATCCTCTCTGGCCTCGGGCTTCAACTTCATCGTCACCATCCTGAACATGCGGGCGCCGGGCATGTCGCTGCTGCGCATGCCGGTGTTTACCTGGATGACGCTGGTGACCTCGTTCCTGATAATCTTCGCCATGCCGGTGCTGGCGGTGGGGCTGTTCCAGCTCTCCTTCGACCGGCTGTTCGGCGCCAATTTCTTCAACCCCCTGAAGGGCGGGACGCCGCTTCTGTGGCAGCACCTGTTCTGGCTGTTCGGGCACCCTGAAGTGTACATCCTCATCCTCCCGGCCATGGGCATCGTCTCGGAGGTGCTGCCCACCTTTGCGCGCAAGCCCCTGTTCGGCTACCCCTTCGTGGTCTTTTCCGGCATCGCCATCGCCTTCATGAGCTTTGGAGTGTGGGTGCACCACATGTACACCACGGGCTTGGGGCCGGTGGCCAACTCCGCCTTCGGGGTGAGCACGATCCTCATCGCCGTGCCCACGGGCGTGAAGATCTTCAACTGGCTGGGGACCCTGTGGGGCGGCGATATCCGCTTCAAGACGCCGCTGCTCATGGCTCTGGGCTTCATCACCATGTTCGTGGTGGGCGGCCTGACGGGTGTGACCCACTCCATGGTGCCCTCCGACTACCAGCAGCAGGACACGTACTATGTGGTGGCCCACTTCCACCAGGTGCTGTTCGGCGGGGCTATCTTCGCCCTGTTCGCCGGCATCTACTACTGGTTCCCCAAGTTCACGGGCAAGCTGCTGGACGAAAAGCTGGGGCAGCTCCACTTCTGGCTGATGCTCATCGGCTTCAACGTGACCTTCCAGCCCATGATGATCCTGGGGCTGCTGGGGATGCCGCGGCGCATCCAGACCTACCCCACGGGCATGGGCTGGGACCTGTGGAACATGATCGCCACGGTGGGGGCCTTCCTGATCGCCCTCTCGGTGCTGGTGTTCATCATCAACGTCATCGTTACGGCGCGGCGCGGGCAGCGGGCAGGGGCCGACCCCTGGGACGGCCGTACCCTGGAGTGGAGCATTCCCTCGCCGCCACCGCCCTACAACTTCGCCCGCATCCCTGTGGTGCGCGCTCGCGATGACTTCTGGCACCACAAGTACCGGGAAGACCCCTCGGGGCGGCCGGTCCCGGTGGTGGCCGGCGGCGCCAACGGCCATGAAGAGGAAGAGGGGCACTCCGAGCACATCCATATGCCGTCGCCGTCCTTCTTCCCTCTCATCGCCGCCCTGGGCTTCCCCATCATCGCCTACGGCTTCGTGCTGGCCGACTACGCCCTGGTAGCGGCGGGCGTCGTGGTGCTGCTGTTCGGCATCTACGGCTGGGCGCTAGAGCCCGCCAGCGAGTGACGAGGTAACGGAAGTGGCGCAGAGGACTCACGCTGTCGAGCACCTGGAGACCTCCACCGGCCTGGACAACCGCAAACTGGCCATGTGGCTGTTCCTGGCCTCGGAGGCCCTCTTCTTCGGCTCCCTCATTGCTACCTACCTCCTCTACCGCGACCAGAGCCAGGAAGGCCCCTTTCCCGAGGACGTGTTCAACATCCCCTTTACGTCTGTAAGCTCGTTCATCCTGCTCATGAGCAGCACCACCATGGCCCTGGCCGTGGGAGCGGCCCACCGGGGGCGCCTGCACCAGATGCGCACCTGGCTACTCTGTACGGCCTTGCTGGGCATCTCGTTCCTGGCGGGACAGGCGTTCGAGTTCACCGAGTTCGTGCACAAGGGCCTTACCCTGAGCACCAACCTGTTCGGCAGCAGCTTCTACCTGCTGACAGGCTTCCACGGCGCCCACGTCTCTGTGGGTGTGCTCATCCTGCTGTCCCTGTGGGTCATGGCCATGCGGGGGCGGATAGGGCAGCATAACGCCCTCAACGTGGAGCTGGCGGGCCTCTATTGGCACTTCGTGGACATCGTGTGGATCCTGATCTTCACCCTGATATACTTGCTGGAGCCACTGTAGGAGGGCGAGGATGACGCTGGCAGAGCTGCGCGGTGCCCGACGTCGGCGGGAGGAGGAAGGGGAGGCCCATGCCGGTGGCCTCCACGCCACCACCGCCGACTACATACGGGTGGCTGTGGCCCTGTTCATCATCACCTCCATCGAGGTGGCCATCTACTATATCGAAGGGCTGCGGGGCGTGCTGGTGGAGCTGTTCCTGGCCCTCTCGGGCTTGAAGTTCTTGCTGGTGGTCCTGTGGTACATGCACCTGCGCTTCGACAGCCGCCTCTTCTCGTTCATGTTCGCCTTCGGCCTGTGCCTGGCCATTGCCCTCTTCATCGCCGTATTAGCCACGATGAAGGCTGGTCTCCTGTGAGGAAGGGTGGTATGGGGACGTGCCGTTCCTGCACTTCGGTCTAGAGCAGCGCTGGTGGCTGGACTGGTATCCGCCTGACGCCCTGGCCCTGTGCATCGGCCTCCTGGGCCTCTATTACCTGGCCCTGCGCTATCTGCGCCCCCCTGACGCCCTGCGGGTGCGTCGGTCCACGGTGGTGGCCTTCGTGCTGGGGGTGCTGGCCATCTACGCCGGCGCTGGCACGCCCATCCACCCGCTGGGAGAGGAATTCCTGCTGTCGGCCCACATGTTCCAGCACTTCCTGTTCAGCATGGTGGCAGCGCCGCTGCTGGTGGTGGGCATCCCCACCTGGCTGTGGCAGATACCGCTGCGCTCTCGGGCCGTGCTACGGGCGGCACGCGCAGTCACGCACCCGGCCTCGGCCTTTCTGGTCTTCACCGTCTTCCAGACCCTCACCCACCTGCCGCCGGTGATAGAGCTGGCGGTCACCAACGGGGGCTTCCACTTCCTGACTCACCTGGGGCTGGTGCTCAGCTCCATGCTCATGTGGTGGCCGGTGCTCAGCACGGTGCCGGAGCTGCCGCGCCTGTCCTATCCGTTCCAGCTGGCCTATCTCTTCGTGCAATCGGTTCTGCCCACCGTCATCGCCGCCTTCCTGGTCTTCGCCACCAGCCCCGTTTACCCGGTCTACGCCCGGATGCCGCGGCTGGTGTACTCCATCACGCCGGTGGTGGACCAGCAGCTGGCGGCAGCCATCATGAAGATCCTGGGATCGCTGGTGCTGTGGGGATTCGCCGCCTGGGCCTTCTACCAGTGGTTCGCGGAGCACGAACGCCGCGCGCGAGGGCCTTCCTGGGAAGAGGTGGGGGAGGAGCTGGAACGGCTGGGCCTCTCCCGCCGCGACCAGGGCTAGAGGCCCTGCTCTAGCGGGCCACCAGCGTCCCCGTCATCTGCTGCGGGTGGACGGTGCAGTTGAAGTAGTAGCTGCCGGGGGCAAGGGTTACGGTCAGGGTCTCCTGGCAAGGGGCGGTGCAGAACTCGGTGGAGGCCAGGGGCTGTCCCCCCGACTGGGCGTCCTGACGGCTACGCCAGATGGCGATGTCGTGCACCTGCCCGGTGTCCTCATTGATGAAGGTGATGGTAACGGGTTGATTGGCTGCCACCACAAGTTGCTGGGCGTTGAAGCGCAGGCTCCGCACGGCGCGGACTTCCAGGCTGGTAGCGGGGGCGCCACCGGCCTGACCGCCGCCACCCGCGGGCGCCGTGGCCGCCGGTGGCTGCTCGGCCGCCGCCTCCTGGGCCCCTCCTTCCTCATGGACGGCCGCCCAGATGGCCCCAGCCAGGATGCCCAGCAGGACGACGGCCGCCATGGCGCCCACGTGCCAGCCCTTTATCTGGGGCACGCTGGCCACGAACCAGCCCCCCAGCAGGATGAGGGCCGAGATGCCCAGGGCCAGAGGCGTGGCCATGTCCACGTCGCCCACCTTCCAGTGGGCCAGCTCCAGGTAAATGCGCGAAAGGCCGTAGACCACCAGCACGCTGAACAGGAAGGCCATGGCCGGCACCAGGAAGGGGAAGGCCGTGCGCTCCCGCACCTGCTGCTCGGCCTCGAACCGCCGCCACCATTCCTCGCTGCGCAGGGCCTCCATGTCGATGACCTGGAGGGACCCCGGCACCAGTAGGTCGCGGTGCTGCTCCAGGATGGAGACGACGGTAGGCTCCCCCGTCTCGTAGTCGATCAGGCTCTGATCGTCGGCCCAGCGGGTCTCCACCACCAGCTGCACATTGCCCTGGCGGTTGATGGACCGCACCACCCGCATGTCCTGGAAGCCTGCCTGGTGGACGAGGTGGTTGCGGTGCTCGTCCAGGCGGTCCAGGAGTCCGCCGGGCCGCAGGGCCTCCTCCAGCTTGTCAGCCGGGAGCTGGGCCAGCACTAGCTGCACATATTCCATGGGCCACCACCTGGCAGGGAGTGGGGGAGGCTGGCCCCCCGCTTGCCACTTCTATCACAATCCCCCCCTAGGGTCAACCGCGCCGCCGCCCGAAGCCCCACGCACCTGGGCAAAAGGCGCCAAAGGCCCCTCGCCTGCTCCGGCGGAGAGGCGAACAACGTGTTTGCCAGTGGGGTCATGGCCTGTATAATGGGTGTCGCACAGACGAGGAGGCGTCCCATGGACTTTCGCTTCAGCCCCGAAGAAGAGGCCTTCCGGGAGGAGGTGCGACGCTTCCTGGACGAGGCCCTCACCGACGAGGTCAGGACCCGCTTCGGGCTGCTGGACACGCCGGAGCGACAGCGTTTCGGCGACAGGCTGGCCGAGAAGGGGTGGCTGGGCCTGGGCTTCCCCACCGAGTACGGTGGGGCCGGCGAGGGCCTGAAGTTCGCCCCCTACATCCTCAACCAGGAGCTGCTGCGGGCGCAGGCGCCCATCGTGGGCAAGAACGTGGGCATCATCGCCAACGTCATCCTCCGCCACGGCTCCGAGGAGCTGAAGAGGGAGTTTCTGCCCCGCATCTTCCGCAACGAGATCCAGTGGGCCATCGCCTACACCGAGCCCGAGGCCGGCTCCGACCTGGCCAACCTGCAGTGCCGGGCCGTGCTGGAGGGGGACGAGTTCGTCGTCACGGGCATCAAGCGGTTCATAACCTCGGCCCACTTCGCTGACTACTACTGGACGGCTGTGCGCACCGACCCTGCTGCCCAGCCCAAGCACCGGGGTATCAGCCTCCTCATCATCGACGCCTCCCTCCCCGGCATCACCGTCACCCCCATGTGGACCATCATCGGCGAGAGGACCAACGAGGTCTACTTCGACAACGTGAGGGTGCCCAAGAAGTACCTGGTGGGGGAGCTCAACCAGGGCTGGTACTACGTCATGGAGGCCCTCAACTTCGAGCGCTTCACCCTCACCTCCACCGTGCCCACCGAGCAGAAGTTCCGTCGGCTGGTGGAGTGGGTCAGGACGGCCCAGGTGGACGGCCGTCGCCTGGCCGATGACCCGGGCGTGCGTCGTCTGATCGCGCGGCTGGCCGTGCTGGTGGAGATGGCGCGGATGCTGGAGATCCGCTGCATTTGCACCGCTGTCAACCCCGAGAACGTGGCAGCGGTGGAGGCGGCCATGAACAAGATGTGGGGAGCCGTGGTGGAAACGGAGCTGGCCGATGCCACCCTGGACCTGATGGGCACCTCCGGCTATCTGGCGGCGGGCGATGAGGAGGCCCCCCTGGGCGGCCAGGTCCTGGACGACTACCTGTTCGTGGGACACATGCGGGTCGCCGCTGCCGGGGTGGACATCTCCAAGAACCTCATCGCCAAGAGGCTCCTGGGGCTGCCCGGTGGCTCCTGAGGCGCTGCCGGCCCCGCGCCAGCACACCTGACCAAAAGAGGGACGACATGGATATCGAACTTTCCGAGCTCCAGCGACAGCTACAGGTCAGCGCCCGGCGGTTCCTGGAGGACAGGTGCCCCATCTCCCTGGTCCGCCAGCTGGAGAACAGCGACCCTGGCCTGCCCCATGACCTGTGGAGCGAGATGGCCCGCCTGGGCTGGCTGGGCCTGCCGCTGCCCCAGGAGCAGGGCGGCGCCGGACTCGGCCTGCAAGACCTGGTGGTCCTGACCAAGGAGCTGGGCCGCGCCCTGTGCCCCGTGCCCTACATCCCCACTGTGGTGGTGGCCGGCGGCCTGGTGGCCAGCGCCGAAGGCTTCTCTCAGAGGGAGGCCATCCTGGAGCGGATCGTGGCGGGGAGCCTCATCGTCTCCTTCGCCTTCCTGGAGCGAGGGCAGTACTACGACTACCGGGAGGTGGAGGCCCGCGCTGTCCCCTCCGACGACGGCTTCGTTATCGACGGCACCAAGCGGTTCGTGGAGTTCGCCACCGCCGCCGACATGCTGCTGGTGGCGGCCCGCACTGGCGACGGCACGTCGGCCGAGGGCCTCTCCCTGTTCCTGGTGGATGCTGCCTCCCCGGGTCTGGAGTTCAGCCGCCATCACACCTCGGCCCGCGATCCCCAGCACCGCGTCACCTTCCGCGGCGTGCGGGTGCCGCGTGAGCGGCTACTGGGCCGGGAGGGCGAGGGCTGGAGGCTGCTGCGCCCTGTCCTGCGACGGGCGGTGGTGGCCAGCTGCGGCTACATGATAGGGGTGGCCGAGCGGGCCCACGCCCTGGGGGTGGAATACGCCAAGCAGAGGGTCCAGTTCGGGCGGCCCATCGGTTCGTTCCAGGCCGTGCAGCACTATCTGGCCGAGACCATCACCCAGGTGGTGGCGGCAGACACGCTCACCTTCTACGCCGCCTGGTGCATAGACAACGGGCTGCCCGAGGAGGAGGTGGACTCCGTGGTGGCCAAGGCCAAGCTGGCGGCGGGGGAGGCCGTCAAGGCTGCCACCTTCATCGCCGCCCAGGTCCACGGCGGGCTGGGCTACATCGAGGACGTGGACATCACCCTGTTCCTGCGCAGGGGCAAGCAGCTCCAACTTTCGATGGGAGGGCCGCGCTACTGGTCGGAGGAGCTGGCGGCATCCCTGCTGTCCTAGGGGGCGCTCCTCCTCGACCCTGGAAGGGGCGGCGTCCCTCAGCGAACCCGGGAGGGTGAGGCATGAGCCGAGAACAGCCACCAGAGCTGCCCGACGACATTCCCCCCGAGAGGGTAGCCCGCCTGCTGCCCCTCTTCGCCGAGTCGGAGCCACAGCCCGCGCCCCTGGAGGTCAACGAGTACCTCATCCGCCACTGGTGCGAGACCTTCGAGGATGCCAATCCTCTCTACCTGGACGCCGATTACGCCCGCAGCCGCTCCTTCCGGGGGCTCGTGGCGCCGCCGGCCTCCCTCATGACCACCTTCGCCATGCCCTTCCGCTGGCCCTGGCCGCCGCCCGAGGGCCTTCCCCGACGACACGTTCACTACGACGTGAAGGAGGCGCTGGGCCTGCCGGTAGGCATCATCTCCCGCATCGACATGGAGTTCCACCGCCCCGTGGAGGTGGGGGAGAGGCTGAGCATCAGCCAGCGGCTGGTGAGCGTCTCCCCCGTCAAGCAGACGCGCCTGGGGGAGGGCCGGTTCTGGGTGGTGGAGCGCCGGTTCTGGAACGGCGATGGCCAGCTGGTGGCCACCGAGCAACTGACGGCCTTCGGCTACGGGCACGATGCTGCCGAGTCCTCGGACCAGCCTCCGGAGGGCGGCTGGAGCCCGGCCGTGGAGGAGGCCATCCAGGGCAGCCGCACCGGTTACCAGCCTCCCCCGCGTCGGCGCCTCAGGTGGCAGGACGTCTACCAAGGACAGGAGCTGCCGTCCCTGTTCATGCCCATCACCTTCCTCCGCTGTGTCTATGCTGCCTCGGCCACCCGCGACTTCTCGCCTCAGCACTCGGACCCCCACTACGCTACGGTCCGTTCGAGGACACGCAACATCTTCGTCAACACCCCTTTCCAGATGGGGATGGTCAGCCGTCTGCTGACCGACTGGGCCGGCCCCGAGGCCACCGTCCGCAGGATAGCCCTGGCCATGCGCGACAACATCTGCGCCGGCGACGAGGTGCGCCTTACGGGCAAGGTATCGCGCAAGTACGTGCAGGACGGCCGCCACCTGGTGGACGTGGACGTCAGCATCATGACCGAGCACGGCATAGCCAGCCTCTGCGAGGCCACCCTTGAGCTGCCGTCGGACTGAGGGGCTGCCTGCGGGCCGGGAGGTGGCGCCATGACCGAAGGGCCGCTGAGAGGGCTGGTGGTTATCGACTTCTCCACCTGGATGGCCGGCCCCCTGGCCACCATGGTGATGGCTGACCTGGGCGCCGAGGTGATCAAGGTGGAGCCGCCCGGCGGCGACCCGGCCCGTCGCCTGCCCGCCTTCCAGACCTGGAACCGCGGCAAGAAGAGCGCAGTCCTGGACCTCAAGTCCGAGGAGGGGCGCCAGCGGGCGCGCGACCTGGTGCGGGGGGCCGACGTCGTGGTGGTCTCCTTCCGGCCAGGGGTGGCCGAGCGCCTGGGCATCGGCTACGAGGCCTGCCGCGCCCTGAACGAGGGGCTGGTCTACGCCTCCATCACCGGCTTCGGCGAGGCGGGCGAGTGGCAGCGCCTGAAGGGCTACGAGGCGCTGGTGGCCGCCAAAAGCGGGCGCATGATGGAGTTCGAGGGCATCGCCGACCGTCCCGGCCCTGGCTACGCGGCGGTGCCCTGCGCCTCTTACTCCGCCGCCATGCTGGCCATCCAGGGCATCATGGCGGCCCTACACAAGCGGCAACGGACTGGCCAGGGCCAGAAGGTGGAGGTGTCCCTCCTGGGGGCCCTCATGCCCTTCGACATGGTGCTGTGGATCGGGTGGCAGCTAAAGCGGGACGAGCTGCAGCAGGTGGGAGGCTCGGCCCAGCTGTTGCGCCAGGCCCTTCTCGGCCAGAGGGTGCAGCCGTCCCAGGAGGCGCCCCCCGGGCACTACGACCCCACCCGCATCCATCGGCCGCGAGTGCGGGTGCCCCGCCCCAACTTCCTCACGGCCGTTACCAGGGACGGTCGCTGGATTCAGTTTGCCAACACTACCGACCGCCTGTGCGTGTCCCTCATGGAAGCGCTGGACCTGTTGCACCTCTACGGGGAGGAACGCTTCGCCAAGCTGCCGGCCGTCTTCACCGAGGAGGACGCCGAGGCCCTCTGGGAGCGGGTCCTGGAGCAGGTGCGCCAGAGGACCCTGGATGAGTGGAGGGCCGTCTTCGACCAGCGGCGGGACCTGGCCTGGGAAGAGGTCCGTTTGCCCTGGGAGTCTCACCAGCACCGTCAGGTGAGACACAACGGCCACTTCGTCGTGGTGCCGGGGCTGCAGGGACAGGAGACCCTCCAGCCCGGCCCCCTTTTCACCCTGGACGGCGTCCGGGCATTGCAGTTGCACCGTGCCCCCCTCCTGGGCGAGCACACGGATGAGCTGGTATCCCTGCCGGAGCGGCCGCCGTCGGTGGAGAGGGGAGGCGGCGAGGCCAGCGACGGCCCTCCTCTGGCGGGGGTGACCATCCTCGACTTTTCGTCCTGGATAGCTGGTCCACTGGCCGTCTCCATCCTGGCCACGCTGGGGGCCAGGGTCATCAAGATCGAGCCGGTGGGCGGCGACCTGAGCCGCTTCTCGACGGCGGGCCTCCTGGCCTTCCCCATGACCCAGGGCAAGGAGAGCCTGGCTGTGGACCTGACCAGGCCCGAGGGGCAGGAGATAGTGCACCGGTTGGTGAGAAGGGCCGATATCCTGCTGCACAACTACCGGGCCGACGTGCCCCGGAAGCTGGGCATCGACTACGAGACCTGTCGCCGCCTCAACCCAGAGCTGATCTACGTCAACGCCTCGGCCTACGGCGACTCGGGTCCCGACGCGGGGAAGCCCGCCTTCCATGCGACCATAGCGGCCCTGGCTGGCAACCAGGCCCGTCAGGCCGGCGCTGGCCACCCGCCCAGGGACATCGACCGTCTGGGCCTGGAAGACCTGAAGAGGGAGGCCTGGCGCCTCATCAAGGCGGCCGAGGGGAATGCCGACCCTATCGCCTCCCTGGGGACGGCGGCAGCCGTCCTGGTGGCCCTGCACCTGCGGGACCGTCACCGCCGCGGCTACTACATCGTCACCACTATGGTCGCCTCCAACATATACGCCAACTCGGACGAGGCCATCGTCTTCCCGGGCCGGCCCCCGGGCCAGCAGGTGGACGAGCAGGTGCTCGGTCTAGGACCCCTCTACCGCCTGTATCGCGCCGCGCAGGGCTGGGTGTTCCTGGCCTGTGTCCAGCCCTCGGAATGGGAGGCCTTCTGCTCCCTGGTGGGCAGAGAGGACCTGGCGGGCCGCTGGCAGGAGGCTTGGGGAGAGGGGGCCGCCCACCTGGCCGGCGAGCTGGAGGCCCTGTTCCTGGGGCGCACCGCCCGGGAGTGGGAGGAGGCGGCCATCCGCGCCGACGTGCCCCTGGTGGCCGTCGAGGAGCGGGACCCTGGACGCTTCTTCATGGAGGACCCGCGCATGCTGTCCCTCGGCTACAGCGTGGATGTGGTCTCGCCGGTTCACGGCAAATACAGGCGGCACGGCGCCTACTGGCGCTTCTCTCGCGACCGGCTGACCTTCGGCCCCTGGGAGCCCCTGGGCGGCCACACCGTCCCGATACTGCGGGAGCTGGGATACAGTGACCAGCAAATCTCGGACCTCGTCCAGCGGCGAGTGGTGGAGGCCTGGGAAGGGGGGCGGGCATGACCGAGGCCGTTCGGGACAGGGCAGCCATCGTCGGCATCGGCTCCACCCGTTTCGCCAGAAACCTGGGCAAGTCGGAGCTGGAGAACGCCCTGGAGGCCTCGCGGCTGGCCCTGGAAGACGCCGGCCTCTCGCCGGCCGACGTCGATGCCATCTTCAAGGTGGAGACCCCCGGCGAGGAAGGCAACAGCGAGCTGGAGATCGCCCGCAACCTGGGCATACCCCAGCTCAGGGCCTGGGGCGCCGCCGGCTACGGCGGCGGCGGCGCCTGCGCGCCCATCGTGCTGGCTGCCCTGGCCATCGCCACGGGCGTGGCCAGCGTGGCCCTGGCCATCAGGGCGCGCAACCGCGGTTCGGGAGGCCGGCCCTGGGCCCGCGTGGGGACGCGGGTCCCGGGCGTCGCTGCCTTCGAGGTCCCTTACGGGCTGGCCAGCCCCGTCCAGCAGATAGCCACGCTGGCCCGACGCTACATGTGGGAATACGGCGTCACCTCTGAGGACCTGGCGACGGTGGCCGTCGTCCAGCGCTTCCACGCTTCCCACAACCCCAACGCCACCTTCCGCGACCCCATCACCGTGGACGATGTGTTGACCTCACGAGTCGTCGCCGACCCCCTCCACCTGCTGGACTGCTCCATGGAGAGCGACGGCGCCTGTGCGGTGGTGCTGACCACGGCCGAGCGCGCCCGGGACCTGCGTCATCGGCCCGTGCTGGTGACGGGTGTGGCCCAGGGGATGGGGAAGCGCCACTACATGATGGGTGGACTCGTTTACCAGGACGACCCCTTCGACTTTCCGGCCCGCTACACCGCTCGGGAGGTCTACAGGTCTGCTGGCCTGGGCCCCGACGACATCGATGTCGCCCTGCTCTACGACGTCTTCACCCCCCTGGTCCTGTGGCAGCTGGAGTGCTACGGCTTCTGTCGCCGTGGCGAGGCTGCGGCCCTGGTCAGGGAGGGGCGCATCTGCTGGCCCGAGGGCGACCTCCCCGTCAACACCCACGGCGGCAGCCTCTCGGAGGCGTACATCCATGGCTTCAACCACATCCTGGAGGCGGTGCGGCAGCTGAGGGGCGAGGCCTTCTGCCAGGTGGCCGATGCCCGCGTGGCCCTGGTAGCGGCGGCGCCCATAGTGCCCTCCAGCGCCGTCATCCTGACTCGCCAGTAGGGGCGCGACATGACCCGGCCTGACGGGGCCCAGCGACCTCTCCCCGAGATAACCCCCCTCACGGAGCCTTTCTGGGCCGGTGCCAGAGACCGGGTCCTGCTGCTGCAACGGTGCGCCCGTTGCCGGCGCTTCCGCTTCCCTCCCGAGCACGGCTGCGGCTATTGTGGCTCTCCCGAGTTCACCTGGGAGCGGGCCAGCGGCAGGGCCACCCTTTACTCCTGGACCGTAGCCCACTCGCCCCACCTTCCCTTCTTCATGGAGCGACTGCCCTGGCCCGTGGCGGTGGTCCAGCTGGAGGAGGGGCCGCGAATGGTCACCAACCTGGTGGGGGTGCCCGTGGAGCGCTACGAGTTCGGCATGCCGCTGGTGGTGGACTTCTTGGAGGTGGACTCCGAGATCACCCTGCCGGTCTTCCGGCCGGCGGACAGTTAGGGGGTCCCATGGACTTTCGCAGCAGACAAGAGATGGAGGCCGTCCGGGCGGAGGTGCGCGCCGTCCTCTCCTCCGTTCTGCCGGCCGACTGGGGAGGCTCGGGGCTGCTGCCCATGGACGTGCTGCCGGAACATATGGGGCTGGCTCGCCAGCTGGACATGGCCCTGGCGGAACGGGGCCTGCTGGCGCCTTCCTTCCCGCCCGAATACGGCGGCCGCGGCATGGGGCCGTATGCCCACTATGCCTTGCTGGAGGAGCTGGGGTACCACCTGGCGCCACGTCTGACCACCATCGCCGTGGACCTGGTGGGGCCTGTCCTCTTGCTCTACGGCAGCGAGGAGCAGAGGCGGCAGCACCTGACCCGCATCGCCCGGGAGGGCACCATATGGTCCCAGGGGTTCAGCGAGCCTCAGGCTGGCTCCGACCTGACCTCCCTCCAGACCACCGCCCGCCGACGCGACGGCTGTTACGTCATCAACGGGCAGAAGATATGGACCAGCATGGCCCATCAGGCGGAGTGGATAATCCTCCTCGCCCGCACCGGCCCCCCGGAGTCGCGGGGCCGCGGGCTGAGCCTCTTCCTGGTGCCCGCCAAGGCGCCGGGCATAACCATCAGCCCCATCGTGGACATGACGGGGGCGCACATGCTGAACCAGGTCTTCTTCGAGGACGTGGAGGTGCCTGCCGAGAACCTGGTGGGCGAGGAGAACAGGGGCTGGGTCTATGCCACCACCCTCCTGCAGCACGAGAGGGGGGACGCCATCCTGGTGGGCCAGTTTCGCCGCCTGCTGGACGACCTCCGCTCCCTGCTCCAGTCCCGCTACGGCCGCGGCAAGGCCCCCGCCGCTGTCAGGCATGCCCTGGCCCAGGCGGAGGTGGAGCTGGAGGTCGGCAGGCTCCTGAACCTGCGGGTGGTGGACATGGCCGCCAGGGGCCTTCCCATGGACATGGAGGCGTCGGTCTGCAAGCTCTTCGTCAGCGAGTCGTTCCAGCGCTTCACCCACGTGGCATGCGCCATCCTGGGCCTGTGGGGCCTGGCGAGGGAGGGCAAGGGGTCCGTCTTGGGGGGGCGGGTGCCCTATTACCTCATGGCCTCGGTGCCCACCACCATCATCGCCGGGACGTCCGAGGTGCAGCGCATGATCATCGCGACGCGCGGCCTGGGCCTCCCCAGGTCCTGACGCCCTAAGTGGCGCCGGGCACGTAGGCCCAGCGGTCGCTGTGCAGGCTGCCGCCGTCGACCACTATCGTCTGGCCGGTGACATAAGAGGCCAGGTCGGAAGCCAGAAAGGCTATGACCTTGGCCACGTCCTGAGGCTCGGCCAGGCGCCCCAGCGGCGCCCGGCGCCGCAGGCGGCGCAACACCTGTTGGGGGAACCAGGCCCTCACCGCCTCCGTCAGCACCAGGTCCGGCGCTACGGCGTTGACCCTCACCTTGGGGGCCCACTCCAGGGCCAGGGTGCGGGTCATGGCCATGAGGCCTGCCTTGGCCGCTGAATAATGGCAGGAGTTGGGGGCGGGGACCATCCCCGCCACCGAGGCCACGTTGACGATGGCTCCCCCCCGTCCCTGCACCATCACCCGGCCGGCCGCCTGGCTGAACACGAAGGCCGACCGCAAGTTGATATCCAGCACCCGCGACCAGGAGCGGACGCTCATCTCCAGGAGAGGGCTGGGGCGCATGCCGCCCACGTTGTTGACCAGGATGTCCAGCCGGCCGAAGCGTTCCAGCGTCGCCTCGACGGCCCGCTGGGCCGTCCCCTCCTCGGTGGCGTCCCCTACCACCGCCAGCGCTTCCTGCCCGCTGGCCTGGGCTGCCGCGGCGGCCGCCTGGGCACGCTCCTCGTCCACATCCACAACGCAGACCCGGCAGCCCAGACGCGACAGGAGCAGCGCGGTGCTATAGCCGATGCCCGAACCGGCCCCGGTGACTATGGCCGACTTGCCAGCCAGGTTCAGAAGCGTATCGGCGGGGGAACTCACGGCTGCTCTATGTTAGGCAGCCCCCGTACCCGCGGTCAAGCAGAAGGGCCTGCCACTGGCGGACAGGCACGGAGCCCTGTCGCCGCGATCGTTCGTGCCGGCTCCTGCCGCCTCTGGGCCGATGCGCGGTGTAGACGGCTCTCTGGGCGCAAAGGGGGTCAAAAAGGACAATTTGCAGTCGGTAACGTTCCTTGTTACCCCGACGTCTAGATATGGGAAGCGACCGAAAGGGGGCAGTCTCATGTCTGGCGAGGGGCGCCACCACAGTGGGCCGTCCCGATTGCTGCTGCTGGCCCAACTGGCCTGGGCCGAAGGCCCCACCGAGACGGTCCTGGCCGACGCGGCCGAGGCCATCGGCCGCGCCTGTGGCGCCGATCTGGCTGAGGTGTTGGAGCCTCTCCCCCAGGACTCCCTCTTGCGGGCATGGCCCTATCCTCGCGCCAGGGAGCCTCGCCTTTCTCCCCTGGACTCCGACGTGCTGGGGCCTGTCATGAACGTCTCCGGCCCCGTCCTGCTGTCGGGTGAGGAGGCGAGGCTCACGCCCAATGCTGCCCAGGCTGGTGTCAGATGGGCCTTGGTGGCGCCGGTGTGGGTCGGCAACTCGCCCTGGGGGCTGCTGGCCGTCTATCGCCTCCGGGGCCGCCCTTTCACTGCCTATCAGGCCCGCCTGCTGCAGGTGGCGGCCAAGGCCCTCGGTTCCTTCCTGGAGCGGGCCCGGGCGAGTCGGGAGCTGGAGTCGCTGCGCCGCCGGTGGGACGCCCTCTGGACCAACCCCTACCAGATCGTGTGCGAGGTGAGTCCGGGCGGCCGCATCCTCAAGGTCAGCCCCGGCTTCACCGACCGCCTCGGGGTCGACCCCGACTCGCTGGTGGGCGCCCTGGCTGGCCAGTTCATCCACCCCGAAGACCTGCAGGTCCTGGTGGAGCTGGCCCAGCGTCCCCATGCCAAGATGGCCCTCCGCTGGCGCCTGCCCAACGGCGAGTGGATATGGCTGGAGGCCGTGGGCAAGGTCTTCGAGACGCCCGAGGGCAGTCGAAGGGTCCTGGTCACCGTGCGCGACCTTACGGAACACCGGCGGCTGGAAGCGGAGCTGCGTCAGAGCGAGGAGACCCTGCGCACCATCCTGGACACCGTCAGCGAGGCCGTCTTCATCACCGATAGCAGTCAGTGTTACGTCTGGTGCAATCAGGCCTTCAGCCGTGTTACGGGCTACACCCGCAGCGAGGCCATCGGGCTGCCCGTGTCCGCCCTGCTGCCGCCCGACCAGATGAACAAGGTGCGGGAGATCTCCCGGCGTCAGTTGCGGGGCGAGCTGGGCACATACTCCTACGACCTGGAGATCCTGAGCAAGGACGGGCGTCGCCTTCCCATCGAGGTCAGCGTGAGCGTCATCTGGCGGGCCGATGGCTCCTACTGGTTCGTGGGCACCTTCCGCGACATCAGCGAGCGCCGCCGCTGGGAGGCGCGATTGCTGCACCTGGCCGACCACGACCATCTGACGGGGGTCTTCAACCGACGCCGTTTCTACGAAGAGCTGAACCGGGAGATGGACCGCGTCAAGCGCTACGGGGGCCGGGCAGCCCTGCTCTGGGTGGACCTGGACGGCTTCAAGGACGTGAACGACCGCTTCGGCCACCACGTGGGCGACGATGTGCTGCGGCACGTGGCGGCTGTCCTCCGTCTGGAGGTGCGGCGGTCGGACATTGTGGGACGCCTGGGGGGCGACGAGTTCGGCATAGTGCTGGTTGAGGCCGACGAGCGGGAGGCGAGGGCCGTCGCCCAGCGCATTTTGGACCGCCTCCAGAACCTGACCCTCCCCGGCGGCCTGCACCTGTCCCTGTCGGCCAGCATCGGCATCGCCCTGTTGCACCGTATGGGGGCCGACGCCAAGGAGGCCATGGTCTACGCCGACAGGGCCATGTATGCGGCCAAGGCGCAGGGGGTAGGCCTGGTGGCGGTGCACCGCCCGTCCCAGGCCCAGTCCGTGCCCGTCTCGGCGCCCCACAAGGTGCGGGGCTGGGAGGTGAGGCTGCGCCGCGCCCTGCAGACGGGGCGCCTGCGCCTGTTCTGCCAGCCTATTCTGAACCTCCACACCAATCAGGTGGGTCGCTACGAGCTGCTGCTGCGGTTGCAGGAGAACAGCCACATCATCCCTCCCTCCCTGTTCCTGTGGGCGGCCGAGGAGCTGAACCTGGTGCGCGACATCGACCGCTGGGTGGTGGAACGCAGCCTGGAGCTGCTGCGCTTCCTGCTGGACAGCGGCCAGAGGCTGTCGCTGCACCTGGACCTGCACGTGAACATGTCGGGCCGTTCAGCCCTGGACCATCAGCTGCGGCAGGCGTTGCGCGACCTCGTCCAGAAGGCCCGCCTGGAGCCGGGCCGCCTCGTCTTCGAGCTGACCGAGACGGCGGCCCTTCTGGACGTACAGGAGCTGCGGGCCTTCATGGAGGAGATGAGGGAGATGGGGTGCCGCTTCGCCCTCGACAACTTCGGCTCCGGCCACTCCTCCCTGTATCAGCTCCGCTTCCTCCCCTTCGATTACCTGAAGATAGACGGCTCCTTCGTGCGCGGCCTCCTGAACGACCGCATAGACCGGATGATGGTGCGGGGCTTCGCCCTGGCCGCCAAGGCCTTGGGGTTGCGCAGCATCGCCGAGCACGTGGAGGACCAGCAGACGCTGGAGGTGTTGCGAGAGCTGGGGGTGGACTACGCCCAGGGCTACTGCATCGGTCGGCCGCGGCCAGTGGAGCAGGAATGGCCCGACGTCAGTGGGGCGGCAGCTCCAGAGGGCGTCCGTTGAGGGTGACGGTGGCCTCCACCTTCACTGGCTGGGCCAGGGCCTGCTCCACGTAGCAGGCCGAGCGGGCCAGCGATACCAGCCGGGCTACCTCTGATGGCGGCGCCGAGGACTCCAGCCCCAGCTCCATCTCGAACCCGTCACAGCCGGCACGCAGGGTGCCGGCCAGGGCGGAGCCCTCGGTCCAGAAGCGACCCCGCACCTTGACGGTGGCCCTCTCCAGGGGTATGCGCAGACGGCGGGCCAGACTGGCCGCCACCGACAGCGTTCAGAGGGCCAGGGCCGCCGCCAGATAGGCCAGCGGCGTGGGAGCCGAGCCCTCGCCGCCCGCCTCTGGCGCCTCGTCGGAGAAGATGAAGTGCTGGATGCCGTCGCTGCGGCCGGCGCGGGCGCGCCGCAGGGTAGGCGTCAGCAGCTCGGCGCTGGCCTCGTAAATGAAGTGGCGCCGCGGCCGGTCTGTTTCCCTCACGGGCCTCCCTCCTTGTGCGGCTGGTCGGGCCGGTAGAACACGACCCGCACCCTTTCCAGGGTCGCCAAACCCTCCTGGACCATCTCTCTCACCGTGGCCAGGAAGGCCTCTATTTTCTCGGGTCGGTCGGCAACCTCGATGACGATGGGCAGGTCGCTGGACAGCTCCAGCAGTCGGGAGGTGTGAATGACGCTGTTGGCCCCGAAACCCTCGATGCCGCGGATCACGGTGGCCCCTGCCAGCCCCTGCTCCCGGGCCTTTTCCACCAGCGCCCGATATAGAGGGCGGCCGTGCCAGCGGTCGCTCTCGCCGATGAAGATGCGCAGTAGCAGCGCCTGCGTCTCCTCTTCCACGCCTTCAGCTCCCGATGCTGCCCAACGCCCTGCCCAGCACGAAGGAGGCCAGGCCGCCCATCAGGCTGGCTGCCAGGTATCCCAGGCACAGGAGATAGGCGCCGTCCCTCAGCAGCCCGTGGACCTCGTAGACGAAGGTCGAGAAGGTGGTCATGGCACCCAGGAACCCCACTGCCAGCAGGGATCGGGCCTCGGGCCCCAGCAGCCCCCGTTCCTCCACCAGGGCTATGATAACCCCCAGCAGGAAGCACCCCAACAGGTTCACCACCAGGGTGCCGTAGGGGAAGGCGGTGCCCAGCAGGGAATAGACCGCACGGGCCAGGAAGTAACGGGCCAGGGCCCCCAGGGCCCCTCCCGTCGCTACCGCAACCACCGTCATCGGCCTCGTAAAGAAAAGGCCCCCACCGCGTCGTTCGGTAGAGGCCATCTGCGTCGCCGCGGTTCGGCGCCTTCCGGGCGCCGGGCGGGCCTCATCGCCCCTTCTGGTGGGCGATGGAGGATTCGAACCTCCGACCTTCTCGGTGTAAGCGAGACGCTCTGCCGCTGAGCTAATCGCCCACCTGCCAAATCCATGCTATTTATAGAGCATGGGGGCGGTCAAGGGCGGGCCCGAGGCGCAACAGCAGCAGCCAGCAGGAGGTGAGGCATGAAGGTATTCCTCTCGGCGGCCATCACCAGCGGCCGACGCGAGTATGTGGAGGCGGTGCGGGCCATCGCCCAGGCCCTGCAGGATGAGGGGGTGGAGGTCCTGAATCAGCGTGTAGCCGACCCCACCTTCCCGCAGCCATCGGTGGACAGGGCCCGTGCCCTGCGGGAAGTCTATCAGTGGCTGCAGGAGGCCGATGCCCTGGTGGCTGAGGCCACCATCTCCTCCACCGGCGTCGGCTGCGAGCTGACCACCGTCCAGATGCGCGGCAAGCCCGTGCTCCTGCTCTACGACGCCCACTTCGGCTTCCGCATCTCCGACTGGGTGCTGCATCATCCCGATCCCAAGGTCACCGCCCGTCCCTATCGCGACCTCCCCGAGCTGGTCGAGGAGGTGCGCCGCTTCGTGCGCGGGCTGAGGGGCGCCGCCTCCGGGTAAGGCCCCCACAGCCCCTGGCTCACAGGGGCAGGAGCCACTGCAGCAGCCGCTCGCTGGTGCGGGCGTCGCCCGAGGGGCCTTGGTAGACAGTCCTCCCCTGCTCCAGCACATAGACGCGGTCTGCTAAGGGCAGGGCCAGGTCCAGCCTCTGCTCGGCCAGCACCACTGCCACGCCCTGGCTGCGCAGGGCCCGGACGACCTCCTGCACGCGTTCCAGCCAGGGCATGCCCAGGCCCTCGAAGGGCTCGTCCATCAGCAGCACCCTGGGGTTGCGCACCAGCGCCCGGGCGACGGCCAGCATCTGCTGTTCGCCCCCGGACAGAGCGGTGGACTGGGCCTGCCGCCGCTCCCACAGGCGGGGGAAAAGGCTGTATACCCCCTCGACTGTCCAAGGCCCGGGACGTTGCGCCAGCGACAGCTCCTCCTGGACCGACAGGCCCGGGACGGGCCGCCGTCCCTGGGGCACGAGGCTGAGTCCCGCCCGCGCCAGCTGCAGGGGGGAAAGGCCCGTCACGTCTCTTCCCTCCAGCACCACCCGCCCCGAACGCGGGCGCAGGAGGCCGGCGACGGCGTGCAGAAGGGTGGTCTTGCCCATGCCGTTGCGGCCCAACAGGGCCACCACTTCGCCCCGACCTACCTCCAGGTCCACACCGTGCAGCACCTGGGCCTGGCCATAGCCACAGGCGAGGCCCGATACCTGCAGGGCCGGCGGGCCCGCCTCTCCCTCGCGGGGGACGATAGCCTCAGCCCCTGTCAGCTTCGGCCCGGCATAGGCGGCCAGGAGCCGCGGGTGGCTGCGCACCTCCTCGGGCCTCCCCTCCAGCAGCACCTCGCCCCCGTGCAGCACTGTCACCCGCTCGCTGAAGGCATAGGCGAAGGCCAGGTCGTGTTCGATGAGCAGCACCGTCAGCTGGCGCGGCAGGCCCAGCAGCAGCCGGCCGATGCGTTCCCTCTCCGGAGGCGACAGGCCAGCCAGCGGCTCGTCCAGCAGCAACAGCCGCGGCCTTTGGGCCAGGGCCATGGCCAGCTCCAGGAGGCGCCGGTCGCCGTGGGAGAGAGCAGCGGCCGGCTGTCCGGCCTGCCCTTCCAGACCCACCCGCTCCAGCACCCGCAGCGCCTCGTCCCTAAGGCCAGGCGTCCCCTCCAGGGGGACGAAGGGCCACCAGCGACGGCCCCTGCGGCCAGCCAGCAGGGCCAGCATCGCGTGCTCGAGGCAGCTCTTGTCGGGGAAGACGCTGGGCACCTGGAACGAGCGCACCACCCCCAGAAGGGCGATGCGCTCCGGGGGAAGGCCGTCGATGCGCCGCCCGTCCAGGTAGATGGCGCCCCCGCTGGGGCGCAGCTCGCCGCCGATGAGGCGAAAGAGGGTGGTCTTGCCGGCACCGTTGGGGCCGATGAGGGCCCTGCGCTCTCCCATGGCCACGGCGAGGGAGACGTCCTTCAGGGCCAGCGCCCCGCCGAAGGCCCTAGACAGGCGCTCCACCCGCAGCTCCGCCATCGGCACCCCCGCGGGCCAGACGTCTCACCCCCGACGACGCCCACGCTGCCAGTCCGGCCAGGCCCCCTCGCCCCCACAGGACCGTCGCCACCAGCAGCAGCCCCAAGAACAGGTTCCAGTAATCGCTGCGGGCGCTGGCCCAAGCCTCGACGGCCACATAGGCGCTCGCCCCCACGGCCGGCCCCCAAGGGGCCTGGGGCCCGCCCAGCAACACTACGATGAGCATCACCCCCGACACGGACCAGGAGAGGTCCCGCGGGTGGACGAAGCCGCGCTCGTGGGCAGCGATGGCCCCGGCCACGCCGGTCACGGCCGCTGCGAGGGCATATGCTGCCAGACGGTAGAGGAACACGGGGTAGCCCAGGGCGCGGGCACGGGCCTCGTTCTGGCGGGCGGCGTCCAGCACCTGCCCCAGGGGCGATGCCCACGCCGCCGAAAGCAGCAGATAGCTGCCCACCAGCGTTCCTATGGCCAGCCCGTACAGGGCGCGGTGGTCTTCCAGGCCCGTCAGCGCTGGGACGCCTGCGATGCCGTCGTCGCCTCCCGTCAGGTCGCGCCACTGGAGGGCCAGGACATGGGCCAGCTGGGCGAAGGCGAGGGTGAGCATGAGGAAAAAGATGCCGCGGCCCCGCAGGACCAGGACGCCTGTGGCCAGGGCGAAGCCCACCGCCACCAGGGCTGCCACCGGCAACGCCAGCCAGGGCCACGGCGCCACATGTCTCGCCAGGAGGGCGGCGGCGTATGCCCCCAGCCCCCAGAAGGCGGCATGGCCCAGGGAGACCATCCCTCCCCTGCCGACCAGCAGTCCCAGGGCCAGGGCTGCCGTGGCCAGGGTGGCCGCCTCCACCCCGAGGTGAAGGGTGAAGCCGCCCGCCAGTGGCGGAACGGCGGCCAGGACGGCCACGGCCGCTAACGCCAGCAGGCGCAGGGGGGTCCTTCTCTTCACGGTGTCCTCTTGCCCAGCAGTCCCTCGGGCCGCCAGACCAGCACCACCGCTAGCAGCCCCGAGACCATGGCCGCCGTGAACTGGGGGAAGTAGAGCTTGCCCAGGGCGTCGGTGAGACCCACCAGCAGGGAGGCAGCCAAGACGCCCTCTATCTCTCCTGCCCCGCCCATGACCACCACTACTAGGGCCAGCAGCAACAGCTCGAAGTCCCGTCCCGGCGCCAGGGCCAGGCGGGGCAGGCCCACCACCCCTGCCAGGGCAGCCAGGGCCACCCCCAGGGCGAAGGTCAGGGACAGCACGGCGCCTGTCGGCACGCCCGCTAGTTGGGCCATCTCCCCGTCGCCCACAGCCGCGCGGATCGCCACGCCCAGCCGCGTGCGTCGCAGCAGCAGCCTCAGCAGGACGAACACGGCCACCCCCACTCCGATGATGACCAGGGGGTAGGAGGGATAGACGAAGCCGCCTATCTCGATGGGGCGGTGGAAGGGAGGCGGCGCCCCAACGCTGCGAATGTCGCCGCCCCAGCCAGCGCGGGTGGCATCGGCCATTACCAGGGCCAGGCCGAAGGTGAGGAGCACCTGGTCCAGCTCGCGGCCCCCGCCACGCAGCCGCCTCAGCAACAACCAGTCCATGCCCAGGCCCACGGCCGCCCCTAAGGCCGGCCCCACCAGCAGGCCCAGCCAGAAGTTCCCCCACTCGTTGCAGACGGTGAAGCCCACATACCCGCCCAGCGTATAGAGGGCGCCATGGGCCAGGTTGACGAAGCGCCCCGCTCCCAGCACCAAGGAGAGACCCGATCCCAGGAGGAACAGGAGCATCCCGTAGGAGAGGCCGTTGAGCAGCGCCGACAGGTGCTCCATGGGCGTCGGCTGGCACCCTCTAGCCCGGGTCCCGCAGGCGTCCCAGGTCCTTCACCACCACGTTCACCACCTGCCCGCCCTCCTCCCGCACCTGTCGCAGGTAGATGTTCTGGACCACGTTGTGGGTGACAGGGTCGAACTCGAAGGTGCCCCGGGGGCTGTCGAAGTGGAGCGCCTCGGCTGCCCGCACCAGGGCATCGGGGTCGGAGGTGTCGCCCTTCACGGCCTCCAGCACCTCGGCGATGACCCTGGCGCCGTCGTAGGCCTGCACAGCGAAGACGCTGGGCAGCTCACCGTAGCGACGCCGGTAGTCCTCCACGAACTGACGGTTAGCGGCGTTGTCGAGGGTGACGGCCCAATAGAGGCTGCTGTAGGCGTCCAGGGCATCGCGTCCCACCGACCTGAGCACGTCCTGCTCCACCGTCCAGCCCGTCACCGCCAGGGCGATGCGCCCCCTCAGCCCGGCCTGGACGAACTGCCGCAGGAAGAGGACGGCGTCGCTGCCGGAAGCGAAGCCGTAGACGGCCTCGGGTCGGGCCGCCCGTATGCGGTCGATGACGCTGCTGAAGTCGGTGTTGCCCAGGGGGTAGGGGATCTCGTCCAGGACTCGACCTCCGGCAGCCACGAAGCTCTCTCTGAAGGCGGCCCGGCTCTCCTGCCCGAAGCCGTAATCGGCGTAAATGATGACTACCCGCCGGGCCAGCTCCTCGGCCACCCATCTCCCCAGGGGGAAACTCACCTGCCAGCTGGTGAAGGAGGCGCGGAAGATGTAGGGACTCTTGCGGCTGCGGGTCAGGTCGTTGCCGCCGGCATTGGTGATGACCGACAGGGTGCGGCTCTGGTGCAGGAGGTCGCGCATGGCATAGGCGGAGGAGGTGCTGACTACGCCTGTAAATATGTCCACCCTGTCGGCCTCGATGAGCTTGCGGGCGCGGGTGAGGGCGGTGTTGGGGTCGGCGGTCTCGTCTTCCACCAGCAGCTCGATGGGTCGTCCTCCAGCCACGAAGCCGGCCTTCTCGAAGTAGAGGTTGTAGCCGTTGAGCAGGTCGCGTCCCAGGGCCGCGTAGACGCCGCTGGTGGGCACTAGCACCCCCACCCTCACGGGCGGCCCGCTGCCCCGACGGGCAGCCGGGGTGGGCGCCTCCTCGCTCTCCTGGCCGCAGCCCACCATCCCGGCCACGGCCAACCCGGCCCCGAGCCTGAGCAGGTGACGACGGGAAAACCTTCTTCCGTACATTTCACCCCTTTTTCCGTGGGAGTGCGTGGAGCGGCCCGCATGCGCCCTGTCGGGGATGCGGTCACCGTCCAAGGGTAAGGGGAGGTAGGTCGCGGCGCAACCGACGCGACGAGGGCAGCCACATCTCTTCGATAGGCCCTATAATGGGGGCAGAGCGACCATGCGTGTCCACTGGCGTCGTCTCTTCTACCGCCCCCGGGCCGTGGTGACGGCCAGGGAGGGAGAGGTGGCCACATTGCGCATCGAGGGCCTGGTCTGTGACCTGTGCGCCGCCCGCGCCCGCCGAGGTCTCCTGTCCCTGCCGGGGGTTCGGGGGGCGACGGTGGACCTGGAATCGGGCACGGCGCTGGTGCGGTCCGCTGCCCCTCTGCCCGAGGGCGCTCTGGAGAGGGCGGTGGAGTCCACCGTCCTCTTCCCTCGCCTGCGCCGGCTACTGGACGGCGTTCGTCGTGCCCTGGCGCGTCGCGGGAGGGGTGCAGCGTGAAGGTCGGCGCCCACGTCTCCACCGCCGGCGGAGTGGACAAGGCCATCGACCGTGCCCTGGAGATGGGGGCCGAGGCGGTGCAGATCTTCACCTCCGCCCCCCAGAGCTGGCGTCGGCGCGAGTTCGGCGCCCAGGAGGTAGAGGCCTTTCGTGCCCGCGCCCAGGCCGAGGGGCTGGGGCCCAATTACATCCACGGCCCCTATCTCATCAACCTGGCCAGCCCCAACCGCGAGCTGGTGGCCAAGTCGGTGGAGGCCCTGGTGCTGGACATGGAACTGTGCCACCGCCTAGGCATGAAGGGGGTCATTTTCCACCTGGGAAGCCACAAGGGGGCAGGCCTGGAGGAGGTGTTCGGCCAGATAGTGGACTGCCTGCTGCAGGTCTTGTCCCGCACGCCGGAGGACACCTGGCTGGTGCTGGAGAACTCGGCCGGCATGGGCGGGGCCGTCGGCTCCCGCTTTCCCGAGCTGGGACGCATCGTGCGGGCGGCCGCCCATCCGCGCCTGAAGGTCTGTCTGGACACCCAGCACATGTTCGCCGCTGGTTACGATGTCCGCAGCCGCCAGGGGCTCGAGGCAGCCATGGAGGAGTTCGATCGAGAGGTGGGGCTGGAGCGGCTGGTGGCCGTTCACGCCAACGATTCCAAATGTCCCCTGGCCGGCGGCGTAGACCGACACGAGAACATCGGCCACGGCTATATCGGCAACGAGGGGTTCCTCAACATCATCGCCCACCCGGCCTTCCGTGACCTGCCTTTCCTGCTGGAAGTGCCGGGCATGGACGGCGAAGGCCCCGACCGCCCCAACGTGGAAGCCCTGAAGGGGCTGCGAGCAGCCGCCCTGGGCGGCTGACAGCCGCACAGGCTGGTCTAGCGCTCCTTCACACTTTTTTCATGGGATTCACGGTCGACAATGTTGGCAACACTGCCTTGCCTCGCTACATTCCTTAAGCGGGATGGCTGCCAATGCTCGACAGACGCCCCCATTCTCCCAGGCCGACTTCGAGGAGCTCTATCGTCGGCACCACCGACGGGTGCTGGCCTATATCCGTCGCAGGGTCGACGACCCTGAGCTGGCCCAGGACCTGGCTGCCGACACCTTTCTCCAGGCGCTGGCCAGCTTTCACCGCCTGCAGCGGCTGGAGGCGGGCCTCAGCTGGCTGCTGACCATCTCGCGGCGCACCGTCAACGCCCATCTGCGCCGCCGTCGTGTCCTGCCCCTCCATCTCTGGGGCTGGCCATCGCCGGAGCCTGCTGACCCGTGTCGCGAGCTGGAGGAAGAGGAGCTGGCTGCAGCCCTGCGCAGGGCGGTGAGGTCGCTGCCGGAGCGGCAACGGCAGGCGTTGCTGTTGCGCTTCGTGCAGGGGCTGCCCGGGCCGCAGGTGGCCCGCGTCATGGGCATCCAGCATGGCACGGCGCGGTTGCTGCTGCACCGGGCCATCGGACGCCTCAGGGAGGACCTGGGCCGCTACGCTGAGGCGGGCTGAAGGCGGTAGATCTCGCCCAGCACCTCCAGGAAGGCCTGGACGGTGCGGGAGCGGCGGCGGTTGTGGCGGTGGATGAGGGCGATGGTGCGCTTGGGCGGAGGCGCGTCGGCGATGGGTACCTCCACCAGGGCGCCCACCTGCAACTCCCGCTCGATGGTGACCTTGGGCACCATGGCGATGCCCAGGCCCTGCTCCACCATGCGCTTGGTGGCCTCCAGCGAGTCCAGCTCCATGGCCACGTGGGGCACCAGCCCCGCCTGGCGGAAGTAGGAGTGGATGAGGCCGAAGTAGCTGGAGCCGCGGTCGTAGAGGATGAGGGGCTGGGACGCCACCTCCTCCAGGGTCACCCGCTGCCGACGGGCGAAGGGGTGGTCGCAGTGGACCACCAGCACTATCTCGTCCTCGTAGAGGGGCACCGTGTCCACGTCGGGGTGGTGGATGGACCGCACCAGCCCCACCTGCACCTCGTCCCCTAGCACCATCTGTAGCACCTGCTCCGACCGCCCCGTGCGGATGGAGACGTTGATGCCCGGATAGCGCTGGCGAAAGACGTGCAATATCTTGGGGAGGACGTAGGTGCTGATGGTCAGGGCCGAGCCCAGACGCAGGTGCCCCAGCTGCAGGTTGCGCACCTCCTCCACCGTGTCCCGCGCCTCCTTCACGATCTGCAGGATGCGCAGGGCATAGGGGAGGAAGGCCTCCCCCGCATCGGTCAGGCGAACGCCGCGGCCGCCCCGCTCGAACAGCTCCTCCCCTAGCTCCCGCTCCAGCGACTGGATGCGGGCGGTCACCGAGGGCTGGGTGAGCTGGAGGGCCTGGGCCGCCTTGCTGAAGCTATGGAGCTGGGCTACCTGCACGAACGCCTCTATCTGCCCCAAGTCCATGGCTATCCCCCGGCCACATGCATTAACGTATCCTATGATAGCACATTTGCATCCTCTAGCGGCGTTCCTCTAACGACTTCCGATAGCCACCTCGGGCTAGCGTCGCTCCGTCCGCTGACGGAAGCCGCGGCCTACATCGTGCTCCTCGAACCAGCGGCGGTTCACATCGATGTAGTGGCGCCACTCTTGGGGCAGGTCGTCCTCGTGAAAGATGGCGCTCACCGGACAGACGTCCACGCAGGCGGCACAGTCGATGCACAGCTCGGGGTTGATATAGTACTGGTCGTCATGGTCGCTGGTGTGGATGCAGTCTACGGGACAGACGTCCACACAGGAGGCGTCCTTCACTCCCTTGCACGGCTCGGCGATGACGTAAGCCATGGGCCCTTCCCGATAGCGCTGTGAAGGTTAGCTTGATAGCAAGATTTTAACATCACCGCCCCAGGATGCCAAGTCAGGAAGGGCGCACGCCCCGCTTCTGCACGGCCACGTCCCCCCGGACTCGCGCCTGGCAGGCCAGGCGCAGACGCCTGGCCCGCACCTGGGCCTCGCCGAACTCGGCGTAAAGGGTGCGACGCTCGCTGGGACCCATGGGGTCCAGGCCGTCCTCCCCCTCCTCCACGACGCAGACGCAGCTGGTGCAGATGCCCTGACCGCCGCAGGTGGTGGGCCAGTAATAGCCCGCTTCGTGGGCTGCCTCCATGATGGTCTGCCCCGGACGGGCCTCCAGCGTCAGCCCCTGCGGCAGGACGGTTATCCTGGGCATGGTCCCTCCGGGGGCATTGTAGCACCGCCCCAGGTTGCTCTTGGCCTGGGCCTGTGGTCTATACTATCCATAAACCCGTCGAAGGCCGCCATGAAGCAGGTGCCCGAAGTCCCGGCCCCCATGCGTCACGGGGCCCCGATGCGCGCCCGCCCCCGAGGGGCTGGGGGGCCGCTGGCGGGCTGCGGCCATCGCCCTCCCCACCGCAGGGGAGCGGTGCCCGAGGAAGGCTGAGGGCAGGCATGTCCGTTCCCCGCCTCGACCAACTGCCCAAGGGCCATCGCTTCGCTCCCACCACTTACACCCTGGACGACGCCTGGGTGGACGCCTACCTGGCTGCTACCGAGGACGTCACCACGGCGGCACTGGAGCCGCAGGCGGTGCCGCCGCTGGCTGTGCTGGCCCTGGCCGTCCGCGCCCTGCTGGAGCAAGCCCGCCTGCCCGAGGGCAGCCTTCACCTGTCACAAGAGATGGCCTGCCACCGCCTGCCCCGCCGCGGCGAGACGGTCACCGCCGAGGCGGCCATCGTCAGTCGTAGCGAGCGTCAGGGGTGGGCGCTGCTGGGCGTAGAGCTGTCGGTCCGGGACTCGGAGGGAGAGCTGCTGGTATCGGGGCGGGCCACCCTGGGCCTGCCAGCTGGGGGTGGGAAGCCTTGACGGAGGGGGCGCCCGTGGCCCTGGTGGAGCTGGTCCGCCATCTGGACCAGGCCAAGATAGACCGCTACGCCCAGGTGAGCGGCGACCACAACCCCCTGCACGTGGACCCTGCCTTCGCCGCTCGCACCCAGTTCGGGGGCACCGTGGCCCATGGCATGCTGCTGCTGGCCTATGTGTCCGAGGCTCTGGCCCGCGCCTGGGGACGTCGCTGGCTGGAGGGGGGAAGGCTGCGGGCCCGCTTTCGCCTTCCGGCCCGCCCGGGCGACGCTCTCACCGTGCGGGTGCTGCCGCGGGGCAGCGCCTCCTGCCTGGTGGAAGTGCTGGACGGTAAGGGGCAGGTGCTGGTGAGTGCCGAGGCCGAGGCGGCCGAGACCCCCGCAAGCCCGCCACGGAAAGGAGGCGATACCCCTGGCTAGGGCCGTCGTAACCGGTTTGGGCTGCATCACCCCCATCGGCCTGCGGGTGGAAGAGTTCTGGCGCAACCTGGTGGCCGGGGTATCGGGGGTGGGGCACATCACCGCCTTCGACCCTTCGGGCCTGGGCTGTCGCATCGCCGCCGAGGTGAAGGGGTTCGACCCCCTGGACTACATGGACCTGCGCACGGCCCGCCGCTGCGCTCGCTTCAGCCAGTTCGCTATCGCCGCCGCTGCCCAGGCAGTGGAGGATGCCGCTCTGGCGGTGGAGCGCCTGGACCCCTACACCGTTGGCGTGGTGATGAACACTGGCGGCGGGGGCGTCCCCGACATTGCCGAGGGGGAGCGCACCTACCTCGAGAAGGGGCCGGCCAGGGTCAGCGCCTTCCTGGTTCCCATGCTAGCCCCCAACATGCCCTCCTGCCAGATAGCCATGCGCTACGGCATCAAAGGGCCCGTCATCACCTCGGTGGCCGCCTGCGCCGCCGGCGCCTATGCCTTCGTAGAGGCCAAATGGATCATCGACCGGGGAGAGGCGGACGTGGTCATCGTCGGCGGCAGCGAGGCGAGCCTGCACCCCCTGACCATCGCTGCCTTCGACAACATGCGCGCCCTGTCGCGCCGGAACGACGACCCCCAGGGCGCCTGCCGCCCCTTCGACCGCGACCGCGATGGCTTCGTGTTCGGCGAAGGGGCCGTGGCCCTGGTGGTGGAGCGGCTGGAGCATGCCCTGGCCCGCGGCGCCCGCATCTATGCCGAGCTGGCCGGGGGTGCCATGACATGCGACGCCTACCACATCACTGCCCCGGAGCCATCGGGGGAGGTGGCGGCCCGGGCCATGACGGGCGCCCTCCGTGCCGCCGGCCTGGCGCCGGAGGAGGTGGACTACATCGTAGCCCATGGCACCGGCACGCCCCTCAACGACGCCACCGAGACGGCGGCCATCAAGAGGGCGCTGGGGGAGCACGCCTACCGGGTGGCCATAAGCTCGCCCAAGTCCATGGTGGGACACCTGCTGGGCGGGGCCGGCGCCCTCTCGGCCCTGACGGCCGTCCTGGCCATCCACGAGGGGGTCATACCTCCCACCATCAATCTGGAGAACCCGGACCCGGCCTGCGACCTGGACTACGTGCCCGGGGCGGCGCGACGGGCCGAGGTCCGCACCGCCCTGGTCAACGCCTTCGGCTTCGGTGGGCAGAACGCGTCGGTGGTGTTCCGCCGCTATGACGGCGACGCCCGGGGGCGCTAGCCCCCGCGACCTCTGCTACGGCTGTGGGCCGGCCAACCCCCACGGACTGGCCATCGCCTTCGAGGCCCAGGGAGACGAGGCGGTAGGGCGCTTCATCCCCAGGCCCGAGCACCAGGGCTTCCCGGGCTACGTCCACGGCGGGGTGGTGGCCGCTGCCCTGGACGAGGCCATGGGCTGGGCCGTCTACCAGGCCGGAGCCTGGGCCCTCACGGGCCGGCTGGAGGTGCGCTTCCGTCGCCCGGTGCCGGTGGGGCAGCCCCTACAGGTGCGGGGCAGGGTCAAGGAGGCGCGGGGCAGGCGCCTCCTGGCCGAGGCCCGCCTGCTGGATGCCCGGGGCGAGTTGCTGGCCGAGGCGGAGGCCCTGTTCCTCCGGGTCGGGCCGGCGGAGGCGGAGCGGCTGCGGGCCTTCTACGGCCTGCCCCCCGGCGAGGGGCCATCTGCTTCCCCCTAGCGCTCCCGTGCCCTACCATCGAACTTGGCAATGGTCCTGGCAAGGGAGGCGACCACCAAAGGCGCGACCAAGGCGGTGGAGCCCTGGTTCATCACCGCTCATCGCGCCCTCGCCAGCATCGTCCCTCTGGAGCTGGGCTACCTGGTAGCGACCCCCATCGCCGACCTTTTCTACCTGCTCTGGCGGGAGAAGCGGGAGGCCACCAAGCGCAACTACTCGCGGCTGCTGAACCGCCCCCTCGACGACCCGGACGTGGACAGGCTGGCGCGGGGCAGCTTCCGTCACTTCGGCCGCTATATCGCCGAGCTCGTTTCGGTTCAGGGCTGGGACCTGGACGACCTGCGCGACCGCGTCACCATCTACGGGGACGAGCACTTCGAGGAGGCCCGCTCCTACGGGCGCGGCGTCATCTTCACCAGCGCCCACATGGGCAGCATCGAGATCGCCAGCGCCCTCCTGCTCCTGCACGGCTATCGTGTCACCTCGGTCATGAACCGCCTCCGCCCCTGGTGGCTGCACCGCTGGGTGGTGATGATGCGCGAGCGGATGGGCGTCACCCTCCTGCCTACCGAGGGCACTGGCCTGCGGCTGCTGCGGGCCCTGCGCCGTAACGAGCTGGTGGCCCTGGTGCTGGACCTGGGGGTGCGCAACGGCGAGGGTCGGCCGGTGACCTTCTTCGGCCACAAGACCTTCTTCCCCACGGCGCCGGCGCGGCTGGCCCGCCTTTCGGGCGCTCCCATCCTGCTGGGACTGGCTGTGCGGCGCCCCGGGGGACGCTTCGCCGCCTACGTCAGCCCGCCCATCTTCGCTGACCCGAGTCTCGACCCCGAAGAGGATGCCCACCGCACCACCCAGCAGGTGCTGGTGCACTTCGAGCGCTTCGTGGCCCGCTACCCCGACCAGTGGTACCCCTTCCGCGACATGTTCCCGCAAGACGGGCCTTGACCGCCGTCCCCCTCTGCAGTAGGGTCTAAGGGTCTGGACGGCGGGGAGAGATGACGGGGTTGGACGGGTTGCGGCGGCTGGCTGCCTGGGCCTCGCTGCCCCTTGTGCTCCTGATAGCCCTAGCCATCGGCTGCGAAGGCGGCGAGGCCCCCTCCACAGCGACCCCGTCCGCCCAGGGGCGGCCGGGGGTCCCCCGGGAGACGGAAGACGAGCTGCGGGCCATCCTGCAACGCTGGGGCAGCCGCGACGCCCGCATCGCTTACAAGGCCAGCAGCGTGACCCGCGGCGTCCGCGAGGAGGCGGACATCCTCTTCCAGTGGCGGCCCTCCCTGAGGCAGTGGCGTATGGACATAGCTCTGGCCGACGGCGGGTCTGGCTCCGTCATTCACGACGGCACCGACCTCTACCTGTGCGACGACGCCGAGCACGCCTGCCTCAGGCTTAGGCCCGAGGAGTCGCCGGTGGCGCCCCTGCCCTTCGTGGCCGACTCGAGGGTGCTGGCCGACCCGGGCCTGGTGGCCGAGGCGGTGTTGCAGCAGCTAGGGGAGGGCACCACCGCCGTCTCCAGCCGCACGGTAGCCGACATCGCCGCCCGCTGCTTCACCAGTACGGGTCTGGCAGGCCCGGCAGGGGCCCTGGAGAAGCTGGAGGTGTGCTTCGCTGTGGACTCCGCCTTGCTGTTGCGGGCCGAGGCCCTGGCCACCCCCGAGGACGGCCAGCAGGACAGCAGCCTCTTCGAGGCCACTCAGGTGACCGAAGAGGTGGCGGCCGACGCCTTCCGGCCACCGTATCAGATAGTGAACGTTACCCCTACGCCTGGCGGCTCTTAGGACATCTGCGCTCGTAGCCGCCGCACATCGGCCAGCGTCAACACCAGCCCCGTCAGGCTGGGAGGCCTGGTGGCCAGCCAGACGATGCATTCGGCCGGCCCCTCGGGCCGCTCCCAGTGGGAGAAGTCGATGCCAGGGTTGAGGAACGTCCACCCCTCGGTGGCCACGTTGGCCTCTATGCGCAGACAGTTGACCGAAACGCCCGTGCCCAGCAGCTCCTGGGCCAGCCCCTGACTGAACTTCTCGATGGCTAGCTTGGAGACGCCGTAGGCCAGAGTGCGAGGCATGTGGGCCACGGCCAGATACGAGGACACGTTGACGATGGTCCCCCGTCCCTGGGTGAGCATGTGGGGCAGGAAGAGCTTTGTGCAGAGGACGGTGCCCCTCAGGTTCACGTTCAGCACCAGGTCCCACCTGCGCATCGGCGTCTCGGTGAAGGGGGCCATGTAATTGATGGCGGCGTTGTTGACCAGCACGTCCACCCGCCCGAACTCCTCCAGGGTGCGGCGGACAAGCTCCTCCACCTGTTCGTCCCTGGTCAGGTCCGTGGGGACGGCCAGGGCGCGGCGGCCCAGGGCTTCCACCTCCTGGGCGGTGCTGGCCAGGCTGCCGGGCAGCTTGCCTTCCCCCTCGGTGGCGGTGCGGGCTGCCACCACCACGTCGGCGCCGGCGCGGGCCAGGGCGATAGCCGTGGCCCGTCCGATGCCTCGGGAGGCGCCGGTGACCACGGCCACCTTTCCGGCCAGGGGCGTCCCTTCCCACATGCCGAACCCTATCTTAGCAGCCGCTGGGGCTACGGGGGACTCCTCCTTTCCACCAGCTTGACGCTGGTGGGCGGGGATGTTATGTTGGCGTCTGGTCTTTAGAAGGCCCCTCGGAGGCAAGAGGGCCGTTATTTATGCCCCATGCCCCAGCGTCGCGACCCTGAGAACCTCTGGCTGGCCCGGGTCCTGTGGGACCTGGGTGCCATCCAGTTCGGCGATTTCACCCTCGGGCGCACCACCCTCCACTCGCCCGTCTACGTCAACCTGCGGCTGCTGACCAGCAACCCCCGCGCCCTCTGGCGCACGGCGCGGGTGATGTGGGACACGGTGCGCACCCTGCAGGGGATGGCCAGGCCCCACATCCTCCCCTTCCAGCGCGTCACGGGCATCCCCTTCGGCGGGCTGCACCTGGCCCTGGCCTTCTCGCTGGTGTCCAAGGTGCCCCTGGTCTACATCCACCCACCCAAGGGCAAGGACTCCTCGGAGCCCTTTCTGGAGGGCGTCTATCGTCGCGGCGAGCGGGTTCTCCTCATCGACGACTTGGTGACCAGCGGCACCAACGTCATCGAGACGGCTGCGTGGCTGCACATCAACGCTGGGCTGCAGGTGCGGGACGTTCTGGTGCTGGTGGACCGGGACGAGGGCGCCCGACAGCGGCTCAAAGGCTACGGCCTCAACCTCATCTCCATCCTCACCTTGGAGCAGATCCTGAACTACCTGATGGTGTGCGGGAAGATAGACGAGGAGTGGTACCGCCGCAGCATCGAGTACATACAGTCACGTCGGGCGGCCGCCACCGGCCTGGAGGCCGAGGGCTAGAGGAGGCGTCGCACCGGCTTGCGCCCCGGCCTGGGGTCGTAGGTCGCCTTGAACATCTCGAACTGGTCGCGGGGGATGAGATATTTGCCGGCGAACATGATGGCCGGCACCTTCTTCTGCTTGATCAGGCGCCGTAGGCTCTGGGGGTGTATGCCCAGCTCCCGGGCGGCCTCGATGAGGTCCAAGTAGTTGTCGAACGGCTCCGCCATCTCCGACTCTCCCGGATAGTCGCTTACGCGCCTCAGCTATTGTAGCCCAGAGCGGAACGGCGGCCAATAGGGTGCGGCCACTGAGGCTGTCTCCGAAAGGGGAAGGGGGGCCACTGGCCCCCCTTCCTGTCGGCCGCGTCCTCTCTCTAGCGCTTGAGGATGTGGATGGTGCAGGCGGAGCCGAGGCCGATGACGTGGGCCAGCCCCACCTTGGCGTTGGGGATCTGCCGCTCGCCGGCCTGGTCGCGCAGGTGCCAGACGATCTCGACGATGTTGGCGACGCCGGTGGCCCCCAGGGGGTGCCCCTTGGAGAGGAGGCCGCCCGAGACGTTCACCGGGATCTTGCCGCCCAGGTTGCGGTGGTAGGGCATGCCCTTGTCGATGAACTCGCCCGCCTCGCCCTCGCCGCACAGCATGAGGTTCTCGTAGTGGACCAGCTCGGCCGTGGCGAAGCAGTCGTGCAGCTCCACCATGTCCAGGTCCTCGGGGCCGATGCCGGCCTTCTCGTAGGCCTCCTTGGCGGCCATACGGGTGAGGGTGTTGACGTCCCACATGGTGGGGTTTCGCTCCGTCCAGGGGTCGGAGGTGAGGACGGAGGCCGCCACCCATACCGGCTTGGTGGTGTACTGCCGCGCCTTCTCGGCCGACATGATGACGGCCGCTGCGGCGCCGTCGCCAGTGGGGCAGCACATGTACAGGGTGTTGGGCCAGGCCACCATGCGGGCGTTGAGCACCATCTCCAGCGGCGTCTCGATCTGGTACTGAGCGTAGGGGTTCAGTACCGAGTGCTTGTGGTTCTTGACGGCCACCTTGGCGAACTGCTCGATGGTGGTGCCGTACTTGCGCATGTGCTCCACGCCGGTCATGGCGAAGACGCCCGGCATCAGGTTGGTGCCCATGATGCCCTCGGGGTTGTAGGCCGGGTCGCCGCCGCCGCCACCGCCCAGGAGGCCCATCTTGCCCATCTGCTCGGAGCCGATGGCCAGGGCGATGTCGTAGGCGCCGGAGGCCACCGCCATGTAGGCCTCGCGGAAGGCGGTGGAGCCGGTGGCGCAGGCGTTGGCAACGTTGATGACGGGCACGCCGGTGGCCCCGATCTCCTTCATGATGCGCTGGCCCACGGTGGCGTTAGCCTGGTAGAGGTTGCCCGACACCACCACCTGCACGTCCTTGATGCTGATGCCGGCGTCGCGCAGCGCCCCCACGGCGGCCTCCGAGGCCAGCCTCACCACGTCCTTGTCGTTGTAGCGGCCGAACTTGGTCATGGCCACGCCGACTACTGCTACCTCGCGCATCTCAGCACCTCCTGCTTTCGCCCGACCGATAGCTACTGCACCACATAATACTTGGGGGCCACCACGTCGTTGCCCTCACGGTCCACGCGGATCTTCTCCACCCGCATGCGCACCTTCTTGCCGAACCACGAGGGATCGGGCTTGTTGGGGTCGAGGCCGTAGACGTTGGCCCGCACCGAGACGCCCTCGGGCAGGTCGATGATGGCAGCTATGTAGGGGGCCTCGATGCCCGGGAACGTCTGGTGGATGACGGTGAAGACGTAGATCTCGCCCTCGTCCGAGAGGCGCACCTCCTGGAACTTCTCCACGGCCCCGCAACGACCGCAGGCATACCTCTCGCCCAAGAACATGGCCCCGCATTCCAGGCAGCGGGAGGCGAAGAGATAGGCCGGTTGGTCGGGCCAGCCGTCGGGGATGCGCAGGAAGGGGACGAGGGGCTTGACCTTCTTCTCCTGCGCCTGTTGTTGGGTGGCGGTCTCCTGGGCCAAGGCTGACCTCCCTCTTACGTATGCGGTAACTGTTTATCATACCCCAGCTGCCTACGTCAAGGCCGCTGCCCCTGGGGGATGCCTCGCAAGGCGGCCGCGCCCGGCGCAGGCGGGAGGCTGCTTTACGAGCCACCAGGGGTGGGGTATGATGGTCTCGGCTTGTGACGGACGTCGCGAGCCTCCGCACCCGTTGCCGAAGGAGATAACGCCATGCCGGCCAGGACTGCCAGCCGCGAGGTGTTGCACGCCCAGGCGGTACAGGACATCGCCAGGCTCCGCTTCGCCTATCCCAACGAGCGCTACCCCTATTACAAGACCTACACCAACCACCCCGAGCGCACCATGGGCGTGCGCACCGAGAGGGGCACCGTCGTCTACCCCGACATCGTCGTCGTCCAGGACCCCGAGAACATCGTCAGGATCCTGGGCGAGGTGGAAACGGCCGAGACGGTCACCGAGGACGAGGCCCACGAGTGGAAGCTCTTCGCCGAGCTGGGCCCCCTCTACCTCTATGTCCCCACCGGCTACGCCGAGGAGGCCCACCGCCTCTGCAAGAAGCTGAAGGTGCCGGTGGTGGGCATCCGCACCTGGCGCTACGTGCTGGGCATGGACGAGCTGGAGGTGGAGGACTACTACACCACCTGGTCCGGCCTGGAGGACCTGGCGCCGGGGCCCCTCGGTCGCATCCTGAAGAGGTACCTGGACACCAGGCCCACCTTTTAGAGTCCGCCCACGCCCAGGCGCCCCAGCACCTCTTCGCCGTGCCGGGGATGGCGGTGGGCGAAAGCCCACAGCAGG
>Ga0209479_1000482_pt1 | contig 62058 bp, 60 predicted proteins | sample DewCreD2012metaG_2_FD_184112 | JGI IMG/M metagenome (GOLD analysis project Ga0209479, IMG submission 184112) | Hot spring sediment bacterial and archeal communities from British Columbia, Canada, to study Microbial Dark Matter (Phase II) - Dewar... ...
TGGTGTAAAGATTAATGATTACTATGCCACAGGACTCTGGCCACCCACAGCAGGCTGGATTACCACAACCGGCGGATATTCAGCAATAATCTATTCTTCTCTTGCAATGGGTTATAGACCTTATTTCGATTGGTTCGGTAATACTGGTGTAGAAGAGGGAAAACAGACAGCAGAAAAGAGTAGTTTACTTCTTACGCCCAATCCTTCAAATGGTATTGCTCAACTTTCTTATGTCTTGAATAAACAAGGCAGTGTGAAGATTTCTCTTTATGATGCAAGTGGCAGGCTTGTGTCCAATTTAATTAAAGAAACCAAATCTGCTGGTACCTACACCTTAAATCTAAATAATCAAACACTACCCAATGGCATCTACTTTGTCCGTGTGGAATCACCAGAAGGAACTGCAACAAAAACGATGACTATCGTTCGGTAAGCATAACCTAGACAAAAAAGGGGGAGTTTAAACTCCCCCTTTTTTATAATCAAATTTTATTCGCCCAATTTATTGGACTTGCAAGATAAATCGCATTACAAAAAATTTTTTAATAACTCATCAATGATATGGTCTGATTTTACACCTTCAGCCTCCGCGGCAAAATTTGTAATTATCCTGTGGCGCAGAACCGGATGGCAGACATAACGGACATCCTCTAAATTGGGTGAGAATCTTCCATCAAGGGCTGCCTTTGCCTTTGCTCCAAGGATTAAATACTGTGATGCCCTTGGTCCTGCACCCCAGGCAACATATTTTTTAACAATCTCTGGGGCATTATTATTTTCAGGCCTGGTCTGCCCTACCATTTCCACTGTCCTATCTATGATCTCATCACTAACCGGCATTCTGCGGATAATTTTCTGCAAATTGGTGAATTCTTCAGCACCGATAACCTTTTTAAGGTCTGCTTGATATGCTGAGGTCGTGGTTTTCACAATCTCAATCTCCTCTGTCTTTTCTGGATAATCAATGTTTATTGTGAACATAAACCTATCAAGTTGTGCCTCAGGTAATGGGTATGTTCCTTCCTGTTCAATAGGATTTTGTGTGGCGAGGACAAAAAATGGTGTAGGCAATAGATAAGTTGTTCCTGCATAAGTGACTTTATATTCCTGCATTGCCTGGAGCAATGCAGACTGGGTCTTTGGTGGTGCACGATTAATTTCATCTGCCAGAATGACATTGGCAAATAAAGGACCCTTTACAAACCTGAAATTTCTCTTGCCCGTAGTCCGGTCCTCCTCTATCACCTCGGTTCCGGTGATATCAGAGGGCATCAAATCAGGTGTAAACTGGATTCTGTTAAATGTCAAATCAACAATCTGGGCGATTGTGTTAACGAGCATTGTTTTGGCAAGACCCGGAACACCTATTATCAATGAATGCCCATTACAAAACAAAGATATGAGAACCTGTTCTATAACCGGACCCTGTCCAATAATAACCTTTGCAATCTCATTATAAATTTTTTCGACGGATTTATTGATTTCTCTAATTGATTCAATCCCACTAACTTGTGCCATTTTAATCACTCATAATTATTAACATATTGACACTTTCCTTCATAAAAATCCTTTCTCTTTGCCTCAAGTAAATCTTCCTGATATCCGCGAAATCGCGCTGCTGATTGTATAACGGTATGATTATTTAAATTTTTAAGACCATCTACAAAATTATACCAGTTGAGGTCGCGCAGGAGATGGTGATCAATGATTAGATTTTTTATCATGGCACCATTGATTATTCTCTTTAAATGATTAAACGCGCAATCCATATCGCTTTTTTTATAATGAGAACCAACAAGATATGTTGATGGACCATCAAGAAACAATGTTTCTGGTTCATTTTTCAGAATGAAATCAACAGGGTCTTCGATGAGAGGCCCTTGAATATCTGAACTGAAAATAAATTTTGAATCTTCCTCTACGAGGACCATAAGCACATAACCGAGTCGGTTTGATTGACCGTGAAATACAGGATGAGAAAACTGGATCTTTGTTCCACCAAAAATAAATGATGCGCCATCCGCTATCTGCAGAGTTCGTGTTTTTCCTTCAATCTGATTTAGAAAAAAAGCAGCCCGATTTTTCTGGCTCTCATTTATAAATTTGTGCGGGTCTTTAATCAAAAGTTCCTTATCTATGAATATGTCCGGTTCGTTTGGATTATGGTGGTCATAATGATAATGGGTAATTATCACAACATCAGATAATGCCACCCATTTTTTAATATCATCCCATAGTTTTTTATGGCGGTCAATCTCAACTTTATGGGGCGGTAATGAATAACGGTCTGGTGATAGTGCTACAGCCGGATCAATAAATATCTTCACATCCTTTGTTTCCAAATATGTTGCCATACTTCGTGCGCCAAAAGAATCAAAGGCTACAGGAAGAATCTTCATAATAATGCCATTTAACTATTTAACCAATTGTTTCGTCTCATAATGTTTAATAATAATCAGTCGCCGCTGGTGTCTTCCGCCTTCAAATTTTGTATTAAAGAAAGTTTCAATTATCGGTTTCCACTGATTCTTACTTTTGATTGAACGTGCAGGAAGCACGAGTATATTTGCATCATTATGAGCCCGCGCATAATATGCAAGCTCTTTATCAGTGCAGATGGCTGCCCTGATCCCCTTAACCTTATTTGCAGTTATAGCCATCCCCTGGCCACTGAAACAGGAGAGTATCCCAAATTTAATTTTCTTTCCCACCACAGCCTTTGCTACCTTAATCGCAATCCGAGGATAATCTACTGGCTCTTCAGAATCAGGTCCAAAATCAATCACTTTGTTGCCATTACGAAGAAGGTAGTCTTTTAACCTTGTCTTTAATTTAAACCCACGATGGTCTGCGCCAATACCAATTTTCATCTGGTTAAATTAAAATTAGTTAAATGGTTAAATTTAATGACTCCAAAATTCAATGTATCTCTTTCTCTTTTAACCATCTAACCATTCAACCATTTAATCAACCTTAGTGAGCCAGCCGTGTTTATCTTCTATCCTGCCCTCAATTATATCAAAGAAATACTTCTGGAGTTTTTTGGTAATCGGCCCAGCCTTGCCTTCACCGATTGTTATTTTATCAATACTCCTTATTGGTGTAACTTCTGCTGCTGAACCGGTGAAAAATACCTCATCTGCAAGATAGAGAAATTCACGGTTAAGCATATCCTGAACCAGAGGGATTCCCAAATCTTTGCAGAGTTGTATCACTGTATCACGGGTAATCCCGGGTAAAATACAGGCGTGGAGAGGTGGTGTATAGACAACGCCATTTTTAACAGCAAATATATTTTCTCCAGAACCTTCACTAACATATCCTGTGTTATCAAGGGCTATTCCTTCTACAAAACCATAAACAATCGCTTCCATCTTTATCAATTGTGAGTTCATATAATTTGCACTGCATTTTGCCATTGCAGGAAATGTATTCGGCGCCATTCTATTCCACGAAGAAACCATTACATCAATTCCATTTTCAAGGGCATCGGCACCAAGATATTTTCCCCATTGCAATGTTGCAATAGCAATACAGACCGGGCAGGGAAAGGGATTTACGCCAAGTTCATTGTATCCACGATAGGCAATGGGTCTGATATAGGCAGATTTTAAACCATTCTTTTTTATCAATTCAATGACTGCATTGTTTATCTGCTCTTTTGGAAATGGAATCTCCATACGATATATCTTTGCTGAGTTGAAAAGACGGTCAGTGTGTTCTTTCAAACGGAATATGACCGAACCTTTTGGCGTATCATAGCATCTCAAACCTTCAAATACACCTGTTCCATAATGTATTACATGGGACAAAATATGAATTTTTGCATCATCCCACTTAACAAAATTTCCATCCATCCAGATATATTCTGATTTGGGCATTGCCATAGATATACCTCCTATTAAAAGATTTACTAACTATATCTAATTTCTATCAAAAGTCAAGATTCTTATAAATCATTTTTTCGTATAGTTTTTTATATTCCCGGGCTGAATTATTCCAGGAAAAATCATATTTCATACAATTTTCTGAAAGTTTTGAAAAAATTTCTTCCCTGTTATATACAAGATAGGCATATTTTAGCGTATCAATCAAACTCTGTGCAGAGTAAGAATCAAAGAGAAATCCGTTCCCAGATAGAGTTTCTGGGTTGAATTGTATTACCGTATCAGCGAGACCACCTGTTTTAAAAACGATGGGAACAGTTCCATACCGTAAACTTATCATCTGGCCCAAACCACAGGGTTCATATTTAGAAGGCATTAAAAAGAAATCGCTTCCTGCATAGATGCGATGGGCAAGCGATTCATCAAATTTTATGTTTATTGAAATCTGACCAGGATATGAATCACCAAATTTTTTTAATTTTTCATAATAGTGTTCTTCACCAAAACCCAAAAGAACGAAATTGTAATTTAAAGAAACAATGTCATCAAGTATTTTTATCAGGATATCAAATCCCTTCTGCCCGGCAATTCTTGATACCATTCCAATCAATGGTTTATTTGTGTCAAGGAATAATTCGTTTGTAATTCCTGATTTATTTTTCTTTTTGCCTGAATAATTATTGTATGGTTCATATATGTATTTATCATTTTCTGGATTCCATATCTTATAATCAATGCCATTCAGAATCCCATACAACTTATGATTATATCTTTTCAACACACCTTCAAGTCCAAAACCAAATTCTGGTGTTTGAATCTCCTGTGCGTATGTTGGAGAAACAGTTGTTATGATATCTGAATAAAGAAGACCCGCCTTAAGGAAGTTTATCCCACCATAGAACTCTATACCTTCTAAGGTGAAATAATCCCATTCAACCCCTAAGACCGGAAATTTTTCCCTGGAAAATCTCCCCTGATAACCAAGGTTATGAATTGTAAAAATTGACCTAAAATCAATTCCATATTTTTTCATATATAAAGGGATTAAGCCGGTTTGCCAGTCATGGCAGTGAACGATATCAAATTTGATTTTTTTAAGTAAGGCAATAACAGCTCGGGCAAAGAGTGAAAAACGCTCACAGTTATCAGCGTAATCTCCGGATGGTGTTCCATAAAGTCCTTCGCGATTGAAGTATTCAGGATAGTCAATGAAAAACGCAATGTCATCTTTAAATACAGAAATGTTTTTCTTATCTCCTTCAAATTCTACTTCAAGGTCAATAAACTTTTCTGCCAAAATCCCTTTATACTTGGGCAGAATGATATAAGTCTGAACACCTAAATCTCTCAAATATAGAGGAAGGGTTCCGCATACATCAGCAAGTCCACCTGTCTTTGCATAGGGAATCGCTTCAGAACAGACGAATGCAACCTTCATAATCTGGTAAAATCGTTGAATAATATTGACATTTTACTGAATCAAAAGTTTTGAATCATACGATGTTCTTCAGGTAAGTTGCTGATTCTTCAGGTGCGGTAGGATTTATATAAAAGCCTGTCCCCCATTCAAATCCTGCAATCCGTGTAAGAACAGGTATTATTTCAATATGGTAGTGATAAAACTCAATCCCTTTGAGCGTTATGGGAGTCGTATGAATAATAAAATTATAAGGTGGTGTATTCAATGCTTTTTTCAGACGGACCAGGCAGTCTTTTAATATAGATGCAAAGTCATGCAACGATGTATCATCAGTATCCTCAAAATTTGAAATATGGTAACGGGGTAAAATCCATATTTCAAATGGAAACCTCGGAGCAAAGGGGCAGATTGCAATAAAATTGTTATTCTCAGAGACCATCCGTTTGCTTGCCTTTGTCTCCTGGGCAATTATATCACAAAATATACATCGTTCACGGTATTCAAAATATCGCTTTGCACCATCCATTTCTTCAATAACCCTTTTGGGAATAATCGGCGTTGCTATTAATTGTGAATGGCTATGTTCAAGTGATGCTCCAGCAATCGCTCCAAAGTTTTTAAATATCATTACATATCGCAGACGCGGGTCTTTTTTAAGATCGAGTATTCTTTTCTGATAGGTATTTACAAGGTTATAAACCGAATCTATTGATAGGTCTGCAAGGTCAAATTGATGTTCATTCGTTTCAATGATCACTTCATGAGCGCCGATACCGTTCATTTTATCATATATACCCTCGCCCCTGCGATTTAATTCACCTTCAATCCTTAAGGCAGGAAATTTATTGGGAATGACCCTCAAACTCCAACCTGGTGAATTGGGCTGGGTTCCATTATTTCTTATTGCAAATATCTCAGGGGGAGTTGTATTCTCATTTCCAGGACAAAATGGACATTCGCTGGGATTTATTTCTCTCTGCTCTGGTTCAAACTTAAAATCTTTTGGTCGTTTTGCCCTTTCAGTAGAAATAATGACCCAGCGCCCCAGGACCGGGTCTTTCCTTAATTCAGGCATTATTCCTTTGGTGCAGTTTCAGGATTTTCGGGCGGTTTTATTTCTTCTTCATTCTTTTCTGGTTCTGGAAGCATTATCTTTATATCTGCCTCATTCTTTATCCTGGCGCGATAATCATCAGCAATCTGGCGTTGTTTTTCTCTTAATAGATTCATCTCTATTGCAGCCTTTACTTCGTTAAAGGTTCGATATTTAGTAGGGGAATATTCTGTCTTTGTTAGTATTGTCCAGCTGGAATCACCTACAAGGAATACTTTGCTTAGTTCGCCAATCTTCAACTTCCATGCTATATCTTCAAACTCCTTTGGTCTTGTTCCTTTTTTCAAAGGACCGGTATCACCACCACGAGTTCTATTATAAGCAGTAGAATAAGTTTTGGCAAGGGAATCGAACATTGTAAAATCCGTTATCTTTGCCTTCCTGTTCAAAAATGGGATAATAGATTTTCTCTCGCCATAATATTTTGCCAGTTCATCCCTTATTTTTTCTGCCTCTTTTTTACTATTTACCACGATCTCTTTGCATCTAATTGTTTCGAGTATTTTCATATCCTCTTTATGAGCATTGTAGTATTCCTGTACTTCATTGGAATCAACTTTTGCTGATTGCATAACAATCTTTGTATACAATGCCTGTTCAAGTGCCCTTTTCTTACCTTCATTGAACTTTGTAACAAAACCTTCATTAAAATAATATTTATTTCTTTCCGCAAGTTCTAATTTCAAATCCTCTTCTATCAAACTTTCAAGAACCTTTTCAAATTCCTCTGGCTTTGAGACATCAAGTCTCGCAAACATTGGCTGGGTTGCATTCTTGATCTCTACATCACGGAATTTAATAGACCTTCCATTGACGCGGGCAACAATCCTTGTATCTGATTTGAGTGCAGAATCAGTGATAATACTGTCTTTAAATATTTCTATCTTCGCCTTTGCCTTCAAATCCTTCAGAAATTTTTCTTCTATCTTCTGAATCTTTTCTGCACGCACCCCTGCTTCAACCTGAGATTTTACTTCATTAAAACTCCGCCATCTTTCAGGTTTCCTTTCGTAAACAAGATATATTCCGAACTTATTCTCAAATTTTACTATATCTGAAATAGTATTTAAATTTACGCTGAATAAAACATCTTCTACCTCTTTAGGTTTTGTCCCGGGAATAACAATTCCCATCTCACCGCCCCCTGTTTTTGTAGGTGCAGTTGAGTAAATCTTTGCCAGTGTATCAAAACTTGCCTTATCTTTCAATAAAGAATCACGGATAAAGATTGCAAGACTTTCTGATTCAACGACAATCTCCTTACCCCTTACTTCTCTAGATAATTTATAGAAATGTTTATTCTTTTTGTAATAATCCCGCATTTCTTTTTCAGTAGGAACTGCCTTTTCAATGACATTTATAGCCCTGACTTCATCCAATAAAAGTATCGTTCGGTTTTGTTTTGTTAAATCCTTATATTCCTGCATTGCCTTAACATTATTCTTCAATGCCTGGACATATAAAAGGCGCTCAAGTATCATCTGGTCAAGTGTTCCCCTTTCATCCTTTTTTGCAAAAGGAGATTGTTTCGCCATCATTTCATCCAGTTCTAATCTTGTAATTCTATAGCCATCGATGAGTGCAACTGTATCCTGATAATTCTTTTTAAAGCATCTTTCAACACCTGACAAGGAAAATGAATCAAGGGGTGGCTGGCGATACTTTGTTGCAACTATTTCATAAGCCTTTGCAGCATTTAAATAATCCTCCAGTGTTTCAAGCACCAGGCCCAGACGATAATAAACCCATCCGTCCTTCTGGGGATATTTATCAATAATGTCTTGATAAATTTGTTTTGCCTTTATCGGCTCATCAAGTTTATCAAAATATATGTCGCCCAGTTCTAAATACCATTTATACCCTTTTGTTTCATTTATCATTTTTTTGCAATATTTTACCGCAGACTCATAATCTTCTTTCATAACCATATTAATATAATCCTGCGGCATAATCGTAAATAATATTGCTATTAAAGGTATCATTTAACCTCCTTTCAAGTTTAGAGTATATTCAAACTTTATTGATAAGTCAAGAAGTATTTTATGCTGGATAGACAATACCCATATCTTTAAAATGGGTTTCAATCCGATCAAGTGTGTAGTCAAGGTCAGCCCTGGAATGTTCTATTGAAAGCATCATTTTCACCCTTTCTTTATTCGTATCTGTAATTATTCCATCATCGAGTAGTCTTTTTGAGAAAGTCTCTGCCTCCTGATTATTATTCAGAATAATAACCACCACAGGGGTTTCGCTCATTGTTTTAAGGCCGATCTGTTTTAAACGATTTATAAAGAATCTGCTGTGTGTCCACAACTTTGCGATGGTCTGTCGATTTTTGGTCTCATCTTTTAGCAATTCAATTCCTGCAAGATTTACTGCAAGCATAAATTTGGGAACCGGCATATAAACACCATTTGTATTCTCTTTGATTTTATTTATTAAATATTTTTTTGCACCAATATATGCACCATATCCACCTATATAACGATTGAAACTGCCGATTTCAAAATTAATATCTTCATAAAGGTTGAATAAATCGACAAACCCCCTGCCATCCCTGCCCAGTAAACCAAATGAATTTAATTCATTGGCAATAATCACTGCCTGATTTTCTTTTGCAATCTTTATAATTTCATTGATAGGACCTGAATAACCGAGCCATTCATATAATCCATCAATCACAATAACTTTTTCAGTATGGGTTGCCAGAAGTTTTGAGAGTTGTTCTATATCCCGATGATTGTAGAATTCAATATTTCTGTATTGCAAGACTGTGCATATGACAGGAGATGTTTCATAATCAATAAAGAATGTCGCCTTTGAATTAAAAATTGAAAAAAGGGCATAAATTGCCGAAATTTCATCGGAAAATATAGTGAGTGAATCAAGTTTTTTAAATTCTGACATCTTATTTTTCAATTCTTCCATATAGTCATCAGGGTTTCTGAGGTCAACAACATTGCGATTATTAATATTCAACCTCGCTGTCTCAGATAAATATTCACTATTTCTGCGATTAAAACAATCAATAAGGGCGAAATTTATATATTTCTTGTTATTATGGATAAATACTGGTTCAGATGGTAAAAATATTGAGGTTTTTTCCTGTTCTGCAAATAGATTTACCTGGTATGGTTTCATACAACATTCCTGCCGCAGCACTTTTTATATTTCTTTCCACTTCCACAGGGACAGGGGTCGTTCCTTCCTACCTTCGCTGTTTTTAAAACAGGTGCTGGTTTTGCAACCTGTTTTTGTGCATCAACCTTGCCATCAGTCGTTGGTTTATATTCCTGGGTCACAACGGGTTTTCTCTGAATTGGTCTGGGGCTTGCCCTGAAGACAATCCCGGCCACATCCCGTGCAATTTCAGATAATAACTCATCAAACATTTTAAAGGATTCCTGTTTATATTCAACAAGCGGGTCTTTCTGTGCATAACTCCTTAAACTGATGCCCTCGCGCAGCGCATCAAGTGAATAAAGATGCTCACGCCATCTATTATCAATGGTCAAAAGTAAGATAGATTTCAACATTTCATTATAGGTTTCAGGTTCATAGTTTTGTTTACGCAGGTTATAGGCTTCTTTTGCTTTATTAAGTAATTTGTCAAATAATTCTGCCTGTTTTATGTGAGACTGTTCATTTTTATCGATATAAAAATTTGTGGTAAATAAATTATTGAATTCATTGATAAGGCCGTCCCATTCCCATTCTTCTGCAGGTTTTTTATCGTCTGAATATTTAATTATGATTTCCTCTATCGCATCCTCAAAGTTTTTAAATATAAGTTCTTCATAATTTTCACCTTTTAATATTTCATCACGCATTTTATAAATAACTTCGCGCTGGCGGTTCATAACATCGTCATATTCAAGTAAATGTTTTCGGATTTCAAAATTATTTTCTTCAACCCTTTTCTGGGCATTTGCGATTGCCCGTGTAACAAGAGGATGGGTTAAGGGCTTTTGTTCTTCACCACCAAAACGGTCCATTATATCTGCAACACGGTCTGAACCGAATATCCGCATCAGGTCATCTTCCAGTGATAAAAAGAATCGCGATGAACCGGGATCACCCTGACGTCCGCTTCTTCCCCTTAATTGATTATCAATTCTTCTCGATTCATGCCTTTCTGTGCCTATTATGTAAAGTCCACAGGGAAGTTCTTTAAAACATTCATTTTTTATTTGATGACTGCATTCTGCACAATTCTGATCCGCGCATTTTATACAGCATTTATCGCACTTAACCACACCTGGTCCAAGTTTTATGTCAGTTCCCCTACCTGCCATATTTGTGGCAATCGTTACTGCACCAGGCTGCCCGGCTTGAGAAACAATGACAGCCTCACGCTGGTGGTGTTTTGCATTGAGAACATTATGGGGAATACCCTTTCTCTGTAATAAACGGGAAAGGACCTCTGATACTTCAACAGATGTTGTTCCTACAAGAATAGGCCTCTTTTCTTTATGCCATTTTACAATTTCCTCAATGATGGCATTATATTTCTCGCGTTTTGAACGATAGACAATATCTTCATAATCAACCCTGCGCACCGGTTCTTTGGTTGGAATTTCAACGACATCAAGTTTGTATATTGTCCAGAACTCATTTGCCTCAGTCGCTGCGGTTCCGGTCATTCCTGCAAGTTTTTCATACATTCTAAAATAATTCTGGATTGTGATTGTAGCAAAAGTCTGTGTCTCTTCCTGAACCCTCACCCCTTCTTTTGCCTCAAGTGCCTGATGTAAACCATCGGAAAATCTTCTACCCGGCATCAACCTGCCGGTAAATTCATCAACAATTATGACCTTTCCATCCTGGACCACATACTCAACATCTTTTTCAAAGAGTGAATATGCCTTAAGTAATGCCCTTAGATTCGCCAGTATCTCGCTCTTTTTTGCATATTCTTCAAAAGCCTTTTCCTTAGCCACAAGTTTTTCTTTTGGAGAGAGTTTCTCATCGCGATCAATCTTACCAATCTTTTCGCTCAAGTCCGGCAGAACGAACAATTCAGGATTATTGGGTGAAATGAACAACCTGCCTTTTTCTGTTAAGTCCACAATATGTAGTTTCTCATCTATTACAAAGTATAATTCTTCATCAATCTTGCCAAAACTTTTTTCTCTGAAGAAATTAAGCTCGGTGTCTTCAATCAATCTTTTTATTCCGGTTTCCTGCTCTAATTTTAACAACTGTTTATTCTTAGGTGCACCCCTTCTTGCCTGGAGTAGTTTAATACCTGCCTCTTTTTCTTTTCCTTCATCAAGAAGTTTCTTTGCTTCTTCAACTATTCTATTAACAAATACCGCCTGGGCAGAGTGCAGTCTTTTGACAATTGGATTTAATTCATCAAAACTTCCTGTCTCCCTTTCAACAGGTCCGGATATAATTAAAGGTGTCCTTGCCTCATCAATGAGTATACTATCAACTTCATCCACTATTGCATAATAATGACCCCTCTGAACCTTATCCTCCCAGCTCCATACCATATTATCACGAAGGTAATCAAAACCGAATTCATTATTAGTTCCATAAGTAATATCACAGTTATATGCCTCTTTGCGTGGCTTGTTATCCATTCCCTGCTGTAATACGCCGACAGTCAAACCAAGAGATTCATATACAGGACCCATCCATTCTCTATCCCTCCTTGCAAGATAGTCATTGACCGTTACAAGATGTGCACCTCTACCTGCGAGCGCATTTAGATACAATGGCATTGTCGCAACCAGGGTCTTACCCTCACCCGTCTTCATTTCAGCGATCTTTCCCTGGTGTAATACTATACCACCGATCAATTGAACATCAAAAGGAATCATATTCCATTCGGTCTCTATGTCAACAACAAGCCATTTTTTGCCAACGAGCCTTCTACAGGCTTCTCTTACAAGGGCAAATGCCTCGGGCAATAACTCATCAAGGGATTCACCCTGGGAAATCCTTTTTTTGAAGTCTTCAGTAGTCTTTATCAGGTCAACGCCCGGCATCGTTTCATAGATGTGGTTTATCTCCTCAACAATAGGCCAGAGTCTTTTCAATTCTCGTTCGGTCTTTGTGCCAAAAATCTTACCCAATACTTTCTGAAGCATCTCTATATTATACCGAATTATTTAATGGTGTCAATATAGAATTGGATTCAATTGCCCTCAATTGCCTTCTTTACCAATGTAGGTATTTCACTCAAAGTCTCTGCAATTATTGCTCCATTCTCTTTCAACGCAGAGATCTTACTCTGGGCAGTGCCCATATTCCCCTCAATTATTGCACCGGCATGACCCAATCGCTTTCCCTGCGGTGCTGATTTTCCAGTGATGTATGCAATCACCGGTTTTTTCATCTGTTTTATATATGGTGCAGAAAGTTCCTCATAAACACCACCAATCTCACCAGCCATTACGACTGCATCGGTCTCACAATCCTGTTCAAATAGTTTTAATATATCCTCAAAATTTGAGCCTAATATCGGGTCACCGCCAAGGCCAACTGATGTTGATTCGCCAAGTCCAGCAAGATTTAATGAGTTTGCAATATAGTAAGTTACTGCACCGCTGCGCGCAACCGTGCCTATCCTGCCTGGCTGGAATGCAATCTTTGGTAGCATACCAACAAGGCATTTGTTAGGAGATATGACGCCCGGAGTATTTCCACCTACTACAACAACCCCTTTTTCCTTTGCCTTCTGGCGAACATAGAGCATATCCTGTATCGGAATCCTTTCGGTTATCACAATCACTGTCTTTAGCCCTGCATCGATCGCCTCTAATATTGCTTCTTTTGCAAATCTTGCTGGCACCCAGATACTTGATACCGTCGCATCAGGATGTTCGTTCAGACATTGTGCAACTGTATCATATACCGGTACACCTTCAACCATCTGCCCACCTTTTCCAGGTGTAACACCGCCAACAATCTTGGTTCCATACTCAAGCATCAATTTTGTATGGAGTGCTGCATTTGCACCAGTGATACCCTGAATAACAACCTTCGTATTCTGATCAATTAATATAGCCATGATTCTAAACAATTGCCAGGTGCTACATTCCATTTATGTATGTAGTTTTGTGATTTGGTAATTAGAATTTGTTTCGGATTTTGGATTTCGGATTTTGGATTTCTTAGATTGTCTACAAACAGTCTGTTCAGCATTTTTACTTAATCTCCTTCGCCACTCTAATTACTTCTCTTATCACATCTTCAATCGGCGTATCATAGGCATAAACCTTTATATTTTTGAACAGTTCTGGATATTCTTTTTTTGCCTGTTCAAATATCTTTCTACCTTCTTCTTCCATATTACCTGCCATACGCATAATCATCGGCTTTTTTGGTTTATTTTCTATCGCATACTGAACCACTGCCTTTGCCCAGTCATCACACCGTGATATTCCACCAAACCGTGCACCAAATATGACCTTCACCTTTGGATTATCCATCAATAGTCCGAGCATCGCCTTCAATTTTTCCTGTGTTGGTGCGCCACCAGAATCCATAAAATTTGCGGGTCTGCCACCATAATGAGTGATTAAATCCAGTGCTGCAATACCAAATCCAGCACCACCAGGAAATACACCAATATCACCATCAGGGTCAACATCAGCATATGGAATTCCAGCGGCTTTTGCGATTTTTTCCCGCTGGGTTAATTCACCTATTTCATTTCTTGCAACTATTCCCATTTCTCTCAATTCAGGATGCCTGAACATTGCGTCTTCATCTAAATCAACCTTTGCATCAAGGGCAAAGAATTTTTTGTCTTTTGTGATAACAAAAGGATTTATTTCTGCAAGTTTGCAGTCATATTCGATAAAAAAATTATATAGATTGAGAACCGTATTTGTAACGCCTGTTAATAAATCAGCACTAAACCCGAGTTCGCCTGCGACCTTTCTTCCTTGATATTCCATTAATTTTTCACCAGGGTTAAAGTAATACTTTTTTATTGCATTAGGATTTGTTCTAACTATTTCTTCAATGTCCATTCCTCCCTGAATGCTTACCATTAATAAGGGTTTATGCTCTATTCTATCAATGAGCGCTGCAACATACAATTCCTGGTCAATCTCAAGTTTTCTTTCTACCAAAACCTTTTCAATAACATATGACCCGTGTTTTTTGCCTAATAAAGAATTTATCTTTGCTTCTGCATCAGTTCTATTTTCAGCAAATTGAATTACACCTGCCTTTCCCCTGCCACCCAAAAAAACCTGTGCCTTAATTACTACCGGATAAACGACCTTATCCAGTTCCCCGAATGAATTCCTATCAACAACCACTCCATCTGGAACTGGAATCTTTTTCCGTCTAAAGAGCATCTTACCTTCGTATTCATATAACCGCATAGAAAATTATATAGATTTTTACAAAAATTTCAAGTGGGCAGATTTAATTTAGACAGGAATCGCTTTAATTCTAAATAAAAAAGGGCGGGACTTTACCCCGCCCTTTTTACCTTTTTCCTAATTATTTTAATGTTGCAGATAATTTGCCTCTATTGTTCTTTATATCATTGATTTCCCTCTTTAGTTCCTCTATTTCCTTCTGCGGACAAAAAAACAAGACCAGATACCTTACCAGTTTGTGTTATCAATCCTCAACTTTTGTTTTATGGTTATATTATATTCATATCCAGATCTGTGTCACTATCTCGATTTAAGACTTTGCATGAACAATGTGAATTTTAATCACTATTTGAAAACCAGAGATGATTTCACCTTAGGAGTATGATTTTTTTAAACTGTGATGAGTCGCCTGTTTTTAATTTTACAAAATATATCCCTGAGGACAGATAATTTTCATTGTCATCCTTGCCATCCCAAATTAAATGGTTAAATCTTTGAATTCCGCCATAATTTGTGGTGGATAAATGGCTAAATTGTCTCACTGCTCTACCCGTTACATCGTAAATCTTCAGATTTATATCTTTTATTTTGCATCTTGTATCCTGTATCGTGTATCTAATTTCGGTCTTATCAATAAATGGATTGGGAAAAATTTCAATGGTTGAGCCAGATTTTTTTGCTACCGCCATTCGTTCTTCCTCTATGCCAACAGGTAAAAGGATAGGCGTCTTAATAAAATATGAATTTTGGGCAACCGCGCGAAAGGCATTTATCTCTCCTTCATAACGACCACTATCAATCTGGAGTCCAGTGTGAACATAGTCACTATCATAGCGGTCAGAATTTGCATATGTCCACCCCTTTATCATCGGGAAACTATCAGGAAAATACATTGTAAAATTATTCACAAAGGTATTTGTCATATCTGCAACCCCGGTGCGATCTGAATGAACTGCAAACTCAATTACAATTATTGGTTTGGAAGGGTTGAGTGAAATAAGGGTATCGCAACATTCAGAAATAATGTAAGATAATGTTCTTAATGTATCATTTCTGTAGCCATGGTGGGCACTAATTGAAGGGCAGTCAACAAACTGATCAGAATAGTAATTGGACAGATTTGACCAGTAGCCAAAATGGGTACCGTTTACAATCGGATGTGTCTGCATCGTCCAAATGATATTAGACGCATTAATATTTTCAAAGATATTTCTGATGTGGAGTAAGGCATCTTTGAGCCTTTCTGGACCATCCGGGATATTATGATCACCATAGTAATTGGAGCTACTCTCCACAGGAACAGTATCACAATAATAAAGTAAACTATCTACTATCCAGGAGTTAGCCATTTCGCCTAAGAGCGAGCGCGGAGGCATATGTTTGCCATCAGCACCGAAATTAGACAATCCATGATAGGATTCCCATCCCTAGTTATACTCAACCACAGGATTGAGAATAATGGGTAATTTCCAATTTTTTATTTCACTTGCAAATTCCATAAGTTCTGTATCAAATCTTCCTTCAATTATATCTTTTAATCGGAACATTGAATCCAATATTGCACCGTAGGATTTGCTTCGGCTGGCATTGAGGATAGGCCATTGATATACAGGAATGGCACCATATCTTGCAATAAAAGCGCAATTTCCTTTATCAAAATGATAGAATGTATTAGTATCGCCCCAGCCAGGGATAAAGACCGTGACTAAAGCGCTTTTTGGAAAAGTGAGTTTTTCAAAATTATAGAATTCATCAGTCCAATACATAAGGGGGGAAGATTCCAGTATATGCACCTGCCACAGGGAAGTATAATCGGGATTGTGGATATGAACTTCCGTTCAAGGAATCGGTTCCGGCATAGCCCTCTAAGATGTTGAACCATCTATCATTGTCTGCATCCCAGTCAGATTCGTTTGGAATCCCTCACCATCAACATCCTGGGGCGAGATACTATCCGCAGAGAAATAACCTATATTATCAATAAAGAATTGCTCGTTCTGTCCTTTTTGCTGACTTTGAGGATATATATATAGTATAAATATGGCTGGGAATAATTTCTGGTCTATTTTTTGCATGTGCTGGATAACAAAACTCATCCCACAGGATGTAATAAGCCTTCCAGAGGGTATCAAAAACTACTTTAACAAAAGGCATCGGGTCATCATTTGGGTTAATATCAGCGGTAATGAGATTGATATTCCAGATTCCATTGCCCTTGGCATAAAATATAATACCATCTCCAAGGAATGAGCCAAAAAAGTTTAAACCAACAAAAACGCACCAATTCTTATTCCTTAGTATCGTGTAATTCCCATACCCAGCATAGATGCTCTGATAACCACTTCCCGAATCTGCGATAAAAGAAGCAATGCACGAATCAGTCTTTATAACTCTCCAGAGGTATGGGCTTATTGTATCTCCGTCTTCAAAATCTTCTAATATTGTGACTGCAGCCTGAACCGGTTGAACCAATAAAAACATAAAAATTCCTGTTAAATACAAAAACTGCCAGACAATACCCGCTATATTATTTCTGTATTGGTGCGTAGACATTAAACCTCCTTTCACCACTTCCCCGCAATAGATGCAGCGTAAATTCTATTTCCTCCATCATTTTATCACCTATTATCTCAAAATTATCAACTTTTTGTTCTTCCAAAGCCTGTTTCCAATCTTCAGTGATACAAAATATATGCCATTTTCCAAACCTGTTGCATTATAGATATGAGAATATACCCCCGGATTAAGTTCTCCGTTAAAAATCGTTGTAACCTCAGAACCGGAAATATCAAAGATTTTTAATATAACATAATCTTTGTGGGAAACTGAAATTTGGATTTTTGCTGCCTTATTGCAGGGATTTGGAGAAATTCTTAAAATCTCTGAAGGGTTTTTCATAATCTGTCTTGAATCGATTACTCCGGTCACATTTCCACTGGTATCAGCCTTTATCACCCAGAAATCAGCCGGACCTAATGTGAGACTATCAAATGGATTGGAATTCGCATCCCTTCAGCCAGCTATGATTATTCCTCCATCAGAGGTAGATATAATAGAAGCCGGGTCATCATTCAATGGACCTCCCCACCACCTTGTCCATACTGTATCACCATTATCATTCAATCTCAATAGCCACAAATTATCATATCCCATACCCGGTGGTGTATAAGTCTGTGAATATGCTGCAAGATAATAACCGCCGCTATTACTCTGTAAAATACTAATTCCACCGTCATATTTTCCATAAGTCCCGATGGTCTTTGTCCATACTGTATCTGCATTTGAATTCAATTTTAATATCCAGATGTCACGGTTCGGGAAATTATCATATAAACTTCTGCTTCCTGCAATTATTGCCCCACCATCACCGGTCGGTATTATTTCAGAAAATTTAGTAATGCTGTCTTCAGCAAATATCATAGTTTTCAAAACATTGCCTGAGGAATCAAGCACGAAATAAGAACCAAAGCCCAAATATTCACCGAAAAAGCCGATCTGAAAGGAATCGGTGGCACTAAAAGTAATAACCAGATAATTATTGTTATGAAAAGGAATTATATCAAGACCCTGGTCCTGGTAATTCAAATCGTATGTTCTGGTCCATATCGTATCGCCATTCTGATTTAGCTTTAAAAGCCAGACATCCGCACCACCAATCTGTGTGCCAAACGATTTTGTATCACCAATAATTAGATATGTTCCATCTGGATTCTGAATTATCTCTGCTCCATTGTCCTCCGATGGTCCACCTATTGTCTTATCAATCAACGAATCACCATTAAGACTATATTTAAAAAACCAAACATCCCTGTCTGATGGTCTGCGTTTTGTTCCTGTAAAAACGAGTTCATTATTGTTATTCACAAGGGCATCAAAAATCATATCTATGCCAGCACCCATGCCCATAGTCCCAACCCGCCTTGTCCAGATTGTATCACCATAGACATTTATCTTAATAAAATAACCGTCTACATCCCAGGGGAGAAAAGGTGATCTGTTAAAAGTCGCTCCACAGACGACAAAATCGTTATTATCGGTTTCAACAATACCGCCAAGTGCAAAATCCGCACGGTCAGTTATACCATACTGCCTTATCCAGGTAGGGATCTGCCCATTGATGTATGATGAAAAAATAACAAAAAATAATACCACTCGATACAATATTTTTTTGCCTGATTGATTGATTTTTACGAAAATTTTTGTTAAATAATTTTGCGGTTTTTCCATTCTCAATAATATACAGTAACTAATTTTTGTCAATAACCAATTCGCTGCATTTTTGCTAATCAGGGAAACAAATACAATTTAAAATCATTTCAAATTTAAAATAATTGTTGAATTCAGAGTTAACCTTTTACTTGACTTCGTGTCTAAATTGTGTAAAATATAACTAAAGGAGCAATTATGGAAAAGGCAATTGAAATATTGAAGACTGGTATTAGTATTGAAAAAAATGGACTTTCTACCTACCTTAACTTTGCTTACAAAACTAAAGAACCGACTGGTAAGAATATGTTTATAAAACTTGCACAGGATGAACTCCAACATATGGAGGTCTTAGAAAAAATGCTTGATGGTATAATGTGCAATAGAACCTGGGTATGTGAGACCATTCCCGAGTCATTCATTGAAAAGATTGCCCCAAGGATAAGAGCAATTGATAAGATGAAATCAGAAGAAGGCCAGGATGAACTTTCTGCTTTGAAGACCGCCCTTGACCTTGAAAAAAGGTCTATTGAATTCTATAATGAAAATAAACGATTCGTTAATAACCCGGAGGCAATAAAGATCTTTGACCGAATTATTGAGATGGAAGAGTCCCACTATGACCTTATCCAGGCTGAGATTGACCATATTGAGCAGACTGGATTCTGGTTTGGTATAAGGGAGTTTACAATGGAAGGGGAAAGAGAATAAAAAGGAGAGGTTATGGAAACAAAAAAGGCACTTGAAGGTTTGAAGATTGCAATGCAGACTGAACTCAATGGTATTGAGTTTTATAGACTTGCCTCGGAAAAGACCGATGATTTTAAGGGCAAAGAGGTCTTCAAAAGTCTTGCTGAAGATGAGATAAAACATTTTAATGAACTGAAAAGGCAGTATGAACATTTGCTTAAAGAGAACGAATGGCTATCCCATATTGAACTCGGTTCACCATCAATTCTTGAGGGTGAAAGCCCGATATTCACTGAAGAACTGAAATCCAGAATAAAAGAACGACATTTTGAAATGTCTGCATTGAGTATTGGTGCACTCTTGGAAACAAATTCTATAGATTTTTACCGCAGAATGAAAGAGGAGTCGGACGACCCTGTTGCCCGGGAATTGTTTAGGAAACTACAGGAATGGGAACAACGACATCTCTCTGCGATTACAAAACAGATTGATTTATTGAAAGAAGATTTCTGGGCTGATGCCCAATTCAGTCCATTATATTAATGGAAAATTCCAAATCTTCAAATACTACAAAGATTCACATTTGGAATTTTGACGAGCGAAAGCGAGGAGTTATATGCCTTTCTATTCAGAAAAAGTAATGGACCATTTTCAGCATCCAAGGAATGTTGGTGAGATTCCGGATGCTGATGGAATCGGTGAGGTCGGCAATCCGGTTTGTGGTGATATGATGACCTTTTATATAAAGGTAAAGGATAACCGGCTTGTTGATATAAAATTCAAAACCTTTGGCTGTGGTGCGGCAATTGCAGTATCTTCAATGGTGAGCGAGATGGCAATGGGTAAAACAATTGAAGAGGCTTTGAAGATTACCAATGAACTCGTCGCCCAGGAACTCGGTGGTCTGCCTCCTAATAAGATGCACTGTTCAAACCTTGGCGCTGATGCATTACATAAGGCGATTGAGGATTATTTAAAGAAAAAGGAGGCGAAAGATGCCGGAAAAGTGTAAATGTCCATTCTGTGACAGTGAGTTATTAATGAAATGTTTTGAACCTCTCTTCTGCACGACCTGTAATATAGAATTAATTACCTGCCCTGACTGTGGAAAATTATATAATGTTGAATTTAAAAAATGTCCCCATTGCGGGGCAATAAACAAAAGGAGTAAAGATGGGGTTGTTAGAAGAACCCGTAAAGGCAGAAGTAAAAAAGGTTCTTGAAACTTTAAAAGAACCTGTAAAACTTATCGTTTTTACCCAGGAATCCCCTATTGTAATGCCTTCGCTGGAATGTGAAAATTGTAAAGATAATCGCACATTGATGGAAGAAATTTCTACCCTTTCTGATAAGATAAATCTTGAGGTCTATGATTTTTTAAAGGATAAAGATAAGGTTGAATCATTTAAAATAGATAAAATTCCTGCAAATATAATCCAGGGTGAGATTGATTATGGGATAAGATTTTATGGAATGCCTGCAGGATACGAATTTGCAACACTACTTGAGACTATGAAATTTGTCTCCAATCGGGATTCTGGTTTATCATCAGAGATAAAAGATAAATTGAAAGGATTGAATAAACCAGTGCATATCATGGTATTTGTAACCCTGACCTGCCCTTATTGTCCCCAGGCAGCGATTACTGCATTCAAATTCGCAATGGAGAGTTCTTTAATCACTGCGGAAACTATCAACGCCCAGGAATTCCCACATCTAAGCCAGAGGTATAATGTCTTTGCTGTGCCTAAGGTCGTTATAAATGAAACGGTTCAGTTTGAAGGTGCAATTCCAGAAACGATGTTTTTGGAAAAAATTATGAATTTATAAAAGGAGGCATTTATGAAAAAGGTTAAAAAAACAATAAAAAAAGGCACAAAATATGTGTGCAAAGTCTGTGGCCTTGAAGTAACGGTTGATAATGTCTGTGGATGTGCTGAGGCACACCCAATAATTTGTTGTGGAACCGAGATGGTTCCAAAAAAGAAGAAAACAACAAAGAAGTAATAAAATAAAAAAGGAGAAACAATGGCTTCAAAAGAACTGCTTGATTTATTAAATAAATCAATAGCCCGTGAACTTCAGGTTGCCATCCAGTATATGTGGCAGCATGTGCAATGGAAGGGCGTGAAAGGGTTCGCAGTAAAAGATGAATTAAAAAAGATCTCAATTACCGAAATGAAACACGCTGAGGCGATTGCTGAAAGGCTCAATTATCTTGGTGGAAAACCAACTACAAAACCCGAACCAATAATTGTTGGTGAAACACTCAAAGAGATGATAGAACAGGATAAAAAGGACGAAGAAGGTGCAATAAAACTTTACAAGCAGGTGATTGAACTTGCCCGAAAAGAGAATGATGAGGTAACAAGAAAATTATTTGAAGGTATTCTTGCTGATGAGGAAGAACACCACGATACATTCACAAGTCTATTAGAGGAAATCTGAACAAGAAGGGGTAATAAACAAGGGTGAATAGAGGATAATGCGTGAAACGTTTACCGTGTACCGTTAACCTGAAAAAAGAAGGCACTTAGGGCAAAAATTCCTCTCATTCCACCTTTAAAAAAGGGGACACCGGGGGACTGTGATAAAGAAAATTGTTAGAGGCATTTGAGGGCAAAAGAAAAAGTTCAATAAGGCGATAAAAGCAAAGAAAGGGTAAAGGAAAGGAATGGTCGTATGGATATAAAACCGAAAGTAAGTATTGATTGTGTTGGTCTGTTCTGTCCTCAGCCGATTTTTCAGACACGGCAGGAACTTGATAAATTACAGCCAGGCGAAATACTTGAAGTCCTTGCTGATGACCCAGCTGCAGAAGAAGATATAAAGGCATTCTGTAAAAGAACTGGAAATGAACTCCTGACAATAGAAAAAGCAGAAAGAGTAATCAAATTCATTATCAGGAAAGGGAAGAATTAGATGAGAAAAAATAGGAGGTAAAATGGCTGATAAAAAATTTATCCTCTATGTTCAAACGAGTGACCAACCAGAACGCCAATATGCGCCTCTGGTTCTGGCACAGACCGCAAGGATGATGGATATTCCAGCAAGAGTCTATTATCTTGGGATGGGTTTGAAAATCTTGTTACCCGGTGCTGCAGAAAAGATAAAACTCGGCACTTTCCCGAGTGTTGCTGAAATGATAAAAAAATCTATGGAGATGGGTGTGGAGTTCTATGCCTGTGAAGCATCAAAACAGATGTTAGGCTGGGAAAAAGTAGAATTGATACCAAATGTCAAAATCGTCGGTGCAGGAACACTCAATGATTTCGCCTTGGATGCTGGGGCAACAATGTGGTTTTAAAAATGACTGAGAAGAAGACCGTAAAAGTTGGTGGAATGCACTGTGCTACCTGCGTGAGCACGGTTGAAAAATCATTAAAGAAACTTGATGGCGCAATTGATGTTGTAGTAAACCTTGCGACTGAAGAGGCACAGATAGTCTATGAACCACAAAAGATTGCAATAGATGATATAAAGTCTGCAATTGAAGAAGCAGGTTATGAATTTTTAGGCATTGCTGATGGGGAAACGGCTCAGTATGCTGAAACATTGAAAAAAGAAAACTTAAATAGAATGAGATTGCGTTTTATCATAGGATTCATTTCTGGGATTCCCTTGATGATTTCAATGTACATACCAATCCATCGGACAATGTTTCCTCTGCACTATATCCAGTTCATCATTTCCACCCCGGTATTTATTTATCTCGCCTATCCAATATTCAAAGCAGGCTACTCCGCAATTAAGAATCACAATTTGAATATGGATGTGATGTATTCAATGGGTATTGGTGTAGCATTCATCGCGAGTGTAATGGCAACCTTTGATATTATACTTAACAAAGAATTCCTGTTCTATGAAACCGCAATACTCCTTGCCACATTTCTAACCCTGGGTAGATTCCTGGAGGCAAACGCAAAAGGAAGGACATCAGAGGCAATAAAGAAATTGATGGGACTCCAGCCAAAAACAGCAATCGTGATAAGAAATAACAGGGAAATAGAAGTACCGCTTCAGGATTTGCAGGTAGATGATATAATCATCTGCAAGCCCGGGCAAAGGATACCCACAGATGGCGAAGTCATTGAAGGGATGAGTCTGGTTGATGAGTCTATGGTCACGGGTGAGCCTTTGCCAGTCGTAAAAAAGAAAGGTGATAAGATTATTGGCGGAACGATAAACAAAAATAGTGTCTTGAAATTCAGGGCGATAAAAGTGGGTAAAGATACACTCCTTGCCCAGATTATAAAATTGATTCAGGAGGCACAGGGTTCAAAACCACCGGTGCAAAGAATTGCGGACAGGGTAGTAAATTATTTCATTCCGGTTGTGCTAATAATAGCAATTGTATCATTCAGTCTCTGGTATTTTGCCTTTGGACAAAGTCTGCATTTTGCCCTTACAACCCTTATCTCAGTGCTGGTCATTGCCTGCCCCTGTGCTTTAGGTCTTGCCACACCAACTGCAATAACCGTTGGAATTGGTCGTGGTGCAGAATTAGGAATTTTGATAAAAAATGGCGATGCCCTTGAGGTTTCTGAAAAGATAACCACGATAGTCTTTGATAAGACCGGGACCTTAACCTCTGGCAAGCCTGAAGTAGTAAAAATTATTGGCTTTGATAAGACTGAAAAAGAAGTGCTACAAATTGCAGGGAGTCTGGAAAAGAATTCAATCCATCCCCTTGCCGAGGCAATTGTGGAAAAGACACTTGCGATGGGCATCAAACCGATTGATTGTTCAAATTTTGAGACAGTAGAAGGTAAAGGGGTTAAGGCAGAGACTGATACCAGTCCTGCATTAGTTGGAAACAAGAATTTTCTCTTAGAACATAAAATCAAGATCAGCCCTGAACAAGAATCCGTAATCAAAAAAATAGAAGATGAGGGTGCGAGTGTGGTTCTTGTTGCATTTGATGATAAACTGATAGGTATAATCAGCATTGCCGATACTCTAAAATCAACGACCAGAAAGGCGATTGAAGAGATAAAAAGACTAAAGATAAAACCGGTTATGGTAACCGGAGATAACTATGAATCAGCAAGAATCGTTGGAGAAGCAATTGGTATCAACGAGATAGTCGCAAATGTCTATCCTCAGGATAAGGCTGAAATAGTGAAAAAAATGCAGAACAGAGGTGAGGTCGTAGCATTTGCTGGTGATGGAATAAATGATGCACCAGCACTTGCCCAGGCAGATTTGGGTATTGCAATCGGTGGTGGGACTGATATAGCGATGGAGAGTGGTGATATTGTGCTAATAAAAGGTGAAATCATTGATGCGGTTGCTGGTATACAACTGGGCAGAAAAGTGATGGTAAGAATAAAACAGAATCTCTTCTGGGCATTTTTCTATAATATTATACTTATTCCGATTGCAGCAGGTGTGCTCTATCCATTCTTCAAAATAAGTTTCAAACCTGAATTTGCCGGGCTCGCAATGGCAATGAGTTCGGTCACTGTGGTGAGTTTATCGTTATTGCTGAAGAAATATACACCAGCAGCAAGGAAGATGGTTGGATAGTTTGATAGTTGAAGAAGTTGTAGCGTCCGACTGAAGTCGGACGATAGATTTGGAATCTAATGTTTTATGGGCTGCAAAACCGTATACTTATAAACGATTTTTGAAAGGGAGGTCTTTATGGCTACAGATCCAGTCTGCAAAATGCTGGTCTCTGAAAAGACCGCAAAATGGACAACTGAATATAAGGGCAGGAAGTATTACTTCTGTGCCCCGGGATGCAAAAAGGCATTTGAGCAAAATCCGGAGAAATATATGAAAGAAATGGAAGAAGATGAGGGGCAGTGATGGAGATAAAACACATTACCGGAAAGAACAGAGGTAAGATTATGCTCTATGCCTTGAGCACCTGTATCTGGTGTAGAAAGACAAAGAATCTCTTAAATCAACTGGGTGTTGAGTATTCTTATATTGATGTGGATTTGCTTGATAGCGATGAGAAAGAAAAAATAAAAAAAGAAATTGAAAAGTGGAATCCTGCCTGTTCTTTCCCCACTATTGTCATAAATGATGAAAAATGCATCGTGGGATTTAAGGAAAATGAGATAAAGGAATTACTAAAAAAAGATTAGACAATTGGGGGCAATTGACGGCAATTAAAAAAAGGGCTTAAAATGGCTAAAGAGGGCACAAAAAAGGAAAAATAAGGGAAAAGAGGGGTGAAAAAGGGAGACACCGGGGAATTTAACCGAATAACGATGCCGATAGACGATACGGGCGGCGAAAACGTATAACGAAAGACGATTTTTAAAAAATAGGGTAAAGAAGGGAATATCGGGGAACGTTTACCGTTAACCGTGAAACGAAAGGAAGTGCCAGAGAAAAGGAAACCCTTAATCACCCCTTATCACCATTTGATAACCCATTATAACGTTTATCTAAATGGAAAATTGGAGTAGCGAGACTTGTTCTGCGCAAAAAATTATTTTCCCCTTTTAGAGAAGGGATTTAAAAAGGAGAATATATGACACCTAACATAAACACCCAGGCAATCCAAAAACTTTATGAAAAATTGAATAAAGAGGCAGAAGATGGTGGCTATCACCTGAATCCGGATGTAGAATTCACCAAACAACTTGTAGAATCACTTATTATAAATGAGCAAAGATACGGTTATCCAGCCTGCCCCTGTCGATTGGCATCAGGGAAAAAAGAAGAAGATTTGGATATAATCTGCCCCTGTGATTATCGGGATGCAGATATCTTAGAATATGGAGCCTGTTATTGCGGACTATATGTATCAGAAAAAGTTCTCAAAGGAGAGATTAAACTCCAGTCTATACCAGAACGGAGACCACCGAAAGAGAAGAGAAATGCATATAAAACCAAACAAATCCAAACAGGTCTCCCCTATCCGGTGTGGCGGTGTAAGGTCTGTGGCTATCTCTGCGCCCGCGAATCACCACCCGAGGTTTGCCCCATTTGTAAGGCGAAGAAAGAAAGATTTGAAAGGTTTATGTAACAGATAGATCTAACCGGTAATCCAGGCAATTAATATCTTGGATTCAGGATTTATTCTTGGTGGCATCCAGTTCCAAATGGGCAATTGTTTCTTTCTCACTTTTTCGAAAAAGTGAGAATCGTATTTTATTTATCTGGTGCATTTTGTGGAAAAAATGTGGCTTCAATGTAAATGGCTGATTATTCCTCGTCCGACTGAAGTCGGACCCTACAGAAAACATAAGTTTATTAAATGGTAATTGGTTAAATGGTTAAAATGCAGGGACAACCCTTGTGGGTGTCCGTTGTCTCGGACAGGGACAATCGCCCATCCGCCACGATGCTTGGCGGATGCGTGGCGAACTGTCCCTACATCTTTAGTTTTTTCATCCGCGTAATCCTCTATTTTATCCGTTTGAATCCGAGGTATTGGATTTAAAATCCAATACCTCAAAATAATAAAATTGTAATTGCCCGATTAATTGGGTCCTTTTTCAAAAATTATACTTTTTTTAATTATTCCATTATAATGCTACAAATTTTTGATGGACCTTAAGACTATCTTTACCACCTCTTTATCAAACTGAATTCCAGAAAGTCTTTTTAATTCCGCAATTGCCTGTTCTTTAGTAAAAACCTTACGATACGGTCGTTTTGAGGTCATCGCATCATAGGCATCAGCAACTGCCAGGATTCTTCCAATCAAAGGAATTTGCCCATCCTCAAGCCCTTCAGGATAACCTGACCCATCCCAAAACTCATGATGGCATTTAACACCATTTAATATTTCAGGAATATCTGTAAAACCCGATAAGATATGATAACCCCTTAAAACATGTTTATCTATCTCCTCTTTCTCTTCTTTTGTCAAAACCCCTGGCTTATATAAGATTGCCTCATCAATCCCAATCTTACCCAGATCGTGTAATAAGGCACTTACCTCAACCATCACCAACTGCTCTTTGCTAAAACCCATTTCTTGAGCAATCATTAAAGCATATCGTGCCACCCGCTGGCTATGGCCATCTCTATAAGGGACAATGCTATCAAGGGTCTTACCAATCTCCCTTAACTCAACCAGTGCCTTTTCTGGCTCTTTTTTCAATGCCTGCACAATCTCCTTTAAACAGGTAATTAAGACATCAAGATAAAGATGCTCCAGATTTCCTCCTTTCAATTAAAAAGGCGGAGAAAGAAACTCCGCCTTAAATCAATTGAGCACACTTTTTATTTGTCAACTCTGTTTATTCTTACCTCAATAAGATAACCTTTTCCGTTTGTTTAAACTCACCGGCTTCAAATCGCACAAAATAGATACCAGCCGGTAAATCACTGACATTCAAAGTCATTACATGCTGTCCTACAGTTTGAAAACCAATGACAAATTCCTTTACCTTTTGACCCATAAGATTGTAGATGTTGAAGACTATGTTTTGAGGATGACTCAGAAAATAAGAAATTTTAACGTAATCGCCTGATACAGGATTGTTCAACAAGTCAATCCAGCTGCGCGATTTCTTACTAAAGTCTTCTCTTCGTAAATTCCTGTTGGCTCTATGCGGTCAATAATCCAATCTGCTGGATTATTGATTGTTCCCCCTATAAAGATATTACCAAATGTATCGGGTCGGCAGACAATGGCATCCATACCCGGAAAGACATCAATGCTATCCAGTCGGTTTCCCAGAATGTCGTATTTCAAAATATAAGAACCCAATGGGATCCATAGGTCGTTGTTTAGGTCGGTCGCCATATCCACCTTCCAACGATTAATGTTCCCAATGTGCCTGGTCCATAGTGGGTTGCCATTATAATCATAGCGAATAAGGGTAAGAGTGAAATTGTTGTTTAAAGCTGTTAAGTATAGTGCAATAAAATTTGTGTTTATTGTTAACACTCCTCTACAATAAGATGATTCGGCACTTACAGAATCTGGTCCAATTACGGTCAGAATTTCAGTGCCGGAAGAATCAAATTTAACTAAACCACCACCGCGATCGGGTAATCTACCCGCTGCAATAATCTCTTCTGTTTCCTGAAATATAGCTACGTCTTGGAAGAAACCCACTGAGCCATGGTCAATAATCCTGTCCCACAAAATATTACCATCCCCATCTATTTTAATGATTCGCGGGCTCATTCCCCAAAGATTTTCAAGAATTGATCCAACAGCAACATGATAATTACTCCACATTCCTGACGCAACCCCCTCTAATATCTCCAAATATTCCTCCGGATAATAAGCATAATAAGTATTGAGCCATAAAATCGACCCGTTAGAGGTGTATTTTGCCATTTGCCACTCAGCACCAATACCACCCAAACCGTGATATCCACCTACCAGAATATTCCCAGTAAGATCTGATGATGTGGATAGAAGTACATCACCCGTAGGTGTATAATACTGTTGGTGCCACAGCAGATTTCCATTTGGGTCGTATTGTCGAATATGCCACATTGCTGTACCTGCGGTATTACGGTTCCAGCCAGCCCCCGTGACATTACCTGCGAGATCTATAGCGATACCTTCCAAGACATCACCTTCCCAACCACCACAGCTGTCCCAAATCACAGGCCAATCAGCCCAGCCATTAGGCTAAAACTTACAATCATTAAGATAATTCCTCTCATTTTTCCTCCTATTTTAATTATTGAGATATTTTGCGCATACTTATTCAATTTTCACCAACTTAAATGTTTGATTCTTTGCCCCACGACCATTTACTTTAAGAAAGTAAACACCCTGATTTAATTCCTTTACTGGCAAACTAATTTGTGTATTCCCTACCGAAGTTGTCCTTTCAATTCGCTTCACCGGCCTACCTGTTGCATCGTATAGAAATACAGAAACAGAATGCCCCGTGTATTTATCAGGAAGCCAGAGTATTATATTGTCCTTTACAGGGTTATTGGCCCAGAATTCATTATTCACTAATGGATGAGATTTTTGTTCAGCAATATTAACCGGTATTTGATGGTATTTAATCGTAACAATTGGGCCATGGCCACCAGCATCAGCAGAAACATGGCCGGTTACATAAACATAGCCAGACGAATCTATTGCTATACCGTAGGAAATATTTTCGCCTATAAGCACTCTATAAAATGCCCGACAGAGTTCTTCTCCCGCATTATTAAACTTAATAGTGCAGTAATCAAGATTGCTGTCGCAACCCGTGATATAAACATTATTTTCTGCATCTATTTTCATATCCCACATCTGCCCATAATTCCAGGAACCCTCTCCACACCAGAACCAGATTTTTTCTCCGGTCAGGTGATTTAATTTTTCCGTATATGCATAGTAGTATCCCGTATTCCAGATGTCGTCATTGCCGTCAATGCATAAGCGGGTTATCTCTGTCCCACGAAAAAACGGTGCAGACGCCCACAGAAAATTGCCATTTGAATCGTATTTTATGACACCGTAAACACCATATGCCGACCCACCTACATAAACATTTCCTGTTCCGTCAATAACAACGGAAATAGCTTCATCAAATTCATTGTATCCAGAATCCCAAGTGCGCACCCAAAGGGTCTCACCTGCCTGATTATATTTAACAGTCAAATAATCACTCAGCCCGCCACCATCGGAGTCAAGATAACCTACCACATAAATATTACCTTCTGGGTCCATAGCCAAATCCTCTGCTTCTTCGGAATCCATGTCAGTTCCAGGAAGATCGTATACCGCGACCCATTTTCTATTACCATTTCTATCGTATTTGATTGTAACAAAATTCAAATCAATATTCGGTCCTGTTTCATAACCTGTAACATATACGTTGCCCGAGTCATCAAGAAACAAAGCATTTGCTCCATTAAGATAACCACCCGTGCCCTGGTATTTCCTAACCCAAACAGTATCACCGTTCTGATTATACATAATCGTAGTCAGCCAGGATGATAAAGCACCACCACTAGTACCTGTTACATAAACATAACCAGAGTCATCCACAGCCAATCCCCTTGCTATGTCAAAACCAAAGTTATCATCATATCTTTTTGTCCACAACTCGTTGCCATTAGCATCATATTTAATAGTAACCCAGTCCATATCTGTACCACTTCCCTTTGATCTGCCAATAATATAGACATTTCCCAAATTATCTACCGTGATGCCTCTGCGCCAAGGATAATCATTGTCGTGCGCTGGTCCCCAATACTGTCTAATCCAGACCGTATCAATTGGACCTCTGGTTATCACCATGCCAGCCTGGTCCTCGGTACATTTATCTGCATTCAGGTATTTAGACACAAGATTAATCTCGTGGTGGATAAATTTCTCTCCTAAAAAGACCAGCTCGGACTCTGTGTCAGGGTAACCCGCTTCTGCCCCTATTCCAATGCCCAGTCCTATCCCTACTATGAACATAATAGTGAAGCCTTTAGACTGCATTTTTTCCTCCTTAGTGATATTATAAATTGAATTGTGTCTCGTTTTTCGTGAAAGCCCCCCAGAAAAGTGCTTATTTTTCTATGCAAAACCCTCTCTTATTGTTAGCCTCTTGACAATAGTCTCATTATGATTATAATGTTTCCACTATGGACAACAAGGCCATAGACCTGCGACTTAATGTCGTGCGCCATTATCTGGAGAATAAAGATTCTTAGAGGAAGACTGCCAAAAAGCTTAATGTCAATTACTGGAATGTTCATAAATAGGTTAAAAAGTATAAAGCAAAAGGTGAAGAAGGGATTTTGCCTTCTTACAAAAGACCCAGGTGCAGAACAACGGAAGAAATAGAACAAAAAGTTGTTTTCTTAAAAGAAAGAATGCCAGCCCTAACTGTTCGTCAGGCAAGAGGATTACTTGAAAAAGAAGGAATTAAACTTTCCCTAAAAGGCATCTGGAGCATCTGGAGAAGGTATGGTTATGCTGGATTTAAGAAAGAAAATATGACCAATGAATTTATTGAATACTGTCCCTGGACAAAAGAAGCAAGATATAAATTTTTGCAAGTTAAGGAGTTAATGAGCACAGGGAAAACAATGGAAGCTGCAAAGATAATAAATTCTATCCCACTCTTACCCAAAAACGATATTCTGCATCAAATTCCTGACAATGCATTGAATATTAAAAGAAAAGTAGAAAAAATAAGTGCTTTGTTCGGGAAGGTTCCTATTTATACTTATCTAAAGAAAGTAAACATCTTATATAATGAATTAAGGCAGAAAGATTTAAATTATTCAGCATTGAGAACGGGAATTACAGAGGTAATTGCGTTATCCTGGTTGGGAAAACCAGAAATGCAGTTAAATAAAATTATTGAATTAAAAAAGTTAATTTATATAATGGATGAGCATTATAAAGGGCGTGGTTCATATCTTCTTTTTGAACCCAAGTTTACTCTTACTATTAACGAAGGTATCTCTTTTGCTATGCTTATGAATATTGATGAAGCAAAGAAATCTGCTGATAGAGCTCGTAAATCATTGAAAACAATAAAAAGCCTTCCCCCTATTTTCTGTTTAATCTGGGTCGCTTATATACATATCTTGAGGAATATAGAAAAGCTGAATATTATTTCTTGAAAGCTGTTGATAGGGTTGACGATTCAGTAAGAAACTATATTAAAGGAATACTCGCCCGGATATCCCTTGGCAAAAATGAATTCAAAAAAGCCGTTATCCTTGCACGGTCCGCAGAATTTGGGGTGTGGTTACCCAATGATTTCCGCCTTGTTTTTGAAGCACTCTTATCGCTTATGAATGCCCAGCCTGAAAGAGCAATTGCTTTGGCTACAGAAGCCTTGTCGCAATCAAGGAAGGAAGGAATAGGCAGTATTATCTTCAGTGCCCACCTTATAATGGCAAGTGCCTATTGCAGCCTCGGTGATAAGAAAAGGGCAAAGATCTTAATTGAACGCAGTTTACATTTTTTTAACAAGAATAATCTAATAAGAGAAAAAACTATATTCAGTATTCTTCACACTTTTGTCGCGAAGGTTAACAGTATCTGTAGTATGACTCCACCGGAAAAACATACTTTGCCCACTATTAAACTCGTCCTGTTAATAAAAAACCGTAAATATTTACAAGCCATATCTTATGCGAAAAAAAAATATCTAATGCATTATTTTTATAATTATATTTTCATCACCGCAGAAAAAATTAAAGAATTTGTTGAAAAAGGAAAGAAGACAGGATTACCGAAAACAATTTTAAGATTACCGGTTTTTAATAAAGAAATCCCGGTTTATCATATTAAATTTCTTGGGAATGTGATTGTTTATAAAAATCAAAAATATTTAAAGACAAAATTGAGACCAAAGGATTATGCATTTTTAATCTATCTTTGCCAGAAGGCGATGGAGCCGAAAAGGTCTATAGATTTAAATGAAGTGTATCGCAATTTCTGGCCTAATAGTGAAAAGGCGTCCCGCAATTTTTCCCATTTATTGCTGCGGGTGAAAAAAGCACTAAAGATACCAAGCCATCTTTTGACGGTTTCAAGAAGTTATGGTGAGTCTTCTCTAATAAATGAAGGAATATATTTCACCACCGACTATCAGGAATTTGAACAGTCACTTGCCCGGGCAAAGGCATTGCAGAGGGCTGGTGAGTGGAAGTTTGCCAAAAAAGAATTCTTGCAGGCATTTAAGTTATTCCGGGGTGAACCTTTTAAGAAGAATTTTGATGAATGGTCAGTGAATATGCGGTTTAAGATTTTGACTGAACTTGAAACCGAGGCAATAAACTTTGCCCAGGCCTGCCTTGAGCACGGTAATAAAAGGGATGCAAAGAGGGTTTTGGAAAAGGTCTTGAAAATAATTCCGGATTCGGAAGAATTACAAAAAATGAGGGGTGAAAAATTAGTTTTATATTATAAATCTTGACAGTGGTCTTTTTATGAATAGACTATCTCTAAGAGGCTTTGATATGGCGAACACCAAAGTTGACATAGAAGTTAAAAATAATGAAGTCATTGATAAATTTGTTACCGAATTAAGGAATCGCCTCGGTGATAAAATTTTGGGGATTTATCTTTTTGGCAGTGTGGCAAAAGAGACGGCGACCAAAGAAAGTGATATTGATATTCTTGTTGTGTATACCAACGAAGACGAGCGAAGGATTTTAGAAGTTACAAGCGAAATTGCATTCGTAATAAATTGTGAAGAAGACAAAATAATTGAAGTAGTTACAATGTCGAAAGAGGAGTATGAAAATTCTCTTGGTCGCTCACCATTTTTATGGGAGATTTTAAAGTTTGGTCGGCCATTATATTCAATACTTACCGGAACCGAATGGAATTTAGATTTCGCAGAATATCTTTCTTTGGCAGAAGAGTACCTTGGATATGCAAAGGATGGATTAAGCGAACAGAAAATTCGTTTGGCGATAGATGTTGGGTATAATACGTGTGAGCTTCTTGTTAAGTCATTAATCGTGAGTAAAAAAGAACCATTAGCAAGTTCTCACGGTGGAATAGTTGGTCAGTTTGGAAGGCTCTTTATATTAAGTGGCGAATTACCTGAACATTTAGGAAGAAATTTACATTTGGCACTTGAATTAAGAGCAAAGGCACGATATAGGCCGAAAGCAACACTAAAGATAGAAGATGCACAATTTGTAATTAATTTAGCTGAAGAATTACTTTCTCTTGCAAAGAAACGATTAAAATAGGATATTGCATTTTTAATCCATTTATGTTGCAGGAATTTCTGGCCAAAGATTGAGAAGGTGGGCCATTTATTTGCCAGTTCTAATCAAGAATTTGGGCAGATACATATTCAAACAGAGTTGCCTGAGCGCGGGGTGTAGATTTAAGATTTTAACTCAACTCGAGACCGAGGCGATAAATTTTGCTAAAGCCTGACTTGAGGACGGCAACAAGCGCGAGGCGAAGAAGGTTTTGGAAAAGATCTTAAAGATAATTCCGGATTCGGAAGAAATCAAAAATCTGTTAAATGGTAATTGGTTAAATGGTTAAAATGTAGGGACAACCCTTGTGGTTGTCCATTGTCTCGGACAGGGACAATCCGCCATCCGCCACGATGCTTGGCGGATGCGTGGCGGACTGTCCCTACATCTTTAGTTTTTTCATCCGCGTAATCCTCTATTTTATCCGTTTGAATCCGAGGTATTGGATTTAAAATCCAATACCTCAAAATAATAAAATTGTAGTTGCCCGATTAATTGGATTCTTTTTCAAAAATTATGCTTTTTTTAATTATTCCATTATAATGCTACAAATTTTTGGGGGATTTTAAAAATATCCTTACTACATCCTTCTACCAGCAGGTGCAGGAGTCTTTATCACAGGGGCAGGGTGATATACTATCGGGATTTAATCTATACTCAAGATAACTATGCCTCCTCTCATACATATTTAATGCCTGGTTTAAGAGACCTGTATCACAGGCACAGGCATTATTCTTTATATTACTCAGCATATCTTTCTGGAACTGATTTGTTTGTGCGAGTATTTTTAGAAGATTTTCTGCCCTATCCTCCTTTAGTAATTCTATACAATGGAATGCCTGTTTTGTTTCGTTGAGCATTGATTGTAACAGGTTCTTATCAATCGTCTTCTTTTTGTTGAAAATATATAACAACTCATCAGTTCTGCGGTGAGCAAATCTGATGTGGAGTTCAGCCTTAACATCGTTGCTTGGGGTAAATCTGTCCTGAATCTTTTCACTAAAAATCTTCACTGGATACAAAGCATCATCAGGCATACTTCGGGAGCTGAATAAGAGACCACTGGTGCCAATGATTATTATCAAAACTATCACCACCAATGCCCTGACCAGTGCGGGCTGGAATATAAATAAATATTTGAATGGTGAGTAATGCGTTTCTTTTTTCAAAACTTCCTTTGCCTTTATAATTGTCTTTTTTATTTTATTCTCGTCCGGCAAAGGTCTGTCAAGACTGTTTAATTCCCGGACCATACTCAATAAAGGCTTCAATTCTTGAGCAAAATCAGGATACTCTTTTAATATTCTATCAATATCCTTGCCTTTGTGAATTTCAGAAATCATCTGGTCAAAAATATCTTCAATCTTTAATTTCATATCCCTTTCTCTTAAAATAGTCCCTTAATGATTTTAAGGCACGGAACTGCAAGACCTTTATCGCACCGACTGATTTTTTCATTATCTGCGCCACTTCTTTTATTCCATACTCCTGAATAAATCTTAGGGTTATCACATCTGCCTGCTCTTTTGTCAGGTTTGCCATTGCCTCTTTTAACCTATCAACCTGAAGGATTTCTTTATGATTATCGTCTGACGGCAATTCCTGGGGCAGGTCTTCGTAACTTATTCCAAACCCTGACCTTTTCCGGCGATAATAGTCAATTACTGCATTGCCGGCAATCTTATATATCCAGGCATAGAAATTACCCCTTTGATTCTTTAAGTTTTTAATAATCTTCAAGACCACCTCACTGGTTAAATCCTCAGCATCTTCTCTATGCTTGATCCGATAGAAGACATAACCATATATCTTAACGTAAAGATATCTACACAGCTCTTCAACTGCTGAATCGCAGCCATTTTTCGCCTCATCAATAATTTTTTTTAACTTTTCTCGTTCTATACTAATAGACGCCGATTCATTCATAAGGTTACGGTTAAAATAAAAGAGAGTGACCTGGATAAAATAAGATATCTAACCAAATTATGACTCCAGTTTCTTATAATCCTGCAGGGCATCATAGAATGCCTTCCAGAATGGGTCAACCTTTGGATGTTCAAGTCTCTTCTCTTTATTATCCTCAATCAGAACCATCCCATATCTCTCTTCTACCATCTCCCCAACAATTGATGATCTTATTCCTTTCTCTTTTAACACACCAATAACTTTCTCTGCCTTATGCTCGCGGCATGTGATAATCAAAGTCCCTTCACTGATTGATTTATACGGGTCAATCTTGAACAAATCACATATCTCTCTGACACACTCTTCCACAACAATCTTCTCTTTTTCAATGCGCACACCAAGATTTGCTGCCTGGGCAATCTCATAAAGACCTCCCCAGATACCACATTCAGTAGCATCATGCATTGCAGAAACCCCATCATCTCTAACTCCAACCTTTACTGCAGTCATAGCATCCTCAACCACAGACATCTTGTAAAACAAATTCTCCGCCTTTTTTACAAATTCTTCACCAAACTTACGGGTTAAAAATTTTGGAAACATCGTCGCAAATATGCCGCTTGCCTCAATTGCGGGTCCTTTTGTAATAATAATCTTATCACCGACTTTTGCAAATTTTGGTGAGACATATTTATCTAAATCACCAACTGCCAGCACAGTTGCACCACCAACCATCGGATAATAACAATTGTCATATCTTGCAGTATGTCCACAGATAATCGCCATCCCCATCTTTTTGCATTCCCTATCTATAGTCTTCCAGACCGTTGTTAGTTGCTCTTCGGTCATAGAAAGGGGTAGATTCAAATCAATGGTCAAATAGGTTGGTGGCAGACCAGATGTCACGACATCTGAGGCAAGGATGTGTATTGCAAACCAGGCTGCCCTTTCAAAACCATATTCAGGAACAATAAAGACCGGATCCGATGTCATTGCTACCGCTTTATTACCAATCTCCACAATCCCCACATCAACACCATGTTGGGGACCAACCAGTATATGCTTATTCTCTGCCCCAAGATGGGGAAAGATTAATTCATTAAAGACCTCGGCCGATATCTTGCCTATTTCTGGTAACTTTGCCATTTTTTAGCCTCCTTTTTATCTTTCATATCTTCCCAAAATTCACACCTATCTTCATTTGCCGACCAGGGATGGGCACACCCTGAAAGTCTTCGTATCTATTATCCAAAAGATTGGTGATATTAAAAGAAAGATTTGAATCTATCTTCCTTCCAATAGCAATCTTCCTGTTAATACCGGTATTGATTATAATCTGGTGGGATTTATCGTCGTAGTAATAATAGACCGGATTAAATTCTAATATAGATAAGACATCAAGTGTGGCAAAAGATTTGAGCACTGGAACCTGTAGTGCATATTTTGAGATATAGCTTTCGGGAAGTTCGTGCATTATTTGTGTATAAGAAAAGCCGGTTTTTATATTCATCAGAGAACCGAATGATAGACTCATTGATGATTCAAGACCAAATACACGGGTCTTGCCAATATTTTTTACCTGCCAGACACTCTCTTCACTATTCTTAACCCAATCAATATTATCATCTGTATTGCGCAAATAAACAGCAGAATGGTATGAAAAATTCTTCAGGACTGCGGTAACACCAATCTCATTCTCCCAGGCGCGTTCTGGTTTGAGCAGAGAATCACCAAGATTTGCCGGGTCATAATAATACAATTCGGTAAATGTTGGTGCACGGAATGAACTACCTGAACTGGTATGTAATTTCAACCCGGGGAAAACCCGCAATGCCAGACTGATATGGGGATTTATTGTGCTTCCCCATCGGGAATAATAGTCATCCCTTATACCAGCAAGCAGGATGATACGCTCGGCAAAGAATTTCTTTTCAATCTGAGAAAAGAATCCCAGGCGTTGGTTGTGCCTCATACCCAACCGTGTGCTATTTATAGAATCTCTAAAAACTTCAATGCCAGTGATAAGATAACCTAACTTTTTAGGGGTAAAATGGGACAATATCTGTAAACCGCATGTAAAACTCTGGTGTCTATTTGCATAGAATTCTGGCCTTGTGCGGTCAAGGACGAATGTATCAATATGGGTGCGGAACAGAATTGAGGATTCAAACATTACTATTGGTAGGGCGAACCACTGATTATTAAAATTGATGACCAATGCCTCATTCTTCTCCCAGGATGGGTAAGGGGCATAGAAATTCTTTGCTCCAAATGGTTTATGCAGGTAGCCGATGGATAGTTGGTTATTGAGCCGTGCCCCAAGATTGAATCTCAATTTTCCAAAGAGATTATTGATTTTATACTCATAACCAGGTTCGTATCCATCTGATTGTTCCATTTTATATCCGAGGTAAGATTGTGCATAACCAACTGTCGCATCAAATCTGCGATACCCATAACTTCCCATTCCTATCCCAGCCTTGATTCTATTTGATTTCTTTGTAATTATATTTATCACTCCACCGCAGGCATCTGAGCCATAAAGTGAAGAGGCAGTCCCTGAGAGGATCTCTATCCGTCCAATATCTTCTAAGGGCACAGGGATATTCAAGTTATGGTGTCCGGTCTGCGGGTCATTCACCCTCACACCATCTATCATTATTAAAACCTGCTGGAATGTTGCACCCCTGATACCTGGGTCCACCTGAGTTCCATCACCCCTTATTTTTATATCCAGACCTGTTATATTTTTAAGAACCTCAACCAGAGAAGAGTGCTTAATAATTTCTGTAGAATCTATGACATGAAGTATTCTGGTGATTTCGGAAATAGCTTTAGGATAGTGATTTGCGGTTACAACTACTGGTTCAAGTTCATAGATTGTTTGGGCAGAAGAGAAAAGAGCGATGACTATGGCTGGTATTATCTTCATATTTGCTCCAGTGCCTGGTCTATGTCCTCAATCAAATCATCACGGTTTTCAATACCAACCGATATCCGAATCAGTGTATCAGTAATCCCAATTTCTCTTCTCTCCTGTTCAGAAACCGAACTATGTGTCATTAGTGCCGGGATTTCTACCAGTGATTCAACCCCACCCAAACTTTCTGCCAGGGCAAAGATTTTAAGACTCTCCGCAAATTTCTTCGCCTGGGCTGGGGTGCCCTTTATTTCAAAAGAGAGCATCCCACCAAAACCTGACATCTGTCTTTTTGCCAGATTATGCTGGGGATGGGTTTTTAATCCAGGATAGAATACCTGTTTAATCTTGGGATGTGAACATAAATATTCTGCAATCGCAATCGCATTCTTTTCGTGCTTCTTCATCCTCAATGCAAGGGTCTTTATTCCCCTTAAAACCAAAAAACTATCAAATGGTGAGAGTATTGCACCGGTTGCATTTTGATTGAATTTCAATTTCTCATAAATATTTTGGTCATTTAACATAATTGCCCCGCCCACTGAATCACTATGCCCATTTAGATACTTGGTTGTGCTATGGACGACAATGTCGGCGCCTAAAGCGAGTGGTTTCTGAAAACAGGGTGTGGCAAATGTATTGTCCACCACAACAGTAATATTATGCATATGAGCAATTTCAGAGATTGCTCGTATATCACATAATTTCATAAGAGGATTGGTTGGCGTCTCAAGCCAAATGAGCTTCGTGTTATCTTTTATTGCCTCTCTGATGTTTTCTGTATTCCGGGCATCCACATAGTCTACTTCAATTCTGAAGTTATCACGAAAAACCTTATTAAAAAGTCGCCTTGTGCCACCATATAAATCATCAAAGGCGATGATATGGTCACCACTTTTAAGCAATGTGAGTGCCAGCACAGTCTCAGCAGCCATCCCTGAAGAGAATGCTAACCCAAATTGCGCCTCTTCTAAAGAAGTCAGCCTCTTTTCCAGGGCATCTCTTGTTGGATTCCCAGTCCTTGAATACTCATAGCCACCAGTAGGCTTGTCAACTTCTTTACGGGCAAATGTTGAAGAAAGGTGGATTGGAATGACAACATCCCCACTGCCCCCTTCTTTCAAATTCGGCTCTTCGCCAATGTGGATCAATTTTGTTTCGAACCTCATAGCCTTCTCCTTATATTATTTACTATCATCTTTGCGCTCCAGACCAATAACATCAAATCCCTTTTCTTTAAGATCCGCACAGACAGAATGAATATCTTTGTGCAGTTTTTTACACCCTGCTATTAAGGTAGTTGTTCTACCGATGGTATTCCTTACAAGAGGATTTTTCACACCCAGAAAACCCAAATCGGATAGGATATCTATCAATTCTGGATATTCCTGGGTAAGTTCATAGACAGTTTTATTCACATCAATCACCTTCATCCAACAACCTCCTCTCCCCTTCAAGTTTTTTTATTTTAGTAATATCCTGTGTTACTTCCAGTGTGCCCAGATACCTGCCTAAAGAATCTCTTATCGCAAAATAGCGAATGTAGATAAGTTTTCCCTTAAAGTTAATCCAGAAACTTGCCACATCCCTCTTTCCTTCTTTGAAATCGTTAATTATCTTTTCCACTTTATCAAGGCTCTGGGGTGGATGGCAGTTCCGCACATCCCGTCCAATTACTGCCCGGGGTCTCAAGAATATACGTTCTTTTGTCTCGGAGAAGTATTTTACCCGGTCGTCCTTATCTACGAATGTGAGGTCTATAGGAAGATTATTGAGAATCGCCAATAACTCTTCAAGGTTGAGCCCTCCGGATGGAAATTTTATTTCACCGTCAGTGAAGGCCGCCTGTTCGATCAAACTCTGACGCAGGTCTTTAATAAGGGCTTCAAGATTTTGGGGTGGCTCAATATATGCATAACCCACATTTACTGACTCCTTAAGAATTTCAATCCAGTCCTCAGGATCCAATTTCTCCATCGCGGTCGGGAAAAGGATATTTTCCTCCTTTAAGATCATACCCTCAATCTCCTCAATCAATGGATTAAGATAAGTGCTGGTATAATCTTTCATTGGAGTAATAGCAATCTTCTCCAGCGCATTCCTCAATAACTCCCGAACCTCATTATCCTTACCCCACATCACCTTTGATGGCCCGAAGAACCCTTTCTTCTCGAGATAAGGGAAGAGCAACTGTTCTTTTCGTGTGTAATGGATCTCTATCTCTTTTAAATTCTTTAATAGTTCTTCTATCTGCCCTTTCTCCTTTGCAGTCTTAAGTTGCTCTAATATCTTCTCTATCGCCCGATTTTCTAATTTAAAGAGAGAAACCGGATGGGAAGAAGATTCTGGTTTGATTTCCTGTTTCAGGGCCGATTCAAAGAGCAAGGCATGAACATTGCAAAATCTTTTTATCTCATCCGGTGAAGTTCCTTCATTGATGAGCGATTGTTCAATCTCCGCTATCTCAGTTGATGTGATAGTGCCGATTTCCTTTAAAAGGATGTTCTTGGCTTCCTCAACGGAAAATCCCATATGAAGTTTTAAAATGAGTTCTCTGATAAACCTCTTCTTCTCTTCTTTATTGATGACTTTGTCCACTCTTTCCTCCAAGATATTTTTCTTTTAAATCTTTCACCAATTGGTGGTATCTTTCGTGTACCCCTTTACCCATCCTTCCTTCTACTTTTTCAAATTCACGAATTAAATCTTCCTCAGTAGATTCATCCAGATGTGCATCAGCCATCACATAAAGGATATTATCTTCTTTATATATGAGCCTCTCAAGGACATCCAGGGCAACTTTTATGACCTTATGTTCCTGCTTTAAAATTTCCGTCGGTCTCATAATATACCTCCCAATCTAATATTATCCAAATTTTCATTGAGGTCAAACTCCAATTTTAAAAAATAACGGCTTGGCCATTGTTCCATCGCCCTATAAAAATTCTTTCTGTCTCATCCAGTCATCGTTATATATCTTGCTTAGATAGTTATGACCAGAATCAGGAAAGATTACCACAACGATATCGTCTGCTTCAAGACTCTGGGCAACTTTTAAGGCAGCGCACATCGCCGCGCCACTTGAACCACCAGCAAAGATTCCCTCTTCTTTGACCAGCCTGCGCGCCATTAAGAATGCATCTTTGTCAGAGACCTGAATTATATCATCTATCACCTCAAAATGCATCGTCTCACAGAGCATATCCTCACCAATTCCCTCTACCAGATATACCTTAGATTCAATGATCTTTCTGTATTTGAACCAATCATAATATATTGAGCCAACAGGGTCAACCGCTATGACCTTTATCTCTGGATCCTTCTCTTTCAGGAATTTACCAACGCCGGAGATTGTGCCACCGGTTCCGGCACCGGCGATAAAATAGTCAATCTTACCTTGGGTCTGTTCCCATATCTCTGGTCCGGTTGTGCTATAATGTGCCTCAACATTATCCTGATTGTGATATTGATTTACCAGATAGGCATTAGGTGTCTCCTTCGCAATCCGTTTTGCTACTTCATAATAACTCTCTGGTGAATCCGGTGGCACATCGGTTGGACAGACGATTACCTTGGCACCGTATGCCCTTAGGAGATTTATCTTTTCCTGACTCATCTTCTCCGGGATTGTGAAGATTGCCCTGTATCCTTTTACTGCAGCATAAAGTGCCAGTCCGATGCCAGTATTCCCTGATGTATTTTCAACAATCGTTCCCCCGGGTTTTAGAAGTCCGCTCTTTACTGCCTGCTCAACCATATATATCGCCATACGGTCTTTAATGCTTCCTCCTGGGTTGAAGAACTCTAATTTTGCCAGAATCTGCGCCTTTATCCCCTTTGTAATATTATGTAACCGAACCAGAGGGGTATTACCAATTGTATCAAGTATTGTATCAGCAATCTTTTTCATTCTTAGTCCTCCATTTAGCTATTTTCAGACTTACCCATTGACTCCAGCCAGCCTTCCCATCCTTCTCTAAACAAAAATAGAACGATTATCATCCCCACGATGGAATCGGCCTGCCAGAATCCCCATAGATAGTTTGCACCCAATCCTAAAAGCAGGGCTAAAGAGAGAAAAGAGCAGGCTAAAGTTTCTTTTGAGTCCGCAACCAATGCCTGGCTATTTATTCTCTTTCCAACTTTATATTTCTGAAAGAAAAGGACAGGCATCACAATAAGTGAAACAGAAGCAATTAATATGCCGGGTAGAGAAGGGTCAGGAATTTCCCTGAGTATCAATTTCTTTAATGATTGAAATAAAACATAGAACCCAAGTATAAAGAAAGTGATTGCTACAAATCTCATCGCCTTTTTTTCTATCTTCTCTTCTTCCTCTTCAGTTATTTTTTTATGTTGACCCAGCCGCCAGATTAAGACTGCGCCTGACAATGATTCAACAATACTATCAAGACCGAATCCAATAAGGGCAATAGAATTTGCAATGCCACCGAAGACGATTGATACAATTGCCTCCATTATGTTATATCCAACTGTGAAATATTCAAGACGAAGCCCTTTTTGATATAATTTATCCATTTGATTTCCGCCTTTTTTTATCTCTTCTTTCTTGTCCTTTTACCATCTCAGGTGCTTTATCTTGGATATATTTAGAACCAGTTCTTAGACTAAATTCTGCCTTTGCTAACTCCCTTCCCAAATAAGCCGCGTGACTCAATTCTGTAATCCAGCCATTTTCAATGGTTGTTGAATAAATGGATGCGGCATCTTTACCTTCAATGATGTGGAGGAGTTTATTGTCATAAGAATAATGCTCCACAACAATGATTTTCTTTTCAAAAAGAGGAATGACAACAAAATATCCTGCTTTATCCATTTTAATCTTCTTTGGTTCTCTTGCAATTATTTTAGGAACAGATGAAATCTGGACAGTCGGTATCGGTGCAGGACACTCCTTACACGCGCAGGTGGAGATTGCCTCTTGTGAAAGTTTGCTAATTTTGTCTATTATCAACTGAGCATCTTCACACCCTATCATATCTATGACCTGAACTTGCCGGCGAAAAAATTCTACCTCAGAAATAGAAACATTTTTCAAAATCGGGCGTCTTCCAGGGGAACCGATTACTTTCATATCTCCATTAACGCCATTTTTTGCTAATGCCAAAAGCGTCTTCCCACTATGATGTCCATCAGGGTCTTTTCCTGCAACTATGAGAAAGTGAATCGTAGGATTTGTAATTGTATTCTTTATAACTTTTTCAATCCCAATATTTTCGGTCTCGGTTTTTCCAACAATACAGAGACCCTTTGGTCTTATTTTTGCAAGAGTCTCCGCAAGCTCAATACTGGCAAGGGTTGAGACTGCCACAGGACAGCTTAGCCCATCGCAAAAAGCAGAATATTCCCCTGGAATTGGTGGCCAGATTTTTTCCCTGCCTCTCAGGTCACAACTTAAGGATTGAGACGTAATCCCAGGAAAAGATTGATTAAAGATATTTATTGCTACTGCTGGAAAACAGTATTCACATCCAAGGCAAGAATACTTTATTAGTTCCATCTGTTCCAGGCACAGCTCTATACTTTTAGTAAGATCCAGAGCCCCTTCAATCTGGAGTAAAGAAAGTGTATTACGAAGTCCTTCCAGAGTTTCCTTCATACACCCGCATTTTCTACATCTGTCAGACACCATCCCTTTTTGAAGTTCCAGCCTAATTCTATTTAAGACTTCTCTCTCGGTCATATCCTTCACTCCCTATGTACCTTTCTTATGCTTCTCCAAATTATAGAAATAAACCCGAGATAAACGATATAACTCAATACTTCAATTAAAGAAGGATTTCCATTATAGCCGAATAATTCTTTTAGGATACTGCCAATATGTCCATTTTCATTTAAGATTGGATTAATATCCCAGATGTGTTCTATTATGGTTGGAATTATTTTTGCTTCGTGAAGTTCGTGGATACCATAAGCCAGAAGTCCGGCAGCGAAGAGAATTAACAAAATCCCAGTGATGTTAAAGAACTTCTTTATATTAATCTTCCTTGAACCTATGAACATCGCATATCCTAAAAAGATTGCTACAATAATTCCTGCTATAGCGCCGACCAAATTGTTGTTTGCTGAGACAAAACCCGCTGCTCCCAGAAAAATGACTGTCTCTATGCCCTCTCTTACGACCGATACAAAAACCAATAAAAATAAACCAAATTTATGTGCCTCTGATAATTCAATACCGACTCTATGTTCTAATTCCCTTGCGATATGTTTCTGCTTCATCCACAATATCATAGTGGTTAAAAGAAATGAACCAACGAGCATCGCAATTCCTTCAAAAATTTCCTCTGTTCTTCCGGTAAGTCCACCAGCAATTGTAGTAAATAATAATGCACCAATAATACTGGCGACTATTCCAGAAGCAACACCAATATAGACGACATTGTTGTATTCGGTCTGGCTTGTTCTAACAAGATACCCCAGGATAATGCCAATTATTAAAGCGACTTCTAATGCCTCCCTGAATGTGATTAGAAAACTTGATATCATCTTCTTACCCCTTCAATAGAGGTCAAATAATACAATTTTGCTATCCTGTGCTCACGATAAATCGTGCGACTAAAGTTTTGTAACATAATCGCCTACCTCTGATTCACCAATTGGAGTTGCAAATATCTCCCTGTCTCTACCAGTTTTTACGATAGTCTTTTCGTTACCGTCATAATCACTATACGCAAGGCAGATTCGGGCAGCAAGTTCAACATCCTCTTTGCCGTTGTGTTTATAGATGAGTGCAATTGGCCCTTTGAAATCTTTTGTTTCTAATAGAATACGTTCCTCGGATGCAAAACTTTCAAGAATCTTGTTCTCCTCTTCATTCCGTCCGACAATGACCTTGGCACCTGAGGAAAGGCGGAAATGGCGGCCGTATCTTAAAAGGGTTATATCAACCAATGAATCTTCATTATGCTCAAATGCCTCTCTTAATCGTTTTGCAAAATTGGGGTCAGTGAGTCGACAGCCACCTGCTGGACAGGGATAGTCATCTATTCCCAAACTTTTGGCTAAAGAAATCTGTGGTTTCCTTGAGCGGCCGGTAATTGATAACAGTCTATCACGGTCAACAATACCCTGTTTTTCAACGATTGTCAGCGGCAGATATTTTGCACACAATGGCCTCAATAATCTGCCTTCAAGCCCTGACTCTTTCTCAATAATTCTCATTGCCCTTAAATTCTGTGACATCGGCCTTTCACCAAGCACCTCACCGGTAAAGACAAAATCCGCACTGGTTTCTTCCATAATCTCCCGTGCCTTTGAAAACATAAATATTCTACAATCTATACAGGGATTCATATTCTTACCATAGCCATATTTCGGATTTTTGACCAGGGCGATATAATCTTCTTTAAAACCGATAATCTTCAGTTCAATGCCAAACTTTTCTGAAACCTTTTTTGCCTCATTCTGACATCCCTTTTTTGTGCAGGTGCAGAAAGGCGTAACAAAATTGATTGCCAGAACTTCAATTCCCATCTCCAAAATCAACCTTACTGCCAGGGTTGAATCAAGACCACCGGATAATAAACCAATCGCCTTAGCCATTTTTGCCCAATCACAGACATTCCGAATATCCACAATTCATACAGGTGGCACAGCCTGATTCATAGACAAAATAACCGCTCCTGCAACTTGGACAGGCGCCCAATCCATTAAGCGGGCCTTTATTATTAACCTTTAATGCTGAATTATGCTCTGATTTCGGATTGTCATTTTTACGAAGTGCCTTGGCGATGGCATCAGCACAGGATAGTATTTTTTCTCTACCCAGACCGACTGGCCGGTGGCACATTACTCCAGATAACTGGTCAATGACCTTCTCCACTGGAATACCAGAGCGTAATGCGAGACTCGTTAGTCTGCCAATGGCTTCAGCCATACTCATTGCACAGCCACCACTCTTCCCCATAATACAGAAGACCTCAAATGGTTTAGCACTGTCATCTTTATTAACAGTTACAAACAAACTGCCACAACCGGTCTTCTGCCTAATTGTCGCTCCGGAAATAATATCAGGTCGGTCCTTAGGTAGTGCCAACTTTTCACTTGGAACGACGTTAAGAACCTGTTCTTCTCGACTCCGGTCTCTATATACAGTTACCCCTTTGCACCCTAATTCATAGGCGAGTAAAAAGACCTTACGGACATCATCGAAGGTAGCATCATTGGGTAGATTAACAGTCTTTGATACGGCATTATCCACATATTTCTGAAATGCAGCTTGCATCCTTATATGCCATTCTGGTTTGATGTCATGGGCGACAACAAAAATGTTCTTTAATTCCTTGGGTATCCCATCAATTTCCTGTATTGATGCGCACCCTGCTATCTTTTTAATCAACTCCTCACTGTAAATCCTAAATTTTTTTGCTGATTGTAAGAAAAAGGGATGGATTTCAGGTAACTCGTCTCGGTCCAAAATTCGTCTGTAATAGGATACGGCAAATAGTGGTTCAATGCCACTTGAACAACCGGCAATTATGGATAGAGTCCCGGTCGGGGCTATCGTTGTCAATGTAGCATTGCGCATCATCTGCCCTGCCCATTTACTGTTCTTTATGTTTGGGAATGAACCCCTTAATTCTGCCAGTTTTCCCGATGCTTTCCTTGCCTCTTCGCTGATAAATCTTCCAATCTTTTCTGCCAAATCAATTGCCTGTTCTGAATGATAAGGGATTCCCAGCTTTATGAGGGCATCGGCCCAGCCCATAACTCCCAATCCAATCTTTCTATTTGCTTTCGTGATGGCCTCTACTTCTTTCAATGGATAGTTATTCACATCAATCACATTATCCAGGAATCTTACGGCAGTAGATATCGTTGTTGATAATCCAGCCCAATCAAATTCCTTACCCTCCTTAACAAACTTGCTCAGATTTATTGACCCAAGATTGCAGGATTCATAAGGAAGGAGTGGTTGTTCGCCGCAGGGATTTGTGCTTTCAATCTCAGTATTTAAAATTGGATGCGCTTTATTTATCTTATCAATGAAGATAATGCCGGGCTCACCACTAAACCAGGCATTTTTTACAATTTCATTAAATACAGCCGGAGCAGATAATTTTCCTGTTATTTTCTTCGTGGAAGGGTCTATCAAATTGTATTCATCTTCCCTTTTGACCGCTTCCATAAAACCATCGGTCACGGCAACCGAGATATTGAAGTTTGTCAACTCCTTCTCATTTGCCTTGCACGAGATGAACTCAAGAATATCAGGGTGGTCAACCCTTAAGATACCCATATTTGCACCCCGCCTTGTTCCACCCTGTTTAATCGCTTCGGTAGCAGCATTGAATACCTTCATAAATGATACCGGGCCACTGGCAACTCCACCGGTTGTTCTAACCACACTATTCTTCGGTCTCAATTTTGAAAAAGAGAAACCGGTTCCACCACCACTCTTATGAATTAAAGCTGCATGTTTTACTGCATCAAATATGCTGGATACCGAGTCTTCAACTGGAATAACAAAACAGGCGGATAACTGCTGTAGCTCGCTACCGGCATTCATCAGGGTAGGGGAGTTCGGTAAAAATTTTAACTCACACATAATATCATAAAATGACTGGGCGATATTGATCACTTCTCCGTCAGAAATTTCGGGGTTGTATATCTTTTCTGCCGAGGCAATATTCAGGGCTACCCTGGAAAACATCTCCTCGGGCTTTTCATCTTTTTTAAGGTATCTCTTCTGTAGCACCTTCAATGCGTTATCGGTCAATTCACATCTTTTTATAGTAAGTTTATCAACCATTTTAATTCTCCTTTAGTAATATCAGAAATCATTTTCGCCTTTAATATCGCCTTTGATTCCGACTACAATCGTTTTAATGGGTATTTGTTTACCACTATCGTGTAATGCGGATTGAACAATATGGACTAAGCCAAAACAACAGGGGACTTCCATATGAATAATGGTTAGACTTTTCGGTTCAGAGTTTGTAACTATCTGCTGGACTTTTTCAATATATGCATCAACATCATCCAATTTGGGGCAACCGATTGCGATTGCACTGCCTTTTAAAAATTCCTGATGGAAATTTGCATAGGAGAATGGAACACAATCAGCGACTATTATCAGGTCAGCCTTTGAGAAATATGGTGCAGAGGGAGATACTAAATGTAATTGGATTGGCCATTGTCGTAACTCTGAAGGAATTTTTCCTACCTTCTTCTGCGTTTTCTTCTTCTCTTCCCAGTGGAGCATCTGGGACGAAGGACATGAACTCATGCCTTTGGGCATTTTATGGCTATGGTGCTCTGGTAATTCCTGTGAATGCTCAGCAAGATGTCTTAGATGGACATCCAGCATTTCTGGAGCGACCTCTTTTATTCTTGCAATCGTTGCCTCCTCATTATAGGCATCTGCAATCATCTCTTCAATGCTCAATGCACCGGTTGGACAGGAACCAAGGCAGGCGCCCAGACCATCGCAATAAAATTCTTTGACCAATCTTGCTTTTGGACCTTCAGGCGTGGTGACAATCTGTATTGCCTGCTCTGGACAGGCTGGAATACAATTGCCACAACCGTTGCATAGTTCCTCATCAATTCTAATGATCTTTCTTTTTATTTTTCGCATATTGTTCTCCTTTTACTTATACCGGCAAGGGTATGGGTGTCAAGGAATTTTTCGATCACTGCTTTTAGCTTTTGCCAGTAAGGTCGGATTGGGCAATTTTTTCTTCGGGGGCAGGAATTTTTTCCTTTGTCTGCGACACAGAAGACCGGCGCATAGGACTCACCAACTGCATGCATTACATCTTTGAGTTTTATCTTTTCCGGCTTTTTGCTTAGTTGATAACCACCACCTGGTCCTTTTACTGTCTTTAATAATCCTGCCTTCGTCAACTTCATAAATATCTGCTCAAGATACTTTTCCGTTACCGCCTCGGCACTGGCAATTTCCTTTAAGGACAAAGGTCTCCTGGGTAATTGGTTAACCAAATAGACCATTGCCCGCACCGCATACCTGGTTCGGGTTGTCAATTTCACGGGAATACTATACTAAAAAAGTATGGTATTGTCAAGTGTTAATTTTTGATTTTATCCAAAGTCTTTCCCAAATCCCAACCAGGATAATCTTTCGCACTACACTCCATTCTTTAAGAACTGAATAAAAAAAGGGAGGGGCAAAAGCCCCCTCTTCAGTTTTGAGTTCGATTATGATTTACTGCGGTTCCGCATCTCCGGGCAGGGTGTCGTAATGGTTTGTTGGGATCTGTATGCGCTTTCTGTAATCGGGTAATGGTATTTGGCCAATGTATATTAGTCCCTTCTGCGCTCCAAGATGCCTTGCTTGTTGGACGTCAGGCACATTCGGATAGTATTGACGAATGAAATGCGTAAGCTCTTCTTTTGAAAATTTTTAAGTATCAGGATAATCCTGTGCCAAATAAATTAAAACAAGAGCATCTTTGGTATAATTGCCCTCATTATCGGTTAATTTCGGCAGTTTTACTCCATATTTTTCTAAGAATTTCTTGTGATAATCACTAATCATACTATAAATTTCCCTAATTTCATTATTAGATAGATGCTTTTTCATAATATTTCACTTTCTCCTTACACGACCAATTGCGTATAACGTTTTGCGGATAAAAGAAGTTGCCGAAGGCAATTTTGGGAAATCTTTGTTTTCCTTTTTATCCGCTGTTATATGACCCGAAGGGCAAGGTTGTGAAGCAACCGCAGAGTTCGGCTTGGCGGTAACTTGGCTATAATATTCCATTTACTCCTTCCTGTTCAAATCAACTTCTAACAAAATATTCTCTTTCCTATATAATTCAAGGTTATCTGCGTTAAACTCTGGTTTCATTGATACTTTGATGCCAAACAAATCAATAAGGCACCAACCCGTAATGATAAATTCTTTTTCTCTTCGTTCCAATGTATCAAAACACAGTAATAAATGATGACCATCTTCTGTTATTTTTTTCTTTGAATTTGTTAGAGGAGAGAAAAAGAAATCCCTTGGTGAACCTACATCCCGCCTCGAAGTTGCTTTTACTTCCGAATATGTAATTCTTCCATATTTATCAGTAATCTTTTCATCAGGATAACCCATTAACCGTAATCTTTCAAAAGAATTAACTGTTTTTAGTTTATCCTTATTTTTCCCAAAAAACGAAGGTATTATTTTATCGGCAAAAATACCAACTTCATTATTGCGAAAACTTTTTGGCTTGGGCGGTTTAACTAATGATTTATAGAGATTGAAGGTAATGGGAGTTCTATTATATTCAATAGCAAAATCATTTACAATGGTTCTAATATCTTCCAGTAGTAACTTATCCCTCTCATCATTTTTATCTACTGGAATTATCTTCCTGTGAATAGTGGATTCTACAACAATATGAAATTCTAACTTGCTGAATGCACCTAAAATTTCTCTGATTATTCTCTCATAATTCTCCATTCTCTTTTTCATTTCATTATCTTGCATTTTATTCACCTTTCTTGAAAATAAGTATATTTTCCTTTTGCATCACATTATAAAGCCCGAAGATAATCTTATCTATGTTCTTGACTAATTTGAACCCAATTTTTTCTGCATAATCTATTGTGAACTCAACTGTCTTTACTTCCTGCCCCATATAGGTTGCATTACCAATAACTATTACAGCATATCTTTTAGGTTTGAGTACTCTAAACATCTCTTCCAAACTTTTTTTCATATCATTGTTATATAAATCAATTCTATTTTGACCCTTACCTCTAACACCAACAAATTTTTCTCTGATTACCGAAAGATTATATCCCAATTCTTTTAATGCATGAGCGTCATTTGTAACATAGTCTAAGGCAATTGAGTAAGGGGGGGATGTTACTATGCCATCAACGCTTTCGTTATCTAAAGCTAAAGCCCTTGCATCACCAGTTTTTATATCTACTTTCCCTAACACTAACTTAAGTTTTTTAACTATTTCTACATAATCTCTGACAGAAGCAATCATCAGTTCTAAATTTTTCAAGAATGCGTTTGAAAAATCTTTACCTCTTCTTGCATTATCACTTATAGCAACAAGTTTTGTCATTCTATAGAAATTCTTCACCTTCTCATCAGAAATTAAATCAATAGCGCCATCCATGGTCTTTCCTTCGAGATTGAACAAAGAAGGTCTTATCCTTTTTGTTATTTCTTCTTTCCTTTCTATAATTTGTGGGAGCACATCTATAGATTCTGTCTTTACTTTGCTTTGAAGAACGCAAAGGGGAGATATATCTATACCAATACAATTTATTCCTAAAAGTTGAGCCTCAACAGCGGTCGTACCGCTTCCAATAAAAGGGTCGAGCACAGCATCTCCTTGTTTAAGCCCAATAATATTCAGAAGTGCCCTTATCATCTGGGGGTGAAACTTTCCCTTATAGGGATAAATCCAATGAGTAAGATATTGATTGACAGATCGTGTTCTATTCTTTTGAATAATCTGGAAATAGTCAGTTGGTTTGCCCTTTACGAATTTGAAATATGCTAATTTCTTTCTGAGCATTTCTTCATCTTTTATCTCTATTAACTTGAACTCTCTCAGCCCGTTGGTTACTTCAAAATTTGCACCGAGAGATTGTAACTCAAGTTGGGCTAATGCCAATTCATAGATAAATTGAACATTATCAAGAAGAAGTAATTGCTTATCCTTAGGTAGTTTCTTTGTATTATAAGCCCAAAAAGAATCTAATTCTTCTGCCCTTTGAAGCATTCTCTCGCCTTTGAAATTTTGGATTTCATCTGTCATCTTATCGCCTTTATAGTAACCAATAAACTTTCAGCATTTTTAAAGTCTATTCCTTCATTTGAATAACCGTAACCAAACCCGCCAAGCCGAATTTCATATAACTTGTTTGTATCCGAACTTTGTTCGGATATACCACCTTCTAACTGAACTGTTAACCCATAAAATCATATTTTTACCTTATTATACGTATCTTCGTCGGATAGTCAAGAGTTACAACTTTTTTATTTTCCTCTCCTCAAACCAGGAATAGATTGCAGGCACAATGAACCAGGTTATCATATGGACAATCATTCCCCCAAAACTTGGTATTGCCATTGGTAGCATAATCTCCTTACCTGTGCCACCAAAGATAAAGATTGGCAAAAGTGCCAAAAATGTTGTTGTAACAGTCATAAATGCAGGTCTGAATCTTGCCTTGCCCGCTTCCACAGTCGCCTCAATCACCTCAGATTTTGTCTTTGGTTTTTTTCGGGCAAAGACCTGGTCAAGATAGGTTGTAATCAATATGGCATCATCATCGGCAATGCCAAAGACTGCAATAAAGCCAACCCAGACCGCAGTGGAAAAGTTAAAACCATAAATTGCCAACAAAATAATCCCTCCAGCAAAGGTAACCGGCACTGTAGAAAATATCGTGAGTGATTTACGATGGGATTTGAAGTTCAAAAAATTTATGATATATATAATCAAGAGGCTTAAAGGAATTAAGACAAAGAGTTTCCGCTGTGCCCGAACCAGATTTTCAAATTGTCCTGACCACTGGATTGAATAACCCGATGGAATCTTGCCCGACATCTTTTGAGCAACAAGTCTACTTGCCTCTTTTACAAAACCAACAAGGTCACGATTGCGCACATTTACAAGGACATAGGCGCGCAACATTCCATTTTCTGAATTGATCATTGCCGGTCCTTCAGTGAACCGAATCTGGGCAATCTGTCCAAGGGGCACATAACCACCTTTCATTGTAGGAACAAGAATCCGGCTAATCTTCTCCTTTGTATCCCTCAATTCCCGGGCAATGCGCACCCGAATTGGATAACGTTCCCGACCTTCAATGCTCATCGTCAGATTTTCACCACCGATTGCCATCTCCACAACCTCCATTATATCCTCAATATTTAAACCATACCGAGCAATCTGAATCCGGTCAGGAATTATCTCAAGATATGGTTTGCCAGTAATTTTCTCTGCATACAAATCTTCTGCCCCTCTTACATTCTGGATTATCTCTTTTATTTGTTGGGCAAGTATTTGAAGGGTATCAAGATTTGTACCAAAGATCTTCACACCAACTGGTGTTCTTATGCCTGTTGAGAGCATATCAATCCGGTTGACAATCGGCTGGGTCCAGATATTGCTCACCCCGGGAAATTTTAATGCGGCATCAAGTTCATGGATTAGTTTCTTCTTATCCATCCCTTTACGCCAGAATTTTTTGTTTTTTAAATTTATCACGGTCTCAAACATCTCAATCGGTGCTGGGTCAGTAGCGGTCTCAGCCCGACCGAGTTTACCGACCACATCTTCAACCTCAGGAAAAGATTTAATAATACTATCCTGAATCTGCATTATCCTCAATGCCTCGGTCAATGAGACTGATGGTGCTACAACCGGCATATAGAGGATTGTTCCTTCGTCAAAAGGGGGCATAAATTCACTGCCAATCTTTGTGCTTACAAAAAGGGCGAGAATGATAAGGAATATTGGAATCATCAAAAATTTTATTCGGTTTTTGATGACCCAGCGTAGAATACCTTCGTATCTTCGTAATAAGAAACCAACGAGCGGATTTTCCTCAACTGGTCGGAGCCTGCCCCGGAGCAGATAAAAACTTAAAACGACAGTCAAACTGAGGCCGAGAATGATTGAGGCAGCAAGGGCAAATGTCTTGGTATAGGCAAGGGGTTTAAATAATTTCCCTTCCTGGGACTGAAGGGCAAAGACCGGAATGAAAGAGATGATTGTGCTTGCAATTCCGGTAACAATGGCTGGTCCTACCTCTTTTGCCGCATCAAGGATTATCTCCATTCTATTCTTTTCATTCTGATATATTACCGAATGGCGATGGATGTTTTCGGTCATCACAATACCGGCATCAACCAGGGTTCCAATGGCAATGGCAATTCCACTTAAGGACATTATGTTGGAATCAATCTTCAAGAAATACATTATTATAAAGGAGATTATCACCGCAACCGGCAATCCAAGCGAAATAACGATTGCCGAACGAAGATGCCCGAGCAGAAACAGGACCACAATGACACAGAAGATTATCTCCTGAATAAGGGTATCGCGCAGGGTATCTATTACCCGATGAACAAGTTCGGTGCGGTCATAGAATGGAATAATCTTTACCCCTGATGGCAAACCCGGACTTATCTCTTTTATCTTTTGTTTCACTGCCTTAATCACTTTTAAGGGATTTTCTTTATATCGGACAATCACAACTCCGCCGGTAACCTCTCTTCCTCCCTTATCAAGTGCACCCCTTCGGAATTCAGGCCCAATCTGAATCTTGGCGATGTCTTTTAAGTAAACTGGAGAACCATTAAATTCTCCAACCCCGATATTTTTCAAATCATCAATGGAATGGATAAAGCCAATCCCCCGGATGATATACTCCATTCCTCCTCGCTCAAGCACCTTTGCCCCGACATCAAGGTTTGATTCACGCACGGCATTGAATATGTCAGAAAATTTTATACCATAGACCGAAAGGAGATTCGGGTCAATATCAATCTGATACTGTTTTACATAACCACCGACCGAGGCAACCTCAGACACACCTTCTACTGATTGTAATTGATACTTGATATAAAAATCCTGGATTGAACGGAGTTCAGCAAGTGAATAGTTTTCACCCTCTACTGTATACCAGAAGACCTGACCAAGTCCGGTCGCATCCGGTCCTAATTCTGGCACCACACCGGGTGGCAGAATCTTTTCTGCCTCTGATAACTTCTCAAGAAGCCTTGTCCGTGCCCAGTAAAAGTCTATGTTATCCTGAAATACCACATAGATCATTGCAAAACCAAACTCGCTTGAAGCACGGATTGTCTTTACCCCGGGTATACCCTGGAGTCTGGTTGAAAGTGGATAGGTTATCTGGTCTTCTATAGTCTTTGCATCCCGACCAGGCCAGTCAACAAATACGATCTGCTGATTCTCACCAATATCCGGAATTGCATCAACTGGAATATTCTTTATTGCCTGAACACCAAAAATAATGACCAGCGCATAAAAAAGCAGAATTAGGAAACGATTCTGTAGACACCAGGCGATGAGTCTTCCAATCATAATCAGTGTTGGTGGGTCTGGGGTTCAGAACCTTTCTTTACCTCTTCAGCAGAGCCATAGAGTAATGCCTGACCACCAGTTAAAGAGGTTTGCGAATCTAACAAGAAATTCCCCTGGACAACCACCATCTCACCTTCTTTTACTCCATCAAGCACCTGTGCATAATCATCGGTCTCAATTCCGGTCTTGATATTTTTCAATTCATAAACCCCGGGTCTTATTTCTACATATACCAGTTTTCGCTTGCCCGTCTCAATTATTGAAGAAAGGGGAATCGCTAATGAGTGTCCAAAGGGAATTTCCACACTTGCCATTCCATACATATCAGGAAATAGATTTACCATTGGATGTTTTACCAGAATACGAGCTTTTGCCCGACGGGTCTCAGGGTCTATTCTGTGTTCAATCGCAACAATGACTCCGGCAAAATCCTTTTCTGGATAGGCAGGAAATTTTATGGTAACCTTTTGATTATGTTTGACCAGAGAGATGTCTCTCTCATATATATAAGCAATAAGCCAGGCACGATGAGGACCTGGAAAAATCAATGACTCATCGATATAAGACTGTGCTTTCATACTTTTAATTTCGTCATCAGAAAATCCCATCAATTTCAATTTTAGGATTGTAGCATTCAGAATATCGGTACTTGACGATGCTGAAATGAGTTCCTGCTGGGCAAGATAAAGTTCCTCATCCCTTGCAACCCTCACGGGAATCTCTATTTTCTTAATCAGATATTCCATTCTTGCCGGTACACTTTTGATCTTTAGTATTGCAACCTTTTCTTCTTCAATATTTATCCGATTCTCGGTTCCTTTATAGACCGGTATGAGTTCCATTCCACAAATCGGGCACTTGCCCGGCTTTTCAGAATGAACCGAGGGGTGCATTGAACAGGTCCAGTAAGAAACCTCGTTCTCACTTCCTTTGTCATTCTGAACTTGTTTCAGAATCTCGTTTGTGCGATGGATCGCACCACTATCAGCATTATTGATGTTTAGATACTTTTCTGGGTCTTCTAAGAACCTTTTATCACATCCTGGACAGCAGAAATAATATCTCTTGCCCTGATAATCAACAAATTTTGTATGTTTGGTAATCTTGAACTTTTCACCGGTAACCGGACAGATTACTTCTTTGCCGATGTCCGAAACCGGAACAGCCTTATTTTCACCAGTGCAGTTAATAATAATTGTGCCAACAAGCACGAGTGAGAATATCAGAGTATAAAAAGGTTTTCTCATTTTGCCTCCTTTATCTCCCTATAATTCTTTCCAATTCAGCGAGGGTGGTAGAATAATCCGCCTTAAGGCGATAGTATTCAAGTTCATTTTCAATCAGCATATTCTGGGTTTCTAAGACGGTCATTATATCCACCCTGTTTAATTCATAAGAACGGATTGCCGATTTTAAAGTCGCCTCAAATCTCGGAATAATGGAATTCTTGTATAATTGAATATTGCGCCTCTGCTTATCAATCATTAACACAAGTTCCTTCAACATTTTTAGAACCTCATTTTCCATTACCTGGTATTCAGACTGTGCCATTTTGACCTCCGCATTCATTCGGGCGACCATATTCTTCTGTTTACTCCAGAACCACAAAGGCACAGTGAATCCTAACATTATCTTTGGATTTTGAAATTTCAAATCCATCTCCTCCGCTTCAAACTTCACCATAAAATCAGGAAAATACTCCTGATGTGCCAGGGATAGATTGTTTTCTGCAATGGCTATTCGGGTTTTGATACTTTTCAAAACCGGACTATTCTTTTGGGCAAGTTGATAAATACTATCAGGGTCAATAATCAGACTCTCTGATGGAATGTCAACGGATAGTTCTAACCTTTCATCCGGTGCCCGACCAAGGAGTTGATTCAATTCTGCAAATTGTGTAAGTTCTTCATTTTCTAAATTCAAGAGTTCGTTCTCCAATTTCATCTGTGCGACCTCAATGTGCAAGACATCGGTCTGAGTCACGCGATTGAGGATATAATTCTTCTGAGCGATGGCACTTATCTCTGTAAAATTCTTTTTTACCTTTAGCATAATCTCTTTTTCTCTTTGAATCGTGTATAAACGGAAATAGGCTTCTTTAACCCGTTTAATAATTTCATTCTTTTTTGACTCATAATCATAAAGATATTCTTGAGCAGTAAGCACTCCTGATACATTGCGGGTATATAATTTTGTAGGAAAAGGAATTTCCTGGGAAATAGAATACATCCTCATATCAGATGAAAATTCAATACCAAACATCGGGTCTTGTAAACTGTTCAAAGGGCTGTTATAACTTTCTGCCTCATATCTTGACTTTGCTGATTTGAGTTCAGGATTATTGACCAGAGCGGAATCAATGAGGTCATTTAAGGAAAGTGGCTGTCCTGAAAGATAAGACAGGATAGAAACAAAGATTGTAATCATTGAAATTCTCACACCCATCAACTATACAGACGAAAGACCATCCCAAAGGTTACGCAGAATTTAAATACCCCCATCACCCCTCATATAGAATAAACTCAGATAAATTCGAAACAATACCAAAATTCCAGTCCGCCATCCGCCACACTGCTTGGCAGATGATTGGCGGACCAAATTCCAGACAATAAAACCCAGGAATTTTTCAAATTCGTTTACATTAATAAAAGGAGGGCGATAAAATCGCCCTCCAAAGGAGAAGAAATGAAGTGCGGTTTTTACCTTCATCCCTTCAAGAGTTTGAGATGACCTCCTGTTATTTTACTATCTTCAGCACATACCTGACTATGAAAAAGAGCCATATCAATGTAAAACCCATGGATAGGAGCCAGACAAGTATACACATCGCAAATTCCTGAATACCTCTGAGCCGGCTAACAAGATAATCCCGGAATGTCTTCTTTCCATCGTAATACATCACGATATTAGTTCCTAATCTTCACTACCCGGACAGCAGTTGAGTTATAATTTTGCAACTTGATGAAATATATTCCCGGGACAAGGTTTTCACCAATACGATTACCTGAGTAAACACCAATACAGCGACCAGTCGCATCGTAGACAGAAAAGTTGCTTGTCTCGTAGGTCAAAACTTTTGTATATGTTACGAATGGATTAGGCTGGACACTTAAATTCTTAACAGAATAGGGACTAGCCGTTGCCTGCTCTTTTATACTACCCGGGTCTCTTTTTATGAGATAAACATCATAGTCGCCAGCTCCATAGGACATTGTATAACCAGCAATGATGTAGCCCATATCAGAGGTTTGGTGTCCTAAGCGTCCATAATCCCAATCAGCACCACCATAGGTCTCTTGCCATTGAAGATTCCCAGAGGCATCGGTCTTGAGCACATAGACATCGAAACCTCCAGCACCCTGTGATGCAGTATGCCCTACTATAAAGTAGCCTCCATCAGAAGTTGGGCTCACCGACCACCCCATCTCTTCGTTAGAACCGCCATAGGTTTTTTCCCACTGCAAAGTGCCACTGGCGTCAGTCTTTATTATATACAAATCATAACTACCTGCACCGATTGAAGTTGTAGCACCAACAAGAATATAACCACCATCAGAAGTTAAATACAGTGCATTAGCACTTTCATCACCACTGCCTCCGTAAAACTTCTCCCAGAGTTTGTTACCTAAAGAATCTGTCCTTACGAGCCAGGCATCACGGGTTAAGAAACCACTCTGGGCATTACTTGCGCCACAGAAGATATAACCATGGTCCTGGGTCTGTCTTATCGCATAGGCGCGGTCTGAGAGATTACTACCGATTGCCTGTTGCCAGACCATATTACCGCCACTATCGGTTTTGACGAGATAGGCATCATCACCACCTGCACCAAAAGAGGTTGTATAACCGATGACTATATAACCGCCATCAAAAGTTTTTAATGCGGAATAACCCCGGTCATCCCTACTCCCGCCAAAAGTTTGTGTCCAGACTAAATTACCGTTAGAATTTGCTCTCAAAAGATAGACATCATTTGCAAAAGGCGCATTGGTGATGCCCGCCATTATATAGCCACTGTCAGATGTCTGTTCTACAGAATAGAAGTATTCTCCATTTAAACCACCATAGGTTTGTTGCCACTGAAGATTCCCTGAACCATCAGTCTTTACAAGATAGGCATCGGCAAGACTACCACTCCAACTATTACTCGCCCCAGCGACGATATAACCACCATCAGATGTCTGTTTTACTGCATAGCCGAGGTCCGTAGTTGCACCACCGTAGGTATGTTCCCAGGAAGCCCAGGAGAGCGAGAAAAGAACTATAATGAAAAGAGTCAAGTTTGTAGATTTAACCATTTTTACCCCTTTTTTGTTTAGCGCACTTTAACAATGCGCACTATATGCCCTGGATTCTGTTTTGGACAGAGGAAGTAGACACCAGGACAGAGGTCCTCTCCAACCCTTGCACCATAAGAGATACCCATTGACCGTCCACTTGCATCATAGTAGGAACAACACTCAAGAGATAAAGACCACCTGTATATGCTTTTGTCCATTTTTCTGCCCGAAATGCAGTCGGGAGAAGAAATATAAGGCAGACAAAAAGACTAAACCTTTTGATTGATGAGCGCTTTATTTTTACCTCCTTTTTTATGTCTCACCAATAGATGATAAAAGGCATTGACGGATAGAGATGTATCCATCCTATAATCCATCTCTTCTATTTTTGTTCCTTTTTTCTCACCTCCTTTCAGCATGAGACTGAACCTACGCCGATGAAAATCAAGGTCCTTCAACCAACTTCCATCATCTAAAAAATTCAAAAGGGATTACCAAGGGTAATCAGGGCCCTTTACTTTGCACTTCCGGTTCACGGTTAACGGTAAACGTTTCACGTCTTTACCCCTCTTTACCCTTATTTACCCCTGTTCACCCTTCTTTATCCCTATTTTAATAGTATCACCTTCTCAATCTGTTTGAAATCGCCAGTCTCTAAACGCACAAAGTAAACACCCACAGGAAGTTTACGACCTGAATCGTCTTTTCCATCCCACACCACAGAAGTAGCGAGTAGAGAGTAGCAAGTAGCGAGATTAAACGATTTTACAACCCTACCACTTATGTCATAAATCTTTATACTGGCTACTGGACATTGACCACTGACGACTACTCCTTTTTCTGAAGTTTGGAATTTAATCACGATGATATGTCCCATCATAATAATACTGGATACCAACTACGCCTGCATCATTCTCTATACCCACCGTATTGTCCGTCTCCTGCATCGCATTGTAATACTGCACAATTATCTCACCATCACCAGTCGGCGTCGGATAATACACAGGGTCATACAAAATTATCTCAAAGGTCTCACGACTCGGCGTATTACCATAATGCGGCACCCTGAACCACTCCACCACAAACCGATGATTCACCGCATCATTGTAATAATAAACATCACCAGGCTCACCAGTAATACCAGGATGCAAATCATCCCACAGACCGCAAACAATCTTGTTCGGCGCAGCAGAATTTGGAAGCCCGGTATTCGTATAACTCGTGCTCGTCTCTGAACCCATCGCCAACCAACCATTGGAACAGATTGAAACCTGAGTATAATTCACCCCATAATATTTGAAGGTGAATGGAAGATTGACTGTTTGAGTTTGATCGTCAGATAAATTTAATGAAGTTCCAGGATGCGCAGTCTGGGTCGTATCTATCGCATACCAGGAATATACCGGCGCCTGCTGATATGGACCACCTGACCAGTAAACATAATAATAACCCGTATCCGATGGCATCATCCGACCAATCGTTATCTCAAAATCAACCGTATCACAATAAACACCACTGGTCAATTGTAACTGCAAAGGCACAACCGTACCAATCGGCGTATTACCCGCAGCCGTCACCGTAAAGACATCCGAACTATTACTACCCGTCGCACCAG